>Ga0335081_10021400_pt1 | contig 10473 bp, 9 predicted proteins | sample Lox_Sample_35_FD_206713 | JGI IMG/M metagenome (GOLD analysis project Ga0335081, IMG submission 206713) | Soil microbial communities from Loxahatchee National Wildlife Refuge, Florida, United States - Lox_Sample_3.5 | ecosystem: Environmental > Terrestrial > Soil > Wetlands | place: USA: Florida...
CTAGAAGGCTTGGCGAAGCAAATTCAAGGATACGGCTTCGAGTCGAAGTCACATTCTGCGGTTGCTGCAGCTGTCAAGAACGATCGGGCAGATGTCGGCTTCGGAATAAAGACGGCTGCTGAGGTCTCGAAGCTTGAATTCATTAAACTAAGCGACGAGAAATATGACTTCCTCATAGCAAAAGAACGTTTGGAGAAGAAATTCGTTAAAATCCTCATTTCATTGCTCGGATCAGAGAAATTCAAGAGTTCACTGCGTGAACGGGCTCCCGGCCTTACAACAAACTCGCAGTCCGGGACGATCATTTACCAGAACTAGCTGTCGCAAGGAAATTGATACCTTGAGAGGACTATAACGGAGCGTTAGGTATGGCGTCGACTTTCTTGGGTTCGACTGCGAAGACCGCATCTTCATCAGCCTTCAGCGAGCCTGTGTAAAGTACTTGGCCCTCGACTCTACACCTTGACTCTATTCGTAGGTCGACGCCGTTCAACAACTTTGCTTGACTTCGCTCTTTCATGGTGACCGTCTTTCCGTATACGCTATCGACGGCAGCTCTCTCTCCAATCATAATGCTATCGCCCACGAGAGGTCCCCTAGCGCGAGCACGGTCACCGATCTCAATTATACTTGCTTTCAAACCCTTGGCAGTCGTAACGGCACCACCAACCTCTACGCGATCACCATGAATTTCTGAAGCTTCGATTACACCTCCGATATCGATTCGATTAGAGTTTAGGATTCCATCGACTCTGCATTTTCCACCTACTTCGAGGGTTCCAGTCAAGTCTAGGTCCTTCCCAACTCTTAGAATGCCTCCAACATCTACACTCCTTCCCGTGGCGTTCCCATCAATCTCAATTGTTCCTCCCACATCAATCTCTTCGAACTTGAGATTTCCCTTCACCCGGACCACTCCTCCGACGTCTATTCGACGGCCGACGCTATCACCTCCAAGATTGACAGACCCGCCAACGTCAAGGGTATCAAATTCTAGTGGACCCGCTGACTCAAATGATCCACCCACATCGATGTCTTCAGAGATTTTTCCTCCTCCAACCTCTACAGATCCCCCGACATCTATGGTGCGACAACTAACGTTCTTCGTGATCCTAACGGTACCGCCTACATCAATATCGTCGAGCGTCGCTGACTCCCTTACGTCAAGGGACCCTCCAACGTCGGCGCTACGTGCTTTTAGGTCGCCCCCAACCCCGACCTTGCCTCCCACATCCAAATCTTCGACAGTGAGGTTTCCTGAGACGATTACGCTTCGGTCAACGTCTACGTCACGGGCGGTCAAAGAGCCTGTGACCGTTAGAATCCCATCAGAGATGGCGATGTCTCCAGCAGCCGTCAAATCACCCTGGATTTCTACGTCCCCCTCACCCTTGATCGACTCAGCCTTCACCGGCCCCGTGAATGTAGCGTTCCCGTCAAGTCGAATACGGCCATCTACAATAATCGTATCCGTCTGTGGTGTGATTACAGCGTCGTCACTCAATTCCAGGTCTCCATCAACGTGTCCGATTGTTGTTTTTGTTCGACGCTGCGTATGCACGTTAGGCATTGTGAATTTACTACCTAGCGATTCGCGTTGAAAGGGCGGTGGATATATGCTCTGCTCACTTGACGTGCTATCTCTTGATTCCGACGTCCATAATTGAACGAGCAGGAGGCCACGCTGTTGTTTTTAGAAAGCGCAAATTTTCCGTTGGTCGATGCATGGATCCATATGTTTGCTAAACTGGCTAGTTTTCTTAATCCGGCTATACGATCGCTTATCATGTTTCATCGGGTTGTTTTTTGATTTCGCAAATTAAAGGACAGGGCACGTCGCGTAATGGCAGAGAGTGGTCACACTATGTGAGTACTGGTAGCGACTACGTTTGCTCTGTTCCCAAGAATGTCATGAAACTCTGCACTTTCCTGTACGCATCTAGGAATTCCAAGCCTCGTCTAGTTATGTGGTAGAATCGGCTGTTTACATCGTTCCTTACGGATAGTAGTCCGAAGTCGGCTAATGTTTGAAGCATTGGCTTGATTCTATCAATGGGTAAACCTGCTCCGTAGGAGAGTCTGGTTACAAGCGCACCTTCCGGCCTCCGCTTTAGCAGCTCTAGAATGTCAGCGTAAATGTCCATGCGAGACCGTTTCAAGTAGCGCTAACCACATGCCACATTGCTTCTAAGTCTACTAAGCCTTCTCGGTTCCCACATCTATAAAATCGTTAGAAATTACGAGTAAACACGGATTTTGTGAATCGCATGAACAAAGTTCTTCATAGAACTTCGGTCGATGTTTGCTTTGAAGATTGCTTGAACGTGCCTCATCCGCGATGGTTTCGAGGTTAGCGTTATATTCGTGCAGCCTAAGTCGCAAAAGGTTCTGGGTGTTAGGGTTGAAGATTAGCGCAAGAAATCAATTCAAAGGGACCGTTGAAGAAGTTGAGAAGGGAGTAATAACGGCTACCGTGAAGGTCAGAGTTGACGGACCGGTCACGATAACCGCTATAATCAGCAAGGAGGCAGTTGAGGAACTAAAGTTGCAGCGAGGCGACAGGGCTGCCGCCGTAATCAAAGCCACCGAAGTCATGATTGCCAAGGAATAGCACGCGCTCTGTGCTCCGTTTGAATTCGTCGAGGCAATTCCTATCAGATCAGGGCTAAGCTTACGTTCGGATATGTCTGATCTGAATGGCGTAATTACTGGGTTACATCACATTACTTTAGTAACTTCTAATCAAGAGGTTAATCGTAGGTTCTATACAGAAATCCTTGGTCTTAGGCGAGTTAAGCTAACCGTAAACCAAGACGATGTCTATCATCGTCACCTCTTCTACGCCGATGAGAAAGGTACGACCGGTAGCGCAATCACGTTTTTCGAGTGGCCAGACTTACCCGCAGGGAGAGTGGGACTCGGTTCGCCTCACCATCTTTCGTACGCTGTTCCGAATCTTGAAGCCCTGCCTAAGTGGGGGGCTTGGTTAACTCGCAATAAGGTTCCAATTGCTGGACCGTTCGTTCGTGACGATCGAATTTCGCTTTATCTTCGTGATCCTGACGGTGTCATGGTTGAGATCACGTACCCTAACAATGAGAACGTGCGCGCAAACTATGTTCATGAGCTCGATGTCGGCGCATCTCCCGTTGAATCAATTAGCCAGGATATGAAGCTTACAATATTCAACCATGCCAGTCCACTGACCTCGGAACCGGAACTTATGGCGAAGTTTTTCGACAAGGCGCTTGGACTTCAAAACTCATTCACCCGACCCAATCCTGACCAAGAAGAGACGAAAATTCTGGGGATTGGATGCGAGAATAAACCAGATTTCCTTCGCTACCTCGCCTACCCTAAGGCAGAGGACGGATTTGTCGGACGAGGCAGCATCCACCACATAGCTATGGCCGTTAACTCGGACGCTGATCAGGTTTCGGTTATGCGAAGGCTAACTAGCTTGGGAATTCAGCATTCAGGTATCATTGACCGATTTTACTTCAAATCCCTCTACTTCAGAGACCTCGAGAACAACCTGCTAGAAATCGCCACCAAGGGCCCTGGCTACAGTGTTGACGAATCAGTAGACACAATGGGTGCGAAGTTGACACTTCCAGTCTGGCTCGAAGCAAAGAGAACGCGGATCGAAGAATACTTGGCGCACACTGACCGCGCGAATCATGAAACTTGGCCCCCTTCATATCCCGAGATGCGTACGCGCCCAGAAAGCGTGTAAACGGCCCAGCGCAAGACCTGTAAGTTGCACGCGCGAGTTTGAAAGATTATGGTCAATGACATTTTGATTCCACCGCTCCCTCAGGGGTTGAAGTTTGCGGGGCACGTACATGTGAGCGGTTAGTGTGAGTTGACGAGCCGTATAGGAGCCATCAGCCTCTAGGTTCGGCGTGCAAAAGTCCCCCTAGAGTAGCTTAACGTGCAACGTTTCATAACAATGCGGCTGAGTGCTAGGCAATATAATCTGAGCGTCGGATTGTGTCCTCAGCAAGAAGCCTTAGGCTTTCGACTTGATCTGGAATCGGTGTCCGTCCCTCTGGGCTGGGGACTACGATCATTTGGCTTACTCCGAGCTTCTCGAGTTCAGCGATGGTTTCTTTGTTCTCTTTCATGTTTCCGGTTAGCATGAATCTACGCTCTCCTTGAGCACCAACGTATTCTGATTTCTGTGCCTTCGAATTCAACCCGATCCGAACACAGATGTCCTTGTGCTCCGCCCCGGGTATCCTTCTGAAGTCTGAGACGAGTTTTCGGAAGGCGTCCAGCGGTATTACGTTCGGATGCCAAGCATCTCCAAGCGCAACTGCACGCCTCATTGCTGCCTCGCTTGTCCCACCAATCCATACCGTTAGATGTTTCTGAACGGGGCGAGGCTCGAACACTGCTTTACTGAACTTGTGTTGGAGTACTCTTCCCTCAAATTTCGGTTGGGGATTACTCCAGAGTTCTCTGATTAGCCCTATCGTCTCGTCGAGCCTCTTGCCTCGGTTCTGGAAATTTGCACCAAGGTGTGCGAACTCTTGTTCATTCCAGCCTGAGCTCGTTGCAAGTATTACCCTGCCGCCGCTGAACTGGTCGACCGTTGCTAGTTGCTTTACTACAACAACCGGGTTCCTCATTCCTATGATCAATGAGGATATACCGAGTTTCACGGTGCTTGTGATCGCGGCGAGGTAGGCTAAGGATGTGATCGTCTCAAGGATTCGCTCGTACGGAGTCCCACTTTGCTGTGGCATGAGAACATGATCGGTGGTCCAGACTGACGAGTACCCTAATTTTTCAGCCTCAAGCGCTACTGTTCTCAGCCCATCAACCGACGTTGTTTCACCATAATTCGGGACGCAAACACCAAGCTTCAAGCCTGAATCCCGAACTCTATAATGGCCTTGAGATTTGAAAACGTTTTCTGCAACGGTTTTGATAGCGGTTTTTGAACCACCGGACGGAGAACTAACTCACAGCTGTTCCTGATTCAGAGCCGATTACAGATTGCATAACTGTCTCAAGTCTTGGTCTTCGACACTTCGGATCACCTTTTGTACTCCAGAAAACAAAGTTCTCAATAGCATAAGAGAAATTGATACCACTGTACATATATATCGATGCGGAGACGTGCCTAGGCATGACCTCTATGATGTCTCGCTCAGCTTTGACGAAAGTTCACGCTGTAATCTTGATCGTTGTTGCGATATGCGCAATCGGAGTCGCGGCGTATTCCTACACAGCACTTACTGCTCCAACTGCAACTACAACTATGACTCCTATGACACAATTGATCGTATCGACTACAACAAGTTTGTATGAGACGGGTCTTCTTGATGCGCTGCAGAAGGATTTCGAAGCTAAGAACCCCTCGATGAACGTCTCGTTCATTGCTCAAGGAACTGGCTTGGCGATTCAAACTGCCATGCGCGGAGATGCAGACATGATTCTCGTGCACGCACCCTCAAGCGAGTACGTTTTCCTCAACGGAAGTTACGGAGTGAATAGAAAGATTTTCGCTTACAACTTCTTCACCATTGTTGGCCCAGCGAGCGACCCAGCCCACATCCATGGGTTAGGCGCTAAGGAAGCTTTGCAAGCCATTATGTCCGCCGGGAAGAATGGGACTGCTCTTTGGGTTTCGAGAGGAGACAACTCAGGTACTTACACGAAGGAAGTTAGCCTCTGGAAATCTATCAACGTTACCGTCAGTCAACTTCGTTCACAGAGCTGGTACATAGAAGCCGGAAGTGGAATGACTGCGACCTTACAGTTGGCCAATGAGAAGCAGGCATACACCTTGTCTGATGTGGGCACCTATCTTGTGAATTACAACAACCACAACATCAACCTAGTCAGACTCGTAGTTGAAAGCAAATCACTATTGAACGTTTACAGTGCTATCGCCGACAACCCACTTAACGCGAATATGACTAAGAGCAATTTTGCGGGCGCAATGCAGTTCATTAGGTATCTGGTTTCGAATAGTACGCAGCAGCTCATCGCCAACTATGGTCTCAGTCAGTACGGCCAACCTCTCTTCTACCCGTACGTTCCGCTCGCCACAAGCCAAAGCAATCAAACTCTCCTTGGCTGGATTCATGCTTATGCGTTCTTTCAAGGATCGGAATGCCCTACACAGTTCCGCTACCAAGCAAGTGACCTCTATAGCGCCAGCGACACGATACAACCAATGATTTTCATGGCAGTCTTGACTTGGATCTTAGAGAGGAAGTTGCCGCTCTGGATCCAATCATTCAAGGCATAATCCAAGCAATTGAACTGATAATCTCAGGCGACCCAGAAGTCTATCGAATCACAGAACTGTCGCTGATTATCTCCATATCTGGAACAGCGCTTTCATGTATTTGGAGTATACCAATCTCGGCGGTTCTGGCACTCCGGAATCTACCAGGCAAACGTGTGATAAAGGGCCTATTCAACGCACTCATCGGTATCCCAACCGTAGCCCTCGGACTGTACCTATACCTGCTGCTCTCAAGGGCAGGTCCGTTTGGCTACTTTCATCTAATGTACACTCCATCTGCTATCATAATTGGGCAGTGCGTACTTGTCACGCCAATTGTTGTAAGCTTCACAACTAGCGCATTGGAGTCAGTCGATCCTGAGGTGAGAACGCTCGCCAAAACCTTGGGCGCATCAGGAATGCAGATGGATGCCGTAGTTTTGCGGGAAGCTCGGGCAGGAGTTCTTCTCGCGATTGTGGCAGCGTTCAATAGAGCTTTCGCCGAATTGGGCGTGGCAATAATGCTCGGCGGTAACATCAGAGACTTAACAAGAGTACTTACAACGGCGATTGCGTTGCAAACCGAGATGGGTGACATCTCTCTGAGCATCGCGCTGGCCCTCATCTTGCTCAGTATCGTCATGACCCTGAGCATAATCTTGAGTTTCGCTCGAAGGTCATCATGATGATTTCGCGACTAGAAACATTGAATGTCAGCAAAAGATACGATCATCTGCAAGCTCTTGATAACGTCAACATCGGCGTGTTATCTGGGCGGATTGTCTCGATAGTTGGCGTGAATGGCGCCGGTAAGACTACGCTACTGAAGATTCTAGCAGGCCTAGATACAATGAACGAAGGTAAAATTCTGGTCGATGGAAGAGAGGCTTCGCAGGAAGAGCTCAGAGCATGCTCCACTATGGTGTTTCAGAAAAGCATCATGTTCAGCGGGTCTGTTTACGACAATGTGGCGTACGGACTGCGCGTCCAGCATGTTCAGTCTGGAAAATTAAGAGAAAGAGTTCTATCTGCTTTGAGAATCGTGAACCTGGAAAACTTCGAGAAGCGGAAAGCCAACAAACTGTCAAGCGGCGAACAGCAACGCGTTGCCATTGCAAGAGCGCTAGTTATAGAGAGGGATGTTTTGTTGATCGACGAGCCCACTGCGAATCTCGACCCTACAAATGCAACCATAATTGAGCAGGGAATTAAGGAAGCAGCTAATTCGCGCATACTTCTGCTAAGCACGCACAACCTTTCACAGGCGAGGCGCCTCTCCGAAAGAATAGTCCATCTTCACAAAGGATGCATTATCGAGGAAAACGACACATCGAGTTTCTTCGCGAATCCAAGAGACGAAAGAACGAAATTCTTCCTCGACGGCGAGCTGAATTTCTAGCCGAAGCTTCGAGAAAATGATACGACCATAATCAGCTTGATTGAAGGTAGGTTGGATTAGAGCTGTTAGTGAAGAAACACGTGATCAACTAAGTTAGCAAAGCGTAAAGTTCGTAATCCATTTTGCACCCGCTGAGATGGTTAATTGCATGTTCAACTATGAGCGAAAGCGGCGAACGAGTTATTGTTTAATGGTGACGATAACTAGGGAGGTTTAGAAGGAAAATGGACGAGCCGCTCAAAGTTTGGCGTTGCAGGTACTGCAGCCGCGTCTATGACTCCCGCGATGAGTGCGCGGAGCATATGAAAGAGGAGCATGTAAAATGCCCTTACTGCGGCCAGTTCGCCAGACCTGACGGAACCGGCTCAATGATATGCAAACAATGCGGGGCCAAACAGAGCTTGGAGAACGAAATTACGGCTTGGCACCCAGGCTAATCTTTCACAGCGACTGCCACATTTACTTGACCTCTAGCGACCTATCCAGTCGAAGCGTGCTAGTCATGGTTCCTATTGAGATAGCATTAGGCCCGCATAGATCTTGGTAAAATCCATCAGCCTTGCTGTTGAAACCTTTTCGTCTATGCCGTGCATGTTTCCCAAATCGATGTCCGATGGACCTAGCCCTACTAACGTAGGTACTTTTCCTTTCAGAACTAGATGAGAGGCATCGGTCGCTCCGTATCCACCCATTACTCGCGGTTTGTAGCCAGTCACCTTTGTGATTATGTCTCTGGCTCTTCTCACTACTGGTTGGTCTGCTCCAATTTCAATTGCCTTGTGTTCTCCTATCTCTAACTCGTAGGATAAGCGAAGCTTCCTATCTCGCTTACGAAGTTGATTGATGATTCGGTCAATGTCTCGTTTTATCGATGTTTCGGTCATTCCTGGCAAGTACCGAACATCGGATGTAGAATTGGATTTTCCAGGTATAACGTTGTCTTTGTCTCCTCCGCGCAGAATTGTTCCGGGGGCTATTGTTGGAGGAGTCAGGTATCGGCTTCGTTTGTGTTTGAATTTGAGGTGACTCATGGCGAGGAGTACCTTTGACATTTCTAGGTTTGCGTTCACCCCGTCATACGGGTTGGCGGCGTGAGCAGGTTTTCCTTCCACGGTGACGTTCAGGACAGCCGTTCCCTTCATGGCATTTCGTACGAAGATTCTGTTCTTGCTTGTCGAAGCCTCCGTCACATATCCGTAACTCGCCTTATCGGCGTACCCCCTCTTGACAAGGTATGATGTGCCCAGTCTGGATCCTACTTCCTCGTCACAGACGGCGTGAATCAGGACGTTCGCTCTCGGTATCAAGCCGAGTTTTCGTATTGCTTCGCATGCGGTGATTACGCAACCTACAGCACCTTTGTCGTCGGCAACTCCACGCCCATACATCCATCCCCCGGAGACCTTCGCGCCAAATGGATCAAAACTCCACTCGGAGCTTTCACTGACGGGCACAGTGTCCAAGTGACCATTGAATAGGATTGTTTCTTGCTGCCCTGTATTCAGTTCACCAACAACGTTGACCTTTCCTTTCCCTGCCTTTACCAGCTCAACTTTGAAGCCTACTGATGACAACAAGGATGCCGCCACTTCTGCGACCTCCGATGTGTCACCGGGGGGATTGCCGCTGGGTTTTTCGACAAGCGATCTTATGATCTGGTGAATTCTTGATTCATGCTCAGCCACGTAAGCGAATACTCGATCTAAGTCCACCGGTTTCATTTGAACAAATGCCCTCCCGTGCCTTAGTTTATTGGGTTAGATTTGTGTTATTTCCAGTTTCTTTAATCCGTCTGTTGTCGTGGGATTCTTGACTCAAGAACGTGCCTATCGTGTCTACTTTTGATCACAGCGACTTTCGTGGTTGGTCAGCGGGGCGCGCATGGATGAAATGGTTCAAGCCTATATTGAAGACTCCTACTGCAATTAGCGACAGTTATCAAACAGGTATGTGATCTTTGTTGAGTTCATCGAATGGTCAGAAGCTTCGTGTTGCTGAAGCTCGGGCTAGGGACGCGAATCGGGGAATTGTACGTATTGATACTGAAGCGATGCGGCAGCTGGGTTTGACCTCGGGTGATGTTGTCGAGATTTCCGGCGACAAGAAGACCGTGGCCCTCGTCTGGCCTGGGTATGAAAGTGACGCGGGAAAGGGTTTGATTCGTATGGATGGTTTCGCGAGGAATAATGCTGGTGTTAGCATAGATGATCAGGTTTCCGTGAAGAAGATAACGGTTAAGATGGCTGAGCGGGTCGTTTTGGGTTTCACGGAACCGATACGTGTTATGGGGATTGAAGGATACCTACTAGAATTCCTTCAGGGCCGCGTCCTAACCCGCGGCGACTCAATACCGCTCAACATAATGGGAACACGTGTCGAGCTTATCGTCACTGACCTTCAACCAGCCGCCCAAGCCCTGATTGTAGGGGAGAGTACAGAGATTGAGGTAAGTGAGAAGGTTGCGAAAGAAACACCGAAGGGCATTCAACGAGTAACATACGAGGATATTGGCGGGCTTCGCGAGGAGATTCAGAAGGTCCGCGAAATAATCGAACTCCCACTGCGCCATCCTGAACTATTCGTGCGCCTTGGGGTTGAGGCGCCGAAGGGAGTTCTACTTCACGGTCCGCCTGGAACTGGAAAGACATTGCTAGCGAAGGCGGTGGCGAACGAGAGTAACGCCAACTTCTACACGATCGGAGGACCAGAGATTATGAGCAAATTCTATGGGGAAAGCGAGGAGCGCCTTCGAGACGTCTTCAAGCAGGCACAGGAGAACGCCCCGAGTATAATTCTGATCGACGAGATTGATTCCATCGCCCCGAAACGC
>Ga0335081_10021401_pt1 | contig 10473 bp, 8 predicted proteins | sample Lox_Sample_35_FD_206713 | JGI IMG/M metagenome (GOLD analysis project Ga0335081, IMG submission 206713) | Soil microbial communities from Loxahatchee National Wildlife Refuge, Florida, United States - Lox_Sample_3.5 | ecosystem: Environmental > Terrestrial > Soil > Wetlands | place: USA: Florida...
GTGGCGCCACAGTGTCGGACCGCCGCGAGCGCGGGCGCGTTCACACCTCTGGCAAAGTTCGCATTCTGCTCGCCGAGCAGTTCTATTACCCGGACGGTCACGGTGCCGCTCAACTCCCGGTCGACGTGACGACGCATCTGGCCAGCGCAGGGTTTGCGGTCGAGGTGATTTGCGGCAGTAAGCCGTACGCCCCGCTCGAGGGCGATCCGCCACCCGATCCTCGCTCCTTCGGGGTACGGATCCGCCGGGTGCCGACGTTGTTGCCGGGCAGTGTTCACCGGGGACGACTGCTGCGGCAGCTTGGCTGTTCCTGCGCCGCCCACCGCACGTCTTCATCACGCAGACCGCTCCACCGATCGCCATGATCCTGGTGGGCGCGGCGGCGCGGTTATGGCGCCGCCCCTACGTCATCATTTCCATGGATGTCTACCCCGATGTACTGATCGCACACGGTGGTTCGGGCGCCGGCGTCATTCTCGGCCGGATGCTCGCGCCCGCATTCACCTGGGCCTATCGGCAGGCGCGGCGCGTGATCGCGCTGGGTCCGGAAATGCGGGGGCGCCTCGAAGGGAAGGGCGTCGACGCCGAGCGCATCGTCGAGATTCCGAACTGGGCGACCGGCGCTCTCGGGGTGGTGCCGGCAGCGGAGAATCGGCTCCGGCGGGAATGGGGGCTCGAACACAAATTCGTGCTGTTCTATTCGGGCAACCTCGGCCTGGTGCATGAATTCGACACGCTGCTGCGCGGGGTCAGACGGGCGTTGGATTCAGTACCATCACTGCGGGTGGTATTCGTCGGCGGGGGCCAGCGCCTTGCGGAGGTGCGGCGCCTAGTGGACGAACTCGGCCTCAAGGACATCACTCGTTTCAGCGACCTGTTACCGCCGCAGCGCCTGCCCGAGAGCTTCGGCGTGGCTGATCTTGCAATCGTGACACTACGGCCGGAATTTGCCGGGCTGGTCGTGCCGAGCAAGCTGCAGGGTTACATGGCGCGCGGCATCCCGGTGCTCTATATCGGTCCCAGCAGCGACGCCGAGCAATTCATCAAGAGCGCGGCGGGCGGTGTCTGTGTGGCGGTCAACGACGTGCAGGGGGTGGCCGCAGCGCTCATCGAGCTCGCCGCGGATCCGCGTCGGCTGCAGCAATTCGGAGACAACGCGCAACATTTCTATGCGCGCGAATTTGCCCGGGAGCGCGGCCTGGCGCGCTACGAGCGTGTGATTCGTTCGATCACCGCGGCGGATCAGCCCGTGACCGACGTCGACGGCACGGCAGGGACGGTCGAAGGCCGCGCTCTTCCCACAGCGGTCACGAGACGCGCGGATGCTACACTGGGGGAAGCGGCCGACCAGCAGGGTGGCAATTGGCCAAGGTAGCTTTAATCTCGGGAATTACGGGCCAGGATGGTGCTTATCTCGCCGAGTTTCTGCTTGGCAAGGGATATCTGATTCACGGCATCAAGCGTCGCGCCTCGCTGTTCAACACCGATCGCATTGACCACCTTTACCAGGATCCCCACGAAAAGGGCGTACGCGTCACGCTGCATTACGGCGATCTCACCGACGCGACCAATCTCATCCGCATCATCCAACAGGTCAGGCCAGACGAGATCTACAATCTCGCTGCGCAGAGTCATGTGGCCGTTTCGTTCGAGACACCGGAATACACGGCCAACGCCGACGCCGTGGGCACGCTGCGCATGCTCGAGGCGATCCGCATACTGGGCCTCGAGCGACGCACGCGGTTCTACCAGGCCTCGACATCGGAGATGTTCGGCAAGGCTCATGAGACACCGCAGCGCGAAACAACGCCGTTCTACCCCCGCTCGCCGTACGGCGTCGCCAAGCTCTATGCGCACTGGATCTGCGTCAACTATCGCGAGTCTTACGGCCTGTATGCGTGCAATGGCATCCTTTTCAATCACGAGTCCCCCCTGCGCGGCGAGACGTTCGTTTCGCGCAAGATCACCCGTGCACTGACTCGAATCCATGTCGGCCTCCAGGACGTCCTCCATCTTGGCAATCTGGACGCCAAGCGGGACTGGGGCCATGCGCGCGACTACGTACGCGCGCAGTGGCTGATGATGCAGCAGGCAGAGCCGGAGGACTATGTGGTGGCGACCGGTGAGCAGCACTCGGTGCGCGACTTCGTCGTACTCGCCGGCATGTCCCTGGGGATGGACATCGAATGGCGCGGTCGCGGCACCGATGAACTAGGTGTCGATCGCAGCAGCGGACGCACGGTGGTACGGGTGGACCCGCGCTATTTCCGGGCCGCCGAAGTCGACTCGTTGCTCGGCGACGCCAGCAAGATCCGCGACAAGCTCGGCTGGCGACCCCAGATGTCATTCGAGGCTTTGGTCCGCGAGATGGTCGCGGCGGACCTCGCGCTCGCGCAGCGCGATGCGCTGGTGGCCAAAGAGGGCTATAAGGTCTACCGTCACCACGAGTAGATCGAATGCCGCTGACCAAACAGTCCCTGATCTACGTTGCGGGGCACCGCGGTATGGTCGGCTCGGCCGTGCTGGCGGCGCTCGAGCGCAACGGTTACCGTAACCTCCTTACGCGCACCCACGAGCAGCTCGATCTCACCGAACAGGGCGCGGTGCGGGCTTTTCTGGGCGAACTTCGCCCCCAGGCGGTCATTCTCGCGGCCGCGCGCGTCGGCGGCATTAAGGCAAACAGCACGCACCCTGCGCTCTTCATCCGCGACAATCTCGCGATCCAGGGGAATGTCATCGACGCGGCCTATCGGGCTGGCGTCGAGAAATTGGTGTTCCTTGGCTCGAGCTGCATCTACCCACGCCTTGCCCCACAGCCGATCAGGGAGGAGTATCTGCTGAGTGGCCCGCTCGAGCCCACCAACGAGTGGTACGCCGTGGCCAAGATCGCAGGGATCAAGCAGTGTCAGGCATATCGGCGTGAGTTCGGCTTCAACGCCATCTGCGCGATGCCAACCAACCTGTACGGTCCCGGCGATAACTTCAACCTGGAGAATTCGCACGTTCTCCCGGCGCTGATCCGGCGCTTCCACGAAGCCAGGCTGCGCGGCGACAAGCAGGTGGTCGCCTGGGGGACCGGGCAACCGCGCCGCGAATTCCTGCACGTGTTCGATCTCGCCGATGCGATCGTGCTGTTGCTCGAACGCTATGACGAGGAAGCCATCATCAACGTCGGTTGTGGCACTGACATGTCGATTCGCGAATTGTGTGAGACCGTGATGGCCATCACCGGGTATGAAGGGCGACTCGTGTTCGACACCACTCACCCCGATGGCACACCCCGCAAGCTGCTCGATGTAAGCCGCATCACCGCCCTCGGCTGGCGAGCGCAGATCTCGCTGCGCAGCGGCATTGAGCAGGTCTACACTTGGTTCCGCGCCAACGCGCAAGCGCTGCGAAGCTGAAGCGTAGACCAATCCGCGGGGTGTGCTCATGAGCACGACAGCACTCAGGAAGGCTGCAGAAAGCCGCGCCAGCGGCCCGGGCCGCTCACGCGATCGACGGCCTCCGTTGACTGGCCGACTGCTGACAGCGGCGGCGATGCTGGTGGGACCGTTCACATCGTCGGCGGAACGTATACCTTCAGCCCACAAGGCTTTGCCGCTGGCATCAATGTCCCGGGTGGCACAACGCTGCTCGGAGACGGCACGCAGGGACCGCAACAAACCGTTCTGCGTGTGGCAAGTAGCGGCACCTTCCAGGAGTTTCTCTGGATTAGGAACGTGTCCAATGTCGCGATCCGCGGCATACGCTTCGAAGGCTCTCCCTACGACAGTGGCTGTGCGCGGCACCTCGACTATGGCCACGCCATTTACGTGCAATCGGATCCGGATGAGAGCGCGCGGGTCGAGAACCTGGAGATCACGGACGACGCTTTCTACCAACTTCAATGGCCTGAGCTGGGTGACGCTCAACGCCGGCGAGCGCAGCCCAGGTATCAACGCGGTGACTATCAGCAACAACGTTTTCGACAGCGACGCGAAACTGATCGGCCACTGCGCTGCTCTTGGCATGGTCTGTACAGCCGCGATGATTTCGATACACGGAGCGAACTACAATCCCGGACTGCACCCCGATACGGTCTGGATCGTGAATAACACGATCACGAATCCGGTTTCGTGTGGCGTCTATGTAAATGGCGGCCAGAACATGCGGATCTCTGGAAACCCGAATTTCGGGACAGATCGATCGCAACGAGTAAACATGGGAACAAATCGGATCACGGCCGCGCCAGGAGGAATGGCCACCAAGCTCCGCTGAGACTCCTGGTAGCTCCCGTTGTCAGCATGAAGAACCCGGATGCTTACCTCGATGGCACGCGGCTGTACGGGGACGATTTCAGTGCCCCCCAGATCGCGGAATGGTACGCCGACGAAGAGGAGGGGTACGCCAATCTAGGCGCCCGGGACACTGGAAATTACCAGTACGGCTATCATGCCTGGAACATCTACCATGCCTACCGGTACTTGCGTGGGCGAGAGTTTCAGCATGCGCTGGGGTTCGGCAGTGCCTACGGCGATGAGCTCCTGCCGATCATCTCCCAGATCCGCAGGCTGACAATCGTGGATTCATCAGATGCCTTCGTCAGGGACCGGGTGCACGGAATCCCAGTAACGTATGTGAAGCCAAGCCCCGATGGCAGGCTGCCGATGGCGGATGGCAGCTTCGACCTGATCACCTGCCTGGGAGTCCTGCACCACATTCCCAACGTCAGCTTTGTCGTCAGCGAACTTGCGCGAACGCTCAGACCAGGCGGGCAGCTCGTGATGCGCGAGCCAATCGTATCCATGGGCGACTGGCGGCGAGTCCGCCCTGGCTTGACGGCGCGTGAGCGCGGGATTCCGCTCGCCATTCTCCAGCGGATCGTTCACGACTCCGGACTCCTCATTGAGCGGCAAGCGCTGTGCGATTTTCCTCTCACTCGACGGGTGTTGAGCGTGTTCTGGACACACGTGTACAACAGCAGCGTAGCCAGCCGCGTCGATGCAGTGATATCGGCCGCATTTGCCTGGAACGTCAACTATCATCCGCGCACGGCCTGGCAGCGTCTGCGCCCGACGTCGACATTCCTGATTCTCAAGAAGCCTTGAGTCATTGGTGTGCACGGCTGCACGGTGACCGAGTCCCCGATGTTGGGCCTGTCGTGCTCGAGAGCCAGGCTGCCGCTCCCGGCGTGGCCCGTGCGATTGTCGATTCAGTCGGCGCAATCGGTGCCTGACCGCTGGGCGCGCCGCCTGGATCGGCCGCGCGCCGAGCGAGGATCGGGGCAGATCGTTACTTCGCTGCACTGCGGCAACCTGAACGAGCCGCGACAAGCTCGACCGACAATCGCCCTCCCGGGCCTTCAGCTTCGCTGAGGCTGCCGGCTGCGGAAACGTCGACCACGGGCAAGTTTCGACCTCGGCCGGAACGCAACACGGCGCGAGAGGTCAACCAATACTGGCCTGGTGCGTTGTGCAGCGACAAATTCGCACGGGGTAGTTGCGACGTGTTAGCCAGAGGGCTCGGTGTCGCCAACATGCGTCACAGCGGCGGTAGCGAAGCTCAGGATGTCTGACATCTAACTAACGTGACTCGGGAGACTGTTCAGTTTGCGCTAGTGTCTTGGACGCTTTCCTTCTGTATACTGCGGCCGCCCGCAGGCAGAGGATACCGAGAATCATAGGCATTCATCGCAACTCGCGCCGTTGCTGGTAGGAAAACCCGGATGTCCTGGCAGTCCGCAGCCGCAAGCTTTTTTACGTGCTGGCTGGCGATCATGGCGCTGCGTCCGCTCGCGGTCGCCGTTGATCTGGTCGACCGGCCGGGCGGTCGCAAGACCCATTACGGCGACGTACCGGTGGTCGGCGGGCTCGCGATGTTTCTGGGTATCGTGCTCGGGGTCGGGCTGTTATCCATCCCGAGCGCGAGCGCTGCTGCGTTCCTTGCCGCCTGCGCGGTACTGGTCACTGTCGGACTCATCGACGATCGATTCGATCTTTCGCCCTGGACGCGCTTGCCCGGTCAGACGGCCGCTGCTCTGGTGTTGATCGTCGGTTCCGCCACCCCGGTGGTCACATTGGGTGACCCGTTTGGAACGGGTCCAATCGATCTCAGCGGATGGGCTTCGATCGCCTTCACGATATTCATCGTCATTTCCGCGATCAACGCATTCAACATGCTCGATGGCATGGACGGCCTGGCGGGAACCGTGGCGCTGACCGCGTTCATTGCCATTGCTTTCATTTCCGCTGCCGCGGGTCTGGCGACTCCCTTGTCGCTGAGCCTGGTGATGATCGGAGCGGTCAGCGCCTTTCTGGTCTTCAACGTCCCGTTGCGATCGCACGGCAGGGCTCAATGCTTCATGGGCGATGCCGGCAGCACGCTGCTCGGTTTTTCCGTCGCCTGGCTTTGCATCCTCATCTCTCAGGGGCCCGTCAGGCCGGTGACCTCGGTCACCACGCTGTGGTTCGTCGCGCTGCCGCTTTATGAGCTCGTATGGAGCACGATACGGCGAGTGATACGCGGGGTTTCGCCGTTCAAAGCCGATACCGATCACTTCCATCACATGCTGCTCAAGGCCGGGTTCGGGCCACGCGGCGCTTTCGCAGTGTTTGCGACCCTCACCTGTCTGCTTGCCGGCGCAGGACTGCTGTGCAGGTACTATCGCCTTGCCGATCACGTCTCACTGCTGCTGCTCGCGGTGCTCGGAATTGCGACCATCCGCCTCATGTATCGGGCCAGGCTGCTGTGGAAGCTGGTGCCGGAATCGGTCCGACGTGGCAGCACCGACGAGGCCGGTACGGTCGACGAAGCCTCCTCGTAGGGCGCTCGCCGGGCCCACGGTCGAGCGCCTGGGCCCGGCGCAGCGGCCCGCGGCGGGTCCTTGAGCCGGCCGCGCCCTTCCTTTACGCTTCCCTGACTTCTTCCTTACCACTCAAGAACTTAACTCAATGCGCGTTACTATCTTCGGCTCCGGTTATGTGGGTCTCGTGACGGGTGCTTGCCTGTCGGACGCGGGCAACCACGTCGTCTGCGTCGACGTCGACGTGGCCAAAATCGAGCGGCTCAACCGCGGCGAGGTCCCGATCCACGAGCCGGGGCTCGACGCGCTCATCAGGCGCAACGTCGAGGCCGGACGGCTCGAGTTCACCACCGACGCCGTCAAAGGCGTCGAGCACGGGCTGTTCCAGGTGATCGCGGTCGGCACTCCGCCGGGCGAGGACGGCTCGGCGGACCTGAGGTACGTGCTCACGGTCGCCCGCACAATCGCGACCCATATGAGCCGCTACTGCATCATTATCACGAAGTCCACGGTACCGGTCGGCACGGCCGACAAGGTGCACGCCGAGATTGATCGGGGGCTCGCTGCCCGCGGGGCGAAAGTCGAGTTCGACGTCGTGTCCAACCCCGAGTTCCTCAAGGAAGGTGCCGCTATCGGGGATTTCATGAAGCCCGACCGCGTGGTCATCGGCACCGATAACCCGCGCACTACGGAGCTGATGCGTGCGCTCTACGAGCCGTTCATCCGCAACCACGACCGGCTCATCGTCATGGACATCCGCTCCTCAGAGCTCACCAAGTACGCCGCCAACGCGATGCTGGCGACCAAGATCAGCTTCATGAACGAGCTCGCCAACATCGCCGAGCGGGTCGGCGCCGATATCGAGAAGGTACGCATCGGCATCGGCTCTGACCCGCGCATCGGCTACAGCTTCATCTATCCGGGCACCGGCTACGGCGGCTCCTGCTTTCCCAAGGACGTGCAGGCACTCATCCGCTCGGCACACGAGGCCGACTATGAGCCGCAGATCCTGAGCGCCGTGGAGTCGGTGAACGCTCGGCAGAAGGAGGTGCTGTTTCGCAAGATGCAACGGCACTTCACCGAGGGCCTCAAGGGACGCACGCTCGCACTCTGGGGGCTTGCGTTCAAGCCACACACCGACGACATGCGCGAGGCGCCATCGCGTACGCTCATCGAGCTGCTGCTGCAGGCGGGCGCCCAGGTGCACGCCTACGATCCGGTGGCGGCCGAGGAGGCGCAGCGTCTGTACGCCGGCACGGCCGGGTTCATTCTGGCGCGCAACGCCTACGAGGCGGCCCACGGCGCCGATGCGCTCGCGATCGTCACCGAGTGGCAGGAGTTTCGCAGCCCGGACTTCGAGCGACTGCGCGAGCTGCTCAAGTCACCCGTCATCTTTGACGGCCGCAATCTCTACGACCCGGCGATGGTGAGTCGCTTTGGCCTCACCTACTATGCCGTCGGCCGCGGCAAGCTGCTGATCGCGGCCTGACAGCCGGCGAGGGCTCACGCATGCTCACTCCAGTCATCCTCTCGGGCGGCGCCGGGACCCGACTGTGGCCGCTGTCGCGCGAGCTGTATCCCAAACAGCTGCTGCCTCTCACCGGGGTGCGCACCATGCTGCAGCAGACGGTGCTGCGCCTCGAGGGGCTTGCCGCCTCGCCGCCGGTGATCGTCTGCAACGAGGCGCATCGCTTTCTCGTGGCCGAGCAGCTGCGGCAGCTGCGCGTGGTGCCGCGGGCCACGATCCTCGAGCCTTTCGGGCGCAACACTGCGCCGGCGATCGCGCTCGCCGCGCTTGCAGCACTCAAGGGAGTTGCCACTGACGTCAATGCGGTCGATCCGGTGCTGCTGGTGCTGCCGGCCGATCACGTCATGCGCGACGTCGCTGCCTTTCAGCGCGCGGTACGCCTGGCGCTCGCCGCCGCCGAGGCCGGACAGCTCGCCACCTTCGGCGTCGTCGCGAGCGCGCCCGAGACCGGCTACGGCTACATCCAGCGCGGCGCCGCGAGCGGCGCAGCGTTCCGCATCGCCCGTTTCGTCGAGAAGCCCGACCCGGAGCGGGCGCGTGAGTTCGTCAAGTCGGGGGATTACTACTGGAACAGCGGCATGTTCATGTTCCGCGCGCGGCGCTACCTGCAGGAGCTCGGGCGGCTGCAGCCCGAAATGGCCCGCATCTGCGAGGCCGCATATCGCGCCGCGCAGGCGGATCTCGATTTCACGCGCATCGATGCTGCAAGCTTCGAGGCGTGCCCGGCCGACTCGATCGACTACGCTGTCATGGAGAAGACTGCGGATGCGGTGGTGGTACCACTCGATGCCGGATGGAGCGACGTCGGCTCGTGGTCATCGCTTCACCAGGCGAGCGATGCCGATGCCCACGGCAACGTGGTGCACGGCGACGTCCTCTGCGAGGACACCCACGGCAGCTACCTCTACGCCGAGAGCCGCCTGGTGGCCGCAGTGGGGCTTACCGACCACGTGGTGGTCGAAACCAAGGACGCCGTGCTGGTGGCGCCCAAGGCGCGTGTGCAGGACGTCAAGAAACTCGTGCAGCAGCTCAGGGAACGCGGGCGATACGAGCACTCGCTGCACCGGGAGGTGTTCCGCCCCTGGGGCAGCTACGACAGCATCGAGAACGGGTCGCGCTTTCAGGTGAAGCGGCTGAAAGTGAAGCCGGGGGCGGCGCTGTCGCTGCAGATGCATCATCACCGCGCCGAGCACTGGGTCGTGGTCGCCGGTACTGCTCGCATCACGCGCGGCGATGAGGTATTCCTGCTCGAGGAGAACCAATCCACCTATATCCCGATCGGCGTCAGGCATCGCATCGAGAATCCCGGCATGATTCCGCTCGAGATTATCGAGGTACAGTCCGGGTCGTACCTCGGCGAGGATGACATCGTGCGCTTCGAGGACGTCTACGGACGCAAGGGAACGAACGCCTGAACCGCGCCGCATGAGTCAGCTCGACTGCTTCAAGGCCTACGACGTCCGCGGCCGCATTCCCGACGAGATCAACGAGTCACTCGCCTACGACATCGGCCGAGCCTACGCTGCTTTCGTGAAGCCGCGCCGGGTGGCAGTCGGCCACGACATCCGCCTCTCGAGCCCGGGGCTTGCCACGGCGCTGAAGCGCGGTCTCACCGACGCAGGTAGCGATGTTCTGGATATCGGCCTGTGGGGCACGGAGGGCGCCTACTTTGCGACCTTCGCCGAGCAGCTCGACGGCGGCATCATGGTCACCGCGAGCCACAATCCGCCCGACTACAACGGCCTGAAGTTCGTGCGCGAGGAGGCGCGGCCGATCAGCGCCGATACCGGGCTCAAGGAGATGCGGGCGCTGATCGAGAGCGGCCGGCTGCTGCCGAAGGCCGCCAAGAGCGGCACGGAGCGCAAGCTGGACATCCTGGACAAGTACCTCGAACACCTGCTGAGCTACGTGGAGGACACTGCGCTGCGCGGGCTCAAGGTAGTCGTCAATGCCGGCAACGGCGGGGCCGGCCTGATCGTCGATGCGCTCGAACCGCATCTGCCGTTCGAGTTCGTCAAGGTCAACCATCGCCCGGACGGGACCTTCCCCAACGGCGTCCCGAACCCGATGCTCGAGGAAAATCGTGCCGCCACCGCCGATGCCGTGCGGCGCACCGGTGCGGACGTCGGCCTGGCGTGGGATGGTGACTATGACCGCTGCT
>Ga0335081_10021402_pt1 | contig 10473 bp, 7 predicted proteins | sample Lox_Sample_35_FD_206713 | JGI IMG/M metagenome (GOLD analysis project Ga0335081, IMG submission 206713) | Soil microbial communities from Loxahatchee National Wildlife Refuge, Florida, United States - Lox_Sample_3.5 | ecosystem: Environmental > Terrestrial > Soil > Wetlands | place: USA: Florida...
CGGGCTATTTCGAAAGCAAGATTGACTCCGGAAAGAAGAACATCGCCTCGACGGGGGAAAAGACTCTCAGCTACAAAGACGCTCAGAAGAACACCTCAGCGACCTATAACTATTCACCGATGCCCGCGGTTCAGGAGCTCACCTCGCTGTTTCAGAACCTGTCTGCCACCCTGGAATTTGGCCGAAGGATCGAGTTCGAGCACCATTATCAGAAGCTGGCGCTGGATGAAGAATTGAAGCGCCTGGAAGACATGGCAGCGCGAGGCGAGGCGGTGGAGATCGAGGTGATCGCTCCCATCCTGCAGAAGCTACTCGACGATCAGTCGGTCATCAATACCGTCCGTGCCCGCGCCCAGCGCCTGCTCGAACGTGCCTCTACAGGCGGTAAGTAGCGGCCTGGGTTACGGTTCCGGAGGACGGCATTCGTCCCACGCTGACAAAATTTTGACAACCCGAAAGCCCGGAACGGTGTTCTAATAACTACAGGCTTTCCGGGAGTGTCTTATGTCCAAGACAAAATTGCGTATCCACCTGCCGATGGGACTCATTCTGGGCTGTCTTGCGGTTCTTCCTTGCTTCGCCGACTCCCAGGCACGAATTGTGCGCCTGAGCGACGTTCAAGGCGACGTTCAAATCGATCGCAAAACCGGACAAGGATTTGAGAAAGCCTTTTTGAACCTGCCGCTTACCCAGGGGATGAAGATCCGCACGGGAAACAACGGCCGCGCCGAGCTGGAATTGGAAGACTCGAGCAGTTTGCGCATCGTTGCGAACACGGTCATCGAGATTCCGCAACTCTCGCTGCGCGACTCCGGCGCCAAAGTATCGGAGATTTACCTGCAGGAAGGCATGGCCTACGTTAACTTCCTGGGCAGCAAGGACGATGAGTTGAGTCTGACTTTTGTGCGGGAGAAAGTGGTCCTTTCTCACGCTGCCCATTTTCGCATTGAGGTGGGCGATACCGACGCCTCGGTGGCGGTGTTCAAGGGCGAGGTGGATATTGCCGGCCCGTCAGGAACCGTGCAGGTCGATAAGAATCACACGTTGAGCTTTGATCTGCTGGATAACGACCGCCAACAACTGGCGAAGAGAATCGAGGAAGAGCCGTTTGATGCCTGGGACAAGCAGCAGGCTGAATACGACGAACGCTACGCTTCCAACTCTCAGTCCAACTACTCTCCTTACGCTTACGGTACCAGCGACCTCAACTACTATGGCAACTTCTTCAATGTAGCCGGCTACGGAATGCTGTGGCAGCCGTACTTCGTGGGCGCCGGTTGGGACCCGTTCATGAACGGCGCCTGGGCTTTTAACCCCGGCTTTGGCTATGGCTGGGTATCCGGCTATCCCTGGGGATGGACGCCCTATCACTATGGTTCCTGGATGTTCCTTCCGGCCTACGGCTGGGTCTGGCAGCCTGGCGGTGCATGGATGGGATGGAACACAATCCCGGTATACGTGAACGCTCCCGTCGGCTATTTGCCGCCACGTAGCCCGCTTCTTCCCGGACAGCGCATCATCGTGGCTAACCGCGGTCCGATGCCAACCATGTTCGGACGATCGACGGCGCGGATCGAGGTTCTCAATAATTCCGCGGGACTGGGGATTCCACGCGGAGGCGTCAAGAACCTGAGCCAGCTTTCGCAGTCGGCTCAGCAACATGGATTCGCGACCACGCGGGTGGCAACGCCTGCGGTGGGCTATTCCGGCTGGCGTGGCGCACCTGTTGGAGCAGGCGCGCGCGGCTCTTCCGGAGGGTACGCGGTTGGTTCTTCGGCCGCCAGCTCCGGAACGCATGTCAGCGGCGGTCACGTGTCCGCTCCCTCTCACCACTGAAGCTCAGCTTTTCCTCGGTGCCGGTGGGAGAGAACCCATCGGCACCGCGCCGCTTATGCGGCCAATTGTCGGGTCAGGCCGTGAGATTGTAACTTCTCGGCGAACTTCTCAGCAGCAAAGTTTACAGAGACTTTACCGCGTGGTGACTTCTTCTTCGCGGCGAATGGTTCTAATGACCATAGCCCGAATGGGAGATACCATGAAGAAACTGTCTTTGTTTATCCTGCTGGCTGCGATGGCTGTGGCCGCCTCCTCCAAACCGAAAAACCTGTCGATCCCAGCGTCTTTGGCCGCAGACGCTGCGGCAACCCAGGCCCGCAACGGCGCGTTTCGCGATGGCCTGCATTTGGGACGCTTCGATGCCACGTCCGGCAGAGCGCAGCACGTGTGCGTAGGCCGCTGGGGCACGGATGTCGATCGGGCGTCGTTCCAGGCCGGCTATCTGGCTGGGTATCAGGAACGGGCAGAAGAGTAGTCTCACTTGCAGGCCGAAGGCCACGGCTTGCGGCTTACCGCACGACCACCCCGGCGTATCCTACCACCATGTGACGATCCCCGGAGACGTCGCCGGAAGTGGCGTACTTGATTAGCTCCGCCTTGATGGCCCCCAGACGCTTGGCCGCAGTGAGCATTGCCACGGCCGGACCGAAGCCGCACATGCTGATCTGTTCCTTCATGATGACTTCAAAAAGACCAGCGGGATCGAGGGCGAGAATGCGGTCAATGGCTTTGTGATCCTTAACCCGGGTGATGCCGTCGTTCTCGTAGTGGTTCATATCGCTGGAGGCGACGATCAGCGCCGGCTCGTTCTGCGCCTGGATCACGTCGGCAAGGGCTTCGCCTAGTTTTTCCAAAGTCTCAAAGTGTCCCGTCCCCAGAGCGATGGGCACAAAAGTGAAGTGCGGGCGCTTCTGCTGCAGAAAGGGCAGCTGCACTTCGATGGCGTGCTCGCTGCGATGGGCGTCGGTGTCTTCGCTCAAGAGCGGAAACTGCTGCTTGAGGGTGTCGGCCAGCGAGGCATCAATCTGCGCCGTTCCCAGCGGGGTTTCCCAACTGCCCTGGCTCATAATTGCCAGAGGGCGTCCGCGGCCGGTGTGATTGGGACACAGAATGACGCAGCGCCGCGGCACGGCAACATTGGCATACACGGCTCCGGCAACTGGGCCTGAGTAAACGTACCCCGCGTGCGGCGCGATGCAGCCGAGAGCTGCCACAGGCTCTTCTGAGCCGGAAAGGTAGGAGCTAACGTCCTCGAGCAGAACCTGACGCGCTCCGGGGTAGAAGCGACCAGCAACCGCGGGATGGCGTACGCTCTCCACAACCACTCCTGGGGTCTGCTCACTTCGATTGTAATCCTATGGTTGTGAGGTGCAATGTGCTAAATGGGGGGCGGCGGATTCGGGATGTCATTGCTCTTAGCGTGATAAGTCATCCCGAGCAGAGCGCCAGCTCTGGAGGGAGGTGAGAACCTCCCCTGGCGTGTGCAGCAGCGGCAATCCTGCTGACTGCAGCGGCGATCCGCACCGGACGTAAGATCCCTCACCGGCTCTCGCCATTTCGGGATGACTTGCCCCTCGATTGGAGATGTCATCCCGACGGAGCCGAGCTCTGGGGGGACCTTACGTGAGGTCAGAACGTTCGCAGGCGTATGCAGGAGCTTTGTGATTAGTGCCCACGGAAGACAAATGTCTTCGCGACCGTGGGGAGGCTCCGCAGGGCACAGAGGGATTCTACGTACCCTCCGCCAGCGCCCGGTACAACGCCGCCGTTTTCTCCAGCGATAACTCCTCGGCGCGCACGCTGGGCTTGACACCCGCCGTTTCCAGAGCGGCGCGCAAGAGCTCGGGGGGATATTTCGCCTTCAGGTTATTCCACAGCGTCTTGCGCTTTTGTCCGAAGGAGAGCTTCAGGAAGGCAATGAACTCGGCCTCGGGGACATGCAGGCTCTCCAGACGCAGATCCAGATTAAGGCGCACCAATGTGGAGTGGACCTTCGGCGGAGGAGAAAAGGCCTGCGGTGGCAGGGTGAGCAACTTCTCAATGCGAGCGTAGAGCTGGGCGGTCGCGGAAAGCAGGCCATACTCGCTTCTCCCCGGCGCGGCGGCCAGCCGCTCGGCAACCTCGCGCTGCACCAGGAGCAGAATGGTCTTGAAATACCTGCGGTATTCAAACAGGCGCAGCAGGATGTCGGAAGTAATGAAGTAGGGAAGATTGCCGACGACTTTCACGCGTTCGGGCTCGTGGTTCATTCCCGGGCGCGTGCTTCCGGGCTTGGGGCCGAAAAGAGTATTGAAATCCACCGCCAAGATGTCAGCTTCGATGATCTCGACGTTCGGCGTGAGCGCCAGGTGCATACGCAGCTGCGCCGCCAACACGCGATCGAGTTCAATGGCGATGAGACGCCGGGCCCGGCGGGCGAGAAGGGAGGTCAAGGCTCCGCGTCCGGGGCCGATTTCGAGCACCGTGCTCTGCGAAATGTCGCCCAGGGCCTCGACGATGCGTGTGGCCGCCGCCTTGTCGGTCAGGAAGTGCTGGCCCAACTTCGGCTTTCTGTGGCCGGGACGCGCGGCAGATACTTTGGGCACGTTGACCCTCTTTCTGGCAGGCGGTTAGACTGAATGTTGCCCTGCCATGAACGATGGAGCGCAACCGAGCGCGCCCTTCTTACTATAGCGTGCCTTGAGGATGGCGGCTGGAAGCGGGTGGAACGGAGAGGAATTGCCTTCATGCATATCGCATTTGCTGCTTCGGAGTGTGTGCCATTTTCAAAGACGGGAGGCCTCGCCGATGTGGTCGGGGCCTTGCCTCGTGCCCTGGCTGCGGCCGGACACCAAGTCAGCGTCTACGTACCGCGCTATCGCCAGACCAAGCTGAGCGACGTCCAAACCGTGGTACGCAGCATCACAGTGCCGTTTGACGATCAGTACCGCTTCTGCTCGGTCGTGACCGGTGGCGGCAATCATTCGGGCGTGCACTTCTACTTCGTCGACTACCCGCCGTTTTTTGATCGCGACGCCCTGTACGGTACTTCGGCCGGCGATTATCCTGACAACGCCGAGAGGTTTGCCCTGTTTTCACGGGCCGTGCTGGAGGCCTCCAAGATTCTCGGCGTCCCCCAGGTTTTTCATTGCCACGATTGGCAGTCGGCTTTAATTCCGGTGCTGCTGCGGACGCAATACGCCGAAGACCCGGCTTTCCAGGATGTGGCGACCGTCTTCACCATCCACAACATGGGATATCAGGGCCTGTTCTCGCCCGACACTCTGCCGCTTCTGACCTTGCCCTGGGACCTGTTCACCATCTCGAAGATGGAGTTCTTTGGCAACGTCAACTTCCTCAAGGGCGCGCTGGTCTATTCCGATTTCATAACTACGGTCAGCCGCAAATACAGCCAGGAGATTCAGACGACCGAATTCGGCTTTGGCCTGGAAGGCGTGCTGCGCGACCGGGCGGCGACGGTGACCGGGATTCTCAACGGCGTCGACTACGACGAGTGGAGTCCGCAGACGGACAAGTTCAGTACGGCCAAGTACTCTCCGCAGGATTTGGCTGGCAAAACCAAGTGCAAGCAGGACCTGCTGCAGACTTTCGGCGTGGCCAACGCCGACCTGCGCCTGCCGGTGATCGGCATCGTCTCGCGTTTCGCGGCGCAGAAGGGTTTCGACCTGATTGCGCAAATCATGGACCGCCTGGCCCGCGAAGAGATGGTCGTTGTGGCCCTGGGCAACGGCGACAAGCAATACGAAGAGATGTTTGCCCGCCTGCAGAAACAGTTCCCGCGAAAGATTGCTGTCAAGATCGCCTACGATAACGCTGTCGCCCACAAAATTGAAGCCGGCAGCGACATGTTTCTTATGCCCTCCAAGTACGAGCCCTGCGGGCTGAATCAGATCTACAGCCTGAAGTACGGCACGGTGCCGATTGTGCGCGCCACTGGCGGCCTCGATGACACGATTGAGCCGTGGGATGCGCGCACCGGCAAGGGCACCGGCTTCAAGTTCAGCGATTACAATGGCGAGGCCCTGCTGTTGACCATCAAAGAAGCCCTGCGCGCTTTCCGCGACCAGGCTTCCTGGCAGACGCTCATGCGCAACGGCATGAACAAAGACTTCTCCTGGAATGCCTCGGCCAAGGAATACGTGCGCGTCTACGAAAAAGCCCGCCAGACGCGGGCGACACCGGTGATGGCGGGCGTGTAGCGACTTGTAGAGGACGAGCGTCCTCGCCCGTCGCACGAACCGCCAAGAACGCAAAGATCGCCGAGAAATTCAGACCAACCGTGTCTTCGTGTCACCGTAGTGGATGTGGCCCGTCGAGCTGCGCTCGACTGCCCAGACGAGGACGTCTGGGCCTACGCAAATCGCATGGAGGACGGGCGTCCTCACCCGTCGCACGAACCGCCAAGACGAGGACGTCTGAGCCTATGCGGTTTGTGGAGGCTGGCCCCGCACGCGCGGGACGCGCGCGCCTACACACGATAGAATTGGGAGCGGTCCGGGCCCGACCTGCATGCCTTCCTTCGCCAAAACTATCTTCCACGTCGACATGGACGCCTTCTTCGTCTCCGTGGAAGAGCTGTTCGATCCTTCCCTCAAAGGCAAAGCAGTCGTCGTCGGAGGCCAGAAGGACGAACGCGGCGTAGTCTCGGCTGCATCGTATGAGGCGCGCAGGTTCGGCGTGCACTCCGCCATGCCGCTGCGCACCGCGGCCAAACTTTGCCCGCACGCCATCTTCGTCAACGGACACCCGGAGCGCTATCGTGAGTGCTCGGAAAAAGTCTATCGCGTGCTCACTTCGTTCTCGCCGCTGGTCGAAATGGCCTCGATCGACGAAGCCTACCTCGACATGACCGGCACCGAACGTCTGCACGGCCCGGTGCTCTGCGCCGCTCATCGGCTTCATCAGAAGGTCAAGGCCGAGACGCAGCTCAACTGCTCCATCGGCATCGGCAGTTCGCGCCTGATCGCGAAAGTTTCTTCGGCCAAGGCCAAGCCCCACGGCATTCTCTGGGTCATCCCCGGACAGGAGGCGAAGTTTCTCGCGCCGCTCGATGTGCGAGACATTCCCGGCGTCGGCAAAGTCACCGAGCAGAATCTGCATGCGCTGGGAATCCGCCAGGTCGGCGATCTCGCCCGCTTCGACGAGGGATATCTCGAGGAGCACTTTGGCAAGTGGGGCCTGGCGCTGGCTGGCAAGGCCCGTGGCGAGGATGCCGGCGGATGGTTTGACACAGCAGTCGGCGAGGAGACGGGACCCAAGTCCATCAGCCACGAACACACCTATAACGAAGACACGGCGGATGTGGAGAAAATCGAATCGACGCTGATGCGCCTCTCGGAAATGGTCGGCCGCCGTCTACGTGAACACGGCCTGCACGCCCGCACCATCCAGCTCAAGCTGCGCTACAAAGACTTCACTACCATCACTCGCGCTCACACTTTGCCCGACGCAACGCAGTTGGACACCGAAATCTTTGCTCAGGTCCGGGCTCTGTTCCACAAGAACTGGAGCAAGGGGCGGCAAGTGCGTTTACTCGGCGTGCACGCCGGACAGTTCGAGGCACAAGCCAGCCAGGGAGATCTGATCGAGGGCGAACGGAGGCGGCGGTGGGAACAGGCGCTTTCCGCCGCGGACCGCCTGCGCGACAAGTTCGGCGAATCGAGCATCACCCTCGCAACCGGCATGAAAGGCGGCTTCCGCGAGCGCACCCACGAGAACCCGGCAGGACTGCCGGGGAAGAAAGCATCCGGGTAGCACGGCCTTTGCCGATCACGACCCTTCGTAATCTACCGCCTTCTTCATGTCTCCAACACAATAGAAGCTGATATCCCTGTAACTCACGGCCATCCATGAGCGCAATCGACGAATTCGATACCATCACCGACGAGCTTGCCGAGGCTTGCAGAGTCGACCACGCGAATACCGAACAACTCCTCGATGAATTGCTCGGCCGTCATGAAGACGATGACTTCCCGGCATCCAGCAATTCCGAGCTCCTGTTCGGATTGGAAGACTGAAGTTTCTTCCGCCCTGCTTTCCCGGCACCAGCCTGTTTGTTGTCATCCCGAGTGAAGCGAGGGATCGGTAGTTCTCTTAAATGCAACTGCAGATTCCTCGTCGCTGTCGCTCCTCGGAATGACAAAATGCACGTCGTTACCGCGAGGCCGCCAGCAGCGACCCCACTCCTGGCTTGTATCCGTAAAAGTCGGCTATCGCGTGCAGGCGGTCGATGATCTGCTCGTCGTATTGCTTCTTCAGTCCCGGGGTAAGCAGGTTGTGTTGCGCGTTAGGATCGCGGTTCAGATCGAACAAAAAGCTCTGCGCTGGCGAATCGTAGGTGGTATACAGCCAACGGCCATTCTCCATGAGCAGTCCATAAACGGGGCGCTCGTCCGAAGCAAGAAAGAGCTCGCTGCGCTGATAGCTTTGCAACTCCGCCTGCGTCTCGACGAACAAGGGATGGCCAATAAGAGGGTTGGATCGAATCGGCCGGTGGCCCAGCAGATAGTAGAGTGACGGCGTGATATCGGTTAGTGCGGAAAGATGATTCTCGTCGTAGAGCAAATGGCGCATCGCTGGCGGCAAGTGCACAAGCAGTGGCACGTGCATGACTTCCGGATAGATAGAAAGCGAGTGGCTGGTCCGTCCGAATTCTCCGGTCGCATCCCCGTGGTCGGAAGTCAGAAGGATAATGCTGTTGTCGTAAAGGCCGCGTGCCTTCAGAGCGCGGAAGAACTCGCCGAGACAACCGTCCACCTGGTAGACCTCGTGCGCGATACGATTGTTGAAACCGGGTCGAGTTTGCCAATGGTCCTGGGTCGGCAACGGCAAATCATTGTGCGCGAACTGGTGAACATTTTTGGGCTGAGTGTAAAAAAGGACCGGCTGATTTCTGCCGAGTCCTCCGTCCAGCAGCGGCTCCGTCTCACGGATGGTCGAGCAGACATCCAGCTGGTTCCACAATTTTTTGTCGGTATCGAGTTTCACCAGATCATCCGACGATGAAAGCAGCTGACGAAGAATTTCGTCATAGCTCACTACCATCTGATAGCCGTCGGTGCGCGCCAGTTTCTCCAGGCTGTTGACACGGGAGAACGGTTGCAGATAATGCGCATGCAGCAACAGTGTCCCCGCCCAGATGGCCGGCTCGGAAAGCGACGTGCCCGCGTACTGCGTATACACGTTGTGCAGGGTGAGGTTGTCGCGTGTGAAGGCATCCAGATTCGGCGTGAAGTCGACCCGCGGGTTGTAAGCCCCGAGATAGTCGGGCCGCAGCGAGTCGATCACAAAGATAAAAATGTTCGGCCGCTCGCCGCGCGACGGCACAAACTGATCGACCAGTTGCAAATCCGTATCTGCGTGGGCATCGCGGACATTGGTGTTCTCCCGCAGAATGCGGCACAGATCGCCGCAGGCTTCCTCGCGCGCATTGCCCAGAAAGTGATGCGCCAATCGGAAGGACGCATCCCGTGCGGCATAGTTCTCCATGGCGCGGGCGACGTCATCGTCGGTGACGCCCAGGGGACGCGCCCAGAGAATTTCCGTTGCCTGCAGGCTCTTGTAGCCAATTCCCGTGAGTAACACGACTGCCAGAACGCCGACCCAGGAATAGGTTGTGCGCTGACTGCGGAGCGTGTAGAAGCAGAAGCCAAGAACGATCCAGAACACCAGGGCGAATGTGTTCTGCAGCACTCCGTCCCAGTCGCTGCCTGCGATCATTGTTGGCAGAATTATGGCGAATAGCAACAGTCCGAAAACTGTGGTCCATAAAAGAAACTGGAAGGCGCGCGCGCTGAGGGACTTTGCTTCAATCTGCTTGCCCGAGAATTGCATGCCCAACGACCCCAGCCACAGGGTCAGTGTTGCCGCCAAAGACAGAGCGTAGAGATGCGCCGCCCAACCCTCAAAGCCGAGGGAGCTGTTCAGCAGGTGAGAGATCAAGACCGAAAGCGTTGCCAACATCAGCGTCCCCAGCAAGATGAGATGAAGGCTTGCAGTACGGCGGCTTCGGCGGCTGACCATGCGAATCACGTTCAACGCAGACAGAACGAGAATCGCTAACACCACATGCGAAACCAGGCTCCAGGCGCAAAGCTGGAAGATGGCAGCACTCCAGTGGAGGGATCCGCTCTCGACGTAGCCTTGCAAAACGCTGGCGATGCCGTAGACCAACGCGGCAGAAACCGCCACCAGCACCCCGATGGAATAGGGAAGAAGAGAAACTATTGCGGAGTCTGAAGCGGAAGTAGGCCAATGGCGCCGCAGATCCGTAATCGCAACCAGCGCGAGTGGAAGTAGAGAAATCAAGCTCCATCCGTAGGCGGCGCGGTTGTCGCTGAGGCTCGACAAAAATGGCCTGACGATCAGATAGCTGCCCGCCAAGGCGAGGAAGCACAGGGGCACGAACCTGTCGCGCCTTTTCATTCTCGGCCAATCGGCCGCCACCATCGATGCCAGCACAAGAAAGTACAAACTCGCCTGATGCTGTGCGAACCAGGGCACCCAAACGTAAGGCGGTTCTTTAATCAAGGCGACGAAGGTATAAGGCAGGAACGCCAGCAGGCAATAGATCGAGGTGAGGATCAGGTAGATTCCCCACAGCGTTCTCGACAGCGTGACAAACCAGGTCCGCAAGTT
>Ga0335081_10021404_pt1 | contig 10472 bp, 8 predicted proteins | sample Lox_Sample_35_FD_206713 | JGI IMG/M metagenome (GOLD analysis project Ga0335081, IMG submission 206713) | Soil microbial communities from Loxahatchee National Wildlife Refuge, Florida, United States - Lox_Sample_3.5 | ecosystem: Environmental > Terrestrial > Soil > Wetlands | place: USA: Florida...
TTGGCCGCTTCACCGATACCTGGATTTTTCTGAATGGCCAGTGGCAATGTGTAGCCAGCCATACCACGCTGCTGCAGCACAAATGATTGTGCAAAATCCACCGCCTGTGGATAACTCCCCGGCCGCCGCCCCGCAGCTTCCGCTTACAATGACGCCGACGTAAAATCATTGCAGAGCCCCATGTCCCAATTCGTTCATCTCCACCTCCATACGGACTACTCCATGCTCGACGGCGCTTGCGACGTGGAGAAGCTCTGTCAGCGCGCCAAGCAGTTGGGCATGCCGGCCGTGGCCATGACCGACCATGGCAATATCTTCGGCGCGGTGCACTTTGTGAATGCAGCGAAACACGAGGGCATCAAACCCATCGTCGGCTGCGAGCTCTACATCTGTAAGAAAGACGATCACAACATCGAGCGCACGCCTCCCGATAACGACACCTACAACCACCTGCTGGTGCTGGCGGAAAACGAAGAAGGTTACCGCAACCTGGTTAAGATCACCTCCGAAGCCTCGCTCCACGGCTTCTATTACAAGCCGCGGGTGAGCAAAAAGTTTCTGGCGGAGAACTCGAAAGGACTGATCGGGCTTTCAGGTTGCTTGAAGGGCGAAGTTGCCGAGTTTCTCATGGAAGGAAAGTACGAAGCGGCCCGCGCAGGGGCTGCGTTCTATCGCGACATTTTCGGTAAAGACAATTTCTTTCTGGAGATCCAAGACCAGGGCCTGGAGATGGAACACCGCATCCATCCCGACCTGTTTCGTCTGGAAAAAGAACTCGGCCTGCCGATGGTCGCTACCAACGACAGCCATTACCTGTGCGAAGAGGATGCTCAGGCCCAGGATGTGATGGTCTGCATTCAGACCGGCAAGTCGATTCAAGACACCAACCGCATGAAGTTCCAGGGAACAGGATTCTACGTCAAGAGCCGCGACGAGATGTTCCAGGTGTTCAAAGACGCGCCCGAGGTGCTTTCCCGGACGCTGGACATTGCCGAACGCTGTAACCTGCGCCTCGAAAAGGTGAGCAATCCCTTTCCACACTTTGCTGTGCCCGCGGGTTACACCCTCGACAGTTATTTTGAGCACGTGACCCGTGAAGGGTTCGCGCGCCGTCTGGAACTGCTCAGAAGTCTGCAGGCGCAGGGCCGAATCAAGCACGGCATCGCCGACTACGAACAGCGGCTGGCGCGCGAGCTCAGCATTATTCAGCAAATGCAGTTTTCCGGATACTTCCTGATCGTGTGGGATTTCGTCCGCTATGCGCGGGAACACAACATTCCAGTGGGCCCGGGCCGCGGTTCGGCGGCAGGTTCACTGGTGTCTTACTCGCTCGGCATCACCGACCTCGATCCTCTGCAGCACGAGTTGCTGTTCGAGCGCTTCTTGAATCCCGAGCGCATTTCCATGCCCGACATCGACATGGATTTCTGCATGAACCGCCGCGGCGAGGTCATTGAGTATGTGACGCGCAAATACGGTCGCGACAACGTGGCTCAAATCATCACCTTCGGCACCATGGCAGCCAAAGCGGCAATCAAAGACGTGGGCCGGGCCATGGATATTCCCTACGCCGACGTGGACCGCATCGCCAAAATGGTGCCCCCGACGCTGAACATCAAGCTGGAACAGGCGATCAAAGACTCACCCGCGCTGCAGCAGGCTTATGAGAGTGACTCCCAGGTGCGTCAACTGCTGAACACCGCCCGCAAGCTCGAAGGCCTGGTGCGCAACGCCGGAGTGCACGCAGCCGGGGTGGTGATCTCTCCGCGCCCGCTGATTGAGCTGGTCCCGCTGCACAAGACCAAGAACGATGAGATTGTCACGGCGTTTGACATGGTCGCCATCGAGAAGATGGGTCTTTTGAAGATGGACTTTCTTGGGCTTACCACGCTCACTATCCTTGATGACGCTGTCAAACTGATTGCGCAGACGCGAGGCGAACAGCTTGCCTTGGAAAACATTCCCCTCGATGACCCGACGACCTACGAAAAGGTCTTTCACAAAGCTTTGACCACGGGCGTTTTCCAGTTTGAATCGCACGGAATGCGCGACGTGCTCCGCCGCTATCAGCCCTCGACCATCGGCGACCTTACCGCTCTCAATGCCCTTTACCGGCCGGGACCGATTCAGGGCGGCATGATCGATTACTTTATCGACCGCAAACACGGCCGCAAAAAGATCGAATACGAATTGCCGGAGTTGCAGGAAATCCTGGAAGAGACTTGGGGAGTCATCGTCTACCAGGAGCAGGTGATGCAGATCGCCAACCGGCTGGCGGGTTACTCTCTCGGCGAGGCCGACGTGCTGCGCCGCGCCATGGGCAAAAAGAAGCCGGAAGAAATGGCCCAACAACGCGAGCGCTTCGTCGAGGGAGCGGTGCAACGGGGTTACCCTCCAAAGAAAATCGAAAAGATCTTCGACTTACTGGCGAAGTTCGCAGAATATGGCTTCCCCAAGGCGCACTCGGCCGCCTACGCGCTTCTGGCCTATCAGACTGCCTATCTCAAGACCCACTATCCCGTCGAATTCATGGCGGCGCTGCTGACCTCGGTGACCGGCAGCACCGACGACGTAGTTAAGTACATCAACGAATGCCGCGAAATGGGCATCGGGGTCGAGCCTCCGGACATCAACGTCAGCGCTGCCAACTTTACCCCGCACGGCCCCGCGATTCGCTTTGGTCTGGCGGCGGTAAAAAACGTCGGTCACAACGCCATCGATTCCATCGTTGCCGGGCGGAAAGAGAAGGGCCGCTACAGCTCCATTTACGAATTTTGCGAAAAAGTCGATTTGCGGCTGCTCAACAAGCGCGTGCTCGAGTCGTTGGTGAAAAGCGGCGCCATGGATTCGCTCGGCCGCCGCGCCCAACTGATGGCCGTTCTGGATAAGGCTATCGACCGAGCCGCCAAGACCCAGCGTGACGCCGAATCCGGTCAGCACGGTTTGTTCGGAGTGTTTCAGCAGGAGGAAACCGGCTCCGACAACGACCGGCTCCCCGACACTCCCGACTGGGATGAACATACGCGCCTGGCTGCCGAAAAAGAGATCCTGGGATTTTTCATTACTGGGCATCCGCTGGAGAAGTACCGTGACAAACTGCACGACCTGCGTGCCCTTAGCACGACTGACATCGGCGCGGTCAAGGCTTCCACCGGAAAAGACGAAAACATCACCACGGCCGGCATCATTACCGGCCTGAAGGTGCTGAAATCCAAGAAGGGTGATTTCTACGCCCAGGGCACTCTCGAAGATATGGAAGGCTCGGTCGAAATGATTGTCTTCCCCGAAGCCTACCGCAAGCTCGGCGACAAAGTGAAACTCGAAGTTCCGGTGCTGGTGCGTGGCGGGCTGCGAATCGAAGAGGGCGCCAATCCCAAGCTCACTGCGAACGAAATCATGCCGTTGGAAGATGCGAAGGTGCCGCTGCCGCGTTCGCTGCGCATCCGGATCCCGGTCGAGACCGCGAGCGAGGCCACGGTCGACGACTTGCATCTGCTTTGTTCTCAATCCAAAGGCGAAGCCAAGGTGTTGTTTGACGTGGAACGTCAGGGCGATTTCATGGTAGTGATGGAAGCGGAAGGCTATAATGTGCTACCAGACCGCAAGTTTATGGCGCGTGTTGAGGAGTTGTGCGGTCGCGGCGCGGTCCGAGTCATTGACTGAAATCAGCAGCGGATGAGAGCTTCCCACCACAGCGCATTAGGCGTGCAAGTGACGAGCGGTTCGCGGGTCGTCAACGTCGGGCTGGTGGTGACGGGAACTGAGTTTCTGTTGTCGATGGTGGAGTCGCGCTGGGCCGCCCGGAACGGTGACGCCCGTACCATGGACTTACAACTCAAGGCGAGACAGGAACTGGAGAAAATCGAGCAGCAGCTTTCCCGGCTGCAAGCCGCCCCGGGACAGAACGACGATCTTCGCAACCAGATCAAGCAGTTGAATGATCGCATCGACTCTCTCCGTATCGAGATCTCGGCGAATCACGACGCTTGGCAGAGGACAGAATTGGCCCGACATCCCCAACGCCCCTACTCTCTGGACTACATCGAGCGGATCTTCACCGACTTCAGCGAGATCCACGGCGACCGGGGCTTCGGCGACGATCCCGCCATTGTGGCTGGGATGGCCCGCTTTCAAGGCCAGGAAGTTATGGTCATCGGACACCAGAAGGCGCGTGACACCAAGCAAAAGGTCTACCGCAATTTCGGCATGCCCAATCCAGAGGGCTATCGAAAAGCTCTGCGGGTGATGAAGATTGCAGAAAAATTCCGCCGCCCACTCTTCACCTTTATAGACACGCCTGGAGCGTATCCCGGTCTCGGAGCCGAAGAACGCGGACAGGCCGAAGCCATTGCCCGCAATCTCCGCGAGATGGCCCGCTTGCAGGTCCCGATTATTACCACCATCACCGGGGAAGGCGGCAGCGGCGGCGCTTTGGCGATCGCCATTGCCGACCGCGTTCTGATGATGGAGAACTCCATCTACTCCGTCATTTCGCCCGAGGGCTGCGCCTCCATCATGTGGCGCGACGCCACCAAGAAAGAGCTGGCCGCCCAGGCCCTGCACATTACCGCCAAAGACTTGAGCGACCTCGGCTGCGTAGACTCCATCGTCCCCGAGCCCGAAGGCGGAGCCCACACCGACCACGCTGCCGCCGCCGATCTGCTGGCTGAATCCTTGAAGGCGAATCTGGCGCAATTGGTCAAAATGCCAATCTCCGAGCTTGTCGCCGCCCGCTACAACAAATTCCGCAACATGGCCCAATTTTTCCGGGTGGAAGTGTAGACCTTGGGGGCACAATGACAACCACTAAGGAAAAATCGAACCGCGATGGCGACGCTCGCGTCGACGCCGCTTTTTCTCGGATGGGAAAAGACGAGCGATACCTCCGTACCGCCGCGGATGTGCTGCGCGATTTCGTGGAAAGCGATAGGGAGACGCTCGAAGTTAGCGAGCCTAAGTAGGTTTTCGCCCGACCCCATCTCCGAGATTCGTATTACTGAGCATGGGTAGAAGGCCGGCCGAGATATGATTCTCTTACTCCTTAACTAGGTTATACTTCTAGTCGACGAAGAGGACCTATGGGTGTTATCAATGTTGACTATCCTGACCTCCTACAGCTATTCCCCCAACATTTGAATCCGAAGAGGTCGGAAAGTGCATCTTTTCTTATTTGGTATCTCGAGAATTACTATCGGCTGGACACGCTCGAGGCAGTCGACTTTGTGTGCGATAAGCGCGGAGACAAGGGCGTAGACGGGGTCTTTGTTAACGACAACGACAAGACGATCACGGTGTTCCAGTCTAAGATTAATCAAAGCAGCGACACCACAATCGGTGATTCAGCTTTACGCGAGTTTGCAGGTACTCTCACCCAGTTTAAGAGTCCAGACAGTGTACAAGAGCTAATCAAGTCTGCGGGCAATGCCCAAGTGGCCGCTCTGGCAAAGCGTTTGGACCTGGTGAACAAGATCAGCACACATGAATTACGCGGCGAATTCCTGTCGAATGTCGATCTAGACGCAAACGGCTTTAGCTTCTTGAAATCGGCACAGAACATCACATTTATCGGCAGGTCAGCCCTCAAGTCCACATACATTTCGGACACGCGCGATATCCCGGTTCATGCGCCAGTAACATTCGATATAGGGGGATTCCACGTTGCCCAGTACACGGTGGACAGGAAGACAAAGGCAGTCATCGCTCCTATTCGAGCCACCGAACTAGTTAAGCTGAGCGGAATTTCCGACCAGTCTTTGTTTGCCTACAATGTGCGGGGGCCACTGGGCAGAACACAAGTAAACCGTGACATCGTGACAAGTATTCGAGATCAAGCACGACACAAGTTCTTTCCGTTGTTCCACAATGGAATCACAGTGATCACGAAAGAACTAAAGGTCACGAGCGGCACGATAACGGCACGCGATTACTTCGTCGTAAACGGGTGCCAGAGCCTCACGGCACTCTTCGACAACAAGGACAAGATAACCGACAATCTGCGAGTACTCACGAAGTTCATTCAGATGGAGCCCTCGTCGCCCTGGGCCAAGCAGGTCACGGAGTTTTCCAACAACCAGAATGGCGTAAAGGCCCGTGATTTCATGGCAAATAACCCCATGCAGATCAGGCTTCAGAATGAGTTCCGGAAAGAGTACGACGGGCAATATGCCTTCGAGATCAAACGTGGCGAGACCAAGGGCACGGGAACTGTCATATCGAACGAAAATGCCGGCCTTCTGCTGATGGCTTTCGACCTGAAAGAGCCTTGGGCCACGCATCGAAAGTACCAGGTCTTCGAGGATAAATATGCTGATCTGTTTGGCCGCAAGGAGGTCACAGCAGACCGCATAGTGCTCTGCCAAGTGATCGCAGAGGCCATTGACGAAGCGCTGCCAAGCATCAAGAATCAGCTCTTCGCCCGTTATCTCTTGACCCGCTATCTCCTGCTGTACGTCGTCCGCGTCATACTCGAGAACGATCCGCTAGCGCCCGGGATACTGGGAAATCCGAAGGTTTTTGTCAGGACCAAGAAAGCAAGAGATCATTTTCGGGACTGCATCCGTAAGATCGTAGGCGATGTTGTCATTGATCTGAACGCGGAGGTCGACGAATACGGCGATGATTTTGACTACCGGGATAAGCTACGGGACGCCGTCTGGGTCAGCAGCCTCAGCAAAAAGGTAGCGACAGACCACCTCAAGCTCGTCCAGCGAAAGAGAATCAAGGCCTTCGGTGAGGAATGGAAGAAGATCGCGTGAGCGTGCCACCACGACCCCGTAGTTCTCAACCAGGTACGCCGATACTTTCGTTCTGGCTCTTGCCTGTTCCTCCCCACCCTCCTGCCGTATAATGAAAGGTTGCTCCCATCACTCTTCATTACATCGAGCGGGACGAAACCCGCTCCAGCCAAAGGAAGGAACAGGCAATGGCCACCACAGATGTGACTCCTCGCGCCTCCGGGCACGCGGGGCAGAAGCGCGTCGTCAACGACATGACCATTCAAGTTGCGACGGTGAATGGATCGGGTTCACAAAGCTCGAACTCGGTGCTCTTGCGCAGTATTTTTCAAATGGGAGTTCCGGTTTCCGGCAAGAACATGTTTCCCTCCAACATTGCCGGATTGCCCACCTGGTTCACCATCCGGGCCAATAAAGACGGATACATCGCGCGCAAGAAGGAAATCGATTTTCTGGTGGCCATGAACGCAGAGACCGCCCAGGACGACGTCAAGGCCATGGCACCGGGGTCGGTTGTCCTTTACGACGAACCGCTGAACCTCAATCAAGTTCGCAATGATCTGATTTTTTATTCGGTGCCGTTCGACAAGCTGGTGGCGCCGGTTTGCCCCGAAGCCAAGCTGCGCAAGCTGGTCAAGAACATGATTTACGTCGGGGTGGTGGCGAAGCTGTTGTCGATCGATCTGGCCGAAGTCGAAAAGGCCATCCGCACCCAGTTTGCGAACAAGCCCAAAGCCGCGGGCTTGAACTTTGCCGCCGCCAAGGCGGGCTTCGATTACGCCACCACCTCGCTGACCAAGCTGGGCCCGTACGTCATCGAGCGCATGGATAAGACCAAGGGCAAGATCATCATCGACGGCAATTCCGCCGCCGCTCTGGGCTGCATGTTTGCCGGAGTGACGGTGGTGACCTGGTATCCGATTACGCCCTCGTCCTCGCTGGTCGAAACTTTGATCGAATACATGAAGGAATACCGCATCGGCCCCGATGGCAAAGCGACCTTTGCCATTGTCCAAGCGGAAGATGAGTTGGCGGCGATCGGTATGGTACTCGGCGCAGGTTGGGCGGGAGCCAGATCGATGACGTCCACCTCCGGACCCGGCATTTCGCTGATGGCAGAGTTTGCCGGCCTGTCCTACTATGCGGAGGTTCCCGGGGTTGTCTGGGACATTCAGCGTGTCGGCCCCTCGACTGGCCTACCCACACGCACTTCGCAGGGCGATATTCTTTCGACCGCGTTTCTGTCTCACGGCGACACCAAGCACATCATGCTGATTCCGTGCTCGGTCGCCGAGTGTTTTGAAATGGCAGCAGACGCGTTCAATCTGGCAGAGCAATTTCAGACTCTGGTGTTCGTGATGTCCGATCTCGATCTGGGCATGAACAATTGGATGTCCGATCCCTTTCCCTATCCGACTGCGCCGCTGCAGCGCGGCAAAGTTCTCTCCAAGCAGGACCTCGAGCGCCTCGGAAGTTTCAACCGTTACAAAGACGTGGACGGCGATGCCATCGGCTACCGCACTCTGCCCGGAACCGAGCATCCCGCGGCGGCGTATTTCGCGCGCGGCAGCGGGCATAATGAGAAAGCGCAATACAGCGAGCGTCCCGATGATTTCGAACGCAATATGGAGCGCTTAAATCGCAAGTTCGAAACCGCCCGTTCCTTCGTGCCGCGGCCGGAAGTTCACACCGGAAAGTCGAAAATCGGCATCATCGCCTACGGCACATCGCATTGGGGAATCACCGAAGCCCGCGACCAGCTGCGTAACGAATACCAATTGGAAACCGATTATCTGCGGCTGAAGGCTTATCCTTTCACCCGCGAGGTCCACGAATTCATTGAGAATCACGACCGGGTTTATGTGGTCGAACAGAACCGCGATGCGCAGATGCTCAGCCTGTTGAAGCTCGACATCCAGCCTGAGCTAGTCACCCGGCTGCGCAGCATCGCACACATTCACGGGCTGCCGCTCGATGCGCGCTCCGTCACCGACGAACTCACCAGCATGGAGGGGAAGTAACATGGCAACCACACCGAGCAGCACGCCCGCGCCCAAGACCAACCGCATCGGCCTGACGGTACTTGATTATCGTGGCGGCAAAACCACGCTGTGCGCCGGTTGCGGCCACAATGCGATTTCGGAGCGCATCATCGACGCCATGTACGAAATGGGCGTTCCGCCGGAGCGTGTGATCAAACCCAGCGGCATCGGCTGTTCCTCCAAGACTCCGGCTTACTTCATGAGCCGCTCGCACAGCTTCAACGCCGTGCACGGCCGCATGCCTTCCGTGGCTACCGGCGCAGTCTTAGCCAATCACAAGCTGATCGCGCTCGGGGTCAGCGGCGACGGTGACACGGCCTCGATCGGCATCGGCCAGTTCGTTCACCTCATGCGCCGCAATCTGCCCATCATTTACATCATTGAAGATAACGGCGTGTATGGGCTCACCAAGGGCCAGTTCTCAGCCACCGCCGACCTGGGTTCGAAGCTGAAGAGCGGCGTCATCAACGATCTCCCTCCCATCGACACCTGCGCCATGGCCATTACGCTGGGTGCGACTTTTGTAGGACGCTCGTTCTCCGGCGACAAGAAGCAATTGCACTCCATGTTGAAGGCCGCCATCGCGCACAAGGGTACGGTCATGATCGATGTGGTATCGCCCTGTGTAACCTTCAATGACCACGAAGGCTCGACGAAATCCTACAAATACATGAAGGACCATGAGGAGCCGCTGCAGGACATCAACTTTGTCCCGTCATTCGAGGAGATCAACGTGGAGTACGATGCCGGCACCACCATCGAGGTCACGATGCATGACGGCTCAAGGCTTCGCCTTTCGAAACTCGAGGAGGACTACGACCCCACCGACCGCATCCGCTCGATCAGCCGGTTGCATGAGGCCCATGAGAACAACGAAGTGTTGACGGGCGTGTTCTATGTGAACCCCAAAGCTCCGAGCTTCATGGATATGCTCAATGTGGTCGACCAACCGCTGGCTACTTTGCCAGAGTCAGCAGTTCGCCCGGGCAGAGAAGTGCTGGACGAGGTGATGAGAGAGTTGCAGTAGTGCGGATTGTAAGAGCTGGTTAGGCTACTTCACTCAAATTTGCCGCCTCTTGCGGTTCGCCACTGTGTTCCGGATTTTCGCCTGGCTCCGGGAAGTCCGTGTCAGCAGCCTTGAGCATGGGGTCCTGGTCGCGGTGACCGAGTTGCCCTTGCATCGAAGTGTTGCCGTGTTGGTCTTTTTCTTCCTGCTCCAAAGCACCCTTGAGACGATCCTGATCCTGAGTATGAGTCATACATGAAAGCTCCCTGCCCTAGAGTAACTCCAAATCTGCCCAATGCAACCGATTTTCTGTTGTATAGAACAAGGCAAAATCTTATATTGATTTCTAGGCAAGGAGCGCATTATGAAGCGCCTATTTCAGCTAGGCTCAGCGATCTTAGTGCTGGCGTCGGCGTTAATATCGCAGTCCGCCTGGGCCAAGCCAGCGAGGACAAAACACCACGTGCAGCGCCATAAAGTACGGCACGTGAACCGGCATCACGCTCATCGCACAGGGGTTTAGTTTCCGGGCATACCGCCACCTTCGTTCCTGGACCCCGGCCTGAGCTCGCCTAGAATGTTTCCAGCATGACTGCTCCATCCACGCTCTTCCGGCCATTTACCCGCCTGATCAAAATCACGGTTCGCAGCAAGGAGTTCGAGGTTCCAGAGAACAACACGCTTTTGCGA
>Ga0335081_10021405_pt1 | contig 10472 bp, 14 predicted proteins | sample Lox_Sample_35_FD_206713 | JGI IMG/M metagenome (GOLD analysis project Ga0335081, IMG submission 206713) | Soil microbial communities from Loxahatchee National Wildlife Refuge, Florida, United States - Lox_Sample_3.5 | ecosystem: Environmental > Terrestrial > Soil > Wetlands | place: USA...
ATACTATCGCATTTTAGTCAAGCTGCTCGTAATTTTACCATTAACCGGCTTGGCCGGATTAGTGCCGCTTTGCTAGGTCCTAGCGCGGTTTTGCGACATCCAGCCTACAGGCCGCCAGCCATGGCAAAGCGTCCACAAGTTGTGCGCACCGTCCCCGTGCTACGCCGCGCCCTGCAGCGGTACCGAGAGGACGGCGACTTAATCGCGCTGGTCCCGACCATGGGCGCCCTGCACGCCGGCCATCTGGCGCTGGCGCGCGAGGCGCGCCAGCGCGCGCGCCGGGTCGTGGTGTCGATCTTCGTTAACCCGACCCAGTTCGCCCCCAGCGAGGACTTTTCGAGCTATCCGCGTCGCTTCGCCGCCGACGTGAAAGTGCTGCGCGAAGCCAAGGCGCATCTGGTGTGGGCGCCGACAGCCGACGTGATGTATCCGGAAGGCTTCGCCACCCGTATCGCGCCGGAAGGCGCGGCCAAAGCCGGGCTGGAGGACAAGTTCCGTCCGCATTTCTTCGGCGGCGTCGCCACCGTGGTCGCCAAGCTGTTTCTGCAGACGCGGCCCGACTTCGCGCTGTTCGGCGAGAAGGACTATCAGCAGCTATGCGTGGTGCGGCAGATGGCGAAGGATCTCGACCTGCCGCTGAAGGTGGTCGGCGTAAAGACCGTGCGCGAAAAAGACGGCTTGGCGCTGTCCTCGCGCAACGCCTATCTCTCGGCCGAGGAGCGCGCCGCGGCGCCCACGCTTTACCGGGCTTTGCAGGCGAGCGCCGCACGCATCAAAAAGGGCGAAGCGATCGCGCCCGTGCTCGAGGCGGGCCGCGCCGAGATCGCGCGCGCGGGCTTTGCGCTCGACTACCTGGAAGCGCGCCATGCGCTGACGCTGGAGCCGGTCGCTTCGCGCAAGGACGGGCCGATCCGGCTTCTGGTGGCGGCGAAGATCGGCAAGACAAGGCTGATCGACAACCTGGGCGTCTAGGACCATTCGGTGGCGCAGCAGCGACTGGCTCCTGTGCCTTTCGCGCCACACACAAAAAGCAGCCTACCCGGGGCCGAGCAAAGAATACGGGCGGCGGAGCGTTGGCTATTTCTGCATCGATGCCGGCCTTCAGGTCACAGCAATCCCAGCTCATGCAGTTCGCGCCGCATGCGCTCCGGCATGCGGCCGGCGCCCGGCGCGGCGCGTGCCAGATCGCGCGGCGCATCCTTCACTTCCAGATAACGCCAGCCCTGGAACGCCGCGCGCGGGCGCGGTTCGACCAGCACCACTTTGCCGTCGAGCACGACCTGGCAACGCTTGATGCCGTCCTTCCCGGTAGTCGGGCGAACGTCGAGTATGCGCTCGCGGCAGGCAATTTGGCCCCGGATCACCCAATAGAGCGAGCCGCCGGCGGTGAGTTCCTCGGCGCGCTTGGGCATCATGCGGGTGGTGTGGACGTGCTCGGGCTTCTGCCCGCGCTTTTTCTTTTCCTTGAGCTTCTGGGCGATCCAGTCCTCGAGATCGGCGACCGAATCGCAGCCGACGCAGAGCTTGATGAGATGAAGCGGCATTCCTGAGGTCCTATTCCAATAATCCATAGCTAGCGCGGGCGGGCGGGCCGCGAAAGCGTCCTGCCGGCCTTCTCCCCGGAACTCTCGCGCACGGTCGAGTTTTACCAATTTCGGGGGGACCCTATTGCAAATTCGGCGGCATGACCGATGATGGATCGCCATCGAGCGCGCACCCGCGCAAAGGGGGGACTATGAAGAAGATCGCTTTGCTGGTTTTGGTTGCGGCCTTTGCCGCTTCGCCGGCCGCCGCCGCGAGCAAGCACAAGAAGCCTGCCAAGCAGGAAGAAAGTGTTTTCATGGCGCAGGCCCACAATACGATGCGCATCCTGCGGGATGGCGCGCCGCTGGTGCTGCCGAGCTACGTGCTGCCGATCTATTTCGGCACGGGCATGGACACGACCCAGAAGCCCAAAGAAGCGAAGAAGAAGTAGCTTCGCCGCAGCGGGCCGCGCCTAGGTTTCCGGCGCGGTCGGCTCGATCACCATCAGTTTGGCGCCCTCGGCGACCTGCGCCTGGGGCCGGACCGTAATTTCGGCGACCCTGCCGTCGACGGGCGCGACCAAGCTGTGCTCCATCTTCATCGCCTCGATGACCGCCAGGCGCTGGCCGCGCTTCACCGCCGCGCCCGGCTCGACCAAAATGGCGAGCACCTTGCCGTGCATGGGCGCGCGGACGATCCCGCCTTGGCCCTGCTCGGCCGCCTCGTCGAGCACGAGGTCGCGTAACCGCACCTCGGTCTGCCGCCCGCGCCGCAGCACGTAGACGGCGTCGGCGGCGGCGACGGCGATGGCTTCGGCCGCCGGCTTTTCGCCGCCGACTGCGACCGAGAGGCCTTCGGCGCCATAGGCAATGTCGGCCGTCACGCGCTCGCCGTCGGCGATGAGCGGCAGCGACACGGCGCGCGTACTGGACAACTGGAAGGCATCGGCCGCATCCCAGGGCGAAGCCGGCGCGTCCTGCTCGCGCGCGGCCTCGATGCGGGCGCGCTCGCGCGCGATCAGCCGTTCGGCGGCGAGCGCGACGGCGGCGCGGTCGAGCGGCTGCGGCGCCGCGCCAAGCTCCGTGAGATGGCGGTCGATGAAGCCGGTATCGAATTCGCCCCGCCGGAACCTGGGCGCGCGCGCGAGCGCGGCGAGGAAGGCAAGATTGGTGCGCGGACCGGCGGCGATCGTACCTTCCAGCGCGGCGGCAAGGCGGTCGAGCGCCTGCGCGCGGCTCGCCCCATGCGCGATCAGCTTGGCGATCATCGGATCGTAGAACGGCGTCACCTCGCTGCCGGCCGCGACGCCGGCATCGACGCGCAAGCCTTCGCCGGCCGGAAATTGCAGGGCGAAAAGCTTGCCGGTGGAGGGTAGAAAGCCGCGCTCGGGATTTTCGGCATAGAGTCGCGCCTCCACGGCATGGCCGTCGAGCCGCACCTGGTGCTGCGCCAGCGGCAGCGGCTCGCCGGCAGCAACGCGGAACTGCCATTCCACCAGATCGAGGCCGGTTACCGCTTCGGTCACCGGATGCTCGACTTGCAGGCGGGTATTCATCTCCATGAACCAGAAGCCGTCGGCTTTGAGTCCGCCGGCGCCGTCGGCAATGAACTCGATGGTGCCGGCGCCTTCATAGTTCACCGCCTTGGCGGCGGCGACCGCGGCTGCGCCCATGCGCTCGCGCAGATCCGCGCTCATGCCGGGCGCCGGCGCTTCCTCGATCACCTTCTGATGACGGCGCTGCAGGGAACAATCGCGCTCGCCGAGATGGATGACGTGGCCGTGGCGGTCGGCGAACACCTGGAATTCGATGTGGCGCGGGCTCGCCACATATTTCTCGATCAGCACGCGGGCGTCGCCGAAGGCGCTCCGCGCCTCGCGTTGCGCGCCTTCCAGCGCGGCATCGAAGTCGGCGTGCTTTTCGACGCGGCGCATTCCTTTGCCGCCGCCGCCGGCGACCGCCTTGATCAGCACGGGATAGCCGAGCTCGTAGGCTTTCTGCTTGAGGAATTTCGCCTCCTGCCGCGCGCCGTGATAGCCCGGCACCACCGGCACGCCGGCCTTCTCGAGCAGCGCCTTGGCGCGGTCCTTCAGGCCCATGGCGCGGATCGCGGCCGGCGGCGGGCCGACGAAGACGATGCCGGCGTCGCCGCAGGCCTGCGCAAACTCGGCGTTCTCCGACAGGAAGCCGTAGCCGGGATGGATGCAGTCGGCGCGCGCCTTTTTGGCCGCCGCGATGAGCTTCTCGATGGCAAGGTAGCTCTGCGCCGCCGGCGCAGGCCCAATGGCGACGGCCTCATCGGCGGTGCGCACATGCAGCGCTTGCGCGTCGGCTTCCGAATAGACGGCGATCGAGCGCAGGCCGAGCCGGCGCGCGGTGCGGACGATGCGGCAGGCGATTTCGCCGCGATTGGCGATCAGGACGGATTTGAACATCGGCACGCCGGCTGTGGGTGGCACCGATGTTAGTGCGGCGCGGGTTGCGCCGCCGGCGGCGGCTCGAGCGGCAGCGGCACCTCTTTGCTCGCCTGCTGCGCCGGCTGCTTCGACTGCGCTGGCCGCTTCGTCGGCTCGGCGGCACTGCCCTGCCCGACCGCAGTCGGTGCGGCCGTTGCGGCCTGCGATGCAGGCGGCGCCTGCGGCGCGGCTTCCGCGCCCTTCGGCAGCGGGGGCTCCTTGTTCATGATGCTGACCGCCGGAATGGAGGCCGCCGAGGGGAAGTCCCACTTCTCGCCCGGCTTGACCGGGGCCGGCATCGGGCCATTCGAGGCAGGGGCGATGCTCGCCACCGACGGCAAACCGGCTGGCGCTTGCGACACGGCCGGCGCTTTCGGCTGTGGCGCGACCTCGTTCCATTTGTCGGCGTAGCGGGAAACATATTGGTCGAAGACTTGGCCGCGCAGATTGGCCTTGAGCGCGCTGGCGTCGACCACCCAGTCAAAGGCAGCGCACTTGTCCGGCGTGCAGCCGTCCTGCGTTGCGAGCACGTGGGCGGCGATGCCGAAACGGTCGAGCTCGACGGCGCGGCGGCTGGCGGCAAGCGCGGTCATGGCGGCGCCATCGCCGCGATCGGCAAGGCCGGCGGCTTCGGCGAGCAGCTTGAGGCGCGCGTCCATGTAGGCGACCGCAGCAGCCGTGCTCGGCGCCGAGACGAACAGTGCCTTCTCGCAGGCATTTTCGACCGCCTCGCCGGCGCCGGCATCGAGGCAGGCGAGCGCCGAGCCGGGCCGCAGCGCGACGCGGTTTAAGGCGGCAGCGCGCGCGAGCAGCGCGCGGCGCTCGGCATGACGGTCGCTCCCCGCCCAGCGATCGAGCACAACGACGGCGCCCGCCACAGCAGCCGCCCCGGCTACAAGGCCCGAAAGTGCAATAGCGAAACGCGCGACCGCCCCGGCCATGGTCAGGTTCCGCCCGCCGATTTGAAGCCGGGCGCAAGATCGCTCGCCGCGGCGAAGGCGCCCTTGGCCTCGACCGAACTCATCGCCACGGTCGTTTTCAGATCGGTGACCCCACCGCCGGAGGCTGCGGCCAGCAAGGCGGCCGCGGCTTGGGTGTCGCTCGCCACCTCGAAGATGGCGAGAAAGTCATATTCGCCGAAGGTCAGGTAATAGCCGATGAGACGGCCGCCGGCTTTCGAAAGCAGCCGCGAAACCGCGTCGGCGCGGTCCTCCGGCCGGATGATCATGCCTTTGATCGCCTCGCGCGTGTAACGGCCTTGCGTGATGTAGACCGGCATCCGCACTCCCCCTCGATCGTTCAGGGACGCATCATAAGCGATGGCGGAGACGAAATCGCGGCAGAAGCGGAGTTCCGCTCAGGCGCGGTCGAGCTGGCTCTCCTTGGCCACGCGCTCGAACGCCTCGCCCGAACTCTTGATCCGGTACTGGTAGTCGTCGCCTTCGGACGGCAACAGTTTGACCACTGTGTAGCTGCCGCTGGCGGCGGCGCGGCCGAAAGTGGGCGAGGTGTAATACACGGTTTCGCCGACCCGGTACTTGTGCATCTTGACCGGAATGTCCGGCGCGGCCATCGGCTGCACCGGGGGACTGAAGGTGCGGATCATCTTGGCAGGCTTGGCGGCGCTTGGCGCGCGCGCAGCCGTTTTGGCAACGCTTTTGACGCTGACGCGGGCCGATTTAGGTGCCTTTTTTGCCGTCACCCGGCTGCTCTTCGCAGCCTTTTTGACGGTTCGCCGGGCGGACTTGACGGACCTCCCGGCGCTCTTTGCTGAATGGGTGCTCATATATTCAATATAGCAGCTAATTTCGTTGGCGTGCGAAGTTTTTTAAGACTTAATGTAAGGTATTTCAATAGCTTAGCTTAAGGTTTAGGGGCCGTTTTGAGCCTTCCAGGGTAAGCCCGAAACCGTTCCAGCCGCTCGATATTCCACGGAACTTGCGGGGAGGCGGCGGCGTTGCGCAGCGTGGTGATGTTGTGGGTTATGTGGAGGTTGCCATGCGACTCCTGCTCGGAATCATCTTGGGCGCCGTGCTCACCATCGGTGGCGCCTATCTCTACGATTCCCACCACGCCGCCGTCGCCATGAACGCGCCGGCGCAGATGCAACGCTCGCTGGTCAACTGGGACGCGGTCGCGGTGAAATGGGACCATCTCACCACCCGCGCGCGGGCCGAGTGGAACCGGATCGCCAGCCGCTGATCGAACCGCTCCGTCAGATGAACGGCCCGTCGACCTGCTCGCGCATGCCGACGCGCAAGGCGCTTACAATGGCGCGGCGGTCCAGGCGGGTGCCGTCGTCGCCTTCGATCAGCAACGGGCTACGGCCCTGCCGTTCCACATGACGCGCCCATAACAGGGCATTGTCGAGCCCGTCGAATTCCTTGAACAGCATCTGCTCTTTTGCGAGCGGCGGCACGTCGTCCGAACCCCTTGGGCCGCTATAGACGCGGTAGCGCATGTCGAGCCTCCTGTGCGCTGGCCCCCTCTCCCATTTTGCGTGCGTATCTTATTCAACCGGCTGACCGGCACTGGGGTTCCGCCCCGATTTCGCGCGCGACACGGCGTGATATCGTGCGGCAACGGAGGAATTTGCCATGCGGGCGGCCTATTACGAAGCCAATGGTTCCGCGCGCGATGTCCTGCGCGTCGGCGAGGTCGCAACCCCGCAGGCCGGGCCGGGCGAGGTGCGCGTCAAGCTCGCCACGTCCGGCGTCAACCCCTCCGACGTCAAATCGCGCGCCGGCACGACCCGCAAGATCGCCTGGCCGCGCGTTATTCCGCAGAGCGACGGCGCCGGTGTCGTCGACCAAGTCGGCCAAGGCGTGCCGAAATCGCGGCTGGGCGAGCGGGTTTGGCTATGGAACGGGCAATGGAAACGCGCCTTCGGCACCGCGGCCGACCTCATCGCGCTGCCTTCGGCGCAAGCGGTCAAATTGCCGGAGCGCGTGAGCTTCGAGGAGGGCGCTTGCCTCGGCATTCCAGCCATGACCGCCTACCACGCCGTCACGTTGGCCCCGGCGGAGAAAGGCACGACCCTGTTGGTCTCCGGCGGCGCCGGATCGGTCAGCCAATATGTCGTCCAATTCGCCAAAGCGGCGGGCGCGACCGTGCTCACCACCATTTCTTCGGCCGAGAAGGCCAAGGCGGCGCAGGAAGCCGGCGCCGATCACACCATCGACTACAAGCGCGAGAATGTCGGCGAGCGGGTGATGGAGCTCACGGGCAAGCGCGGGGTCGATGCCGTCATCGAGATGGATCTCGCCGCCAATGCCAAGCTCATTCCGCAGGTGCTGCGGCCGAAGGGCAGCGTCATCGTCTACGGCACCGGCCCGGAGGCGCTGCTTCCGGCCGCCTTTTGCCTGGTCAACACGATCCGCCTGCAGTTCTTCCTGGTCTACGAGCTCGATGCCGCCGAACGCCTGCGGGCGCTCGCCGCCATCGATGGGGCGCTGATGAACGGCAGCCTCGTCAACCGCGTGGCGCAGCCCACCTATCCGCTGGCGGAGATCGCCGCCGCGCACGAAGCGGTCGAACGCGGCAGCATCGGCAACGTCATTGTGACAATGTGACCATGTGACCATGAGCACGACCACCCGGTTCGGCTGGTATCTGGCGGTGCTGCAGCTGTTCTTCGCGCTGTGCTGGGTGGTCTATGTCATCTATCTGCCCAATCTGGCGGCAGCGGCGGGGATTGCGCCGGGAGCGGTCATCCTGGTGCTGATGCTCGACCAGGCGATCTTCACCGTCTGTGATTTCGCAACCGGCATCGCCGCCGACAAGGTCACGCACGTGCTCGGCCGCCTCGGCATCTGGGTAGTCGCGGCCACCGCGCTGTCCTGCGCAGCCTTCCTGGCGATGCCGGCGCTCGCGCGGTCGGGTGCCCCGGCGCTGCTGATCACCATCGTGGTGTGGACGGTGACGTCCTCGGCGCTGCGCGCGCCGCCTTTGATGCTGCTCGGCAAATATGCCCGCAAACCGGCGATCCCGTTTCTGGCCGCGCTCGCCATGCTGGGCAACGGCGTCGCCGCGGCGCTGGCGCCCTATCTCGGCGTGACGCTCAAGAGCATCGATCCGCGCCTGCCCTTCGCGCTCGCCAGCATCGTGCTGATGCTGGTGACGCTCGGCATGATCGCGGCCGAACGCCGCCTGGCGGCGGCGCCGAAGTCGCCTTCGACGGCTGCGCCGGTGCGCTCGTTCGGCAGCATGACGAGGCCGGCGATCGTGTTCGCGCTCGCCATGATCGCGCTCGCGCTCGGCTACCAGATGCATTTCGCGCTGCAGAGCGCGCCGCTGTTCCTGCGCTTCACCCAGGCGCCGCAGCTGCAATGGCTGATGCCGGTGTTCTGGATCGGCTTCAACATTTCGATGTTTCCGGCCGGGCTGATCACCAACCGGCTCGGCGGCTGGCGCGTGATGGGCGCCGCCGCGCTGATCGGCGCGCTCGCCATCGTCGGCGCGCATATGGCGCAGGGGTTAGGCCAGATGGTGGTGGCGCAGTTCCTGGCCGGCGCCGCCTGGGGCGCCATCCTGATGAGCGCCTTCACGGTCGCTTTTGCCATTGGGGAGAACGGCGGCGAGGGCCGCATGTCCGGCCTGCTGTTCTCGGCGCTGGCGCTGGCGACGCTCGGGCGCATGGCGGTGGTGGCGACCGGCTTCAATGCCGATCCGGCGCTGCAGGCGTTCCTCAAATGGCTGCCGACCGTGTGCTGGGGGGCGGCGGGCGCCGCCCTGCTCTACCTCGCCGCGCTGCGCGTCAAGGGCTGGGTCGCACGATGACGCCCATGCACGAGACCGAGATCGCGATCCGCGTGCGCACGATCAACCAGCTGTTCAATACGCTCGACCCGTCGCCCTTCCGCGAAAAGGATCTCGACTCCGGCGTCGAGGAATTCCTGGTCGGCTGGGTGCGCGAGCTGGCGCCGAAGTCGCCGTTCAGGATCGTCGTGCATCTTCCGCCGGAAGAGGCGGCGAAGCCGGAAGCCCAGGACATCCCGGTCGGCTTCACCCATTATTTCCGCTACCGCATGCAGGCGAGCATGCGCGAACTGCGCGAGTTGCTGCGCATCGGCTGGCGCGCGCTGATGATCGGCGTGGCGGTGCTGATCGCCTGCCTGGTGGCCAGCCAGATCGTGGCCAAGGCCTTTCCCGGCGCCACCTGGGCGCGCGTGCTGGAGGAGAGCCTGATCATCGTCGGCTGGGTGGCGAACTGGCGGCCGATCGAGATCTATCTGTACGACTGGTGGCCGATCGCGCGGCGGATCAGGCTCTACCGCCGCATCGCCGCCGCGCATGTGCGGGTGAAGGCAGGGTAGTGACCCCGCGGGAAGCAGTTTGAGCCAGCGCCCTATGACGTTGTGTTGTCCTGCTTCACATTCAGGTATTGTCCTAACTTGGTTACTCAAATCCGCAATTTCGGACACATTAAGAGGTTGACTTAACTTCCAGACCCAGGAGGCGGGCGTAATGTTTACCCAAAGTATTAGAGTGCACGTTTTTCGGGATTATGGACACGGGGGAATGCGGAGCTTCGCCCCATGAAGACAATCCGCATTCGAGCCGTGGCATTCCGGGATAGGGATGTCTGGTGTGCTCAATGCTTGGAGCGCGACATCGCCGTTCAAGCAAAATCAAAGGACGAATTAGTACCAGAACTAATTCGAGCCATTATAGATTATGTGGAACTTGATTTAGAACAGGGGCGCTCGCCCCTCTCCAAATTGCCCGAGGCCCCAAAGCAATTCTTCAAGCTATTCAAGCAAGCCGAAACGGTCGCGCAGGTGGAACCTATCGTCCTGCCCAATGTAGATGCGCCTTCTGTCATTCCTGAAATAAGATATTTCGAGAAAGCGGGAGCCGATTAGCTCTTTACTCGTCAGCGGAGGCCCGCTGTCCTTGGCGCCTACCGCAGCCGGTAGAGCGCGTGCCGGCGATTGCGGGTAAATGGCCGCACCTGCGTCGGCCAGCGTCCCGCCTCGACCGCCTTCGCCCATTCCGGGCTCACCAGGACATGCGGGCCGTCGATCTCATAGAGCGCGCTGTGACGCGGGCCGTCATGCGCGACCCGCTTTTGCGCGCCGCCGATGCTGAAAGCGAACGGCTCGCCCTCCATGCGCGCGACCGCATGCACGCCGGGCACCTTCAGGAGATTGGGCACGTGCTCGGTGTCGTAGACCTCGTTGAACAGCGCCTCCTTGGCGGGGTCGACGTCCATGCTGGCGACGAACAGATATTTGGATTCGATCGGCATCGGCCCCTCCTGCATTGCTGCCGCCCCTGCGGTGGAAGCGAGCTAGATGTCTACGCGAGTAAAGACTGTTGTCCCGCCGCCGATGGCAAGTGCCAATCGGTCCGGCCGAGCGGCGTCTGAGCCGGCAAAGCGAACACGGAGCGGTAACGCTCGCGCAAAGAAGTCCCCCTCTACGGTCGGATAGAGCGGAATCGAATTCTGTTGATCGTACTGAAAGAGCAAACAATCCGCATTCTGAGTCAC
>Ga0335081_10021408_pt1 | contig 10471 bp, 1 predicted proteins | sample Lox_Sample_35_FD_206713 | JGI IMG/M metagenome (GOLD analysis project Ga0335081, IMG submission 206713) | Soil microbial communities from Loxahatchee National Wildlife Refuge, Florida, United States - Lox_Sample_3.5 | ecosystem: Environmental > Terrestrial > Soil > Wetlands | place: USA: Florida...
CCTTCTCCATCTACGGATTCAATGATATCGCCCGCATGAAGTCCGGTCGATTGTCCAGTAGAGTCAGCAACGTAGGTAATGACAGTCTTTCCGTCAACATCTCGCGTTTTCAACGGTGGGATATGAGTGCCATAGTAATCGTCTAACACACGGCTTCTCACAAATCCGTGCGAGTCTTGAATTTGGGCGGCCAGTTCGGCAACACATAAGGAGTATTCCATCGAATCTCGAGCGGATTCCATTTTTGGAATGAACTCTGACAATACCTCAGACCAAGGGCGGTCCATCAAGTGTTTGTAAGGGAAAAAGTACTCAATGACATTCCAAAAACGAAAGAGGGAAAGCAATCGCATCTCTCTTGGAGGATAAGTCAATGCGCTGTATGGTCTTTCGTCTCTGTGCACCGCCGGCATTGCATTCTCCCGGGTTGGGGTTTGAAGCGTTCGCTTCCCCCGCACAATCGAAAGTGCAATCGACAAGACAAGCTCAGAAGTGTCCGATCGAACATTTTGATTTGGAACTTGGAGGTCTGGTGCGAATCCTAGCGTTCCGTTAGCAATTACCCTTAATGAATCCCCAACGTATCGCTGTCGCCCAGGCGGCCCGAAGCGTAATGATGTGCCTGCGCACCGTGGCGGCTGAGGTTTCGCGTCGCTTCTTGTCAAGAAACTCCTGGAGTTCTACGGTAGTGATTGAAGAAAGGGGCCGATGATCGTTCTTCAGGAAGGAGAGTAACTCGTTGAAGCACGAACGAACGTTGTGAGCGGTTTTTCCTTTTTGATTGGTTGCAGAGTGACGAGCATACTGATCGGCGTACGCCTTGATGCTAATCGGGCCGTGGCTCTTGGGTTTCTTTTCACCGGAAACAAATCGATCGCGGAAGGCCTTTGCTTCAGCCTTGCTCTTGGTTCGGCAGGAGATCTTCTGGCGCTTCCCGTTGGAGTCTAGATACCAGAGGTAGTAGTTGCCATTTTCGTGCTGCCAAATGGTAGTGGTTCTCATAGAATTTGGATACCACGAGTCCGCTTCGCAGGCAAAAACGGCGAAAAGAGAGCTGAAGGTGGGATTTGAACCCACGACCTGCGGTTTACGAAACTGCTGTTATACCGCTGAGCTACTTCAGCAGCCGTAAATTGGGCACATTTTCCGAAGGGGTGGTATCAATTTCTCAAGTTTTGATACCACATTTGATGCCATGCGTACAAGATAAACAAGAGGCTTCGAATTTCGAAGAGCTCATGTAAAAAGAAGCTATATTGAAAGCAGGTGGAATAGAAAACCTCCTCGTCGCAGGGTATATCTGGAATCAGCAGAAGTCCATACCGCAATGGGCGCAAGGCCCATGCTGCACGGATGCAGCAAACGCGATCAATGAGATTTTCATGGCTAACATACCGGACGGCCGTGCAAAACGCAAGAGGATCGATGTGCCGGAATTGATGTCCAGAAAAGCAGCTGGTCAGTCTGCGTCCTCTGCGAGGGTGAGCAGATTTGCCAGGCAACACTGCCGGCGGAACCTGAACGTATCATCTCGTTCCTCAAGCGCCTCAGGCCCAGGAGGTGCATACAGTCTGCGAAGCTGGCCCAATCATCTCCTTCGACTCGCAGAATGCGACCGCTACCGCGACAGAGTCGCTGTCCTAGTCGACTTCCCGGGGATCGGCATCCTTGCGGCCATGGCCATCTTGGTCGAGCTTCAGGACATCGAGAGGTCCCGCAAGGCGGACCAGCTCGCGAGTTATTTTGATCTCACGCCTTCACAACACTCAAGCGGGGACCGTCTTCATCATGGACGGATCACTTGCTGTGGTAATGCTTCAGGTCGGAGTTTCACTCAACAGATACTCTAAAGAAGGGCTGGCGACATCGGACAGGATGGCTGGACTGGGGGAAATTGCCTGACGGTTCAGACTTGGCAGGCGGGGATCAAGCGGGAGTGGGGGGTGGGGAATGAGGTGGCCCTGCCTGGGAATAGCTTGCAGCCCTGGATGCGGAAGGAGATGGCCCTGAGAGTGGTGAATCACCTGGCCCTAAATCTGATTTACGTGAGGAAATGTACTGGCGCCCGACGCCCACTGCAGCGTGATACCCTCTTCCATTTCCATACGGCATGAAGATGTCCGACGGTATTCTGATTGGATACTTTGGCAAGAAGGATGAAGCGCGCAAAGCGTTCAGGCAATTTCGGCGCAACGGTTACCGGCGTACCGCGTGGGTGAGCAAAAGTGCCGATGGAGTTGTCCGTATCAGGGACACTTTCCGCGGGCGCCAAGTATTCGGGGCCGTTTTGGCATTTGTCCTCTTTGGGTCCCTCGCATCGGTTGTTTCCCTTCGCCTTGAATGGCCGGGTCCGGCGGCGTGGGATCTCGCTCCCTTCCCTCTCCTTGTGGGTGGTCTGATCGGGACTTTTCTCAGTCTGGTATTGATGCCGCGAACGAGGTTCGGGGTTCAGCGGGGAGTTGTTGAGGATCACGCACGCTGGCTGGCCTCCGGCGAGAGCGTCCTGATCCTTCAGGCGTCCATCGAGAAACTGGATGTTCCTGCAGCCAATTTGCTGGAAAGCGGTGAGACACAGCCGGCGGTGTTCATCCTGTACCCGAAGCGCGAGAGTCCTCGCGGTGATGATTGGACCACGGGGACATCGATCGCCCCGACGCAACTCCAGGAACATGCCCAACGCCTGGCCGCAGCCCACCGGTTAGCCTTGGGTCCCCCTCACAACACTGAATTGCTCAAACGGATCGGGGAGGGCCGAAGGTGGATCCGCACCACTTGCCTGGATCTTACCCTGGCGAGTCGCATGGAAGCGAGCCTGTCGCCGGCCGCCGAGTGGCTTCTGGATAATGAATACATCGTCGAAGGCACGCTGCGAACTATTCTCCAGAACCTGCCCCCGCGTTATTCTCGCCAGCTGCCGGTACTTATGAGCGGGCCCGACCGGGGGCTCCCCCGCATCTTCAGCCTGGCGCGGGAACTCGTCTCCCATGCGGACCTGCGCCTGGACCAGGAAAACATCCTGGCTTTCATTGCGGCCTATCAAGGCGAGGCGCCTCTCCTTATCGGGGAACTCTGGGCAGTACCTCAGATGCTGCGGGCGGCGCTGATGGAAGGCATCCGGCAAATTGCCGGCAGAACTCAGGCTGAGCTGCGCGAGCGTGAAATCGCCAACGAGTGGGCTAACAGGCTCATTGCTGTCCACCGCCGGGACCCCCAGCAGATTTTCCCGATTCTGGCGGAACTCACTCAGACCCAACCTGATCCCAGCCCGTACTTCGCGTCCCAATTGATCGATTATCTCTATGACGAGGAGGCTGCGCTGGTGCCGGTTCAAAGCTGGCTTGAACGCAGATTCCGGAGCTCCCTGGGTGATCTTAGCCAGCGAGCGTCAAACCGCCAGACGAAGGATCAAGTATCCGCAGGGAATGCATTTACCAGCTTGCGGTACCTCGACCTGCTTGATTGGAAAGTATGCTTCGAAAGGCTGAGCCATGTCGAGGCGTTGCTGCGGCGGGATCCAGCCGGGATCTACTCCCAAATGGATTTCAATACTCGCGACCGATGCCGCCGGTCGATTGAGAATCTCCACCGGGGATCGGGTCTGTCCGAGGACATGGTTGCCCGACGTGTCCTTGATCTGGCCGCCCGTGCTGCCCATGATTCCGCCGCAGATCAGTTATCGGGTCATGTGGGAACATATTTGATCGGCGATAAGAGAGGGGATCTGACGCGGATCATCGGGTGTCGAGAGACATTGCGTTTCCGCGCGCTGCGTTGGGCGTATCGTCATCATACCTCAGTGTACTTCTCCGGCCTCGGTTTCTTCTCCGTCGTATTGGTCTCCCTGCTCGTGCTGATAGGACTGCACGGCGAGACACCCTTCACGCTGCTTCTGGTCGCTCTCCTCTTGCTCATCCCCGCGAGCCAGCTATCGCTGGAGATAATGAATTACCTGGTGATGCGGCTAATGCCGCCACGCACTCTCCCGAAGATGGACTATAGGGTTTCGGGGATTCCTGATGCGTTTCGTACACTGGTTGTCGTGCCCGTGATGCTGGTGGACATGGAGACGATACATGATGAGGCTGAGAAGCTTGAAATACGCTATCTCGCCAACAATGAGGACAATCTTGTTTTTGGCCTTTTCTCGGATTACGTCGATGCGACGCAGGCCCGTTGCGAGGCGGACGAATCCTTGCTCCAGGCAGCGAGGGCATGCATTGAAGCCCTCAATCAAAAATATGGCGGCAACCGTTTCTACCTTTTTCATCGTGAGCGAACATGGAGTGAGTCAGAACAGAAATTCATCGGTTGGGAACGAAAGCGCGGAAAGCTGGAAGAGCTAAACGGGCTGATCGCTGGCACGCGGCCGGAAGGGGCCGCCCGTTTGGTGCATGTCGGCAATCCGGATCACCTGTCCGACGTGAGGTTTGTCATCACTCTGGACAGCGACACACAACTTCCGAATGGCACTGCCCGGCGATTGATTGAGACCCTGTCCCATCCGCTAAACCAGGCTCGATGTGACGATGAAGGCCGGATCCTGTCCGGCTATACGATCATCCAGCCTCGTGTGAGCCCTTCCCTGCCGAGCACGAGCGGGTCTCTGTTCAGCCGGCTCTTTTCGGACCCGATCGGAATCGATCCCTATACCAATACGGTATCCGATGTCAATCAGGACCTCGCGGGCGAGGGTTCCTACCATGGCAAGGGCATCTACGACGTACGCGGGTTCAGCCGGGTTCTTGCCGGCAGATTCCCCGAAGCGAGACTCCTCAGCCATGATTTGATCGAGGGTGCCCACGTCCGCGTAGGATTCGCGAGCGACATAGAACTCTATGATGAGTTCCCGCCGGATTATCTGAGTTTCATCAGGCGGCAGCATCGCTGGATCCGGGGCGATTGGCAGATTGCGGGTTGGATCATGCCGCGCGTTCCCCGGCCGCGCGGCGGCAGCGGCCCCAATCCGCTTTCCTGGTTCAATCGAGGGAAGATCCTTGATAACCTGCGCCGCAGCCTGCTCCCCGTCGCCAGCCTCGCGTTGCTGCTGGCCTCCTGGATGATTTCCTTTCAGGCCGGCTTGATCGCCACAGTCGTGGTCGCTGCGCAACTCCTCTTTCACTCTCTGGCTCAGCCCTTCACCTGGGCTACCACCCGCCCTGGATCGAAAGGTGTGACGATAGCCCAGTTGACGCACGATCTATTGCGGGTCGTTGCCGAGGCAGCATTGCTTCCCTACCAGGCCTGGCAGTCCCTGGACGCCATAGCGCGCGTCTTGTACCGGCGCCACATCTCGCATCGAAGATTGCTGGAGTGGACCTCAGCCCGGGCGATGCATGGCGTCGCCCAGGCCAAGGTGCCCATGCTTCTCCTCTCCATGTGCCTTGTGAGCCTGCTGAGTGTGATCGCAGCGTGGCAGATGCGGCGTTGGGGTCCATCGAATCTCTTGATCGCCAGGTCCTGGCTGATGCTCTGGTTTCTGTCTCCCGTGCTAGGTTGGCTCCTCAACCAGCGTCCGCAAACGAGACTGCCAGTGTCCCGGCTCCGCGGGGAGGACCGGCAATACCTGAGGACCGTCGCGTGTCGAACCTGGCGCTACTTCTCGGACTTTGTCAATGAAGGGACCTCGTGGTTGCCGCCCGACAATTACCAGGTCTCGTTTCAGAATCAACTGGCCATGCGGACGAGCCCGACCAATATCGGACTCTGGATGGTCAGCGTTCTTGGAGCGCATGATTTCGGATACGTCACCGTGGACGAAGTCACTCGCAAGCTGTCAGGCACGATGGCGACCGTCGGCAAACTGGACCGCCACGAGGGACATCTGCTCAACTGGCACGACATTCAAACTCTGGCTCCCCTTAGACCGCGGTACGTGTCCACCGTCGATAGCGGAAACCTTCTTGGCGCTTTGTGGACCCTCGACTACGGGCTGGGGGAATTGATGCACGCGGAATTGCTGGGCACGAGAACATTCGCGGGGTTGCGGGACACGGGTGAAGTCCTGCGTCAGGCCGCCGTGGCGGAAAAGTCTCACGGTCTGGATACCCGCGCCCTCGAGGGGCTACTCCTCGCGTGGGAATCCCCGCCGGACCGTGTCGTGGAAGCGATCAGCATGCTACGGCGGGCGAAAGAGGTCGTCAGGGATCTGGTTAATACAGCGGATGCATCGGCTACAGCCGGAAGGAGTGTGACTTACTGGGCAGGCCAGATGCAGCGTCTGCTGGATGCCTGGTTGAACATTGTGGATCGTTACCTCGCCTGGATCGAAATCCTGAACGAAAAGACACCGGAAGAGATCGCCGGGTTGGGTCCGAACGCTCTGCCGGCATTCCGGCAGGCGCTTCATCGCGCCCCGTCCCTCCAGGATCTTGCCACAGGGAATCTCACCTGGATCCGGTTTCTCCGGGAAAACCCGATGCAAGCCCCCTCGAATGAATCCGCCGTTGCATCCTGGATCGATCGCGTGTTCAAGGCCCTCGATGAGTCAAAGTGGCTTGCCGGCGAAATGTTGGCGTCCTGCCAGAAACTCACACAGGACGGCCGTGAACTCTCCGAATCAATGAACATGCGTTTCCTTTACGACGCCGACCGCAGACTTTTTTCGATCGGCTACAATGTGGATGAAGGTCGTTTGGATCGCGCCTACTATGATCTCCTTGCAAGTGAAGCGCGCCTCGGAAGCTTCGTCGCTATTGCGCGGGGGGACATTCCTGTCGAGCATTGGTTTGCCATGAGCCGGCCATATGGCACCGTGGGCCGGCGCCAGGTGCTGCTCAGCTGGACCGGCACAATGTTTGAATATCTGATGCCGCTTTTATTTCAGCATTCCTATACGAATTCGCTACTCGACAAAGCAACGCGGGAAGCCGTGGCTATCCAGATCGCTTATGGCCGCGCGCACAAGGTGCCGTGGGGGATTTCGGAGTCTGCCTCTGGTGATCTGGATCTCAACAAGACCTATCAATATGATGCATTTGGCGTCCCCGCCCTTGGACTCAAGCGTGGCCTGGAGGATAGGACCGTCATCGCGCCCTATGCCACGCTTCTTGCGCTGAATATCGCACCCCGAGAAGGCCTGCGAAATCTGAAACGGTTAGCCGGAATGGGGTTGCTGGACGATTACGGCTATTTTGATGCGATCGACTTCAACCAACAGCCAACGCGCGAAGGGGAGCGAGGCGTGATCGTGCGAACCCATATGGCTCATCACCAGGCAATGGGATTCCTGGCGCTGACGAACCTTCTCCACGGCAACAGCATCCAGGATCATTTTCACGGCGACCCGCGCATACGCACCGTCGAGCCGCTGCTTCATGAACGCATTCCACGCCTGCCTCCGGTGAATCATATCTCGACGCGCGCCCGGATCTCGTCGGTTGCGGCCATTGGCGAAGTCGCGCCTTCGGTGAGCCAGTTCGAGACGCCACATACTGCTACGCCGAAGACCCAACTGCTCAGCAACGGGCGGTATGGTCTCATGCTGACAAACGCCGGCAGCGGGTACAGTCGCTGGGGCGACTTTGAGATCACACGCTGGAGGTCCGATCGGACGCTGGATCCGTGGGGTACGTTTTGTTACGTCCACGATGGAGGCACGGGTCGGCTATGGTGCAACACCTATCAACCGACCTGCGGGGAGGTGGAGGGCTATTCAGCCAATTTCTCTCTGGACCGGGCTGTGTTCCGGCGCGTCGAAAGCGGGATTGAGACCGAAACCGAGATTATCGTCGTACCGGATGATGACGTTGAGGTTCGACGAATGACGCTGATCAACCGCTCTCTCCGCACCTGCCGCCTTGATCTGACGAGTTATATTGAACTGTCCCTGGCGCCGCACAATGCGGACCGGCAGCATCCGGCCTTTAACAAGCTGTTCATTGAGACTGAGGCGGTGCCCGAGCAACGCGCGCTGCTTGCCTACCGCCGCCTCCGGCAGGACGGCGAACCGCCCATTTGTGTCGGGCATCGCTTCACGCTTGACCGCGAAGATGCAGACGCCTTGCGCTTCGAGACTGATCGGGTCCGGTTTATCGGCCGGGGACGAACACTCGCCGGGCCGATGGGTGCCAGAGAGGAGCCCGGAAACAGTCAGGGCTTTGCGATTGACCCGATACTCAGCCTGCGCCAGACCGTGAGCGTGGGCCCCGGCCAGCGTGTACAGCTCTCCATGGTATTGGCCGCCGGCCCGACACGTGATTCGGTCTTGAGCATGATGAGCAAGTATGGCGACCCCCACGCGATTGAAGGGGGAATGAATTCAGCGTGGGCCTCTGCCCAGCTCGAGTTGCGGCTGCTGCGCATTCAGCCTGACGAGGCGCGCCGCTTTCAGCAACTGGCGAGCCACTTGCTGTTTCCCAATCTGCTCCTGCGCTCCCCCGCGGATCGCATCGCTGAAAACCGCAAGGGCCAGGCTGGTTTGTGGGCCTATGGGATCTCCGGCGACCTGCCAATATCACTCGTTGCGATTGGCGAGGCGCAGGATCTGAGCCTGGTCCGTCAAATGCTGCAGGCGCATGCCTATTGGCGCATGCACGGGTTCACAACTGACCTGGTGATCCTGAACGAAGAGCCCCGCGGGTACGAACGCCCGCTGCAGCAACAACTCGAACGCTTGATCCAGTCCCGTTCAGTGGCAGCAGGAGTGGACCGGGCCGGGGGAGTCTTCTTGCGAAGCGCGGACATGATCCCGGCGGAAGACATGACGCTCCTGCGGGCTGTGGCAAGTGTGGTGATGGTGGCGGCACGCGGGAATTTGCCCCAGCAGTTGGGCGTATCGCCGGAAGCACCCGAGTCGTCCGAGCCCGTTGGCTCGAAACGCGATTCCCGGGATCCTTCGGCCGCCCTCCCCTTCATGAAACTCCCGTACTTCAACAGCATCGGTGGGTTTACTTCGGATGGACTTGAGTACGCAATCTATCTCGGCCCGGGCCTGAACACTCCCATGCCATGGGTCAACGTCATTGCCAACCCGGGCTTTGGCACAATCATCAGCGAAACAGGGGCTGGCTTTACCTGGCAGGGCAACAGCCAACACAATCGGCTGACGGAATGGTCGAACGACGCCGTGACGGATCGAGCATCTGAAGCGCTGTACATTCGGGATGAGGACACGGGCGTCTGCTGGTCGCCATGCGCTTCGCCGATCCGCGAGGACACCGCCTACCGGGCCAGGCACGGGGCGGGATACACGGTATTCGAACATAACAGCCATGGTATCGAGCAGGAGCTGACAGTGTTTGTGCCTGTGGATGACACGGATGTGGTGCCGCTGAAGCTGCAGAAGCTGGTTCTCCGAAACGATTCAGACAGACACCGTACGCTGTCGTTGACGTACTACGTGGAATGGACATTGGGTGAATTTCGTGAATCTTCCCAGATGCACGTCGTGACCGGCTGGGATGACGAAGTGGAGGCCATCACTGCCCGCAACTTCTACCATCCTTTCTTCGCGGATCGGGTGGCCTTCGCTGCCATAAGCCAGCCAACGGGGTCTTACACTGGCGACCGCACCAGCTTCCTTGGTCGCAACCGCTCCATGGGATCCCCGGTGGCAATGGAGCGAACGGGGCTCTCTCGCCGAACAGGAGCGGGCCTGGACCCTTGCGCAGCATTGCAGACGACCATGCGCCTGGAACCTGGCGAACGGATCGAAATCACGTGTATGATCGGTCAGGCTCAGTCGCTGAAAGAAGCCCGGTCGTTGGTTCTAGCCTACCGGCATGCTGGCGCGGTGGACACCGCACTCGGGCAAACGAAGGCGTGGTGGAACAATCGGCTCGGCTCGATCCAGGTTCATACCCCCGAACTTGCAGCGGACTTTCTCATCAACCGGTGGCTCCTCTATCAGACTCTCAGTTGCCGGGTCTGGGGACTCTCCGCCTTTTACCAGTCAGGCGGGGCGTTCGGCTTCCGCGATCAATTGCAGGACGTGATGGCTCTGTTGTACACACATCCTGGGCTGGCACGCAAGCACATTCTGCTTGCGGCGAGCCGTCAGTTTCTAGAGGGCGACGTGCAGCATTGGTGGCATGTGCCCGGAGGTGCAGGAATCCGCTCGCGTATCTCCGATGATCTTCTCTGGCTTCCTTACGTTGTGGCTCACTACGTCAGAATCACCGGCGATGTGTCAATTCTACGGGAAATGGTCAGCTTCCTCGATGCGCCCTTGCTGGAAGTTCACCAGAACGAGAGCTTCCAAACGCCGGAGATCTCTTCGGAGCGCGCCTCGCTCTTTGAGCACTGCCGGCGTGCCGTCATGCGCGGCCAGACTCTTGGATCCCATGGATTGCCGCTGATGGGAACAGGTGACTGGAATGATGGGATGAATCTCGTGGGGGCAGGGGGCAAAGGGGAGAGCGTATGGCTGGCGTGGTTTCTGGTTGATGTGCTGAAGAGCATGGCCGAGATGTCTGACCATATGGGCCGGCCGGATCTCAGTCTGAAGTATCATCAGGGCCGGAAAGCCCTGATC
>Ga0335081_10021410_pt1 | contig 10470 bp, 10 predicted proteins | sample Lox_Sample_35_FD_206713 | JGI IMG/M metagenome (GOLD analysis project Ga0335081, IMG submission 206713) | Soil microbial communities from Loxahatchee National Wildlife Refuge, Florida, United States - Lox_Sample_3.5 | ecosystem: Environmental > Terrestrial > Soil > Wetlands | place: USA...
ACTGGTAATTTCGCACACCAAATCTCGTTTTCCCGAGTCTGGTCTAAGTTAACAACAAAATTGAAAATGATTTCATCTTTATAAGAGTTAGAAGTGCATACCGAATCGAATTGCATTAACTTCTCCGGGGGCTCGACCTTTTGGGTCACCAAAAATGTTGCACATCCTGATAGTAGCATCTGCAAAGCTAAGAGTGCGATAGACATCAAATATGTACGGAAAAAAGGCATTTATTTCACACCTCGAAAGTTGTTTAGCAAACGCAAGTTTTTTTGACAACTATATGTCAGTACTAATCTTCTGTCAACGATGTTGAAAGAGTATGTCAAGCCAAAGTAGAAATGTCCTATTCTAAGCAAAGTAAAAATGTCCGCTTTTAGGAGGCAACGGGAAGTTGTACCGATGCTCTTCTGAGTCTTTTCCATGGGTGATCAGCCGGTTGATACTTCCTGTCAATTAATAGCGGCTTTTCTAGCTTCTCTTTAGCTGCTCGTTTCTTAACCTCCCGGTATCTTAAATCCAGGCCTCGGTGACTTATGTGTAGAGATCCATCCATGCGTTCTTCGACAGCGACCTTTTGGGCTTTTACGGCGTCTTTGATTTGGTAGAGTTTGCCGTTGTAGGCGATGGTGAAATCATTCCGCAGCGTACGCTCCTCGCGAATGCAGAAAATCTTGTCGAGTTCTCTCATGGACAGCGCGAGTCGGTGTAAATCGACTTCCGAAACGGGCTTTACCTTGAATCTCGTGTTGTGCGTTGGCAGATATTTTATCAGGAATTCATTTGCCCGCTCAACGCTGTTAACCCCGGCAAGCCTCATCTCTTTAACCAGACGATCCTGAAGCGTTCGAAAACTTCTTTCTACTCTGCCTTTTGCTTGGGGTGAATTAGCATGGTGGACCGTTACCACGAGCTCTGCTAGACTCCTCTCAAACTGGCTCATGGGTTTTTTATCTTCCAACTCATCCTCGATGCTCGGCTTGGCCGGGGATTTATACGTTGAGTGTTTGTCCAAATAGACGCTCTGGGGAATGCCGTAGCGCTTGATATACCGCTTGAAGCTGTCCATGGCTGGCATCGTCCCTTCATAGTCATAGAAACGACCAGACACCGTTCCTGTGGCATCATCAATATATCCCATTAGTACACACTCAGGACCCCGGCCTTCGAACCAGTCATGATGGGAACCATCCATCTGGACCATCTCACCGAAATGATGCTTTCTCTCGCGCCATTGCCGATGCTTTCTACCCTTGCGCTTCTCATAAGGGATGTTTTCCTTATTCAGCCATAGACGAAGAGTCTCCTTGCTTACTTTGATTGCATGAACGTCAAGAAGCTTCTCGCTGGCAAAGGTAGGGCCGAAATCATTGTACTTCTCCCGATACAGCGTAAGTGCTTTCTCTTTGATCTTCTTGGGGACACGACGATTCGAGCTCTTGCCGCGGGATCGATGGCTGATGCTATCGTCTCCTTCTTCTCGTACCCGTTTGAGCATCCGCCGAAGCTGCCTGCTGCTCAGACCAACAAGCTCCGCAGCCTTGGCCTGGGTGATCCTCTTATCCAATGCCTGGTGGATAACGTGCAGCCTTTTTGACTCTCTCCGGCTCATAGTAATCATGTCCTTTTTCGTCACACTCCCCTCCAATTGCATCGGGGCATTGTAACTTAAAATAGGACATTTCTACTTTGCCAGAATAGGACATTATCATTTTGCTGTTACATAGAATTGAAACTTCGTATAATGGGACCATGAACGAGCCGGAGGAGACAAGAGTCGAGCGGGCGTCCGCTGCGGGAGCCGATGAAGTCCGGCTGTATATCCACGATCCGTCTCCCCGGGTGGTCAGGTCTCTCCTCCAGGGCAGAAATGTGACCGAGGAGGATGTCCTGATCGTGGCGGGCAGAAAGAACCTTCCTTCCGATGTCCTGGAAATGATCGCAAAGGACAGGCGCTGGTCCGAGAGTTATCCCGTCAAGCTTGCCCTTGCCAGGAACCCCCGGTCGCCGCTCACGGTGTCCCTTTCGATCGCGCGTTTTCTCCGCGTCTTCGACCTCGAGGAATTAACGCGCAGCCCCCACGTCCCCTCCGTGTTCCGGCACAAGGTCGAGAGCATGCTCACCGAGCGCATCCCGACCATGCCGCTGGGAAACAAGAAGACGCTCGCCAAGAAGGCAGCAGGCGCGGTCCTGCTCAAACTGCTCCAGGAGCGGATCCCGGAGGTGGTCCGGCTCTGCCTCAATAATCCGCACCTCGTCGAGGCCCACCTGTTCAAGGTCATCGCCCGTGTGGATACCGTACCGGAAACGATCCTCCTGATCTCACAGCACTCGGTCTGGTCGCGCCGCCCGCTCATCCGCTACTCGCTGGTCCGGAATACCCATACACCCCTGTCGACATCGATCCGTTTTTTGAAGGACATGAAGCTTGTGGATCTCCGCGAGCTCTACGCGGATCCGTCCCTTCCGGTCACCATCAAACCCTTCGTGTATCGTGAGTTGTTGGAGCGCGGCAGCGATCCCGCAAGCGCTGGACAGGATCAGTTCTATGAGATCGGTGACGAAGAGGTTCTTGACCTGGACCCTGACAAGGTCGCAGCGGAGCTTGAACCCGGGGAAGACGATCGAGCAAAGGAAGATGACACCGGGGAAAAGAGGGATGAGTCCCCGGGCTGAACGGGATGCCTATCTCACGATCTTGAGAGCCCATCCCCTGCCGACAGTGATGGCGCCCTGGGGACAGAACTCCTGGCAGCAGAAGCAGCGGATGCAGTCTCGGTAGCGGATCTCGAGCTGTTTTCCCGCGTCACTGATCGCTCCCTGAGGGCAGTGTCCCTGGCAGATCCCGCACCGGATGCAGGCCCCGTGATCGATGACCGGCCGTGTGGTCAGGGCGTCCTTGAGAAGCCCGCGGGCCCATTCGGGCAGGCGCCATTCGAGATGTTCCCGGGGCGGGAGCCGAAAGCCCCTGACCGAAACCGCGCCAAGAGACTCCCCGGAAACCGCGATTCTGTGGAGATGCGTCTCTCCGATTCCGGCCTCGGCCGCAGCCCTGATGACATACAGCAGCGCGGGGTCCGCGCCGAGGAGAGCCCCCGAGACCACATCCACGGCAACGGGGTCCGCTCCGGCCAGTACGAGCCCGATCGTCCGGGGGTCGCCGCTCCCGGGTCCGTTCCCTTCCATGCCCACGACCGCATCCATCACGGTCAGACGAGGCTTGATCAGTGCGCACAGTTCGACCAGCATCCGCGCAAAGGCCTCGCGGTTTACGCCGGCGTTGAAATGCCACTGGACCTTGCGTCTTCCCGGGATGCAGCCGAACAGGTTCTTGACCGCGCCGGTGATCGTCATCATGCCGTGGGTCTTGAGCTTGGGAACGTTGATGACGGCATCGGCGTCATGGACCGCACGGGCTATCTCAAAATGATGGAACTGGCCGCGGTTCTTGATCTTGACCGCCTGCTCAAAGTCCGCCAGATCCGCTCCTTCCTCCTCGATGACCTCAAGGATGCCCGACTTCTCGCAGACCCGGCGGAGTTCGCCAAACCCCGGACTGTCGCCCACCACGGCCTCGGCGCCCGCCTCATGAACAAGGCGAATGACGGCGCGAAGGATCTCGGGGTGCGTTACCACGGCCCTGTCCGGCGGGCTCGCCTTCAGGAGATTGGGCTTGATAAGCACGCGTTCGCCGGGCCTGATGAATGCCGCAATCCCGCCGAGCAGGACCACGGACCGGCGAACTGCGTCCTGGATTCGATCGCGATCGTAGTCAGAACAGCGGGATATGGAAACAAGGGAAGATATTGTGCCACTCCTTTGGCTGGAGCATGCTTACGCCTTACGCCTTACGCCTTACGCTTTACGCTTTACGGCATTTTGAAGCACCGCGACCATCTGCTGGTGGATCCTGCCGTTGCTCGCGAGGATCTCGCCTGCATCGAGGGAAACCGGATTTCCCGCAAGGTCCGACACAACCCCGCCGGCCTCGCGCACGATCAGGCTGCCGGCTGCCACGTCCCAGGGCTTCAGTTTGAGCTCCCAGAACCCGTCGAACCGGCCGGCAGCCACGGAGCACAGGTCAAGAGCCGCAGACCCATCCCGGCGGACCTCCTGGGAGGCCATGAGCAGATCATGAAAGAAGTCCATGTTGTTCCTGTCGCTCACGGTTCGATCGTAGGGGAAACCCGTCGACAGAAGACTCCGGATCAGGGTGTCAACGGAAGAGACGCGCACCTTCCTGTCATTCAGATAAGCACCTGAACCCTTTTGGGCGGAAAAGAGCTCGTCCCTCATCGGGTCGAAAACAACGGCCACGATGACCTCGTTCTGGTGTTCGAGCGCGATGGAGACAGAGAAGCAGGGATAACCATGGGCGTAGTTCGTGGTCCCGTCCAGGGGATCGATGATCCAGCGAAATTCCGACCCGCCCCGCAGGTCCGTTTCCTCCTCCGCTATCACGCCATGCTCCGGAAAGGCGGCGCTGATCGTTCCGACGATCGCCCGCTCGGACCGCATGTCCATCTCTGTCATAAGGTTGATATCGCCCTTATACGTTATCTCCCGGGCACCGCCGAGGTTCTCCCGCAAAATGGAGCCCGCTGTCCGCGCGGCCTGGCACGCAACGCTCATGAAATCGGTCATCAATCCTCCGGTAAACGATGCGCGATAGTACCACATTCAGGGACGGGAACAAAAACAAAAAGGGTAAGGTTTGTTCAACCTTACCCTCCTGCAGAATGAGTCCAGGATCAGTATTTCCGATGGAACGGAAAAGAAGCGAACCGGTGCGCTGCGGTTACTGCACGATTCTTTCCATTTCCACACCGAGATAGTCTGCCAGAAGCTTTACCGTCCTGGGCTTCATGGTCACACCCTTCAAGGTTCGCGATACCGTCACCTTATGCATGCCGAGCCTGTCAGCGATTTCGGTGTAGCTGAGACCCCTCTCCAAACGCTTTTTCTCCAAGACATCAATCTTGTACATAGCTCAACCTCCACTCATAAGGTTTCAACCTTTTGAAACTATTGAAGGTACCAAAACCCGTTAATATGTTAACAAAATTACTATAGCACAAATCTTTGCATTTTTAAACAACCAATATAAAAATATTTTGCAACTTTTTGTTGACAAACTGTTCAAAGCCATGTATAAATGAAATATGACACTAGCCGAAAAACTCCAAAAAATGCGCATCAAGAACAAGCTGTCCATGAGCGAAGTGGCGAGGATGTCGGAAAAAGCCGTGGATAGGCGGGGAAGGATCACGCAGGGCTATATCTCCCGCCTGGAATCCGGCAAAGAGACGAATCCGAGCCTCATGAAGCTCATGACGCTCTGCCGGATCTACAAGATCCGGCCGAACGAGCTCTTCCTGAGCGGCACGAAAAAAACCCGCAAATCCCGATAGGCAGCAGGGCTGGCTATTGGGCCGTCCACCGGTGGGGGATATGGCAGGTCTTGCATGACCTGTTCCCGCGATGGGCAGCGGGATTATGCGCCTCGAGAACTTCCCGTGTATGACAGCGGTAGCAATCTTCGTCCGTGGGCTTGATGCGCGCGTGCGGCTTATGGCACTCGTAGCAGTTCAGGCGCGCCATGGGAACCTTGTCAGGGAACGATGTCTTTGACGATTTCCGGTGGCAGCTCAGGCATCGCTCGCGGTCCGGGATGAACGCTTCCTGTTTCTTTGGCGAGAACGCATGGCACCGGAGGCAGGAAATGTCCTCCATCCCCACTCCGTGGATCTTCCAATCCTTGTGGCAGCGCAGACAGGCGTCACGGTCAGGCCTGAATGCATGCACCTTCCTGCTGTGACAATCCTTGCAGGTCAGCTTTTCCGTGAATACGTGCCGCGCGTGGCCCGTTGATTTATTCACGCTCACCGATCCCTGCGAGGCATCATCCCAGTGACACCTCGTGCAGGCCTTCCAGGGTGTTTCGTTCCCATGCGGCTCGGGCGTCTTGCGGTCCGTCGTAAAGATGAATTTGACCAGCAGCCGGTTCTGCTCGATCATGCCAAGCTGGTGGCAGTCCTGGCAGACGATGTTCCGGTGGCCCGAGAGCTTCCACGCCGTATAGGCCTCTTCCATCAAGTGGCAGCTGTTGCAGAACTCGGGGTTCTTCTGGATGTAATTGTAGTACCGGACGGCCAGTATGATCCCCAGCACCGAGATGACGAGCAGGAGGGAGATCAGGACCGTCTTGTCCCTGGGGCTGAGTCCCCGCTCAAGCCTGTCGAACAGTTTTGAAATGAGCTTGTACATAGAATAGTGCACAAAGGCCAGAAGCCGGACGCCAGACCGTTTTTCATCGGTCCTTTGTCCTCCGGGTTCCTGTTTTCTTTACTTTATCAGCATCTCCGCGATCTGGACCGCGTTCAACGCGGCGCCCTTCCTCAGGTTGTCCGACACGATCCAGAGATTGAGCCCGTTCGGGACCGATTCGTCCTCCCGGATCCTGCCCACGTAAGTCTCGTCCTTTCCCGCAACGTCGATCGCGAGCGGATAGAGGTTCCTCCCCGGATCATCGTACACGAGCATGCCGGGAGCCGCAGACAGCAGAGCGCGTGCCTCGTTGGCAGTTATCTTCTTCTCCGTCTCGACGTTAACGGACTCCGAGTGGCATCGAAACACGGGCACGCGGACCGTCGTGGCCGTCACGCGAAGGGAATCGGCTTCCAGGATCTTCCGCGTTTCGTTAACCAGCTTCATCTCTTCCTTTGTATAGCCGTTGTCCAGGAAGGAATCAATATGGGGAAGGCAGTTGAACGCGATCTGATAGGGATACACTTTCGTCTCCACGTCCCGGAAATTCAAGAGCGCCACGGTCTGCTGGGCGAGCTCATCCATGGCCTTCTTGCCCGTGCCGGACACGGACTGGAAGGTGGTTACGACAACCCGCCTGATCGTAGCAGCATCATGGATCGGCTTGAGCGCCATGACCATGGCAATCGTGGAGCAGTTGGGGTTGGCGATGATGCCGGCGTGCTTCCCGAGGGCATGTGCGTTCACTTCCGGAACGACGAGCGGGACCCCGGGGTCCATGCGGAAGGCGCTCGAGTTGTCCACGACGACAGCCCCCGACCGCACCGCGGCAGGAACGAATTCGACGCTGCGATCCGAACCCGCTGAGAAGAGCGCGATGTCAACACCCTCAAAGGAATCCTTCGCGAGCTGCTTGACCGTCCGGGACTTGCCGCCGAACTCCACCCGATCGCCGGCGGATTGTTCCGACGCGAGCAGCACGACGTCGGCGACCGGGAAATGACGCTCCTCCAGAATCTCGAGCATCTCCCTGCCGACGACACCGGTAGCACCCGCGATGGCGACGACGTATTTACTCTTTTTTTTAAGCATTTTTCGAAAAAGCAAGCCTTCTTAACCACGAAGGTCACGAAGAGAACGAAGGAAAGATTCAAGCCTCAGAAAAACTCTGACCTTCCTTTAAGAAATTCTTCGTGTACTTCGTGGTTAACGTCTTATGCTTTATTTCTCCACCACGATCCGGAGCATTCTCCTGAGCGGTTCGGCAGCACCCCAGAGGAGCTGGTCGCCGCAGGTGAACGCGTTCAGGAACGTGGGACCCATGTTCATCTTCCGGAGCCTGCCCACGGGCACCGTGAGCGTGCCCGTGGCCGCCGCCGGCGTCAGCTCCCGCATCGTGATCTCGCGCACGTTCGGCACGACCTTCACCCACTTGTTGTGCTTCGCGATTATGTCCGTGATCTCGTCGAGCGGCACATCCTTCTTCATCTTGATCGTAAGCGCCTGGCTGTGGCAGCGCATGGCGCCGATGCGCACGCAGGTGCCGTCGATCGGAATCGGGTTCTTCTCGCGGCCCAGGATCTTGTTCGTCTCGGCCTGGCCCTTCCACTCTTCCCTGCTCTGACCGTTGTCGAGCTGCTTGTCGATCCAGGGGATGAGCGAGCAGGCGAGCGGAGCGCCGAAGAATTCCTTGGGATAGGCGTCGGAACGGACATGGTCGGCGACGGTGCGGTCGATCTCCAGGATCGCGCCGGAGGGGTCATCCAGGAGTCCCTTGACCGATCCGTGGGCTGAACCCATCTGCTTCAGCAGCTCACGCATGTTGTTCGCGCCCGCGCCCGAGGCGGCCTGGTACGTCATCGCGCTCATCCATTCCACGAGATCGCGCTCGTAGATGCCGCCCAGCGCCATCAGCATGAGCGAGACCGTGCAGTTGCCGCCGATGTAGTTCTTGACGCCCCGGGCAAGACCGTTCCTGATCACATTGATATTGACCGGATCGAGGATGATGATCGAGTCGTTCGTCATGCGGAGCGTTGATGCCGCGTCGATCCAGTAACCATTCCAGCCTGCCTCGCGCAGCTTTGGATAGATCTCGCTCGTATACTCGCCGCCTTGGCAGGAGATTATGGCATCCATGGCCTTCAGCTCGTTGACATTCTTCGCGTCCTTGAGCGGGGCAACATCCTTCCCGATATCCGGCCCCTTCCCACCCACGTTCGACGTGGTGAAGAACACCGGGTCAACGTGGTCGAAGTCCCTCTCTTCCTTCATGCGGCCCATGAGCACCGAGCCCACCATGCCGCGCCAGCCGATAAAACCTGTTCGCATCATTGCAACGCTCCTCGTAAGATTCAAGTTCCCGACAGCATCATTCCATCGATCGCAATCTCCGGGAAACAAAAAGCCACAGAGCTGCGGAGAAGATCGCTATTCCTGCTGCAATAAAACCAAGCCATCCTTCACCTTTCAGCCAGGACAACAAGGATACGAGTGCCGACAACAAATAGCCTGCTGCTATCAACTGTATTTCTCTAGCAGATAGTACAGATTGGCACTTTGGGCTGGACTTACTCCTGATGCGAAGCAGTATGCCGCGGGCCCCTTGCGTATAGAATAGTGCCGCAACCGCAACGGTCAGCCACGAGAGCATCTTTACCAGGAAACTGTAAAGCAGAAGGCCCGAAGCAACCGTGATGAACAACAGAGGAATATACATAGGGAATCCTGTACCCCTTTATAACATCCCCGCCACCATGTCCCCCACCTCGGTCGTGGACATGCCCATCTTCCCGGCTGCCTGGCTTTTCATTTTCTTCATGGTCGCGATCATGGCCGATTCAATGGCCTGGGAGGATTTTGGTTCTCCCAGCGAATCGAGCATCATCATGGCCGCACCGATCGCCGCCATGGGATTGATCACGTTCTGGCCCGCATACTTCGGTGCACTGCCGCCCATGGGCTCGAACATGGACACGCCTTCGGGATTGATGTTCCCGCCCGACGCCACGCCCAGTCCGCCCTGGATCATGGCACCGAGGTCGGTGATGATATCGCCGAAGAGATTTTCCGTGACCGCCACATCGAACCACTCGGGATTCTTCACGAACCACATGTTCGCGGCATCAACGTGGTTGTAGTCGCGCTTGAGCTCCGGATATTGCTTCCCGCCCATCTCTTCGAACGCACGGTACCACAGGTCCCCGCAATGGGTCAGCACATTGCGCTTGTGGATCAGGGTGATCGGTTTTGCGGCGTATTTCGCGTTCAGTGCATTCCGCTTTTTCTTGAGCTCAAAGGCATACTTGAGGCACCGGTCCACGGTGCGGCGGTCATACACCATGAGCTGCGTCGCGATCTCCTCGGTCGTGCCCACGCGGGTGGCGCCCCCATGGCCCGTGTAGATGCCGCCGGTGTTCTCGCGGATGACCACGAAATCGATGTGTTCGGGCCCCTTGTCCTTGAGCGGCGTCTCGACATTGGGATAGAGCTTCACCGGACGAAGATTGATGTACTGGTCAAGGGCAAAGCGTATCTTGAGCAGAATGCCGGTCTCGAGGATGCCCGGCTTCACCTCCGGATGGCCTATCGCGCCGAGGAACATGGCATCGAACTTCCTGAATTCGCCGATTGCGCTGTCCGGCAGCGTCTCGCCGGTCTTGAGATACCGCAAACCGCCGAAATCGAATTCGGTGAACTCGAGCTTGAACCCGCCCTTTGCGGCAGCGGCCTTCAGGACCTTCATGGCTTCTTTCACCACCTCGGGCCCGGTCCCGTCACCGGGGATCGTTGCGATCTTGTAGGTCTTGGACATCTGTTATGGCTCCTGAAAGAGAATTAAAGACCGGTCACTTGCAAAGATGCAGTGGTCTAGATCTCATTGTTCACTTCGCGTTCTTTGCGTCTTTGCGAGAAATGAAGTATTGCTTTTTTCCCGCGCTGCAATTGTTCGTCCGCATCTCGTTGCACCCCTCGTCTCCGGAGAGAAAACCGAGACCGCAGCCGTCATGCCGTACGGGTTCGTCCGATTGCAGTTTCATGGGGTCGAGGTTCTTGCTGAAGTACACGCAGGGGTTGCAGAGAGAAGTGCCGGCAGGATGCTCTTCCTTGGGTTGGAGCGCTCTCATCAGCTTGAAGCAGGCTGTCAACGCAGGCCCGCCTTCTTCCTGGTGTATGCCATGAGCCCGCCGGCCGCGATCAGTT
>Ga0335081_10021413_pt1 | contig 10470 bp, 7 predicted proteins | sample Lox_Sample_35_FD_206713 | JGI IMG/M metagenome (GOLD analysis project Ga0335081, IMG submission 206713) | Soil microbial communities from Loxahatchee National Wildlife Refuge, Florida, United States - Lox_Sample_3.5 | ecosystem: Environmental > Terrestrial > Soil > Wetlands | place: USA: Florida...
CAACGCATAGAAGAATTCATCCCAGGCCAGCAGAAAAACGAACATGCCGGTGGACACCAGCCCTGGCACGGAGATGGGCATCACCACGCGGAACAAGATGCCCAGGCGCGAGCAGCCATCCAGCCGGGCGGCATCCTCCAGTTCGACCGGGACCGTCTGGAAGTATGCTGCCATCAGCCAGATGGCATACGGCAGCGCGAAACTCATGTACGTAACGATCAGCACAATTGGTTTGTTGATCAGATGCAGGCTGGATGCAATGATGAACAGCGGCAGGATCAGCGATACCTCGGGGATCATGCGCGTGGCCAGGATGCCGAGCTGGATCGTGCGGTTAAAGCGGAACGGAATGCGGACCAGGGCGTAGGCGGCCAGGCTGCCAATGAGGATACAGATGATGGTCACGGCCGAGGCGATCTTAATGGAATTCAACAGGGAAACGGCATAAGTCTGTGGGACGGAGGAGGCCGCCTGACCGGGAAAGAAGATATCCAAATAGTTCTGGAAGGTGGGGTGCCGGGGGATCCAGTGGATGGGCACCGAGAACAATTCCACCTGCGTGGAAAGGCTGGCGCTGAAGAGCCAGAGCAGCGGGAAAAAAATAAAGAAGAGTACCGGCAGGGTGAGGAGCGACAGCAGCAGCTTCTGGAGGATCTTTCTGGAATGCATCATTGGGTCTCCTCGGGACGATAAAGGATCCGGATGTATACAAGGGCCATCAGGATCGTGAAAGCGGAGATCAGGAAAGACAGCGCCGCGCCGGTTCCCTGTTTTCCGAATGAAAACGAGTTCAAGTACGTCAGGTAGGTGATGGTGAGCGTCTTGTAGGCCGGGCCCCCGCTCGTGATGATGTAAACGATATCGAACACGCGGAAGGCATCCACCGTGCGGACGATCAGCGCGACGAGAATGGCGGGGCGGAGCAGGGGAACGCGTATTTGCCAGAACCGCTGCCAGGCATTGGCGCCATCCACGGCCGCAGCCTCGTCCAGGTCTTCGGGCAAGGTCGCCAGTGCGGCTTGCAAGACCAGGGCCACGAACGGCATCGTGTGCCAGATATCCGCGACGATCACCAGGTTCATGGCCATATTCGGCAGCGTCAACCAGGCAACATAATGTTTGATCAATCCCAGTTGCAGCAGCAGGCCGTTCAGAGCGCCGAAGTCCGCACTGTAGATCCAACGCCACATCGCCCCGTTGACAATGGTCGGCACCGCCCAGGGGATGATCAGGCTGAAGCGCAGGAACTGCCAGCCCCAGGGATGCGAGTGGATCAATTGTGCAATCGCCAGACCAATGACCAGTTCCAGCCCTACCGAGACAACGGTGAAGTACAGGGTGCGCCCGATGGTCTCCCAGAAGGTCTGGTCTCGAAGCATATCGAGATAGTTGCCCAGCCCGACAAAGGTCCGCACCTGGTGGATGCCGGTCGGCGCATTGAAAAAGCTGAGGATCAGTGTAGAAATCACCGGCCATATGGTGACGCCCAGGATCACCAATAGACTGGGAACGAGCAATAACCAGGCCGCAGCCGCGTCCTGCTGTCTGAGCGAGAGTCGCTTTTTGGAAAAAGGCTTTGGATTGACAGTCATGAGCTAGAAAGGCCGGTGGATCTGCGCTTTCACCCAGACCCACCGGCGGTAACTTAGGTTAACTTATTGACCCGCAAGCTGGACCCACTTTGCCGCAGCTTCGTCCAGGGCATCTTTCGGGGACTTCACGCCCGTCAAAGCCTCTTGGATGGCGAGTTGCAACGCGGCGGAAGCCTCGTTGTAATAGGGCACGGTTGGACGTTCGTTGGCATAGGGGAACTGCGCCAGGAAAGCCGGCACGGTGACCGGGTTGGTCGGAGTCGCGGCTTCCAATTTTGCCAGCGCATCACCCTGGAAATCATTTTGCCAAACGGGCAGCATCTCGGCCGAATACTTGGTTTGGACGTCATTGCTGGCCAGATAGGTCAGGAACTTCCAGGTCTGATCTGGATAGGGGGTGGTGGCCATGATGGCAAAGGAACTGGAACCGTCCACACTCGCGCTCTTGATGCCCGCGGCTTTCCCCGCTGCGAATACTGGCATGGGAGCGAACGCAGCCTGGCCAACGATCTGCGATTTGGTGGCGTCGTTTGAATCGCTGTATTGGAACAGCCAGTTGACCGCGAAGGCGCTCTTGCCGGCCAGGAAGTCGGCTTCGACCGCGTTCTCATCGGAAGACACGGAACTTGGATTGCTCAAGCCGTCATCAATGGTCTGCTTCATCCAACTCAGCACCTGAACACCCTTGTCATTGTTGAACGCCGGCTTGCCGTTGGCGTCCACGAACGATCCACCGTTTCCAAACAACAAGACGGTGAAATCACAGACTACGCCTTCCTTCTGATTCCACGACCAGATCACCGGAAATTCGGCGATGCCCTTTTGCTTGATTATTTTGGCTTGATCCACCATCTCTTCCCAAGTGGTGGGCGGATTGGCGATGCCAGCCTTCTGCAGCATATCCTTGTTGTACATGAAATACTTGACGTCCATCAGCCACGGCATGCCATAGACCTTGCCGTTGCGGGTCACTCCGTTCCAGGAAGCCGGGAACATGTTGGCCTTCATATCGGGAGTGACGCGGTTGGTGACATCCAGCAGATACCCGGCCTTGATGAACTCATCCGGCCAGATGACATCGATCATGGCGGCGTCGTAGGCAGGCGGATTGGCAGCCATGCCGGTGACGATCTTGTCGTGGACGTAATCGTATCCCACGTATTCCATGTTTACTTTGATATCCGGGTTCTGGGCTTCAAATTGGCTTGCGATTTGATCCACCTCCGAGTTCTTGATGCCGGCTTGATCCATCGTCAGAACGTGGATGGTCACCGGCTGCGCGGCAGCCGGCTGGGTGTTGGCCGGGGCCGCGTTCGGGGCGGGCTGGGGCCCGCAGCCTGCCAGGCCCACAACCAGGATCAAGGTTACGAACCATAGGCCGATCTTGTTAAACTTGTGCATGTCATTCTCCTTCTTTCTAGTGTTTGGTTAGTAAGTCACAGATTTCCTGAATCACTTGCCTTATCAACTGTTTGGCTGCCACCTCCTTGTACCAAGCTCCCAAAGAGCCTCCTCACGACAATTTGTGAACGACATAGAAATTTGAAGTGTTATGAAGCACGGTGACGATCGCGCCCATCACGGTCGCGCGCAGGCCCAGATTGGAAATAACCAATCTGGGCGGTGTGGGGATCATTCCCTTGATGCGCTGCATGATCGGGTCAACCAGCAGATCGGCCGAGCGCGTGACGCCGCCGCCCAGCACGATCAACTCCGGGTCAAAAGAAACAGAAAGGTTGGCAATTGCAATTGCCAGATAGTCTATGGTTTCGTTGACGATCTCCCAGGCCCATTCTTTGTTTCCGCGCGCGGCATCGAAGACCTTCTCGGCCATCAGATGGTTCGTATCTGCCGTCTCCCCCTGAGAATTCAAGATGCTGCGCGCCCGCTGGGCAATGCCCGTTCCCGAAGCCACACTCTCCAACGCGCCAAAGTCCTCGTAGTTCCTGCCCAGGAACTCGCGTCCGGGGATCATATGACCGATCTCACCCGAGGCCTCGGCCGCACCCCGATATAACGCGCCATCAATGATGATACCCGCCCCGATCCCTGTGCCGACCGCGATCAGCACCATGTTCCGGCTCTTCTGCCCGGCACCAAACCAGGACTCTCCCAGCGCCGCAAGGTTCACATCATTATCCACCGTGATCGGCAGGTGATACTGCTCAGCCAGCCTGGCCTTGAGGGGAAAATCCTTCCAGTTCAAGGTGAAAGCCCATTTGACGATGCCCTCCTGATGCAGGGTGATCCCCGGGGCACCCACTCCGATCCCTCGCACCTTGCGTCCCTTCAATTTGGGGCTGGCCAGGAGGGTATCGATCAGGGAGACCAGACGTCCATAGCTTTCTTCCCCGGACGATTCATGGTGGCTGAAGTTGACTTCATCGAGGATGGTACCCGCCAGATTGGAGATGGCGCCGTACATTTTTGTCCCGCCCATATCCACACCGAGCACCACATGCCCATCGGCATTAAATTCGAGAAGCGGCCGCCGCCTTCCGCCGCTCCATTCCGTTCCGCCTTGCGGGCGGACGAAGCCTTCCTTTGCCAATTCATCGACGATCCGCATGACGGTGGGCAGGCTCACATCGAGGCGATTTGCAATCGTTGTACGGGCAATGGGGCTTTCCTCCCGGATCATTTCGAGGACCGCCGAGCGGTTGATGCTGCGCATTTGGGTGGCGGTGATCGTCCGTTGATGGATCATGGATTATCTCTTTGGGTCGGATCAATGTTACTTACTTGATGTAATAATTATTTACACCAAGTTAATTACATTGTAGTTGTTTTACAGAAAAAGTCAATAGGGAATTTCTGGCGGGGCGAGCCTTGACGCCGCGCATTTTTCCCCGTAAGATAAGCCCGCAAATAGAACATACTTTCACCACCCCACCCGAACTTCGATCAGCCTGCCCATTTTCCTTGCAAAATGGGCAGGGTTGGGGAGGGGTTGGATTTTTGGAGTTTTCATGGAACTGGGTCTCGTACGCAAAATAGATATTGATAGTGAAATGCAGCAGGCGTATCTCGATTACGCCATGTCGGTGATCGTGGCGCGCGCCCTGCCCGATGCCCGTGATGGTCTCAAACCCGTCCAGCGGCGCATCCTTTATGCGATGTACGATATGGGCATCCGGGCCGATACGGCCTATAAGAAGTCCGCTCGCATCGTTGGCGAAGTGCTCGGCAAGTATCATCCGCACGGCGACGCGGCGGTGTACGAAGCCATGGCGCGCATGGCGCAGGATTTTTCGATGCGCACCCTGCTCGTGGATGGCCAGGGGAACTTCGGGTCGGTGGATGGCGATCCGCCCGCCGCCATGCGTTACACCGAGGCGCGTCTGGCCGCGCCCGCGATCGACCTGCTTGCCGACCTTAACAAGAACACGGTTGACTTCGTCCCCAATTTCGACGACACCTTGACCGAACCCAGCGTCCTGCCCTCCGCGATCCCGAACCTGCTGGTGAATGGTGCGACGGGCATTGCGGTTGGCATGGCGACTTCTATCCCGCCGCATAATTTAAGCGAGATCGTGGATGCGCTTGTCTATATGCTCGACCGCTGGGAAAAGCTCGACGATATTGACGTGGATCAATTGATGGAATTCGTTCAAGGTCCCGACTTTCCCACGGGCGGAGTTATCGTTGAAGAGAAGGGCGAAGAGGGCATCGAAGCCGCCTACGGGTCCGGGCGCGGACGGGTGACGGTGCAGGCCAAGGTCCACACCGAGGAAATGGAACGCGGCAAGAGCCGCCTGATCGTCACCGAACTTCCGTACATGGTCAACAAATCGAGTCTGATCGAACGCATCGCCGAGCTGGCCCGCGAAGGTCATCTCGATGGGCTGGCCGATCTGCGCGACGAGTCGGATCGTCAGGGCATGCGCATCGTCATTGAATTGACCAAGAACGCGGATGCGAATATTGTCCTGCATGACCTGTACAGGCGCACGCCCATGCAAACCACGTTCAGCATCAATTTGCTGGCGCTGGTGGACGGCGAGCCGCGCACGCTCACGCTCAAGCAGGCCCTGCGCGTCTATATCGAGCACCGCCTGACGGTCATCAAGCGGCGCGCCGAGTTCGATCTGGATAAAGCCAAGCAACGCGCCCATATCCTCGAAGGATATCTGGTCGCGCTAAAGAACCTGGATGAGGTCATCAATCTCATTCGCAGCGCCTCCGACGTGGAGACGGCACGCGCCAAACTGATGAAGCGCTACAAGCTGACGGAGCTCCAAGCCACCGCCATCCTGGATCTGCAGCTGCGGCGATTGGCTGCCCTCGAGCGCAAGAAGATCGAGACCGAATATAAGGAAGTCTCCGCCCTCATCAAAGACCTGACCGACCTGTTGAAATCCGCCAGGCGCATGCGCGGGGTGGTCGCGGATGAGTTGATGCGGGTCAAAGAAGCGTTCGGGGACCGGCGCCGCACACAGATCGTGAATTTGAAGAGCGGGGCGAAAGGCGCCAAGGCCTTGACCGCCAGCGACCTGCTGCCCGAGCAGCATGTTTGGATCGGTATGACCGCCGAGGGTCTGGTCGGGCGCACGCATGATGATAAGCCGCCGCGCCACAGCGGCACGGACGCACCGCGCTGGCTGACGCGGGCCTCGACTTCGGATACGATCTATTTTGTCTCCAGGGCCGGGAAGGCCGCGGCGGTTGCCATCCATGTGATCCCAGAGATCGAAAAGCTGGGGGAGGGTTCGATGTACTATAAAGTCACGCCCCTGACGGAAAACGACTCGCCGGCCGCGGTCTTTGCCCTGCCGGCGAAAAAAACAGATTATCCAGAAGAGACGTGCGTCATCACCGCCACCCGCTTTGGCATGGTGAAGAAAACTCTGATCACGGAATTGCCCGGCCCCTCCTCGCAGACATTTACGCTGGTCAAGATCAATGAAGGAGATCGACTCGTTTCGGTCGGCCTGACCGACGGCAGGAAGAAAGACGTTCTGCTTGCCACCGGGCGCGGCATGGCGATTCGATTCAGCGAAGAAGATGTGCGCCCGATGGGACTCGTCGCGGCAGGCGTGAACGGGATCAAGCTGGAGGAACGGGACGAAGTGATCGGCCTTGAGATCCTGCCGACGGAGGGCGAGGTATTCCTGCTCACGTCGGAGGGGAAAGCGAAACGGATCGAGCCGAAGGAATTTCCATCGCAGGGGCGCTATGGCAAGGGCGTATCGGTTTGGAGCCTGCCGGAGAAGATCAGGCTGGTGGGCCTCGCGGCCGGCAAACCGAATGAGATCGCGACCATTCACGTCAGCAAGGGGGCGGCGAAGGCGGCCCGCCTCGACGCAGCCGCCATCCGCAAGCGTGCCGCGGCGAAAGGGGATGTGGTCGTTGAAGTGAAGCCCGGCGAGGAGGTCACAAGCGTCAGCGCGGGCTGGACGGTGGAGAGGTTTGTGACGCCGTCCCAGAAAGCGAAGAAGAGCGCACCGGTCAAAGCGGCAAAGGCCGTGAAGAAAAAGGCCGCGGCAAAAAAGACGGCGGCCAAAACGAAGAAACCTGTTTCAAAAAAGAAAACTAAAAAGTAATAACCTTGATTGCAGGCGGCGCCCCCTTTTTGGGGCGCCGCCTGTATTTTATTTATTGCCGCCGGTTTTTCGATCTCCTCTCATGCTCTCCCGAATCTGTCGAAGTAATGCCTCTGCCTCGGGCGAACGCTCCGGTTGTTCGGTGACCGCCGCGCCAAGTTTTTCTGAAAGCAGCATCGCCATCAGGGCTTCGATCACACTGCCTGTCCCAGTATCCCCTTCTGCTCCGCCCTTGATCAGAACGCGCGGCACAATGTCCACACCCGCCTGTTGGATGGCATCGGCAAATCTTTGCAGGACCTGCTGGGTCACTTGAAACTGCGGTCCGCCATAGGCGCGGACCTGTTCTTCTGTGGCGAGCGCCTGTGCAATCCCGATCCGGGCAGTCCGTTCGGCCTCCGCCTCGGCCAGCGCCCGGATCTGCGCGGCCTGCTGCAGCGACCGTTGATATTCAGCCTTACCCTGGTTGCTCTGCACCGTCACATTCAATTCGGACTCCGTGATATTGGTCTGCATGGAGGCACGCGCCTGTGCCTCTTTCAGTTCACGTTCCTGAACGGCGGCCTTTTGTTGACGAGCATAGGTCTCAACCTGCTCTTCGGCGATCTGTCGTGAACGCAGCTGTATCAAAATGGACTCGATTTGTTTATCGTTCTCGGGCGACGTCGGTGTGCCGATCAGCACCTCTTCCAGCTCAAGATTGTAATGGGCGAACTTCTCCTTCATTTCCTGGCTGGCGATCTGTTGGATCGTGCTGCGCTCCTGCAGAAGTTGAATCAAGGTGCGGGTCTGGCCAACATTTTTAAAGTAGGCGGCTACCATCGGATCCAGTGTTTGCTCGACAAGTTTCTTGATATCGCCGAAGCGCTGGATCACCAGTGGCGCCTTCTGATAATCGATATGGATCACAACGGACAACGGCAGAGATGGCTCGAAGGCATCCTTTGTAATGAGCGAGACCTCCGTCAGATTTTCATCGTAGTGATGGGCACCGACCTCGGAGCGGATCCACTTCAGAATGATGTTGGTCGTCGGGACGGAAATCACCTTGCCGGCATAGGTGTTGAAGGCATATTTGCCGGGCAGGAGCGGCTCGCTCCAAACGCCGCGCTTATCCTTCTGGACCAGTTCCCCGTGACGGTAATCCTTGCCAGAAAGATCATCGCCGATCTCGCCTGTATAGGACACGACCACGCCGACATTGCCGACCTCGATCACCGTTTTGGGTATCATCTGGACTGTCGCGAAGAGACGATTGATGTAATATGTGCCTTCCACCAACACCTGTAACTGGCGGCCGCGGAAGCCGTTTGCCATTAGAAAGCGGTCCGGGTCCTGGAACTTGTTGTGATACTCGTTCGGCCTGGCCGGATCGTCACCGACGATCGGGGCAATGATCTCGCCCTGTTTTAGTGAAGGTCCGTCATGCACAGTGGCTATTCCCACCAGATCATCCGTGTCCTTGATCACCACCGGATGGAAGCCTTCCCGCTCTGCAATGGAAGTGGACATGTTCTGAATGATGACCGCCTCTTCGCGGCTGAGCGGCATCGAATAGGTGCGCCCTTCCGTGAGGACCACAAACTGCATCAGGTTAATGGCGTATGTGCCTTCCCGCAGGATGCGTCTTTGAGGTCCGCGTTGGCCGCCGTTTTTCAAGAATCCTTCCACATCCTGAAAATCGTTCGCGTCGACATTGGAGGCGAGCACCTGGGTCGGCTCCAATTGCTTGCCGTCGCGGGCAAAGACGTAGCCGATATTCCCCTGTGAAATTGTGACGAGCGGCATCATATGAACCACGTATTGGATCGGCATCAGGTAATGCAGGCCGCCCCGCAAGACCTGCGGCTGAAAACCTGCTTCGCCATGCAGCGCGATCAGTCCGCTCTTGACCGATCCTCTGGCAACGCTCCAGCGCTTTTCCACTACGCCGATGCGGTTGTTGGGAATAAAGCGGATTCCTGATAGGATGACGTATAAAAGGATTATCCCCAGGATAATCCCGCCGAGAAGCAAAAAGCCCAACATGGCCGCCTCCTCTTTATCTTGAAAGATATACGTTGACCAGACGGAAAAGTTGTCCGCTCACCCTCGGACGAACCCATCTTCATCCTTTAACCCGCAAGCCCTTGCGTGAAAGCGTGGCGGATATGAGCTGCGGCATGGGATCTGCCGGAAAGAAATCCCGCATCAGGTCGGCGCCTGGATGGCCTGCGGCACGCTCCGCCCCCCCGATCGAACCGGCAGGCACCGGGCGGAGGCTTCCGTCGCAGTACCGCGGCCGGCGTTGACTCCCACGGCCAGAACGATCTTTTACCGGCCTCCTCCGCGCCTGATCCTGTATCCGTCCTTGAAAGGCGGGAGTTCGAGGGCTGGCCCGGCCTCATTTTGACGAGACGACCAGAATGATGCCAGCAGCGATCGCGATCAGACCGGCAAACGCCATGACGTTTTCAAAGGAATAAGCAGGCACCGAATGTTCGATAATGTAAGTCCTCTGATCTGAAGGCTGGTTGAAGGGCCGGTGCCAGCGTTTCAGGATCAGCCTTGTGTGGAGCGAATCGATCGAACTGGGTCCACCGCGAACGGCGCCGATCCCGCCTACAAAGGTCCCCAACACCAATAAGGCGATCCCGAAGTTCAGCATGTAGGCGGAAAATAGGCCGGCAACACCGATCATGGCCAGCTCAAGGATCATTATCTTTACCGCAAAACGCCACACCAACGATAAGTCTGATTTGGAATCCATCGCGCACCTTAAAAATGATCTCAGCCTTGCGAGACCTGATTATATGCCATTGTCATGGCATTGCAGAAGGTTCGAGAGATCTCGCATTCATGTCGTGCGCCTGTTTAAATCAGGAGTTCGACGATAAGCGGCAGTTATCGTCGAACTCGCAGGGGGGAAGGGCCCGTTACCGTGTTGTGACCGCGGCAGGTTTTCGTGCAAATAGTTTTTGGATCGAAACCACAATCACCGTGACGGCCGCCACGAGCATCAGGTTTCCCGTGACGCCGGACAATCCGCGGATCAAGTTCAGGCCTCCGCCGTGCAAACCGCCCTCCCCCCCAATCCGCGGGAGGGGCTGCCGAACTCGCCCAGGCCTGATCGAAGGGAGGCGACACTGCCCGGCTGGATCAGGTGGTAGATCCCAAAACCAAGCGCAGCCGCGATCATTGTGACGAGGAGAAAACGGAAGATCATTTTGAACATGGTGTGCCTCGATTCTCTTTATGGGGCCGTGATGTCTCTCATCGGCATCGGCAGTGCATGAGCGCGGGATTGGGCCTGTGCGCGCGGGGGTTTGAACGGGACGAGGATCAGACGCTGGAAG
>Ga0335081_10021414_pt1 | contig 10470 bp, 9 predicted proteins | sample Lox_Sample_35_FD_206713 | JGI IMG/M metagenome (GOLD analysis project Ga0335081, IMG submission 206713) | Soil microbial communities from Loxahatchee National Wildlife Refuge, Florida, United States - Lox_Sample_3.5 | ecosystem: Environmental > Terrestrial > Soil > Wetlands | place: USA: Florida...
ATTCCCGCGCATGACACGCTGTTTACATCGGGAACGCTGGGCCGGCACAGCAAAGGACTGAAAGAATTGGAAGAGTACCAGGCGAATGTGATGCCGGCGGCGGTTGGGGATTGATGGCGAGTCCCACCCTTTCGGCAAAAGAGGCCGAAAGGATGGGGCACGGAGATTCGCGGTGAAACCGCAGATCCTTCGACTCGTCGCTGCGGCGACTCGGTCAGGATGACAGCATTGGTTTGACCGTTGGCTTGTACTTACGAGGCTGAGGACGCGTGACGATTGTTGAGTTCTTCCTGTGGAGCTTGCTCAAAGTAGTCGTGGTCACGGTGCTGCTCCTGCTGGCCGTAGCCTACACTGTGCTGCTCGAGCGTAAGCTGGTGGGACGCATCCAGAACCGCTGGGGACCGAGCCGCGTGGGCCCGTTCGGGCTGCTGCAGCCGCTGGTTGACGGGCTGAAGAACCTGCTCAAAGAGGACGTGACTCCGACGGGCGTCTACAAGCCGCTCTATCTGCTGGCGCCCATCCTCTCTTTCGCCTGCGCAACGATCTCCATCGCGGTGGTGCCCTTCGGCGAGCCCAATGTCGGGCCAAAGGGGCTGCCTTTATTCCAGATCTCCGACGTGAACATCGGGCTGCTGGTCATTCTCGGCATCACCTCGATCGGCGTCTACGGCATCGCGTTGTCGGGGTGGTCTTCGAACAGCAAATATTCGCTGCTCGGCTCCCTGAGAGCTTCGGCGCAGTTGATCAGCTACGAACTGGCGCTGGGGCTTTCTCTGGTAGGCGTGGTGATTCGCGCCGGCACTTTCAATCTGCGCGAGATCGTGGAGCAGCAGGCGACCAAGGGCATCCTCACCTGGAACTTCTTCGGCGGATTCCAGTTCGTTGCCTTCTTCATCTACCTGATCGCCGCCTATGCCGAGACCAATCGCGCGCCCTTCGATTTGCCTGAGGCCGAAAGCGAACTGACCGGCGGCTATCACACCGAGTACAGCGCGATGAAGTTCGCCATGTTCTTCATGGCCGAGTACGCCAATATGATCACGGTGGGCTGCGTGGCCACGCTGATGTTCCTGGGCGGATGGACGAGCCCCTTCGGCAACTATCTTCCGCCGCCGGAAAACGTGGTGGCTCATGCCCTCTTCCCCATTCTCTGGTTTGCCTTGAAGGTCTTCTGCTTCCTGTTTCTGTACGTGTGGGTGCGCGGAACGCTGCCGCGCTTCCGCTACGACCAACTGATGAACTTCGGCTGGAGATATTTGATGCCACTGGCCATCCTGAATATTGTTGCCACCAGCCTCTGGCTCGCCTATCACCCGCTGTCGTGAACCACTCGCTGTGCTGAGGGAAGCACCAAATGATTTGCATTTCGCGGACTGAAGTCCGCGAAATGAGTAACAAATAAAAGCCCATTTCGGCACGACTGAAGTCGTGCCCTGACACTTGTTGCCTCCTGCTCAGCTCTGGGGTCGTGCCCTGACACTTGTCCGCATGAGACGTGTTCTTTCCCAACCTGCGGAGCGTAGCCCATTCAAAGCGGCGACTTCTTCAGAGAGGTCCTTAAGTTCGCGCGTTTCGCTGATTTACAATCGGGAGGGATTTGACGAAGAAGCTGGCAGGAATTTTCCCCCTTTGAGTCAGCCGGGCAGCATAGGCCGGCATTGAGCGCAAGTGACGGAACGATGTACCTGACCCTTTTTATTGTCTTTGCCGGATTGTGCCTCGCCGGAGCGGTGAACCTGCTGCTCCAGCGGCACCCCATTAACAGCGCGCTCTCGCTCATCGTGGTGATGACGTCGCTGGCGGTGCTTTACCTGCTGCTGGGGGCGGAGTTTCTGGCCGCGGCGCAGGTGATCGTCTACGCCGGCGCCATCATGGTGCTGTTCACCTTTGTGGTCATGCTGCTCAACGCCGGGCGCGAGGAGCGCACCCTGGGCAGCCGCGCGGCAATGGCCATTGGCTTTCCCGCCGTGGTGGTGATCCTGGCGGTTGTCGCCACGGTGATTGTGAAGTCGACCGGCCTGCATGGCGCGACATTGAGCGACGGCATCACTTCCACCGTGGATCTGAGCCGGGTCCTGTTTCGCGAGCTGCTTCTGCCCTTTGAAGTGACTTCGGTTCTCGTGCTCGTTGCGATTCTGGGCGCGGTGGCGCTGGCGCGCAATACCGAAGGAGAAAGGACGGGCGGCAAATGATTCCTCTCTCCTGGTATCTGCTGCTGAGCGCCGTGCTGTTCTGCCTGGGCGTCGCGGGATTTCTGATCAAGCGCAACCTGATCACGGTTTTCATGTCGATTGAGCTGATGCTGAACGCCGTGAATCTTTCCTTTGTGACCTTCGCGCACCAGTGGCACGCGGTGAAAGGGCAGATCTTTGTCTTTTTCGTGATGATGGTGGCCGCGGCGGAGGCGGCCGTCGGGCTGGCGATCATTATTGCTGTCTTTCGCGTGCGCGCCACGCTGGCCGTCGACCGGATCGACTTGATGAAGCTATGAACGGATCGCTCGACTTATTGCTGATTCCAGTCCTGCCGTTCGCGGGTTTCCTGCTGAATGGGCTCCTCGGCCGCGGTCTGCCCAAGTGGCTGGTGAGCACGATCGCGCTGCTGGCCCCGCTGGGGTCGTTTTCGGTGGTGCTGCGCGCGGCGTTGGCGATTTGGGGAGTCGGCTCGACCCCGCTCGCACTCCCCTACACCGAAACCTGCCCGCTCCCGTGGATCGACACCGGCACACTGCACATCGACTTCAGCTTCGCACTCGACCAGCTCGCGCTGGTGATGCTGCTTGTCGTCACCGGTGTCGGGTTCCTGATCCACATCTATTCGGTCGGCTACATGGGCCACGAAGAGGGCTACTGGCGCTATTTCTCCTACCTCAACCTCTTCCTTTTCTTCATGACGGTGCTGGTGCTGGCCGGCAATGCCCTGCTGATGTTCGTGGGCTGGGAGGGCGTGGGACTGGCGTCGTACCTGCTGATCGGCTTCTGGTACAAGAAGAACTCGGCGGCGACTGCTGGCTACAAGGCTTTCATCGTCAACCGCATCGGCGACTTCGGATTTCTGATCGGATTGTTTCTGCTGCTGGCCAACTTCAGCACGCTGACCTTCAGTGAAATCGCGGAGAAGCTTGCCGCAACCCCTGCCTGGCAGGGCGGCGTACTGACGGCGATCGCTCTCTGCCTGCTGGTGGGCGCGACCGGCAAGAGCGCGCAGTTGCCGCTCTACGTGTGGCTGCCCGACGCCATGGAAGGCCCCACGCCAGTCTCGGCGCTGATTCACGCGGCGACCATGGTAACGGCGGGTGTTTACATGATCGCGCGCACGCACTTTCTCTTCGACCGCTCGCCGTTCGCGCTGGACACGGTCGCGGTGGTCGGCGCGGCGACGGCGTTCTTTGCGGCGACCATCGGCCTGGTCCAGACCGACATCAAGCGCGTGCTGGCCTATTCCACGGTGTCGCAGCTCGGATACATGTTCCTGGGCTGTGGCGTGGCCGCGTATTCTGCCGCAATCTTCCATCTCGTCACGCACGCGTTCTTCAAGGCGCTGCTCTTCCTTGCCGCAGGATCGGTGATACATGCCCTGGGCGGCGAGCAGGATATGCGCAAGATGGGTGGGCTGCGCAAACGGCTGCCGGTGACGTTCTGGTGCATGACAGCCGCGGTGCTGGCGATCGGCGGTTTCTTTCCCTTTGCCGGTTTCTTCTCGAAAGACGCGATTCTCTATGCTGCGTTTCTGCACGGGACCGGCGGCCAGGTGCTGTGGTTTGTCGGCCTGGTGACGGCGCTGCTGACTTCGTTCTACATGTTCCGGCTGTGGTATCTCACGTTTCTCGGCGAGCCGCGCAGCGAGGCCGCGCATCATCATGCCACGCCGGCATCGATGTTAAGCGTCTGCGTGATTCTCGCGCTTCTTTCGATCTTCGGCGGCTGGATCGGCTTTGGCGAGGGCCTCGGACGTTTGGGCGCATTCCTCGCGCCGGTCATTGGAGTTCGAAGCGCGGAGACGAACGCCGGAAAACTGGAACTCTACCTCAGCATTGCGGCGGTTGCCGTAGCGGCGCTGGGATGGTTCATCGCCGACCGCCTCTACCGGCAGCGTCCGCAGCGACCGGCGGAACTCGCCGCTTCGCTCGCCGGACCCTACAGCTTGCTCGCCAACAAGTATTACGTCGACGAAATCTACCGCGCCGTCTTCGTCAAGCCGCTGCAGGGAATTTCGATGTACCTGCTGGACTGGATCGTCGACAAGGCGCTGTTGAGCGGTGGCGCGTGGATCCTGGCCGGCGTTATGAAGTTCTTCGGCGCGATTCTGCAGCGCTGGCAGTCGGGCAATCTGCGGTCGTATGCGGGCTGGCTGGCGGCGGGCGCGGCGGCGGTGCTGCTGTTCATTCTGCTGCCATGGCCGGCGTTGCTGGCGAGTTGGTTCGGCATTCACGTTAGTTGGGGAGGGAACTGAGCGATGGACTCCTTGAACACGTCGATCCTCACCGTCATTCTCCTGGTGCCCATCGCCGGCGCGATCCTCGTTGCTCTGCTGCCCGACCGCGGCAGGCTGCCCTGCTGGACGGCTCTGGTTACCGCGCTGGTCACCTTGGGCTTCACGCTGAGCCTGGCGGCACACTTCGGGATGGGCGCGAGTGGGTTTCAGTTCGAGATCGACCTTCCGTGGATTGAGAACCCCGCGATCCGTTATCACGTTGGCGTCGATGGGCTCAGCCTTTGGCTTGTGGTGCTCGCGGGGCTGCTCGCGCCGGTCGGCGTGCTCGCCAGCTGGCGGGCGATCCAGGAGCGGCGCAAGGTCTACTACTCGCTTTTCCTGGTGCAGCAGACGGCGATGTTTGGCGTCTTTGTCGCGCTCGACCTGTTCCTTTACTACGCGTTCTGGGAGCTGTCGCTGGTGCCGATGGCGATCCTGATCTCGATGTACGGGCGCAGAGAAGGGCCGAAGGCCGCGTTAAAGTTCTTCCTCTTTACGTTTATTCCGTCGGCGCCGCTGCTGGTGGCGATCCTGTGGCTGTATGCGCGGACGGGGAGCTTCGATTTCGCCAGGCTGCAAAGCGCTGTTGCCTCCGGGTCGATCCCTGCCGGCGGCCTGTGGTGGGCGGCGCTGGCATTCCTGGTCGCGTTTGCCGTCAAAGTTCCGGTTTTCCCCCTGCACGGCTGGCTGGCCGACACCTTCAGCGAAGCGCCGGTGGCGCTGGCGATGGTGGTTGCCGGCAAGCTCGGCCTGTACTCGATGCTGCGCTTCCATGTCGGTCTGTTCCCTGCCCAGGCGCGCGCGCTGGCGCCGCTAATGATTGCGCTGGGAGTGATCGGCATTCTTTACGGCGCGTGCGTGGCGCTGGCGCAGCGCGACTTCTGGCGATTGATCGCGTTCGCCGCGGTGAGCCACTTCGGGTTGATCGTGCTGGGCATTTACGGATTCACGGCGACGGGTTGGAACGGCGCGATTTACCAGATTCTGAGTCAGGGAGTCTTCGAAAGCGCGATCTTCGTGCTGCTGGGGGCGCTGTACCTGCGCTATTCCACGAGCCAGATCGGCCATTACGGAGGCGCGGCCGGCAGGCTTCCGCGGACGGCGACGCTGTTTGTCATCACTTCGCTGGCCATGATCGGACTGCCGATGTTGAATGGCTTTATCGGCGAGTTTCTCGTGCTGTCGAGCACGTTTGCCGGCGTGAGCCGCGGATGGGCGGTGTGGGGCACGGTTGGCGTGATCCTGAGCGCGGCGTACATGCTGTGGCTGGTGCAGCGCATCTTTTACGGGCCGGAGAGCGAGATGGTTGTGGCCAAGGCGGCGACGGACCTGAAGCCTGGTGAATTGCTGGCCGTGTGGCCGCTGGCCTTGCTGATGCTGGCGATGGGCCTTGCGCCCGCGCTTTGGATGCGAGCGATCGAGATCGCGCCGAGCCCTCCGGGGTTCAACGCCACAACGGCTGCGCCGGCAACCGCGCCGCATAGCGCGCTGCAGGTTTCGGCAACAGCGGAGGGACCGCGGTGAGCCAGGTTCCCGACATCCTGCGCATCCTTCCCGAGGTCATCCTTACGCTGACCGGCGTGGTGGTGATGCTGATCGACGCGTCCCTGGCGCCGGCCAAGCCGCGCTGGCCTCTGGGCTGGGTGGCGGCGCTCGGCACCACGCTGGCATATGGAGCCAGCATTTTTCAGCTCCGGATACCGGGAGGCACAGGATTCTTCGGTACGATCGAGACCAGCGCCTTCACCATCTTCTTTCACGTGCTCATCTGCCTGATCGTGGTGGTGACACTGCTGGTGGCCATCGATACGCTGCCGCCGGACAGCCACCACCAGGGCGAGTTCTATGCGCTCGTCGTGTTTGGCGCAGTGGGAATGTGCCTGATGACGGGAGCGGTAGAGCTGCTGGTGGTGTTTATTGCGCTGGAGATTTCGTCGATCTCTACTTACATCCTGGCGGGATACCGGAAGCGAACCGATCGCGGGCCGGAGTCGGCCATCAAGTATTTCCTGCTCGGCTCGTTTGCCACGGCCTTCCTGCTCTACGGCATCGCGCTCATCTTTGGCGCGACGGGAACGACGCAGATTTATGAGATTGCGCGGGCCGTGCCTTCGGCGTCGAATCAGTGGATGATTCTCGCCGGGCTGGCGATGATGCTGGTTGGGGTCCTCTTCAAGGTCTCGGCGGCGCCGTTTCACGTCTGGACCCCGGATGTTTACGAAGGCGCGCCGTCGCCGGTGGTGGCGCTGCTTTCGACCGCTCCCAAAGCCGCGGCGTTCGCGCTGCTGCTGCGCATCGCGTATGAGGCGTTTCCCACGCTGCGCGCGGTTTGGTCGCCCCTGATCTGGATTGTCGCCGCGCTCTCGATGACCGTAGGCAACCTGGCCGCGCTGCGGCAGGAAAACGTGAAGCGGATGCTGGCGTATTCCTCGATCGCTCACGCCGGCTATCTGCTGGCCGCATTCGCAGGGCTGGGATCGAGCGGCATCTCCGCGGCGGTCTTCTATACGGCTGCATACGCCGCCATGAATGTGGGCGTGTTCACGGTGGTGACGCTGGTGAGCGGTTACGACGACAAGCTGCCGCTGGTGGCCGATTTCCGCGGGCTGATCTTTCGCTCGCCCCTGCTGGGAAGCCTGCTGCTGTTTTTCCTCATCTCGCTAGTCGGAATTCCCTTCACCGGCGGTTTCTTCGGCAAGTTCTATGCCTTCTCGGCAGCGGTGAGCGGTGGAGCGGTGACTCTGGCCATTGTTGGCTTGTTGAACTCGGGCCTGGCATCGGCTTATTACTTGCGGCTAGCGCTGGCGGCGGCGCAGCGACTTCCCAAGCGAGAGGGCGACGCTGCAGTGAGCGCGCCGCGGGTCGGCGTCGCGGTAGGAGCGGCTTTGCTGCTGACCGCGGCCGCGACGCTATGGCTGGGCATCGGGCCCGGTGCGGTGCTGCGCGCGGCGGAGATCGGCGCACACACCCTGCAAGCGCCGCCGCCTGAAACGCAGGAACTACCCGTCGAATCGCGGCTGAAACGGTGATTTCCCGGCATTTCCGCGGCACGTTACCTTCAGCGCACCGGGTGCCACGAAAGTGGCTGACCGGGTTGATTCTTCTTTCAGCCACGGCGATAATCCAAGCATGTCCAGGAAAGCCTTACTTGTCGTTGCGGCGGCGGCCGAGTTGTGCCTAGGCGCCTATTTCCTGCTGGCTTTCTTCGGCTGGTGCGCCAGGATTTATATTTTCTCCGCGGGCCGCGAGGAGTTTTCCATGATGATCATCGTCTGGTTCCTGCTGGCCGCCGGCTGCTTCACGGCCTACGGAATTACGAGGCGCAAGCTGAAGCAGTTGGGATTATAGAGGCTAATCCAACGGCAGACGGTCCCAAGGGGACAAGTGTCAGGGCGCGACTCGTAGGTCAGGGCTTCAGCCCTGACTGCCGAACAGAGCCTTTTGTCTTTGATTTCCGAGCGGGCTTCAGCCCGCGAGAAACCAATACCGCGAGTTTTTCCGCAACCTCTTCAGCTCGCCGGCAGACTCAGCCCTTAGCCGCCTTCACGGCTTCAGTTAACGCCGGAACCACCTCGAACAAATCGCCGACGATTCCATAGTCAGCCACTTCGAAGATTGGCGCGTCGGGGTCCTTGTTGATGGCGACAACGCACTGCGAGCCTTTCATGCCGACCAGGTGCTGGATGGCGCCGGAGATTCCCACCGCGAGATAGAGTCTGGGCGAGACGGTCTGGCCGGAGCTGCCCACCTGCCGCTCCATGGGCAGCCAGCCGTTGTCGCAGATGGGGCGCGAAGCGGCGAGCTCGGCGCCCAGCGCTTTGGCAAGTTCCTGGACGAGAGGCAGGTGTTCGGCGTCCTTGATGCCGCGGCCGACGCTCACGATCAGTTGCGCGGAGCCGAGATCGACGGTTTGCTCCGTGCCGCGGAACGGCGGCTCGGGGCGGGTGCGAATCTGGGCTGCTTCGAGCGTAGGAGCAAACGTCGAGATCTGGGCGGAGCCTGCTTCCAGCGCGTCGGCGCGAAAGGCGCCGGCCTGAACGGAGACAAAGCACGGACCGGTGCCGGTGTGACGATAGCCGCCCTGCAGGCGGCCCTGAAGCAGCTGGCGGGTGAAGACCGGACCGTCGGCGATGGCGATCACATCGCTGATCAACATTTCGCCGAGGCGCGTGGCGAGCGCGGGAACGAAGTCGCGCACCTGGTAGGTGTGGGGAAAGACCAGGTAGTCCGGCGCTTCCTGCCCGATGAATTGCTCGAGAGCGCAGGAGTAGCCGTCCGAAGTGTATTGCGCGAGCAGCGCGTGCTCGATGCGAACGACCTTCGCCACGGCCTTGGCCGCGACCTGCGTCGCGGCGGGCTCGGTGCCCGAGCCAATGACGACCGCATTGGCTTCGAGGCCGAGTTTGCCGGCGAGCCACTTGCCGGCGGCTATGGCCTCCCAACTGATGCGGCCGATCGAGCCTTCGCGCTGCTCCACGACTACCCAGACGCCACTCATGAGCATTTCTCCTGCCGAGGCCGCACGAAGCGGTTGAAGCTGAGTGGCGATTTCCTCAAGAAATCGCCACAGCGCGAACGATTATCCGCTGGCAATGAAGGAGAAATGCTCATCACAGTACCCTCGCTTCGAATTTCAGCTTTTCCACCAGCGCAGCAGCGGCTTCTTTCGGCGAGCCGGGCAGGATCTGCGTCGAACGCTGCTTTTGCGGCAGCGAGATACCCTCTAGAACGGCGACGGGCGCGGCATCGGCGGCAAGTTCCGCAGCTCCGACGCGCCGGACCTCCTTGGTCTTGGCGCGCTTGATGCCCATCAACGTGGCGTAGCGCAGCTTGTTGCCGCCGGATTGAATGGCGAGCACCGCGGGCAGCGGCAGCTCGATCGATTGGAACCATCCCTCTTCGAGCTCGCGTTTCACCTTGAGGCCGCTCGCGGTCACGTCGACATGCAGGATGAGCGAGGAGTGCGGAAAGCCGAGCAGCTCGGCGAGAATCACGCCGGTCTGGCCGAGGCCGAGATCGTCCGACTGCAGACCGGCGAGAACGAGATCGGGACTCTCTGGCTTGATGGCGGCCGCAAGGAGCCTCGCAACGCCAAGAGCATCGCGACCAGCCAGATCGTCGCTCTCAATGTGAATGCCGCGGTCGGCGCCCTTGGCCAGCGCTTCGCGAATGACCTGGCCGGCACGCTCGGGTCCCGCGGTGATGACGATCACTTCTCCGCCGTGCTTTTCTTTCAATTGCAGCGCTTCTTCGAGTGCATAGGCGTCGGACTCATTGAGCGCGAACTGCACGTCGGTTTCTTCAATCCACTTTCCCGCCGAGTCAATGCGCACCTGCGCGTCGCGCTCGGGGACTTGTTTGATGGCGACGATGATTTTCATTCTTATCAGCTCTCGTTCATCTTAACTGGCTAGCCCTGAGGCAATCCACGCGCGGCGATCTGCGCAATATCGAGCAGTTGCGGCGCGCCGTCGCCCGTCGCCGCCAGCGCATCGCGAAACATGGAATTGCAGAACGGGCAGGCCGCGGCGACAGTGGTTGCGCCGGTTGCGGCGAGTTCAGCCGCGCGGGCGTGGCTCACGCGCTCGCCTTTTTCTTCACCGAGAAACGCAAGCCCTCCGCCGGCCCCACAGCAGAAGCTGCGCTCGCGATGACGCGGAGCTTCGACCAGTTCGCCAGCGAGAGCGACGACCTGACGCGGCTCGTCGTAGATGTTGCGATAGCGGCCGAGGTAGCAGGGATCGTGGAAGACGATCCTCTCTTTCCCCGGTCCCAGAGATTCCTTCCCCGGTCCCAAAGAAGGGACCGGGGGCACCCCAAGTTTGTCCCGGTATCGGGCAAGAAATTCGCTGTGGTGCTCGACTTCAGGCGGCGTGCCGAACTCCTTCCAGTCCGTCTGAATCGTGCGCACGCAGTGCGGGCAGATGGAGACGATCTTCTTCACTTTGCCCTGCTTTAGCATTTCAAGATTCGATTCGGCGAGCTGCTGGAAGACGA
>Ga0335081_10021416_pt1 | contig 10468 bp, 9 predicted proteins | sample Lox_Sample_35_FD_206713 | JGI IMG/M metagenome (GOLD analysis project Ga0335081, IMG submission 206713) | Soil microbial communities from Loxahatchee National Wildlife Refuge, Florida, United States - Lox_Sample_3.5 | ecosystem: Environmental > Terrestrial > Soil > Wetlands | place: USA: Florida...
AAACCAGAAGTGCCACTTACCCAGCGATTCCGACATCATCCGGCCAAACATCTTCGGGAACCAGTAGTACGTGGCGGCGAAAATGCCGAAGATCGCTGCCACGCCCATGATCAGGTGGAAGTGGCCAACCACGAAGTAAGTATCGTGTAAGGGGATGTCCAGCACCGGCTGCGCAAGAAACGGTCCGCTCAGTCCACCGGATACAAACAACGAGACGAAGCCGATGGCAAAGAGCATTGGGGTATAGAACCTTATCCGTCCGTGATACATCGTTCCCAGCCAGTTGAATGTCTTGATCGCCGACGGCACGCCGATGGCCATGGTCATGATCGAGAACGCGAACGCGGAATAAGGGCTCATTCCGCTCATGAACATGTGGTGGCCCCAGACCATGAATCCCAGGATGCCGATCGCCAGGATGGCGTAAACCATCGCCTTGTAGCCAAAAATTGGCTTGCGCGAGAACGTTGACAGAATCTGCGAAGCTACGCCCATGCCCGGAAGAATCGCGATGTACACCTCGGGGTGTCCAAAGAACCAGAACAGGTGCTGCCACAACAACGGTGATCCGCCCTTATGCCCCATCACTTGTCCGTTTACCACGACAAGCGGGATATAAAAGCTGGTGCCCATGTTGCGGTCGAGCAGCAGCAGAATTCCAGCCGAGAGCAGCACGCCGAACGCCAGCAATCCGAGAATGGCCGTGATGAACCACGCCCAACAGGTCAGCGGCATGCGCATCAGGCTCATCCCTTTGGCGCGCAGATCAAGGATGGTGGTGATGAAATTCAGCGCTCCCATGAGCGACGCAATACAGAAGATCGCAATACTCGTCACCCATAAATCAGCGCCAAGCTGCTCACCTGGCCCAGAATTCGTCAATGCACTCAGCGGAGCGTAGCCGGTCCAGCCGTGCAGGGGAGCGCCGCCAGTCACAAAGAACGCCGACAGCATTACGACAAAGGCCACAAACGTTGTCCAGAACGACAGCATGTTCAGGACCGGAAACGCCATGTCGGGCGCGCCAATCTGGATCGGCAGAAAATAGTTGCCGAAACCGCCCTGGGGAGCCGTGGTCAACACGAAGAACACCATGATGGTGCCGTGCATGGTCAGCAGGCTCAAGTAAGTTTCCGGCTTGATCTCTCCAATCAGGGGCAGAACCGCAGTGGGCCAGATGAGGTGAATGCGCATCAGCAGCGAAAGGAACATGCCGACGAACACAGCCGCCAACGCCAGAAAGTAATACTGGATCCCGATGACCTTGTGGTCCAAGCTAAACACATATTTGCGTATGAAGCCCTGCGGGGCCGCATGCGAGTGTAGGGTAGCCGTGGTTGCCATTTACTGTTTCTCCGCCTCCCGCGCCGCCAGCCACTTATCGAAATCTTCCTGGCTGACGACCTTCAGCATGCCGTGCATCTTGTAGTGGCCTAAACCGCAAAGTTCGGCGCAGGCAATCTCGTAGTCGCCCACTTCCGTGGGAGTAAAGTGCATGTGGATCGCCAGGCCTGGAACCGCATCCTGCTTAAAACGCATGGCCGGCACAAAGAAGCTATGGATCACATCCACCGCCCGCAGCGTCAGATCCACCTCGCGGTTCACGGGCAGATACATCGTCCCGGTGACGACGTCGTCTTTTGAATCGGGGTCGGATGTATCCAGTCCGAGCGCCGCTTCGTTGCCCGCCGAGGGATCCATCAACTTTGGATCGGAGCGGGCAAACGTCCCATCCGGGCCGGGGTAGCGGAAATACCACGCAAACTGCATCCCCGTAACCTCTACCGGAATAGCCCCGGCCTTGGCCGGCTCAAACCGCTCGCTCGCCCACACGTGGCTTCCCATCAGGTTCAAGCCCACGAACAAGATGGCCGTCAGTGTCGTCCAGAGAACTTCCAGCGTGGAATTTCCGTGCGAGTAACGCACCGGCTCCGCCGAGGGCCGGTCGCGATACTTCCAGACCAGGTAGCCGAGCGACACCTGCGCCAGCACAAACACCACGCCCATAAGGACATACGTCAGGGCGAATTGGCCGTCAATCCATTGCGCCGCCGCGGAAGCGCCGTGAGGCAGCCACCAGGTTTTTGCTATGAAAAAGTATGTGCTAACGAAAGTGATCAGCCAGATTATCGCCAGAAGAGCGAGGCCCATCTACCAGACCCCCAACCGTCGTCGGATTTGCGCACACCCGCCTGCATCAAAAAGAAAAAGGTGCGGCTGGCCCGGAAGTCTATCACAGCCTCATGTGATAAGTGCAAGCCCTTGTTGAGCAAATGTCTACGACGCCGCAACAGTTGTTGCGCATCTCAACGAGCCACTCTTGATGTCTTGTTTTGATTCGCCGCAAGTAGGATGCATCCGCGAACCCCACCCAGCCCTCAGAGTAAAATCTGCCCATGCCAAAAGCACACCACGGCCGCGGACACGATACCCGCTACGTCCGTCTGCAGAAGAACCTTTGCTTCGCCTGCGGCAAGAACAATCCCGACGGCATGCGCCTCAAGTTCGCCTACGACGAAGAGCGCGACTGCTTTGTCTGTCGCTTCCGCCTGGGCAAGCGTTTTACCGGGCCTCCGGGACATTGCCACGGCGGCATCATTGCCACCATCCTCGACGAGGCCATGGGCAAGGTGAACAAACTGCGTCACGTCGTGGCCCTCACCTCCCAAATTACCGTGGATTACCTGAAACCCGTGCCTCTGAATCGCCCCCTCCGGGTCGAATCTCGCGAAGTGCGAGTCAAGGGACGCCAGCATATAAACATGGCCGAGATCCTGAATCAAAAGGGAGAGGTGCTCGCCCGCGGCCGCGGCCTATTCATCGCCATTGATCCTCACCGCATGTTCGCCAAATTTGTCGACCGCTAGCCTTCGCCTCGAGCGCAATCCTCCAGCGCGCGTGCCAGTTGCTCCGCCCCTCGCCTTATCTCGCGGGCATCCACCGCCGCGAAACCCAGGACCAGCCCATTCCGTGGCGATCGCCCGAACGCGTACCGGCTGAGGGGCACGACTTCTACGTCGCGTTTGGCAGCTGCCCGCGCCGCGCGCTCGGCAGAAACCCCGCCCCGCAGCCAAGCCGCGGTTCGCAGGCCAGCCTCGATCCTGGGGATCTCCAGCGCTCCCGTCAGCCATCGGTCCGCAGCATCCCGGAGCACGCTCAGCCGCTCCGCATACAGCTCTCGCATGCGGCGCACGTGCCGTGCGAAATGTCCTTCGCGGATGAAATCGCACAGCACCGCCTGCTCGATCAGCGGCGGATGGTGCGTGCTTACCGCCCCCGCCGCGGCGAACAAGTCCACCATGTCCGGCGGGACCACCAGATATCCAAGTCGAAGCGCGGGGAAGAGCACATCACTGAAAGTTCCCGCAAAAATCACCCTGCCTGCGCGATCCAGCCCCTGCAGCGCCGGAATCGGCCTCCCGGTGTAGCGATATTCACTGTCGTAGTCGTCCTCGAAAACCACCGCTCCCACGCGTTGTGCCCATTCAAGTAGCGCCAGTCGCCGCGCCAGTGTCATCGTGACCCCGAGCGGAAACTGGTGCGCCGGAGTCACATATACCAGCCGCGGACTGGGCCAGCGGTGTTCGCCCTCTTCTAGGTTCAATCCCTCTGCATCGATCGGGACACCGCAGATCTTCGCACCGACCACCTGGAAGGTCGCCGCCGCTCCGGGATATCCCGGCTCCTCCATCCACACGGGGTCGCCAGAGTTCAGCAGCAGCCGCGCCGTGCGGTCCAGCGCTTCTTGTACTCCAGAAATAATCAGCACCTGGTCCGGCGAGCAGTTCACGCCTCGCGACGTGTTCAGGTACTCCGTGACCGCCTCGCGCAGCGGCCGGTAGCCAAGCGCTTCTCCGCCCGCCAGCAGTTGCATGGACGCCCGGCGAAGCCGCCTTGCCGCCACGGTTGCCCACAATCCCGCCGGGAAGGAGTCGAGCGCCGGTTGACTCGCGCGGAAGGCCCGCGTAGAGCGTGGCCGCGGAGTCGCTCCCTTGCGCGAAGCCCTCAGGCGGGCAAATGTCCCCTGCGGCCGGGTCTCCGCCCGTTCCTGCAACGACAGCAGTCGCCGCGCGTAAAGCGATGTCACAATCGGCCTGCGCCGTCCACGCTTCAATGACTGGCTTTTAGGCACTCGGAGCAGGTCATCCGGAAGTGTCTCGCTGACGTACGTTCCCGATCCCACTCTGCCTTCTACGTAGCCTTCCGATTGCAGCTGCTCGAACGCCGCCACCACCGTCGGGCGCGAGACGCCATACTGCGCCGCCAAGTCACGCGTCGCCGGAAGCCTCCATCCCGGTCGCAGGCTGCCTGCCAGGATCGCCGCTCGCAATTCCTCGTACAACCAGCGATACAACGGGATCCCGGCAGCCGGTTCGCGCAAATTGAGCGCCAGCGTGCTCGATTGCTTGGCCAAAGCCCGCCCTCCAGGCTGTCGAAAAGTGGTATGGATAGTCTATAAGAAAATGGCTATACGAGACTAACCATTTCTGCCCTATTCTGAAAGTATCTTCCCAAGGAGACGCTCTCATGTCGCAGAACAACGGTAGCTCTACCAGCCTTCGCCTCAAGACCGGCCTCGCCGAGATGCTCAAGGGCGGCGTCATTATGGATGTGACCAATGCCGAGCAGGCTGTCATCGCCGAAAGGGCCGGAGCCGTCTCGGTCATGGCGCTCGAACGCGTGCCCGCGCAAATCCGCGCCGAGGGCGGCGTCGCTCGCATGGCCTCGCCGAGAAAAATCCGCGAGATCATGGAAGCCGTCTCCATCCCGGTCATGGCCAAGTGCCGCATCGGACACTTCGCCGAGGCGCAGATTCTCGAGGAACTGGGCGTTGACTACATTGACGAATCCGAGGTGCTCACCCCCGCCGACGAGGCCCATCACGTTGACAAGCACGCCTTCAAGGTCCCGTTCGTCTGCGGCGCGCGCAATCTTGGGGAAGCCCTGCGCCGCATCGCCGAAGGCGCGGCCATGATCCGCACCAAGGGCGAAGCCGGCACCGGCGACGTTGTCCACGCCGTCAAGCACATGCGCCAGATCGTTCAGGAGATGAAAATCCTCACCGTACTCAGCGAGCAGGAACTCTATGCCAAAGCCAAAGAACACCAGGCGCCCTACGAACTGGTGAAGATGGTGGCCCGGGAAGGGAAGCTGCCCGTGCCGAATTTCTCTGCCGGAGGCATCGCCACGCCCGCCGACGCCTCTCTCGTCATGCAGCTCGGGGCCGAAGCCGTCTTCGTCGGCAGCGGCATCTTCATGAAGAACTCCACCGAGTTCGCTCCACCCGAAGAAGCTGCCAAGCGCGCCCGCGCCATTGTGCAGGCCGCTACCCACTTCAACGACCCTAAAGTGTTACTTGAAGTCAGCGAAGACTTGCAGGGGGCGATGAAAGGCCTCGCCGTCAGTGCGCTGGATGAAGCCCACATGCTGCAAACCCGAGGGTGGTAGGAAGTCGGTCTTGTTCGTCATTCCATAATCAAGTCGATGACTCGGGTCGACTTTCAGCGCCTAACGAGAATTCGACTGCGGGATGCCCGCGCTCTTCTGAGAGCTGGGAACAATGAGGGTGCGTATTACCTGACCGGTCTAGCGGTCGAGTGTGGCCTAAAATCCGCGATAGCCCGCAAAACCCGACGACATGACTTCCCGCCGGAGCCTAAGATTGTTTCTAAACAGATTTATGTGCATGATTTGAATACGCTGCTCGCGACAGCAGGATTAGTACAGGCCTTGGAAGTTGCAGCAAACGCCGACCCGGCGCTCAAAGCAAACTGGGCCTTAATCAAGGACTGGACATATGAGAGTCGATATTCACTTTCCATTACAGGTGCCGAAGGTTTGTATCGTGCCGCCACCGGTCGAAATGGAGTTCTAAGATGGCTACGACAGCATTGGTAGAAAGGGACCTGGACGTCGGTCGGAAGATACTTGGTGTCTTGAGTCTTGCGGGCATAACGGTGAATGTCGCTTTCTGGGCACATGTGCCTCAAGTCAGCGAATGGCAGTTATTTATTGCCACGTCCCTAGTTGACGCCAAGGGCCCGAAAGCGGCATACGAGCAGGTTCTGCGCGTCCTGAAAGAGGCCGGAATGGAAAGCGAGCTGCCGTGGCGAAGGATTTTTTTACGCAGCCCGAAGGATGCCGTTTTGAAGTCCCTAGAAAACCGACGGAGCGACGGAGGATCGATCGAAATAACGGAATCAGAGAACATTCCCAAAGGAACTCCAAGCGCGTATTACGTGACCTACGCTCCCGGACCAAGTGGAACCTTTAGGGTTCTTAACTTGCCCGTGGGGGACAGATTTGTTGAAGAAGCCTATGTGTACGGTGCAACTTGGGTTGTCGCGGGTGTTGGTAATTTGGGAGAGTTGCTGTCGAGGCTTCATGTCAGCAAGGATCGCCAGGAATCGGTTATAAGAGAGCTCACGGCAAGGAGGCGAGCCTTCATTCCAGACGTGCGGCTACGGGTTCAAGATTTTAGAAAATTGAAGCCGGGCGGTGACTAATGAAAAACTGGACGGGACGGGTTGGCCCAGCCTTTCGCATTCTGTGCGAAGGCTGGGGGTAGTTGTCGCGCTCAGGCCGGTGGCCCGCTCAAGCCCGCCGTTGGCTTGAGTGGGTCAGTTGCTCGTTCGCAAGATTCAAAAGCCCCGCTAGTCAGGCGGGGCTCCGCAAATCGCCAGTTTGTAAGCTACCTGCCAAACTTGGTTGTAGTATCGGCGTAAAATTCCTGTTTCTACTGGTTCAATCATTGGCAGTAAGGCGTCATCCCGACGGCCCGCGCTTGCACCAGCGAGGTACCGTCCAGCTTTTGGGTGGCGCAGCCGTTTACCGCTGCGGACTCAGGCACGCCCGACCACCCCGCCTACTTCACCGCATGCGGCTTCGTGCCCGTCCACGTCCAGCTGCTGATCTTCCACGCGCCGTTTTCCGAATGCAGGACGAAGGTCATCTGTCCCGTCTCGGTCATCGCCTTCCCATGTTCCTTGTAGTTGTAGACCGTGGGAATCACCACATACGCCCCATCCGTCCCTACTACCGTGCGCGTCGGAGCGCCGTACTTCACGGTGGCGTCGGTCACGCCTGCGGCCTTGGTCGCCTTGTCGAAGTCGGCGGCCCAATCCTGCGCGGCGTTCGGGCCCATCCAGCGGTGCGGAGCGAACTCGTCCACAATCACGACATCGCCACTGGCGTACGCGGCATAGGCGGACTTCACATCGCCGCTGTTAAATCCGTCAATGAACTGATGGATCGGTGCCGTGACACCTGCCGTCACATCTTGGGTAGCGGCGCCGACGACCACGGGCACAACGAGAAGCATCGCGAGGAATACTGGAATTCGTTTGCTCAGGGACCCCCTCCCCTGAGTTGCCTGAGCCTCAGCGTTTTTCCGCAGTCGTGGGGTCAATCACCGTCTTGATCTCCGACACGCGGTTCGCTGGAAAGCCCCCCTGCCGCGCGTGCTCCCGCACCATCTCTTCGTTGGGTGCGATGTACACGCAGTAGATCTTGTCCCCGGTCACATAGCTGTGCACCCACTGAATCTGCGGCCCGAGTTTCTGCAGCACGCCGCAGGAGGTCTGCGACACACCTTGCAATTGTTCCTGACTCAGTTTGCCCGCTCCGGGAATGTCACGCTCAATCAGGTACTTCGGCATCGGATTCTCTCCAGGGTCACACCATAGTGGCGAGTTGTGTAAATCAGGCGAGTATTGTACCCGTTTCCGGGGATCGAAGCTCCTCCATCCTCGGAAGCGCAATTTGCCATTCAGCCGGTAAATCCCTTTCCGCCAGTCACATCACATATTTGTGTCCGTACATTTCCGCAGACACAAAGTGTTCCACGTGGAACATATCGCCAGTTTTGCAGCTGCCGGACTGGCCCGCGCATCTATTAGACTCGTAGCAACGGAGCGGTCGGCCTCATGAAGATTGGCGTTCTAGCTCTGCAGGGCGATTTCGATGCGCACCGCCGCCGGCTCGAAGAGCTGGGCGCGGAAGTCGTGCTCGTCAAGAAGCCCGAGCAGTTCGACCAGATCGATGGGCTGGTCATACCGGGCGGCGAGTCCAGCGCCTTCCTCAAGCTCTTGGGCAAGGCTGGATTTGAGCGGCTCAAGCAATTCGTGAACGCCAAGCCGACATTCGGCACGTGCGCGGGCGCGATCCTTCTGGCCCGGGAGGTCGAGAACCCAAAGCAGGCGGGACTGGGCGTGCTCGACATTCGCATCCGGCGCAACGCCTATGGCCGCCAGCTTGAAAGCTCTATCCGCGAAGGGAAGTTCTCCGACTCGCCTATGGAAATGGTTTTCATCCGCGCGCCCAGGATCGAGAGCGTGGGGAAGGGCGTCGAAGTTCTCGCCACGCAAGGCAAGGACCCGGTGGTGGTCCGGCAGGGCCCGGTCATGGCCGCGACCTTCCACCCGGAACTCAGCCAGGATCCGCAGGTCCATCGCTATTTCCTGGATCTGGTGGCCGGCGCGAGGAACGGCCATCACGAACCTAAGAAATGACCCGGGTAAGCGATCCGCCTCGCAAGTGGAACGATTTTTTGCAAGTTTGGACTCCATGAACTCGTTTGGTGCCATCTCATAATCCAACAATGTTTTCGCGATGAAAGGAGCGGCAGCATGAATCACAAAGGCAGCGCAGCCCGAGTTGAAAAGCGCGGACAGATCACCTCCATGACGCCCGGTCTCGGCCGGGGAGCCGTCGCCGAGATCACGACCGAACTGCGGCGGCTGTTAGCGGATGTATTCAGCCTTTATCTTAAAACCAAGAACTTTCACTGGCACATGAGCGGACCCCACTTCCGCGACTACCACCTTCTGCTCGACGAGCACGCCGACCAGATCTTCGCCATGACCGACGACATCGCGGAGCGGGCGCGCAAGCTGGGGGGTACGACGCTGCATTCCATCAGCGACATCACCCGCAATCAGCGCCTCAAGGACAACAACCAGGAGACGGTGAGTCCCAGAGAGATGTTGCAGGAACTCTGCAGCGACAACCAGGAGTTGACACGCAGCATGCGTGACGCTCACGGGCTGTGCGAAGACCACGACGACGTCGCCACCACCAGCCTGCTCGAGACCTGGATCGACCAGAGTGAGCGCCGCACCTGGTTCCTGACCCAGATCCTGCAGGAGGTTTAGGGGTACGCGGGCCGACAGGGTCGAGGGGACATTAGGAGCCCGCTCACCGCGGGCTCCTAATGCGAGCGTTACTACTGGGCCGAGAAAACAAAGATGCGATTCATGAAACAGATGTACGCAAGGTCATCTTGCATCGCCGCACCACATGATGCCCCGATGCCGCTACTTTGGAACTGCCACAGAAGCTTTCCAGTTCGATCGAGCACTTGCATCTGCTTGAAACCTGCGACGAACATATTTCCCTTGCTGTCGACGACCATCGCATGCGGCTCGAGACCTGCGGGACCGTAGTCAGTGCTGAAGAGCTCGGAACCGTCCACAGCAAGCTCTTTGCAAAAGCCCTGGTTCAGGCCTAAGGAAAGACAAATGGCGAGTGTTCCACCCGGCGTCATCCGCACAGAGCCCCAGTTGCTGGACGGGCCATAGCCGGATGGCACCGCGATAGAAATTGTTCTAACTACTTGGTCACTCTGGTCGAGGACATGAATCGAATTGTTCGAAAAGTCCAAGACGTACTTCGTGTCGGTTGAATCGATCGCAATAGAGCCTGGGGAGCCTATCTGCGGTCCCTCAAGAATGCGAAGTTCATTCCCAGACAGGTCAAATACGTGGATCTCTTTGCGTGACCGATCGGTTACATAGAGTTCCTGGAGGGCGTCGACAGCAACATCAGATGGCGAGGCGTCTTGCAGCGAGGTGTTCTGCAGGTAGTCAATTCTGGCCGAGAACTGCCGATTTGTGTAGCGCACCATTGCAGCGCCCATGGAGCCACCCTGATCTGCGATATACAAATCGCCAGTAAGGGGAGCAAATCCCAAGCCAGTCGGCTTCCATAGCTGGTTCAGGTATGCCGGTACCGGGCACCCCTGACAATCGTACACTGCATTCCACGCTGTAATGCCGATTAGTTTGCCTGAGGGGTCGTATTTCGCGAGAGCGGCCTGGCCGTTCATGTTTATATAGAAGTTGCCGACAGCATCGATGCCGGACAGAACCTGGCTGCTCGGTGCGACCGGCCCCGAGAATGGTACCGAGCGCAACAAGTTGTAGTCCTCATCTAGAACTTCGATCTCGCTGTTCCCCAGGACCATGTAGTTTCCCAAAGCATCCCGGGTGAGCGTCGTGGTCTCGGACAAGCGAGGTGCAGGGACCACTTTCACGATGTCCCCGCTAGAGGAGTATTCACGGAACTCGACGCCTGTGACGGGATCGTTCACAAAAGCGACGAGATTCTGAGAGCTATTGATCGCCAGGGCAACGATCGGACTACCCACTGTTATACGACCGAGCAAGGCACTGGAAGGGGAGACCTTAAA
>Ga0335081_10021418_pt1 | contig 10467 bp, 4 predicted proteins | sample Lox_Sample_35_FD_206713 | JGI IMG/M metagenome (GOLD analysis project Ga0335081, IMG submission 206713) | Soil microbial communities from Loxahatchee National Wildlife Refuge, Florida, United States - Lox_Sample_3.5 | ecosystem: Environmental > Terrestrial > Soil > Wetlands | place: USA: Florida...
TTCCTCGAAAGCGGCTTGGTCGAGTGCGAAGGTGTCGCCGCTGGGCTCGGTCATACCGTTGCTGGCACATGATCCGATTCCTGGCGGTAGATTTGTGTTCGGGCAGTTTGTCGGTGTGGTGAAACCTGTGGGGGCTTCGGTTGGGTTGGAGGCGTACACCGCAATCAACGCCAAAGCGAATACCACCAAAACGTAAGCGAAGCGAATCTGGGGGAGGTGCACGGGGTATCTCCTCTGCCGGGAACCGTTGGGCCAGTCCCGGCGGAAAAACAGCGTCGTTCAGGCGAGCGGGCGCAACGCAAACGCAATGTGAGAGCGTGTGCAGACCTGAATTGTCCGGAAAGCACCTGTGGTTAAGGGATACGCAACCGATGTACCCCACATCGGCGACGCGATGGATAACTAATTGGCCGAGAATTTATTCCACTCTGTATCGAGTGTCAAGCAAATTGTGAGTCGCAGGATAGAAAGAAGTTCACAATTCCGCAATACGGAACAGTGGCCCTCATTTCACTGACCTATTACACTCGAAGGCATGATCCAAAGGCTCCAATTCATCTGTCTCGCGCTGCTGATTACGCTCATCCCGATCGCTTCCCACGCCGCCTCACGCCCCAACCTGGTTCTGATTACCCTCGATTCCATGCGCGCCGACCGCCCGGGATTTCTCGGCGGCAAGGGCGGCCTGACGCCGAATCTCGATCATCTTGCCGCCGAAAGCATGATTTTTGAGCACGCCTCCGCGCAGGCGCCCACCACGGTACTTTCGCATGCTTGCATTCTTACCGGCGCCTATCCGCAAAGCACCGCCATCACCGAGATCGGCGGGACTCTATCGCTATCTATTCCGTACTTGCCCGATGTCCTCAAGTCCAACGGCTATCGCACGGCAGCGTTTGTCGGATCGATTGAACTCGATCCACAAAACGGGGGTGCGCAGGGATTCGATCGCGGCTTTCAGGCCTACGATGCCGGATTCCGCCCGGTGGTCCCCGGCGATGCCCGGCCTCCGGTGCTGGTCCGGCGAGCGGATCTAGTTGCAACACGCGCAACGGCATGGCTGGCGAAGAATGGGCAAGGCCCGTTCTTCATCTGGATCCATCTCGATGATCCGAGCACGTCTGCGGCTTCTTACAACACCTCTGTGAAGGCGATTGATGCCGCAGTGGGCAAGATCATCGCCGCCCTTAAACAGCAGAAGCTCGATACAAAAACTGCCATCATCGCCGTCGCCGATCACGGCGAGAGCCTCGGCGCGCACGGCGAAGATGCTCACGGCATCTTCCTGTACGACGAGACCATCCACGTTCCCTTGATCGTGAAACTGCCCGACGCGGCGCAATCTGGAAAGCGGGTTACGGCCAAAGTACGGCTCGTGGATATTGCTCCTACGGTGCTCGAAATCGCCGGCGTCGCTGTCCCATCGCAAATGCAGGGGCAGTCGTTGTTGCGGGTGGCGCGATCAGGCGCCGATCAGGCCGTCTATTCCCGCACCGACCTTCCGCAGCGTGGATTTGGATGGAGCGTGCTGGAGTCGTGGCGGGCGGGGAAGTTCCTCTATGTCCGCGCCCCAAAACCCGAGCTGTACGATTTGTCGGCTGACCCAGGCGCGACCCACAACCTGGCATCAAGCTCAAAGGCGACGCTCGATACCATGGCTTCGACGCTCGATCGCTTCGACAAGGGGTTGAGCGGAGAGTCGAAATCCGGCACCCAGCTGAGTTCGTCGGAAATGCAGAAGCTGGCGTCTCTCGGATATGCCGGCCTTCAGCAGAATGTCGGACCAGCGACCGCGGTGAGTGGCACAGATCCGAAGGACAAGATCGCCACCGCGAACAAAGTCGCCGAAGCCGAGCACGCACTCCAGCAAGCTAAGCCCGAGCGAGCCGTGGCCACGCTCGATCCGGTAGTCTCAGCCGATGGGTCGCTTTATTTAGCGCAATACACGCTCGGCGTCGCGCTCGCGCAACAGAAAAAATACAGCGACGCGCTCAAGCACCTGCATCAGGCCATCTCTCTGCACCCCGATTCGGCGTGGGCGAACTATGAAATTGGCGCCACGCTGGCCAAGACCGGCGACTACAAGACCGCAGCCGTACACCTGGAAATCGCCGCCGGACGTCTGCCGTCGTTCGCGCCGGCACACGCCGCTTTGGCCGAGGCTTACGACCACACCGGACGCGCCGAAGATGCCAAGAAACAGCGGGCGCTGGCAAAGTAGCTGATATTCCCCGCAGGCAGAGATTCTCTGCTCAGTGACAGTACCGCGGATCGAGATCACAAGCCCGCTGGTATTCCGCCTGCGCCTGCTTGCCGTCCTGTAGGCGTTGGTAAACGGCCGCCAAATTGAGATGGATCTCCGCGACGTTGGGACTGAGCGCTGCGGCTCTCCTGTAGACGTCCAAAGCCCTTTTCAGCCGGTTCGTACGAGAATAAGCAATTCCCAGTGAATTCAGAACCGCCGGATCGTCGCCGCCCAGATCGACGGCTTTCTGCAAATGTTCCGCAGCCTTCCCGAATTCCTGTTGCTGCAATTCCAGCGTACCGAGGTCTCTCTGCAGCGCCGCAAAATTGGGTTGAATCGCGATCGCCTTCTCGTAGGCTTCGATCGCAGCTTTCGGATTCTGTCTGGATTGGATAAATCCAATCATGTACCAAGCCTGATAGCTCTGGGTATCACTAACCAGAACTTTCCGCGCCCATTGTTCCGCCTCGCCCGATTTTCCCTGGAACATCAGCGATCTTGCTAGTCCGGTCATCGCCTCTCGGAAGTCAGGGCTGATTTGCAGGCAATTCTTGAACTCGTCTGCGGCTTCCTGCCAGTTTTTCTCGGCCGACGCGTATTCGCCCAGATAGAACGGAATTATGTAGAGCTGAGGATCTTTTTCCTTGACTGCGAGCAGCCGAGTACGCGCACCTTGGAAATCGCCGGCATGCGCGGCATCTTCGGCTTCCAAAATCGAGTTAAATTCATCCAGCTTCGTCTTGGGATCGGGTAATCCCGCGAGCAGGGCCGATTGCGGCACCGGAGACCGATAGGCCACGTATCCCAGTGCGCGCAGCTTCTCCTGGGCTGCCGGCGAGATGTCCGAAGCGGCGCCGGTTGCAGGCTGGCGGGGTTGCTTTGCGAGAGTGTTCCGCAGTTTTTCTTTCAGCACCGCAACCGTTGCCGCCTGCGATGCCGCGATATTGTTCTTCTCTTCGGGATCGTTCACCACGTCGTACAACTCGGCAGAAGGCGCGTCGATGAAATGGAAGCGTTCTGTTTCCAGCGAATGTAGAGGGCTCCAGCCGAACGAATCGAAGGGATAAAAGGTCTCGCTGTAAGCCATGACCGAGGCTTGGCTGGTCTTTTCTGTCGAGAGCGGCAAGGGCTGACCGGGAATTCCGCCGCTGATCCGGGCAAATTTCTCGATGGTGGCCGGGATCGCGGTCGTTTCTACTACCGTCGAAATCCGCGCTGGTTTATCTTCCAAGTTCTTCGGAGGCTTAACTATCAGCGGAACGTGAATGGTCGGGTCGTAAACGAAGAATCCGTGCTCCTTCTCTCCGTGATCTCCCAAAGCCTCCCCGTGATCGCTGGCCATAATAATCAGCGACGAATCGTACAGCCGCGACTGCTTCAGCCATTCCATCAGACGGCCGAGCTGCTGGTCGGCGTAGGCAATCTCGCCGTCGTACGGGCGTTTGGCAAATTTGCTGCGAAAAGGCTCCGGCGGATCGTACGGGCTGTGGGGGTCGTAAAGATGCAGCCATAAGAACACGGGCCGCTTTGGCGTTCGCTTTAGCCATGTCAAAGCATGCGTCACACTCTCCTCGGCCTTGCGCTCGACTAGGCCGAGATCGCGCTTTCGGTAGGCCTCGGGCGAGAATGCGTCATCGTAGAAATCGAAGCCGCGAGCCAGTCCCCAACTGTGATCGAGCGCAAACGAACTCACCACTGCGCCGGTCGAGTACCCGTGCTCTTTCAGTTCCTGGGCAATCGTACGAAAATTCGCAGCCAGAGGCGGGCTCGTGAAATCCTGCGCCCCATTCTGAAAAGGATAAAGGCCCGTCATGATGGCAGTATGCGAAGGATAGGTCAGCGGAACCTGCGCAATCGCCCGCTCGAACAGGATGCCGTCGCGGGCCAGAGAATCCAGAGTCGGCGTCGAAACTCCACTCGCGCCATAGCAGCCCACGTGATCGGCGCGCACCGTGTCGATAGTGATGAGAATGATGTTGGGTTTCGCCGGGCTGCTGGTTGTGCTCGCGGCCAGCCACACCGTCCCGAAAATCACGATAATCGCCGTCCGCAAGATCATCTCGGATCGTCCTACTGCGGCGACTTCGCTTTCAGCTTTTGCACCATTGCCTGCTCCCGCTCTGAATCCTTCATCCGGTTCAACATCGCATAAACGTTCGCGAGGTAAGTGTGGGCATCGATTGAATCAGGCTTAATCCTAGCTGCCGTTTCCAGGAACGGCAGCGCCCTGGCTGCATCCCCATTCATTCCCAATAACCGTCCCAGCAACAGGTTCGCCCGCAAATGGTTCGGATCGAGCTTCAATGTCTCGCGAAACTGCGCCATGGCTTCTGGTATGCGTCGAGTGCGCTCGTATATGGCTCCAAGGTCGAAATGCCACTCCGCTTCTTTCGGACTATCGGCGACCGCCGCTTCAAACGCCGGAATAGCTCCAGCCCAGTCCCCGGATTCCACCAGGGTCCGGCCGAGTTCGTATTGCGCAGGCCCGAACCCAGGCATGGTTTCGGCAGCCTTCCGGAACATTGGTATCGCTTTGTCGGTTTGCTTCAACCTGCGATAGCATCGTCCGAGCGCAAGATAAGCCATTCTCGTATTCGGCTCTTCCCGAATTACTTTCTCAAGCTCAGCGATGGATTCTTCCGGATTGGGATCTTCCGAGTCCTCCAACCCCCTGTGCAACTCGTTAGCTATCGCTATCCGGGTCTTGGGATCAACACCTCCAACGTCTTCGATGCCTTTAGAAACCACCCCCTGCGACGCAACGTATCCTAGTGCTGCCAGGCTCTCTGAGCCGTGACTTCCGACCTCTGCTTCAGGGTTCGTGTCCGAAGATGTCTTTTTCTGAAACTGCGCCAGTTGGTTGACGAGAGTATCGGCCACCCCTTTACTTTCGGAAGCGATGTTGTGTTCGGTGGCAGGGTCGAGGTTCTGGTCGTAGAGTTCTCGCTCGGGAGCGGCGATGAAAAGGTACTTGTCGGCGCGCCATGCGTAAAGCGGACTCCAGTTAAATGCGACTTTTGCGTATTCACTTTCGCTGTAGATTTTGCGGTCGCCCCAGTCCTTCTCGTTCTTTTCCTTCGCCTCCATAAGTGGCAGCAGCGACCGTCCCTGCATGGCCGAAGGCGGCACAAAACCGGAAATCTGCAACAGAGTCGGCGCGACATCGACGAGCCCGGCGCGAAAACCACGCCGTTCACCGGCAAACCGGCCGCCGGGTAATTTGAACAGCAAGGGTACGTGAACCGTTGAATCGTACACGAACACTCCGTGGTATCGCTCGCCATGTTCGCCAAATGCCTCGCCATGATCCGCCATCACAGCGATCAATGTACCGTCATAAAGCTTCTTCTCGCGCAGGGTTAATAGTAGACGGCCGATGGCGGAGTCCATGTATGCGATCTCGCCGTCATACAGGGACTTGCTGTAGCGCGTGCGGAACGGCTCCGGCGGATCGTACGGCGAGTGTGGATCGTAAAAGTGGACCCACAGGAAAAACGGTCCAGTCTGCTGTTGCGATAACCATCGCACGACATGACCCACGACCGTCTCGGCCCGGCGCTCTTCACTTTGATAACGATCCTCGCCTGCAGCCCTCAGATGAAAGCCCGCATCGTAGGTCGAGAATCCACGGCTGAAACCTTCCGCATTGACTGTCGGATCGAAGACAATCGAGCCCAGGATGGCGCCGGTGCTATAGCCGTTGTGACGAAAAATATCCGGAATATAGGGAAGCTTCGCACCGAGGGGAGCCTCCAATTGCCGCACGCCATTGAACTGCGGATACGTGCCGCTCAGGATCACGGCGTGGGAAGGCGTAGTCAGTGGAATCTGTGAATAGGCACGGGTGAAAACGACTCCCTGCCTGGCCAGAATATCGAGGTTAGGGGTGAGCCCTCGGTCCGACCCCAGGAACCCCATGCGATCGGCACGGGTGGTATCCATCGTGATCAACAGGATGTTCGGGTGGGATTGTTTCGCAGGGGCGCTGGCCGCGACGGCGACCCCGCTCAGTCCGAATACAAGTAATACCCACTGCAGAACCCGCATCATTAGTTAGCGATTTTCAGTCTAGCATGGCCCCTATGTTGCCTGCCTACCGACTCGCGTCTTGGCACAACCGAAAAAGGCCGGCCTTTCGGCCGGCCTGAATGGCTTGCTGTGTTACCAGTTAGAAATCGATTCGCAACGCGAGCTGGGTAACGCGGTGCCCGCCATTATCCTGCAGCGTGGTCAGCGATTGCCCGAACGTCGTCCCGAGGTCTTGGATATTTGTGTCCGGGTTGTTCCAGTTCACGTGGTTGAAAAGATCGAAGAAATTCGCCTGGAAAGTAAGCGCGGCGCGCTCGGTGATTTTGAACTTCTTGCTGACATCAAAATCAACGTTCACGAATCCCGGCCCTCTCAAGCTGCCTCGACCGATCGGAGCATTGCAGAAGTAGCCGCCGTTCGCATTCAACGGACAGCTCCCAACCCCAGTGCCTAGCGGATCGTACAGGACCCACTTGTTTGGATCGAAGTAGCCGTTACCCGGGCTGCTGCTCAGGACCGTGCTGCTCGGGTTTCCGACCGGAACCAGGCGGTCAGTGTGATAACCGTCCTTATTCAAGTCGTAGCTCGCGGCGCCGGAATACGGCGACATCGGGTGGCCCTTTGCCCAGGAAGTAATGGTGTTGACTCCCCAGCCGCCGATCCACCGGTTCTGCTTCATGAACGGCAGTTCGTAGCTGACGGTGGCGACAACGCGGTGAGGTGTATCGAAGTCAGCCGGTCCGTAATCGTACCGGAGATTCTGGTTATCGGTCGGGTGAGCTCCGGCCCGGTTGTTGAACAGGTCGCTCATCTGATCGAGCGCCTTGGAGTACGTGTAGTTGATGTTCATGCCGATGCCATTCGCGTAGTTCTTGCGAAGCGTCATCTGTAGGGCATGATAGTTCGACGAGAACCAGTTGTTGCGGAAGTTGTCGGCTCCGAGATTTGGATCAGGCCGACCACTCTTCGAGCACGACACCGTGCAAGTAAGGCCTGGCGCAGTGGCGACGCGTCCGTCGAAGGTATTGATGTCGACCAGTCCGGTCAGCTTGTGCCCGAACGTTCCCACGTATTCCGGCTCGAACACATACCCCTTGAGAAATTCCCACTGCACACCGAAGTGGGTCTGCTCATAGTACGGGGTCACCATGTTCTGGTTCATGTGACGCGGGTTCGGTAGAGGCGAAAAGGCCGGATTGTTGAATCCAGCCAGGCTGGTGAACGGATAGGTCAGCAGACCTGGAGTAGAGACGGGCCCTACCGCCACTCCATTGACTAGGGCTCCAATCTGGTTGTCCGAGAAGAACGGCGGATTAAAGCGAATGTTCTCAAACGTGTTGTTGTAGATGCGGTCATACGTGAGGCCGAATCCGGCACGCAGGACCACCTTCTGGTTGCCAAGCACGTCGTAGGCAAATCCGACGCGCGGGCCGAAGTTGTTCGTGTCCTTGTTCCAGATTTCGTTGTTGCGTACCTGGAACGAACCCGTGGCAACGGAGGCGTAGAACGGGTTGTCTGCGGGGAAGAATGGGTTGTTGGAGCACTTTCTCTGGTTGGTGCCGCCGCAGGAAGAGCTTCCCACGAAAAATGGATTCGGCGTGGCTGGCGATCCAAAGTAGAAGTTGGAATCGATGTTGGATTGGAAGTTGTGCGGAGGTCCGAAGTACTCCCAACGGAGCCCGAGGTTCACGGTCAACCGGTTGCTGACGCGCCAGTCGTCCTGAGCGAAAAAGGCATACTCGTTCGCGCGATAGCCGCGGTAGAACTCCGGCGACTGACCGGTGCTGGGATTGATAGCTGCGGACATATAGTACGCGCCACCGTAGTTCGCACCAAGGTAGTTACCGAAGATGTCACTGAACGCGAGGTCGGTGGTCGTGTCTTCCACTCCCCAAGGCAGGACGCTGCTGTACTTGTCATTGAAGAAGGTCGAGCCGTTACGCGTGCGGCGGTACTCGCCTCCTACCTTGAAGCTGTGCTTTCCCTTCACGAACGATAGCGTGTCCACATACTGAAACTGGTTATCCGTGAAGAATTGCGGAAGGCCGCTGTAATAGCCAAGGTCGACACCCATACCATCAACCGTGTAATAAGCCGGGATGCCTAGAGCTTGTGGGTCGGCCGGGAAGTTCACACGATGGCGAAGGAAGCTCGCCTTGAAGGAATTCAACAGGGTCGGAGTGAACGTGTGGTTCCAGGTGGCAACCCAGGTTTGGCCGCGTCCATCCTGAGTATATAGCGGACCAAGCGCATTGAAACCACCGGCAAACTTGTCGGTGAATTTGGCCTGTTGGAAGAGCATCACGCCGCTTACCGAGTCTTTATCGCTGAACCGGTGATCGACCTTGATGCTGAAGCGCTCTTCGTTCTCCTGCTCTGGGTCGACAACTGACACGGTTCCATAGACAGGAACCTCAGTTCCGGTGGAGTCGAAGTAGTTCAACCCAGCGGTCCAGAATCCCGCTCCGACGGAACTGAAGGTGGATGCCTTAGTTGCGACCGGATACGGGCTGTGGGCCTTGGCCGCCGTAAATACTGGGCCCAAGGTGTTTGCAGTCACGCCGCCGCTGGTAAAGAGTCCAGGACACGGAGCATCGAGGTATGCAAAACAGAGGCCAACCCCTGTGCCCGGCCCCCCACCCTGATAAACAGGAGCGTTGCTCTCTGCCCAAGCCGCGAGGCCGCCGTTGTCCACGAAGTCCAGGAACTGCTGCGTGGTGCCCTTTGTAGTCAGCGGTATCGACTGGCGCACTCGGTGAATTTCCGCCGTGCCGTAGAAGAATGTTCTGTCTTTGTAAATTGGGCCGCCAATCGAGCCACCGAACTGGTTGCGTACCAGGTGATCCTTATTCCCGTTGGAGGTCGATTCCCAGTCATTCGCTGTCAGGTTCTGAATACGGTTGTATTCGAACAGCGAACCGTGCAGTTGGTTCGTGCCGCTTTTCAGCACGGTGTCGGTAATGAACCCGCCGCCCTTGCCGTACTCGGCCGAGTAGCTGTTGGTGATGACGCGGTATTCCTGAATCGCATCGGGCGAGATGCTGGTTGCCGCTCCGCCCTTATCATAGGCAGAAATCTGGCCACGGCCAGCCTGGCCCTGCTCGTTGTTGTCGGCGCCTTCAACCAGGTAACTGCCCGCGCCTTCACGGGTGCCGTTGACGGCGGCGCCACGGTTATTTCCCGTATTGTCTTGGGGAACCGCACCGGCGACCAGTTCGATGAACGAATTCTGGTTGCGGACTTCAAGAGGCATGTTCTGCCAAACGTTGCGATCCACAAGTTGTGAAACGGATGAATCCGTCGTTTCGACGGTTTCCGCTCCAGCTTCGACCGTCACTGTTTCACTTGTGGCTCCGAGTTCAAGCTTCAAGTCTTTGGTGTAGACCACGCCAACGCTGACCACAATCCCTTGTACCTTCACCGACTTGAATCCCTTCGGCGCAGCATGCAGGGTGTAGGTTCCAACGACGGGCAGATTCGGGAAGTCGTAAGCGCCACCCGTTGATGTAACGGTGGTGCGTTTCTCTCCCGTGGCGCTATTTGTGAGGTCGATGGTTGCGCCGGAAATAACCGCACCGGTTGGGTCTGTTACCAGACCGGTGATTTCTCCGGTACCTTGCGCCCAAACGACTCCGGCTAGCAGCGCCAGGACCGTGAGCACCAGGAAGGAGCGTGTGAGAGTACGGAAGGCAGATTCCATTGACGTCTCCTAAGTTATTGATAACTAAGTTGAAGTTCCTGGGACACTTTGGGGAACCGCAGCCAAACTCGCGGCACCCCAAACTACATTCCAGTTGCAGGACACAACGAATCAGCAAACAGAATTCCAAAAGGCTCAACAATTAACGCTTGCGTTTTGTGCAGCTTAGAATTGTTGTCGCGCGACAATATGGTTTTCTGAATCGCTGGACGGCGACCGAATATGAGAAATTGTAGAAGCGCTGCTGGAATCGTCGCGGGCCGATTCAGATCGTGGGGCTGGCGGCCGATCAGTGCCCCGCGGCGACAAAGACTCTGGTTTGACTGAAACGTCGGCTCGGCTTCCTCGTTTCTGTTCGCCGCTGAGTGATCCTCTAGACGCAGGTATAGAATCAGCAGAAATGAATTCTAGGAATGCGGAATCTGTGGTACTGACAACGGTCCCGTTGCTCGATCTGCAACGGCAATATGAGTCAATCCGCGAACCGGTGCTG
>Ga0335081_10021419_pt1 | contig 10467 bp, 13 predicted proteins | sample Lox_Sample_35_FD_206713 | JGI IMG/M metagenome (GOLD analysis project Ga0335081, IMG submission 206713) | Soil microbial communities from Loxahatchee National Wildlife Refuge, Florida, United States - Lox_Sample_3.5 | ecosystem: Environmental > Terrestrial > Soil > Wetlands | place: USA...
GGTCGCGTAGAGCGGATGGCAATGGCATGATGCCACAGCCTTGGGTTGTTTCTGCATGATCTGCAGATGCATGAGAATTTCGCTGGTGCGTTTCTTGGTACCGAGAAGCTGATTGCCCTCGAAGTCCACGAGGCACATGTCCTCCGGCTTGAGTGAGCCTTTGCTGACCAGCGTCGGCGTGCAAATGGCGATGTCCTCACCGGCGCGGATGGCCATATTGCCGCCGTTGCCATCCACGTAGGCGCGTTGCCAGAGGCGGCGGCCCATCTCGCAAATCTGTTCCTTCAGATGGTGGGCGTAAGGTGAATTGAAAAACGCCTCCAGTTCCGATTTGGGCGATTTCGAGTTCAGGGGCCTGGCGGGCGGTGAAAATTTATCGTTGCTGCTGAAACCGGAGTTGCTTTTCGCGGCGACTGCTTTCGCACCGCCGTTGGTTTCCAATTCCTGCAAATAATCGCGCGCTGACGGCGTGATGATGGCATCAGCCGGGATGCCGCCCAGGCCCTGGCCGTGGCGGATCATTTCCTGAATGTCTCGGACGCTGATGACTCGGCTCATAAAACTCAATCTACCTTCAAATCATGTTTCTCTGCGGAAAGGGATAATGACCCAATCCGAATGACGAATGACCAATGAATGCCAAATTTCCAAATGACGAAATCACGCATGGCGAACCTTTCGGGCTTCGACATTCTTTCGTCATTATGGTTTCGTCATTCGTCATTTCACATCAGCCCTTCCACGGGCTGTAAAACATTTCGTTCACCAGGACGGAGTTGATGGCATCAACCGGCGTCGGCTGGTCAAATGGCTGCGCCGCTTCCCGGCCTTCCTCGTAACCCACCACCTGGCCCACGTCGCCGCCCAGGTCGTCGTAAACCACCAGGCTGGGGTCTGTGCCCATGCCGGGCCGGGCGCCGAGACCGGCAGCGTATTGCTCGCGGCTGAGCGGGCTGATGACGAGAAAGCGGCCGCCATTCAGCGCTTCCACGCTGCGGCTCAAGGTCACGCGACCAATGACGGTTCCCAGTTTCAAAATCAAATTCGTTTGCCCGGTTCGGATTCGTCCACGATGCCGGTGACGAGCCAGCGAACCGGGCTTTTGTCCACACCCACAGCTTTGCGCGCGGACAGGCCGTCCGACGAAATGATCACCTGCTGGTGCATGCCCGCGCCATGGGCATCAATCGCAATGATCGGCGTGCCTTCAATCTGGCCGTTCGTGCCAATGGGCTGGCAAATGAGCAACCGCCAGCCCTCGAGACTCGGATGTTTCCGGGTCGCCACCACATTGCCTTCGACACGCGCTAAAAGCATGGCGCAATGACAAATGACGAATGGCAAATGACGAACAAATGTCGAAGCTCCAAACCCGTACACGTGTCGTTTGTTATCGTCGGTTTCATATTTCAGTTCCGCCAAATCTTGCAGAAGATCAGATGCAACTCTTTTGCTTCCTGCCAAAGCGTCCGAGCTTCGGGCTTAAGTTGCTCTTCCGCTGCGACAACCAAGCGGAGGAAATATTTTGTTTCGCGCGCCTCTTTCTTGCAGGTGCCTATCTTGTTTTTGAAATCCTTTTTGGACACCCCGTCGTCGGCTTCGCAATAATTCGCGCCAATTGACGTCCCTGCCCCAACCAACTGATCAATTAAACGGTAGTTTACGGGGTTCTGCGGAATCTTCTTTGCAAAGCGAATGATCGCTTCGCCGAATTTCGCCGTCCGTTCCTCCAAATCGTATACCTGCTTCTTCGGAGAATCGTCCCGCATCATCATCGGCGATGGATCCGTCGCTATATTCCAGAATGCCGTCTCCGATAGTTCGCGCTCGGTTTCGTCATTTAGAATTGGAACTTCTTTCGTCATTCGACATTCGTCATTTGGAATTAGTAAATCCTCAAATTGTCCACCATCACGCAGCGGCGGATGCGGGTGAAAGTCTTCGGATTCGTGATGCCTTCACCGGTCGGCGTGGCGATGGAATAACTCAGGTAACCCTCGCCGCCCAAGCCCAGGCCGGTCATGCACGAGCCGTTTTTCACAAACAACGTCGTGTCCAGCGCACGTGCCATCGCCGTCATGTGTTCCACGTCGTGCGAGTGAATAATGCTCGTGTGCTTGTAACCGCGTTCGGCTTCCAGCGACCGCTCAATGCCTTCCTCGATGCTCTTCACCCGTACGATGGGCAAAAACGGCATCATCTGCTCCTCCTCGACAAACGCATGCTGCGCGTCCGTCTCGGCAAAAAGCAGTTGCGTTCCCGCCGGTAAATTGATGCCCGCCGCCTGAGCGAGCACGGACGGAGCCTTGCCGATGAATTCCTTGTTCACGTTGGCGTGGGCGCAGCCGCCACCCTGGCCTTCTTTGAAAGTGAACGCCGCCTGGGTGAGCCGTTCGAGTTGCGCGGCATTCAATTTCACCGCGCCGTTCTCCGACATTTCCTGCATTAATTTGTCGGCCGCGCTGTCGAGCACGAACACTTCTTTCTCGCCGATGCAGAGCAGATTGTTATCGAACGCCGCCCCGGCGATGATGGCCTTCGCGGCGCGCGTGGGGCAACAGGTGTCGTCCACCAACACGGGCGGATTGCCCGGGCCGGCGCAAATGGCGCGTTTGCCGGTTTGCATGGCGGCCTTGACGACCATCGGCCCGCCGGTGACGAGCAGCAGCCGGACATGTTCACTTTTGCAAATCGCGTTGAACGAATCCAGCGTCGGCTTCTCGACCACGCACACAATGTTCTCGATGCCGGTCTCGCGATAAATCGCTTCGTTGTAGGCGCGCACGGCCACCGCGGCACACCGGGCCGCGCCCGGATGCGCGTTGAACACCACGGCATTCCCGGCCGCCACGATGTTCACGATGTTACCGCTCAGGGTCGGAATCGAATGCGTGCTGGGCGTGACCGCGCCGACGACGCCAAAGGGCGTATATTCTTCGAGGGTGATGCCGTGGTCGCCGCTGCGTCCGTCGGGGCGGAGCCAGTCCACCCCGGGAACCAGTTTGATGATTTGCAATTTGGCAATCTTGTGATCGAGGCGGCCGATTTTCGTCTCTTCAAATTCGATTTTGCCCCACGCCTCCGCGTTTTTTTCGGCGAGCGTCTTGACGATTTCTTCAATCTTGCGCCGGGCCTCGACCCCTTTTCGCTTGAGCTGCAGAAATGCCTCCTGCGCGGCGGCACAGGCCTCCGACGCATCCTGAAACACCCCGTACTTTCCGTGCAAGGCGATGTTCATCGCGGATGCTTTCTTCGTCGGGCAACCGCACGAATCCGTTTTCGGCGTGGGCTTCGGGACCGACGCTCGCGTCGTTTGGGCAGTCGTCGTTACCGTGCCACCCAGTTTGCCGAGCACTTCGGCAACCACGTCACGAATCAAGGTTTCGTTCACGGCGCTCATGTTCAAAAATCCGAAGGCCGAAATCCGAAGGCCGAAAGAAGCCCGAGGTCCAAAATCCCGATCATCGTCGCAACGGCGGCGGCATTTGCCGCTCGGATTTCAGAGTTCGGATTTCTTTCGGATTTCAGCATTCGGATTTCGGATTTAATCATTGTTTGGCGCTAAAAATCTGTTTTCCAAAGACGTCCACGCTGTCCACGATGCCGACGATGACGGCGTCCACGGGCGCTTCTTTCATGCCGGGCGCCAGGCGGGCGGAACTGCCTTGGGTGAACAATACCATTTCGCCGCCGCCGCACCCGACGCTGTCCACGGCCACAATCGTGTTCTGGCCCGGCCGGAATTTCGTCGGGTCCTTTTCGTCCACGAGCTGCGGGCGGACCAGCAACAATTTGCGGCCCGCCATGTTCGGGTCTTTCTTGGTGGCAACCACCACCCCTTCAACTTTGGCCAGGAACATAATTAAAAATCCGAAGTTCGAAATCCGAAATCCGAAGGAAGCCCGAAATCCGAATTTCCGAAAAGTGAAACCGGCGCAAATTGCGGGCCCGCGTGGCTGGCACGGACGGCATTTTGCATTTCGGCCTTCGGACTTCTTTCGGGCTTCGGCATTCGGTATTCGGATTTCCGGGGTTATTTCTTCTTCGGCAGCACCGCTTCCACGTCGTTGTGCGGCCGGGCGATGACGTGGACGCTGACCAGTTCGCCTTTGATGGCTTTGATGGCCTGCGCGCCGGCGTCGGTGGCCGCCTTGACCGCGGCGACATCGCCGACCACGCATGCGGTGACGAGCGCGTTGCCGACCTGTGTCACCGGGCCGATGAGCTCGACGCTCGCGGCCTTGAGCATGGCGTCCGTGCCCTCGACGAGGGCGACGAGCCCGCGCGTTTCAATGAGTCCTATGGCTTGTGGCATAATTCAGTTTTTGGTTGTTAGTTGATGGTTGAGAGATTTAAATCCGGAATCCGAAGTCCGAGCCCCGAAACCAGCCCGAAGTTCGAACCCCGAAACGATTTTGCGCCGGCGGCCGACTGGGCGCGCGGGTTTGTGCTTTCGGTTTTCGGAATTTGGATCTCTTTCGGATTTCGGGCTTCGGCTTTCGGATTTTCCAGCAGGCGTTTGGCCTCGCGCGCCACGACCAGTTCTTCGTTCGCGGGGATCACGAAAATTTTCACGGGCGAATCGGGCGCGCTGATGACCGCTTCGGTCGCCCGGGTTGCCTGATTTTTCTCCGGGTCAATCCGGATGCCCAGATTATCCAGGTCGGCACAAATGGCGGCGCGCAACTCCGCGCGGTTTTCGCCGCTGCCGGCAGTGAACACGATGGCGTCCGCGCCGTTCAACTGCAAATAGAAGCTGCCCATCCAGTGCCGGGCGCTGGCCACAAAAACATCCAGCGCCAGCTTCGCGTTGGCATTGCCTTTAGCCGCCGCCTCGGCGATGTCGCGCACGTCGTTTGACACGCCACTCAAGCCCTGCAATCCGCCTTCCTGCGTGAGCTGCTTCTGCGCTTCTTCGACGCTGATGCCAAACGTTTTCACCGCGTAAGGCAGCGCCTCCGCGTCCAGATCGCCGACGCGGTTATTTTGCGGCAGGCCGGATTGCGGGCTCATGCCCATGCTGGTGCCGATGGAGGCGCCGTTCAGAATTCCGGTGACGCTGGAACTGCCGCCCAGATGGCACGAAATCACGCGCAACGACTCGCCGGAAATCCTGGCCGCGCCGCCGTTGACGTAAAGTTGCCGGGCGCGTTCGGCCACGTCGGACCGGCCGAGCAATTCCGCCGAGCGTTCGGCAACGAACTTGTGGCTCGCGCCGTGAAATCCCCAGCGCCGCACCCCGATTTGCCGCCACGCTTCCGGCACGGCATAGCGCATCGCGGCTTCCGGAGCGAATTGATGAAACGCCGTCTCAAACAGCCCGATGAGCGGAACGTCCGGGATCCGTTGCGCGAACAATTTGATGCCAGTGATGTAGGGCGGATTGTGCGCCGGCGCCAGCCCGTTGTAATCGGCCATCGCCTGCAACACGCGCTCATCCAGGCGCAGACAGCCGGTAACGTTTTTGGCGATGACGGTTTTAAATCCGACGGCGCTCAATTCGTTTTCCTTCCGGATGGTGTTCGCCTTTTTCAACTCGGCGAGGCAGTCCTCAATCGCCCGGGAATAATCGGTGACGCGCTCGAAGCCGCCTTTGTGCAACAGGCGCTCGGCGTTGTCCGCAAAATCGTACAACCGCCACTTGAGTGACGTCGAACCGAGGTTGGCGACGAGAATCTTCATTGTGGCAAATCCGAAATCCGAAAGTCGAAATTCGAAGCCCGAACAAAAACCAAAGCCGTCCGAACGCTAATTCGGATTTCCTTCTTCGGATTTCTTTCGGATTTCGTCATTCGAACTTTGGATTTTCAATTCATTCGAGCCACCGGCCCAGCCCGCTCAATCCGTCATGCGGACGCGGGATGACCTGGACGCTGACGACCGAGCCGACCTGCGCGGCGGCCGCGGCGCCGGAATCGGTCGCCGCTTTGACCGCCGCCACGTCGCCGCGGAAAAACACGGTGACATAGCCACTGCCGATTTTCTCCCAGCCGGTGATGTGGACGTTGGCGGATTTGAGCGCGGCGTCCGCGGCTTCCATGGCGGCGCAGAAACCCTTGGTTTCAATCATTCCAACAGCTTGCTTTGACATATTCGTTGCGGGTTAAACGTTGCGGTTGCGGGACTATTTTTTAACGGCATTGCCGAGGAAAGCGTCGAGCAACTCCTCGTGCGGGCGCGCAATAACATGCGAGCTGACGAGTTCGCCGATCTTGGCGGCGGCCTTGGACCCGGCGTCCACCGCAGCCTTGATGCTGCCGACATCGCCCTCGGCGAGGACCGTAATCAGCCCGCCACCGATGGGGATGGTTTTGACCAACTTGACGTTGGCCGCCTTGACCATGGCGTCGCTGGCTTCCACGCTGCCGACGTAGCCCCTGGTCTCAATCATTCCAATTGCCTCGCTCATATTTAGTTGTTGGTTGAGTGTTGAGTGTTGAGAAATAGTTCGTCATGTGATCAGTTCCACGGACGTCTCGGGTTGCAAGTTGCATGCGTTGCCTTCATCGGTGTCAATGTGCACTTCCAGTTTGAAGCTTTTGTCCACGCGGCAAAGCAATTTGTCCAGCACGATGCCGCAGTCACCGCCGATTCTCAATTTCATCCGGTCGCCGGCCTTGACGCCATAAAATTCTGCATCGGCTGGTCCCATGTGAACGTGCCGCAGCGCGCGGATCACGCCTTCGGACATCTCAAAGAATCCCGCGGGTCCCATAAGCATGGCCCCGGGAGTGCCTTTGATGTCGCCGGACAAACGGAGCGGAATGTCAAAACCCAGGGCGATGGAATCGGTGTAGGCCAGTTCGACCTGGTTTAAATTCCGGCAGGGACCAAGAATTCGCAGGTTCGAAATCACCCGGCTGCGCGGACCGATGAGAGTGACGGTTTCCTTCGCGGCGAACTGGCCTTCCTGATACAGCCATTTCTGAACCGTCAGTTGGCGGCCTTTGCCAAAGAGAATTTCCACCGCTTCAGGGGTCAGATGGCAATGCCGCGCGCTGACGTTGACGACGAGCGGATTTGGTCCGCTCGCAATCCGTGGCAAAGGCTTGCCAAGACGCGCATAGACCGCCTGCCGAACAAGATGTTCGACCACCGCGCGGTGAGGCACTGGTCCAGCAACAGTCATAGTATCTGACCGAATCTGGCAGATTCTGTGCCAATGTCAACTTTTTTCTTGTATTTTCTATCAATATATTCCACAGTATTGAAAAGATGACGGCAGAAGAGCGCAAACACCGTATTGAAGCTTATCTTCAACGCGTCGAATTCGCGTCGCTGGAAGAGTTGTCGCAGCACGTGAATGCGTCTGTTTCCACGGTCCGTCGCGATCTGACGACGCTCGAAGCATCGGGGAATTTGCGCCGGACGCACGGTGGTGCGCGCGTCGTCCTTCCGAAATCGGATGAGTTTGCATTTAATGCCCGCGACACACATCAACTGTCCGAAAAGGAGGCGATCGGCAAAGCGTGTGCCGAACTCATCGGCCGGAACCAGAGCGTAATATTAGACGCCGGCACGACAGTCTATCACGTGGCTCGGCATCTCGAAGAAAAGGCGCCGCAGATCGTGACGAACTCGTTGCCAGTCGCAAACCTGTTTGCCTCGGCAACCCGGGTGGAGGTGATTTTGACCGGTGGCGTGATTTATCCACGCCTGGGCGTGCTGGTCGGGCCGACGACCGTTGAGGCCTTTTCCAGGATTCGCGCCGACGTGGCGATTATGGGCGCAGGTGGGATCACTTTGGACGGCATTACCAATTCGCACACGCTGTTGATTGACATCCAGCGCGCCATGTTGAAAGCAGCACAGAAAGTTATCCTGTGCCTCGACCATACAAAGTTCGGGCGCCAGTCCTTTTCCCCGCTGTGCGGATTCGATATGGTGGATGCGATTGTCACGGACAGTCACGCACCGTCGGACATGATTGCTGGCCTACGTGAACGCGGCGTGGAAATAATCGTGGCGCCGAGCGCGGACGGTAACGGCGCGGTGTGAATTCTTCACTCGATACGAATTTAATGAAATGAATCTGGCGGAAAAAGTTCGGCAGGCCGGCGTTGTCGGCGCGGGAGGCGGCGGATTTCCCACGCACGTCAAACTCAGCGCCCGGGCCGAAACCGTCATCGCCAACGGCGCTGAATGCGAACCGCTGCTGCACAAGGACGCGGTCATCATGGAGGAAAGCGCCACCGAACTTGTGCAGGGTATGCAGCTCGCCATGGAAGCCGTCGGCGCGCGCGAAGGCGTTATCGGCATCAAGGCAAAGAAAAAGCACGCCGTCGAAGCTGTGACCGCCGCCGCCCAGGGCACGAACGTCCGCATCCAGTTGCTCGGTGATTATTATCCCGCCGGCGACGAGTACGATCTGGTTTATAACGTCACCGGCAAATTGATTCCACCCGGAGGCATTCCGCTCAACGTCGGCGTCGTCGTCAACAACGTCGAAACATTCGTCAACATCGCGGCGGCGGACGACGGCAAACCGCTCACGCACAAAATGCTGACGATTGCCGGCGCCGTAAAATCACCCGCGACGATGAAGGTGCCGATTGGCACTACGTTTCGCGAGTGCATCGAACACGCCGGCGGCCTGACAGCCGACGACCCGGTCCTGGTCATCGGCGGGCTGATGATGGGGCAACACACCGATGATCTGGATACCCCGGTCACCAAGACGGCCACCGGTGTGGTCATTTTGCCGCGCAGGCACCACGTCATCGAACGCAAGCTCAAGCCGGGCAAAGTACAGGCGCAGATTGGCAAATCCGCGTGTGACCAATGCCGTTATTGCACCGAGTATTGCCCGCGATACTTACTCGGCTATGCCGTCGAGCCGCATCAGGTCATGCGCACGCTGGCCTTCAGCGGGACCGGTGCGGATTATTACAGTCAATGGGCGGCGATGTGTTGCGCATGCGGACTGTGCACGCTGTACGCCTGCCCGGAGGATTTGTTCCCGAAGGAGGCCTGCGACGATGCCAAGGCCATGATGCGGGCGAAGAACATCAAGTGGACCGGCCCGATGAACCCCAAGCCGCACGCGATGCACGACGGCCGCCGCGTGCCGATCAAAACCCTGGCGAAAAGATTGAACGTGCTGGAATACGACCTGCCCGCGCCGCTGGTCAAAGCGGAGATTTCGCCCAGCCGGCTCGTGTTGCCGCTCAAGCAGAGCGCGGGAACGCCGTGCCTTCCCAAAGTGAAGGTCGGCGAGCGCGTTCGCAGCGGCCAAATCATCGGTGAACCTGCGCCGAACGCGCTGGGCGCGATCTTGCATTCGCCCATGAACGGCGTCGTCCGCGAGGCGAACGACAAACAAATTATCCTGGAAAAATAATTTTATGGCCGAAAAATCTGTTGGTTTGATTGAACTTTCGAGCATCGCCGCCGGGTTTGAGGTGGCGGACACCATGCTCAAGGCCGGCGACGTGCACCTGCTTCTGTCGCGCTCCATCTGCTCCGGCAAATACATGGTGCTCATCGGCGGCGACACGGCGGCGGTGACCGTTGCCGTCGAGGCGGGCTGTGCCGCAGCGGGCGGCTGCCTGATTGACAGCTTCGTCATTCCCAATATTCACCCGGATGTCTTCGTCGCTCTCGGTCGCACACAACCAGCGGAGCCGAATGGCGCGCTGGGCATCATCGAATCCTTCAATGTCGCCACGCTCATCCAGGCGGCGGACGCAGTGGCGAAGACCTCCACCGTGCAACTGCTGGAAGTGCGGCTCGCGATGGCGATGGGTGGAAAGGCGTTTTGTTCGATGACGGGCGACGTTTCCAACGTGCAGGCGGGTGTGGCCGCGGGCCGTGCAGTCCTCGCCGAGGCCGGCGTGCTGGTGTACAGCGTCGTCATTTCCCGCCCGCATCCCGACGTGTATCGCGAAGTGGTCTAACTTTCCCCGGAGATCAGCGGCGGGGCACCGATGGGGAGGCCAATGCCGACCGATTCAGGAGATCACCAGGGTCATGATCGAATGCGCCGGGCTGGTATTCGCTGTGGTTTTCCCGCCCAGCCAAAGGTTAAACGGCTGCGCCTGATCGGAAAGATTCAGGACCACGACGGCGATTTTACCGTCCTGGTTCAGAAAAGCGGTGGTCAGCAGCCGGTCGGTCGAGGAGGAGCTGATGATGCGTTTCGCGCCCGGGCGGATGAATTTTGAAAAATGTCCAATGTAGTAATAGGAATTCATGTAAAACAGCTCTCCACTGCCCGTGTCGGCATGAATCGGGGCAAAGCAGAAGTTTCGAACGTGGTTTGGCCCGCCTTCCTTGTCCAACAACACGTTCCAATCCGTCCAGCCTTCCGCGCCGTTGTTGAAGTCGTGGACCATTGACAGGGCGTAGAGTTCGCCCCATTGCCAATTGTTGATTTTGTTGAAATCAAAATCCCCGTGGCAACCTTCGGTGAACAAAAGATGCGTTTGGGGATAGGCTTCCTTGACGCGTTTGACGTTTTCGAAATTG
>Ga0335081_10021421_pt1 | contig 10466 bp, 5 predicted proteins | sample Lox_Sample_35_FD_206713 | JGI IMG/M metagenome (GOLD analysis project Ga0335081, IMG submission 206713) | Soil microbial communities from Loxahatchee National Wildlife Refuge, Florida, United States - Lox_Sample_3.5 | ecosystem: Environmental > Terrestrial > Soil > Wetlands | place: USA: Florida...
CGACAATGTCGCTGAAACGAATCCACTTTCATCAGACAACCACTCTGACGCCCGAGCAGTACATCGCCGGACTTACCGATTTCGGGCCAGGCCGCTCGAAGCTCTTCGGCAACAGCGCCGACGAGTAAGCCGATGTCACGGAAGGCTCGGGCGGCATTTGGGAACGCCTGCACTATGACTGGTCCAACCCCAACCACGTGGTGCTCACCACGACCGACTCCAACGCTTGGGGCGGCGCGTCCGGCCATACTTACAACTTCACGCGAAATCCTAACGGCACCACAGACATTGACGTGGACGTTGTCCGCCAAGGCAAGAACTTCAAAGGTTGGGTGCTTGGCCTCGTGCTGAGGACCATCGGCAGCGGCCAGTCTTCAAGCAAACTCCGGAATTGTGCGGATTCGGGCATTCGTAACACGCGCCGGACGTGCGCGCTTTCGCAAGGATGCGACTCTATGCGCATGCCCGGCATCAAATTCTGTCACGCCGGCCTGCTCATCCGCTAACTCGGCGGCCGGCGCGAAGGTGTATAAGGAAGCTTTCGAGGAATTCGGATTGCCCAAGTCCAGGCGGCAACCGTTCCTCGACCTGCTCGATAGCGACACTAACCAGAATTGGAATCCGCGGCAAGGAGGAGGATGCATGTGCAACGCGGCGATTAGGATAGGCGCTTCCCGCGACTGGAGCATTGGGCTTGCGGCAGCAGATTACCAATGCGATCGCTCGCGTCCACTAAGGATGCCACCGCGGAGCTTAATCCGCACCTTCACTGCCGCGATCCTCCTGGCCGCAGCCGCATCCGCGCAGGCGCCGGAGTCCAAGCCCGTCCTCACGATCGACAAAGCAGTGGAGTTGGCTCTGCAGGGCAATCGCCGAGTCCGGTCCAGCGCGCTCGAGGTGCACCGCGCACACGAAGGGACCGCTGCCGTCCGCACGCAGCGCCTGCCTCAATTCCAGATCTACGCGCTGGGCGGAGAAACGCTGCGTCCCATCAGCTTCACGATTCCGGAGGGCGCGCTAGGGGTCTACCCGAACACCGGACCGATCCCCGCGCAAAGCTCCAAAATCACCACGCCGCAGCAGTTCACCGGCTTGATCCTGGCCCAGGCCACGCAGCCGCTCTCGCAGTTGTGGAAGGTTCACCTGGCGACGCTATCCTCGCAGATCGGCGAGGCTTTGGCCCAGGAGAGCCTGCGGCGGCAACGGCAGGAAACGGCGTACTCGGTGCGCGATCTTTATTACCAGATCGTGCAGACCCAGTCGCTTGTCGAAAGCGCGGAATCGAACGTGAAGTACCTTGCCGAGTTGCAGGAGGAGACCGACCGGAACCTGGCGCAGCAGACCGCCTTGAAGGGCGACAGCCTGATGGTGAAAGCCAAGCTGAGCCGCCAGCGCTACCAACTGCTCATCTTGCGCGACACCTTTCGCAATCAGTGCGAAGCGCTGAACCAGTTGCTCGGACGCGACCTCGGCACCGAGTTCATCGTCGAGGCACAGCCGGCGCCTTCGCCCTCCGAGATCGATGTCGTGGGTGCCCGCCAGGAAGCTATGCGGCAGCGAGCCGAGGTTCGCCAGGCCCGACTCCAGATCCGCCAGACGGAAAATGACGTGCGCAGGCAGCGAGCCGAATACATCCCGGATTTGAGCGTGCACTTCACCTCTCTGTCGCTGCCGAACGTGAACTTCCTTCCGCAAAATATCATGCAGGCCGGCTTAATGCTGCAATGGCAGCCGTTCGACTGGGGACAGAAGCATCACAAGACCGAAGCGCTGAAAGACGCCGCGCAGGAGGCTTCCCTCAGCGAACAGGACGCCGAACAGCAGGTGCTGCGAGATGTGAACGGCAGGTTTCGCGCGCTGGCAGAATCGCGCGCGTCGCTCGACACCGAAGCGCTCAACCAGGAAGCCGAGCGCGAGAAACTGCGGGTCGTCACCAATCGCTACGCCCAGAAGGCCGCGCTGCTCTCCGATGTCCTGCAGCAACAGGCGGCGCTGGCGCAAGCCGATGCCGATTACCGGAAGGCGCTAGCGGCCTTCTGGAGCGCCAAAGCGAGCTTCGACCACGCATTGGGGAGGGAATAGCATGCAACGCCTCACGATTTCCGGATGGGCGGCGCTGGCAGCCGCGGTGTTGTGTCTTCCGGGCTGCCGCAAGGAACAACCGCCGGAACCGTCCATTCAGACGGTGCGCGCGGGAGTAGTGGAACAGTTGCGCCCCGAAATACCCCAGCGCTACTCGGCGAGCATCATCGCGTTTGCGCAAGTGGACCTGGCATTCAAATCCGCCGGTGTCATCGAGCGGATCTACCAGGTGCGCGGTGCTGACGGCCGCATGCGCAATGTCGAGCCCGGCGATAAGGTCGCTCGCAACACGGAACTCGCGCAGGTGCGCTCGCTCGATTATCAGCAGCATGTCGACCAGGCGCAGGCTCAGGTGGCGCAGGCCGAAGCGCAGCTCGCGCAGGCCCGCGCGAATTTCAGCGAGTCCGAGATCGAGTATCAACGCACGAAAGCCCTGTTCGAAACAGCCAGCGTGGTGAAGCCGCAGTACGACCAGGCCAACGGCCACTACGAGGCGGCGCAGGCATCCGTGCAGGCGGCCGAAGCCGCGGTGTCGGTGGCACGCGCGGCGTTAAGCCAGTCGCAGCTCTCTTTGCGCGACACGGCGTTGACCGCGCCCTTCGCAGGCTGGGTGACCGCGCGCAATGTCGATCTTGGCAGCCTGGTCAACGCAGCGACCGCCGGCTTCAGCCTGATCGACACACACCTGGTGAAAGCGGTATTCGCCATACCGGATTCGAGCCTGGCGAGCGTCCGCCTCGGACAAAAGCAGAGCGTGATGCTCGAGTCGGCGCAGCATCCGGTCCACGGAGTCGTGACCGCGATCTCACCCCAGGCCGACCCTAAGAGCCGCGTCTTCTCGGTCGAGGTTACGCTCGACAACCCGCGGGAGGAAGTGCGTCCCGGCATGATCGGATCGCTCGCCGTGGGCAGCTCGCCGAGCGGCCGGCCGAGCCTGGTGGTGCCGCTGGGCGCCGTGGTGCGCGCGCCGGCCGACCCGAACGGCTTCGCCGTGCTGCGGCTCCAGGAGCGCGACGCAAAGACCTATGCCGCCGCGCAGACCATCGAGATCGGCCGGACCTTTGGGAATAACATCGAGGTGACGCGCGGGCTCGCGGCCGGCGACAAGATCATCGTGCTGGGCGGCTCGCTGGTGCGCGACGGCCAGGAAGTGCGCGTGATCCCTTAGGAGCGCATATGCCGCATCAAACCGACGCAGAGCTGATCGCACGCGTTCATAATACGTCGCGCTTCTTCGTGGAGCATCGGCAGATCGCCTGGGCCGCCCTGATCGGCGTGCTCGCCTGGGGCGCCTACGGCTACTTCTCCATGCCGCAGCGCAAGGACCCCGAAATTCCGGTTCGGGTGGCGGTCGCTGCTTGTTCCTGGCCGGGCGCCACCGCGCAAGAAGTCGAACAGCTCGTCACGCGGCCGATCGAAGAAGCCGTCGCAGAGAACAAGACCATCCACCCGCCGGGCGCTGACAACTATGGCATTCGCTCGATCTCGCTGCCCGGCGCGTCGTTCGTCTACGTGCAGCTCTCGGAAAACACCAAGGACAGCCGCGAACAGTTCAGCGACATCAACCTGAAGCTGCACGCTCTCGGTCCGCGGTTACCGAGTGGCGCCTCCGGAGTCCAGTTCCAAAGCGACTTCGGCGACACCGCCGCCTTGATGATGACGGTGGCCAGTCCGCCGATGGACAGCCTCGCGATCGAGATGCGCGCCCGATCGGTCGAAAACGCAATCCGCGGCACGCGCGTACGCACCCATCTCGCCGGACTGCAGCCTGTCAGCATCGTCTATACCTTCCCCCTGTCGTTGTCCGAAGCCGCCATGGTGAACATCACGGAGACTTTCCGGCGCAGTGCGGAGGCCGCGCGCTTGCTGGAGAAGGCGACGCTCGTATCCGGACCCGGCTTCATCGGGGTGGATGGAGGCACACGCTACGACGATCCACACATCGAAGCTTTCCTCAGGCATTTCATTGAAACGCACCTGCAGGAATCCGAATTCGACCCGGACACCTCGGCGCCGGTGATTATCCGCGATCCCGCGCAAACCGCCGCGCGCCTGGCAACTGTGGCGACGCCGAAGTATTCCTACCGGCAGCTTGACGATTTCACCGACCTGATCGCGCGCTCATTGCTCGGCGTCACACAGGCTTCGCGCGTCGAGCGCAAGGGCGTGCTTCCGCAGGCTGTGTATTTGAGTTACTCGCAGGAACGCCTGGCCGCCTACGGCCTGCAGATCACCGACCTGAGCCGCGCGCTGCAGGCCCGCAATATCACGCTGCCCGGCGGAACGCTCGAAGCCGGCGGACGCGAAGTTCAAGTCGATCCATCCGGCAAGTTCGAAGATGCGCAGGCGATCGGCAATCTCGTCGTGAGCGCGTCCACGGCGGGCGCCCCCATCTATCTGCGCCACATCGTGCAGATCAGCCGCGCCTACCAAAGCCCCGCGAATTATCTCAACTTCTATACCTGGACCGGCCGTGACGGCAGACCGTACCGCGGCCGCGCCATCACACTCGCGATCTACATGCGGTCCGGGCAACAGATACAGAAGTTCGGCGAAGCCATCGACCAGAAAATGAAGCAGGTGCGCGACGCCTTGCCGCCCGACCTCATAATCGCCCGCACCTCCGACCAGCCGCTGCAGGTGAAGGAAAACATCGACCTGTTCATGGAGGCCCTCTACGAGGCGATTGGGTTGGTGGTGCTCATCGCCCTCGTCGGATTCTGGGAATGGCGCTCGGCTTTGCTGATGGCCTTGTCGATGCCTATCACGCTGATGATGACCTTCGGCTTCGCGCACATGGTGAACGTGGACCTGCAGCAGGTCTCGATCGCCACTCTGATCATCGCGCTGGGCCTGCTGGTGGACGATCCGGTCGTCGCCAATGACGCCATCAAACGCGAACTGGCCGCCGGCACTCCGCGCGTGCATTCGGCTTGGCTGGGCCCTACCAAACTGGCGCGCGCGATCCTCTACGCGACTGCCACCAACATCATCGCGTACCTTCCGTTCCTGATGCTCACGGGAAGCACCGGCGACTTCCTGATCAGCCTGCCGATCGTGATGACCGCCGCGCTGGTGTCTTCGCGCCTCGTTTCGATGACCTTCATTCCGCTGCTCGGATACTACCTTCTGCGGCCGCACAAGAAGCCCGAGCCGACCATTGAGGAGCGCCGCGAGCACGGATTCTACGGCGGATACTACAAGCTCGCCGGGCTGGCCATCCGCTGGCGATGGGGCGTGCTGGCCCTGTCGCTCGGATTTCTGGCGATCGGGGTGATGATCGCGCCGCGGCTCAAGAGCCAGTTCTTTCCCGAGGACGTGCAGTATTGGTCGTATGTCGATGTGTGGTTGCCCAACGACGCGCCCCTTTCCCTCACGAACGACACTTCTCAGCGGGTAGAATCCATCGTGCGGCGAGTTGTCGATGACTATGCGCGCAAGCATCCGCGCAAGGAGCCGTCTGAACTCCTCGATTCCCTCACGACCTTCGTCGGCGGCGGTGGCCCGCGCTTCTGGTTCTCCGTCTCGCCCGAGCAGCAGCAGCATAACTACGCCCAGGTCCTGGTCCGGCTGAAGGACAAAGAAGCTACGCCGGAAATCATCGGCCCTCTGCAGACCGCGCTGTCCGAACAGATAGCCGGAGCCTACGTGACCGTTCACCAGCTACAAACGAATCCGGTCGAATTTCCGGTGGAAGTGCAAATTTCCGGCACTTCCGACGTCGATCCGAAGCAGGAGCCCGCCGACATCGAAAACCTCCGGATGCTCGCGGGCAAAGCGGAGGACATCCTGCGGCCCATTCCCGGCGTGCAAGTCGTGCAGAACGACTGGTTCGCCGAGAGTCCCGAAGTCCGACTGCGGATCGATCCGGACCGCGCGAATCTGGCCGGCGTCACGAACCGCGATATCGCCTCGTCCACTACCGCGGCCATCAGCGGCACCACGGTGACCACGCTGCGGGAAGGCAATCAGCAAATACCTGTCATCGCCCGGCTGCGCGCGGCCGAACGCGCGCAGCTTTCCGATATCGAAGATCTATATGTCTATTCGTCGCAGGGATTGCAAAAGGTTCCGCTGCGTTCTGTTTCGATAGTGGTGAACCAGATGGAGACGGAGCGCATCCGCCGCCAGGAACACTTCCGCACCATTGGTGTTCACGCCTTCCCGCAGCCCGGAGTCCTGCCGTCGGAAATCCTGAAGAAGGCCATGCCGCGCCTCGACCTTTTCGCGAAGAATCTTCCGGCCGGGTATCGCATGCAGATCGGTGGCGAGCGCGCCAAACAGCAGGCCGGCTTCTCGAATCTCGCTAAAGTTCTGCTGATCTCGCTCATCGGCATATACGGCGCGCTCCTGTTGCAGTTCGGCAATGCCGTCAAACCGCTGCTGGTGCTGGCCGCCGCCCCTTATGGTGTAGTTGGAGCGCTCCTCTGCCTCGCGCTGATGGGATCGCCATTCGGCTTCATGGCGTTCCTCGGCATCGCGAGCCTCATCGGGGTGATTGTCAGTCACGTGATTGTGCTCTTCGACTTCATCGAAGAGATGCACGAAAAGGGCGAGCCATTTGAACAAGCCGTGCGCGACGCCGGCATCGAGCGGCTGCGGCCGGTTCTGATCACGGTGGGCGCCACCATCCTGGCGCTGTTCCCCCTGGCGAGTCACGGCGGCCCGCTCTGGCAGCCTCTCTGCTATGCACAGATCGGGGGCTTGGCGGTAGCCACCTTCATCACCTTGTTACTCGTCCCGGTGTTGTATAGCGTCGCGGTGTTGGATCTGAAGGCAGTGAAATGGAACAAGCCGGCAGAAGGGGAGTCGCACTAGTTCCATCAAGCGCTGCCGGGTCATCCCTGCCAAGCGGCTAAGGCAATCCAGCCGGGATTCCATATCGTGCGCTGGCGCACACTACGAAACTACCCAAACAGGTGGTGAGTTCCGAAACTCGCCGTGTGACAATCTTTTCGATGCACATGGCGAGACCGAATTCCGGGTGCCGTGAAGCAACATATTAGAGGTCATATGCGCAAAACAGCGATCGCACTTAGTGGCGGCGCGGCTCACGGCGATTTTGAGGTCGGAGTCGTCCAATATCTGTACAACCGCAAGAATGTCAAGCCCGACATCCTTTGCGGCACCTCCGTGGGCGCCATCGCGGCGGTCAAACTAGCGGAAGGTGAGCCGTCCGATGGGCCCGCCAAGCCGGATAAAGACGGCCACCTCCAGGGACTCGCCGGGCTCCAGGCCATCTGGAAATCACTCCGCGTCGATTCCGACATGTATACAGAACGCGATCTCTTCAGCAAAATCGAAACCGATGCCAAAAGCCTGCTGTACGCAGGGGCTGGCACGGTGATCGGTGGCATGACCTTCGGTCCCCTCGGTCTGCTCTTCGGGGTCCTGGGAAGCTCTTCCGACGTGCAGCCCATCGTAAACGACATCCTCAAGCTGCTGCAAACCCGCTCCTTGGACACGTTGGACCCCCTTGCCACTCTCATGAAGCAGCCCTCCAGCTTCAACCGCGATCAGGTCCGAGCTTCCAAAATCACACTCCGCCTTGCCGCTGTCGCTCTGGAAGACGGCTTGCTTCGTTATGTCACCGAAACCGGCGATCAAATCGAGCGCGATGGCACTCCCACACTCTCAGCTCCGCAGTATGACCCCGCCTGTGCCGCGCCCATTCAGAAACAGATCGCCGAAGTCGAGGGACAGATCAAAGATCTGCAGGACGAACTCAATCCGTCCGACTCTTCAGAACAAAACGATGGTACCGCTCATAAAAGCGAAGGCCCGGCTCCGAAAGGCGGCGGGCTCGCCAATCGTATTCTGGCGCTCTATCAAAAACGCAATCAGTTGAATGAACAACTGGCGAAGTGTCCCAAGAAGCAAGCCCCTGTCAATGTGGGCCTGCTGGAAGCCGCCCTGGCGTCCTCCTCGCTGCCGTTTATTTTTCCGCCGCAAATCCTCGGTGACTATTGGTACGTGGATGGCGGCGTGCGCATGACCACGCCCATCGAAGCCGCCGTGAATGCGGGCGCCGACAAAATCTACGCGGTCGTCTGTAGCCAGGATAAGCCTATGCCCGGGCAATCGGTACTCGGCCACTTTGACCTTTCCTCTTATGCCCCGCCCGCCAACCTCCTGGACATCGGTTTGCGAGCCGCCGCCGATATCATGCCTGGCGAGATTAATGATGATCAGTTGTATCCGCCGCAAGGCTGGAGCAAAGAGGTCATCATCATCCGCTCCGAGCACGACATCCACGACTCCTTCACCATCGACCCCGGCCTGATCCGCATTCGCATCGCCCACGGCTTCATGCGCGCCGACGACACTCTTGACGCCTACGAGAAAGACCCCAAAAACTACCGCAAGGCGACCAGCCAGAACGCTCGCGAGCGGTGCTCCACCGAAATAATCAAACTGCGCAAAAAGATCTGGGTCCGGGAGTTTGCCGCCAACGGGTTGGAATATAGGACCAACAAGACCGGCAAGCCCCTGTCTCCCAAAAAATTGCCCGGCGGCAATGATCCGCGGGCGCTCGAAGACGTTCGCTATTGGAAGCGCGAGCTAAAGGATTTCGTCGATGCCCGCACCAGGAATGGCGGCGCCGTCCCGGACGACGTGTCGGACTGGTGGAACGACTGGGAAGCTCACAGCTTTGCCACCCCCAATCCCCTTTGGGATGCCCAACACCCATTCATTCCCCTCAAGGCCCTGTCGGCCACCGCAGATCCGGCCTCGCTTCCCGCCAATCAACCCGTGACCTTCACCGTCCACGCCCTCGATGGCGATAACAAGCCGGTGAATGACGCTGCAGTCATGATTGACGGCAAAACCGTTGCCCACAGTGGTGAGCCAATCCACTACACCTTCAAGGTCACCGTCACCTGGTCCATCGACCCCCAAACTCATGCGCATATTCCCAGTTTCGACATGCCGACAGTAACCGTCTATAAAGAGGGTTACTACACTGCGAGGGTCGCAATCGACATTACTAACATCAATCCCTAGAGGTCTCGTCCGGATACCGCCGATCGTTCTTGCCGCGCTTAATGTCCGGCCAGGTTTTGGGTCTGCAATGCGCGATGATTCATCGTTGCGCTCCAAAGCCCGGGCTGCCGTCCGGACCAACGGAAAAGCGCGCGCGCACCTCTGCGCTGACGGCCACCGGGCGGCGTTTTTGCGCATCAATCGGACACCATAGCGTGCGCGCCTTCGCCAGCAGCGTCCGGTCGGCTGCCCGCAGCAATTCGGTAAAGCGCTCGAAGCGCACCCGGCTCGCATTGCCCACCCATGTGCGCGCGACAATCGCATCGCCCAGGAAGGCCTGCTGCAGATAGTCGATCTCATGCCGCAGGACAATCCACCATACCTTGGCCTGATCGCCGGCCGGCGCCAGGGCCCTCCAGTGTGCCACGGCGGCTTCCTGCACCCAGCGGACGTACGTGACGTTGTTGACGTGCCCAAGCTCGTCGAGATCCGCGGCCTCCACCGGCAGGGTGATCTCAAACGCGTGCGAAGCGGGACTCATCTCTTCAGTATCCCGCCGCCCTGCTATGCTGGAGACGCAGGAATCCAAATCATCCGATATCGAGGTAAGTGCCCGTGCGCGTAGTGGCCGGAGTGGATCTTGGCGGAAACGCCATCAACTATACGTTAGTCACGCCCCAGGAACAGTTTCTGATCGAAGGCCTGTGCGAGCATCCCGCCCGCTCCAAGGAAGGCCCCGATATTTGTCTCCGGCAGATCGTGGAAGGCCTGAAAATTGCCCTCGATAATGCCGGTCTGCAGGCCGCCGACGTGGCCGTCGCGGGTCTCGACACTCCCGGACCGGCCAGCGCGGCGGGAGTGCTCAGCGCGGAAGGCTCCACGAACTTCGTGCACCGCGATTGGAGCGGCTACGACATCCGCGGCAACCTGGCGGCGCGGCTCGGCATCCCCGTGACTTATCTGAATGACGGCAACGCCGGCGCTTTGTGGGGACACTTCAATATCTTCGGCACGAACCGCGATGCCACCTCGGTGACCGTGGTCATCGGCACGGGCTTGGGCGGCGGCGTGATCATCGACGGCCGCGATGTGAAGGGCCGCAAAGGCTTCGGCGGAGAGTTGGGGCACGTCCTGCTGCCCTACCAGAATATTCGCGGCATCGACGGGCTCGTCCCCCAATGCAACTGCGGCCGCACCGGCGATCTGGAGTCCGTGTGCTCTCTCACGGCCATTGAGAAATCCTTTCTGCCGTATTTCCTGCGGCGCTACCCGGATCACGAACTGGGCAAGATGAATCTGCACCAGGCGGCGAAGCTCGTGCGCGGGCTGGCGGAGAAGGGCGATCCCATGAGCAAGGAGATTTTCCGCGTGCAGGCGCACGCACTGGGCATCTTTTTCGA
>Ga0335081_10021422_pt1 | contig 10466 bp, 10 predicted proteins | sample Lox_Sample_35_FD_206713 | JGI IMG/M metagenome (GOLD analysis project Ga0335081, IMG submission 206713) | Soil microbial communities from Loxahatchee National Wildlife Refuge, Florida, United States - Lox_Sample_3.5 | ecosystem: Environmental > Terrestrial > Soil > Wetlands | place: USA...
AAATGGCAAAGCGATCCGCTCCTGCACAGAGCAGATGGGCAAAATCGACGGGCGTGACATCACGACGATCGAAGGCATCTCCGCTCACGGCCCGCATGCCGTGCAGAAAGCCTGGGCTGAGGTGAATGTTCCGCAATGCGGATACTGCCAGCCCGGCCAAATCATGCAGGCGATCGCGCTGCTCTCCTCAAAACCGAAGCCCACCGATGCCGACATCGACGACGAAATGTCGGGCAACATCTGCCGTTGCGGCACGTACCAGCGCATCCGCGCTGCCATCAAAGAAGCCGCGAAGGAGAGAGCATGAGCTCCCTTGAAAATGTCAGCCGCCGCAGTTTTCTCCAGGGAATGTTTTCGGCCGGAGCGTTCGTCGTCTGTGTCCGCCGTTTTCCGATCCTCGCCAATTCGGCCGTCACGGCCGGGCCTCCGGCAAATGTCACGATGGCGATTCCGTCCGTTGACACCGCGATTTTTCATCCCGGAGTGTATCTCGGTATTCAGCCCGATGGCATGGTGATGATCGTCGCTCATCGCACTGAGATGGGCAACGGCGTGCGCACGAGCCTGCCGCGGATTCTCGCCGACGAACTGGACGCCGACTGGAGCCGCGTTCACGTGATCCAGGGCGATGGCGACGAAAAATATGGATCGCAGGATACCGACGGTTCGCACTCCGTCCGCGAGTTTTTCGATACGATGCGCGAAGCCGGAGCGACTGCCCGACTGATGCTGATTCGTGCTGCAGCCCAGCAGTGGGGTGTTCCGGAAGATCAGTGTGTGGCCGATCCACCGCACAGCGTCACGCACAAAGGGACGAATCGCACGCTCGGTTACGGAGAACTCGCGCCTCTCGCCGCGAAGCAGTCGATGCCGAAAAAAGAAGATGTCAAGCTGAAGTCGCCTGAGCAGTGGCGCTATATCGGCAAGCCCGCGCCGGGCTATGACGTGACCGATGTCTGCGCCGGAAAATCGCTGTTCGGCATGGACATTCGCCTCGACGGTATGCTCTATGCCGCTGTCGAGCATCCGCCGGTGCTGGGAGGAAAAGTAAAGTCATTCGACGATTCCGCCGCGCTCAAGGTGAAAGGCGTCAAGCAGACGATTCCGATTCAGCCTTTCACTCCGCCGGCCGCGTTTCAACCGCTCGGCGGAGTCGCGGTAATCGCCGACAACACCTGGGCCGCCTTCAAAGGACGCACGCAGCTGAAAGTCGAGTGGGATAACGGCGCGAACGCCGCCTACAACTCGGAAGAATACAAGAAGCAGTTACAGCAAACCGCGCGACAGCCGGGCAAAGTCGTGCACACGATCGGCAATCCCGACGCGGAGTTCGCGAAGGGCGGAAAGATTGTCGAGGCAGAATATTTTGCTCCGCATCTCGCGCACGCGTCGATGGAGCCTCCGGTTGCAGTAGCCGATGTGCAAGGGGACAAAGCGGTCGTCTGGTCGCCGACCCAGAATCCGGTCGGAGTTCGCGAAGAAGTCGCCAAAGCTCTCGGCTTGAAGAAAGAAGACGTTGTCTGCCACGTCACGTTTCTCGGCGGAGGCTTCGGTCGCAAATCGAAACCCGATTACGCTGTTGAGGCCGCGGTCTTGTCGAAGAAAACAGGCAAGCCCGTGAAAGTGGTCTGGAGCCGCGAAGACGACATCAAGTTCGACTACTACCACTCGGTCGCGGCCATGTACATGAAGGCCGCGCTCGACGCATCCGGCAAGCCGACGGCATGGCTGCAGCGCTCGGTCTTTCCGCCGATTGGGTCTACGTTCGATACGAAAGCCATCTATGGCGGAGCCGGCGAAATGTCGATGGGATTTGACGTGCTTCCGTTCGACCTTCCGAATTTCTGCTCGGAAAATGGCGAGGCCGTCGCCCATGTACGCATCGGATGGCTGCGCTCGGTGGCGAATATCTATCATGCATTCGGCGTGCAATCGTTCGTGAATGAGTTGGCCTACGCGGCCAATCGCGATCCGTATGACTATTTGCTTGCGCTGATTGGATCGGCGCGAACTGTCGACGGCGGCACGCAGCCCCCAGCGCTGGCCGAGAAATATCCGTATGAAACTGCCCGTCTGCGCCACGTGGCGGAACTTGCGGCGGACAAGGCGAAATGGGGCAAGAAGAAGCCCGGCAACGGATGGGGCATGGGCATCGCCGTGCACCGCAGCTTTTTGACCTACGTCGCTTCGGTGGTCGAAGTCGAAGTCGATGATGGCGGAGGAGTTCGCATCCCGCACGTCTATACCGCAGTCGACGCAGGTACCGTTGCGAATCCGGAGATGGTGCATCAGCAGTTCGAAGGCGCCGCGGTCTTCGGCACGAGCCTCGCGCGCACGGGCGCGATCACAGCGACCAATGGCGCAATCGATCAATCGAACTTTTCGGATTATCCGGTGGCGCGGATGAACGATGCGCCTGTGCACGTCGATGTGCAGGTCGTCGCGAGCACAGCTCCTCCCGCGGGCGTCGGAGAGCCCGGCGTGCCTCCGATAGCTCCGGCGATCTGCAACGCGATCTATGCGGCGACCGGAAAGCGGGTGAGGGAATTGCCGCTCACGCGCAACGGCTTGGCCTGAGGCCGCTATGAGCCGATAACGTAGGAATTCTTCTGAAGGAGACGAATGCTCTCTCGCGATTACATTTTCTGGGAAGTTGATGTGCAGCGTGATTTCGTTTTACCGGGTGGGAATCTCTACGTGCCCGGAGCGGAAAAACTCCTGCCCAATATCCGCCGCCTGACGGATGCCGCGCGCCAGAACCGCGTATTCCTTGTCTCTCACGGAGACTTCCACACGCCGAACGATCCTGAATTCAAAATCTTCCCGCCCCATTGTGTGAAGGGAACTGCCGGCGCAGAACTCGTACCGGAAGCTCTCACTGAAAAAGTAGTTCGCGTGCCGAACGATCCGGACGCCAAGATTCCCGACGATCTCTCGAAGTATCAACAGATCGTTCTTGAGAAGCAGACGCTAAGCATTTTCGAAAGCGGTCACGCCGACGAACTGGTTCGCAAGTTGGGCGATCGCGCCGAGTTTGTGGTCTTTGGTGTTGTCACCGAATACTGTGTTGGATTTGCCGTGAAGGGCCTGCTCGAGCGCGGACGCCGCGTCGGCGTCGTGCAGGATGCGATTGAAACTCTAAAGCGCGAAGAAGGCGAGAAGGCAATCGCCGAATGGCAGCGCCTGGGCGCGAGACTCACCACAACCGACCAGGCTCTCAAAGCGCTCGCCTGAGAGCCCGGCCCAGTTTCTAGCGATGGTCGTGGTCTCCATGGTTATGGCGCCACGTCCAATATTCCTTCTGATCTTCCTTAGAAAGCTTGCGAAAGTCCCGATGTGGGTCGTGATGCGTCTCATTCGCCCATCGTTGATAATAAACCTGCTCATCGGGATTCCACACGTGGTAATCCGTGTAGTACGGGTCATAGGCCCGGTAGTAGTGATGTTCACAAGCGAGCCCCGCTACTGACAGACACATCGCGGCCACCAGCACCAGCGAACTCAATGGATGCGAACGCTTCATGTTTTTCTCCTCATAGAATCAAGAGCTCTGTATAGACCTCAAACACTTCAGGAACCTTTTAGTTGCTTCCGGTAGACTTCTGGTTTTACGGAATTATGCCGGAAGAAAGCAGGACCTGCACGATGACATATCTCTACATTGCTTGTTGGTAGTGAAAAGATAAGCTTGGGCTGCAATGCTAAACACCGATCCACAGCGCTCTTTACCCCGCATCGTGGCGGGTCTTGCCGGCCTAGCCATGATCGGGTTTGGCTGTGCCCCGATTTTTCGGCGGGGAGACGTTTTCTCCGCCAACTGGTTTGGCGAGTTGGTCTTCGCGCCATTGGCGATTACGTTTGGCTTCTTCACCATCGGCTGCCATGTTCAAGCCAAGTTGGCTTGCCGCAAGGCGCAAGTCAGGGCGTCGATAGTCACACTCCAATTCAGGTCGTCGTCTGAATGGCAATACTTGGAAAAACCGCAGCCTTATAATTTCAGCACAGCGCTAACTGCGTGGGCGCCGGAACGCTGGACGTTCTCATTTTCATCCCTCTGATACCGGTTATTCCTCTTTAGTTTTTGCCGTGGCATCGCTGGGTGCCGGACAACAGGAGAAGCCCGAAATTTGCGTGCTGGACCGCGAGTGCCTCCTTTTAACAGACAAAATACCTCGTTACGCCTGGCGGCAGACCCTTAACGTTTCCTTCCGAAGTGTGTTTCTTTTTATTTCGAATCCTTTTCAACTGGCGCATGTTGTAATAGACTGTTTTGTCCTCGCCGGGAGGGTTTGACCTTGGGAAATCCGCTGCGCGCCTTGTTGGAGTTGCCGGAGCACGAGAAGACGGAACGAGGATTACTGCATACCCCCCGTGAAATCTGGCAGCAGCCTGACACTTGGAGCACGACCTATCGTTTGTGCCGAGACCGGCGACCACAGTTGACCGACGTCCTTCGCCGCGCTGGCATTGGACGCGGCAGCACTTCGTCTCCCACCGTTTATCTGGTTGGCGCGGGCACTTCTGACTACACCGGACGCGCGCTCGCCCCGCTGCTACGGCGGCGTTGGAATTGCGACGTTTGGCCGCTTCCCAGCACGAGCCTGCTCACCGACTTTGATGACTTCCATCGCGCTGGACGAGAATATTTCTGGATTTCTTTCTCCCGCTCGGGAGACAGTCCGGAAGGCGTCGCGCTGCTCGAGCGAGCACTCCATCGCAATCCCGAAATCCGCCACCTGGTCGTGACCTGCAATCAGACAGGCAAGATGGCGCAACTCTGCGCGTCGCATGGTGATCGTGCATTCGCGCTGGTGCTTGATGAATCGGTCAACGATCGCGGCCTGGCGATGACCAGTTCTTTCACAAACATGGTTCTGGCAGGGCAGTGCGTGGCGCATCTCGATGATCTCGATCCGTTCGAGCTTGTCGTTGCCGAGCTGGCCCGCGCGGGCAAGGATTTTCTCGCAGTCGCGTCCGACGCGGCCTTCGAAGTTACCAGTCTCGGGTGTACTCGCGCCTGTTTCGTCGGTTCGGGAGTTCTGCGCGGCGTGGCCGACGAGTGCACGTTGAAAGTCGTCGAACTCACTGCAGGAAAGATCACCACGCTGGCGGAAACGCCGCTCGGTTTGCGTCATGGTCCCATGTCGAGCGTGAATGGCGACACGGCATTCACGGCATTCCTGTCGAGCGAACCGCGGCGTCGCGGCTACGAACTCGATCTGTTGCGAGAAATGGATCGCAAACGGCTGGGACGCGTGAAGATGATTGTGACTGCCCAGGACCGCAGTGATGTCTCCGGTCTCGCGGATTATGCGTTGAATCTCGCGCTGCCTTCTGACTTCGACGATCAGCACCGGGCGGTGCTCGACGTCATGCTGGGCCAATTGCTCGGGCTTTTCGGTTCGATGCGGTGCGGACTGAAGCCCGATCAGCCCAGCCCCAGCGGCACCATCACGCGCGTCGTGCAGCCAATCCCTCTGTACACGTAAGCCTTCCCGTCAGTGGCTGAAGCCCGCATTTATTGCCAGGTTCGGCGGCACGGCTCGGAGCCGCTCCCTTCCACAAGCCATTGCTATCACGCTCTCGCGTGCTGGTCAGTTCCCGGTTCGTAGGGGCAGAACGGATCGGTGCCCAGCGGATCGCCGGTGTAGGCGAAGGCGCGAGCGCGCGATCCTCCGCAAATGTGGGCGTATTCGCAGGCTCCGCACTTGCCGTGGAACTGATCGGGCGAGTGCAATCCGCGGAAAACTTCCGAGTTGCGGTAGATCTCGACCAGCGAATCCTTGCGGACGTTTCCGCAATGCAGGGGCAGAAATCCCGAAGGATAAACTTCGCCAAGATTCGACACGAAGACGATGCCGTGACCATCGCGAATCTGGAATCCCTGATACACCGAACTCGATTTCATGTCGGGCTTCGGCGTTCCTGACGTGCGCATCGTCTCGATGGCGATGCGCCGGTACGACGGCGCCTCCGTCGTCTTCACCGCGAAGGGCGAATGTTGCGAGAGTTCGAACACCCAACGCATGATCCGTTCGCCTTCCTCGGGAGAAACTTCATTCAGCGCCTTGCCGCGCCCGACCGAGATCAGCATGAACAGGCTCCAGCGCATGACCGGGAATTTAGTGCGGAGCAACTCGTAAATCGCCGGCAGATCGTCCGCCGTTTCTTCGGCGACGAGAGTGTTGACCTGGATCGGAAGTCCGAGGTGCCCGCAATGCCGCGCGGCCTCGATGGTGTGATCGAACGTTCCCGGGACGGCGCGGATCGCGTCATGTTTCTCGGCGCAGGATCCGTCGAGGCTCAGGCCGAGGCTCTGGATTCCGTGCTCCTTCAGTTTCGTGATGGCATCATTGGTCAACTCTGGCGTCGCGCTGGGCGTGATCGAGACTTCGAGCCCGAGTCCGTTGGCGTAATCGATCAGTTCGTAGATGTCACGGCGGCTCAGCGGATCGCCTCCGGTAAGGATGAGATGGGGCAGCGGATCGCCGAAATCGACCAGTTGGCGCAGGAAGCGCTTGCTGTCGTCGGTATTGAGTTCGAACGGATTCGCATTCGGCATGGCCTCGGCGCGACAGTGCTTGCAGGCGAGGCCGCAAGCCTGGGTCATCTCCCAGTAAACCAGCATGGGATTTTTGGAAAAGTCCCGAGCCATCATGCGGCTCATGTTTGGAGTAGTGCCAGCAACCACCATGATTTCCCCCTTACGGCAGCTATGAAAGAACTCCCACAGGCAAGTTCAGGTTACTTTCGGGGGTGGGAAAAGGCTGTGATTTGAATCACACGGTTTTGTGATGGAAAGGACAGGAGTTAGGGGGAAGGAAGGATTTCAGTCGTTCGCCGTTAGTCGTTAGTCTTCGGGCGTTGATTTCGTTGCGTCCTGGGCAGATCCACTTGGTAACCTCTCGCCTCCGGGCCCCGATTACTGGAATCTTCGAGGTAGTAAGAAAACGGAATCGGCTGCAATTCCTTACTGGTAAGGTATTTATCGCGCAAGGAGTTATGCCCCGAGGGGTCAATCGGCAGTATCGCGAAGGCAACCAAATTCGGATCCCCCTTCAACTCGTCAGGAACCCGTTGCAGTTCTCTGCGGCTTCCGGCGTGGAGTTGACGGCGGTAAACGTCGGCCCGCGGTGGAGCGGAGCTTTGCTCCGTCAAGCTCCCCAGGGCGGCGGCTGTCCGTTCAAAAAAACGAATGCCCGGGTCTGGGGGTGAGCACCGAGACCCGGGCTGGCTGTTCCTGAGGTGGCGAACGGAGGGGCGATCCGGCCGTCCGGCGTATCGCCAGAACCTACCGGTGAGCGGATGATTCACCCTCATCTCTATCGCGCCAGCCGGGTGAAGCGGCGCGGTTCGCGCTGTCGGAACAGCAATCCTTCGAAATCCTGCTCTTACTTCTGCGCCTGGCGGATGTAAGAGACGACCATCTTGATCTGGTCGGGATTCAATCCCTTGGCCGCAAAGGCGTGCGACGGTTTTTTATCCTTGCCGCCGTTCGCGATCATGTCCGTCAGATCCGCATCCGAAGCCTTCTTGCAATTGTCGCTGACCAGGCTGGGAGCCTTGATCGCAGGTTTTCCAGCGAGGTCGGCGCCATGGCATGCGGCGCACTTGGTCTTGTATAGAGCGGCACCATCATCACCGGCCCAAGAAAGGTTGGGCAAGACAAGGAACAGTGCCAGCGCGATCATCAGAATCAACAGCACAAGCTTCGTAGTCTTCACGATTGCGTTTCCTTTCACAGCTATTAAGTCTTGCGGCTCCGCTACGCGGAAGCATGCGAACAGCGCATGCGAAGCTCAAGACGCGATGAGAACTTACTAACCGTCTGGCAGTTTCGCCGAAATTACGGCAGATGGTCTGTGATTGCGGTCACGCGCCGCCGTGATCATGACGATGCTCCAAGTTCGTGGAAATACAAGCAGGTGGTGTGAAAAGACTCGCGAAACGCGTGATATCCCGCACTGTTGCAAATTTGAACAGCAAGTTGAAAAAATTCTCACCCTGCAAACTAATGAAAATGCAAGAAATGTTCCCGTTACAGAGACGAACGATTTGGCACTCGCCGTGCGTTTCTAACATTGCAACTTGCGCCCAAGGGAGTCGTCGTGGAACCCACATTGATGGTGATCGGAGTGAATCACCACACCGCGCCGCTGGCAATGCGGGAGCGCTTCTGGGTGAGCGAGAACCGGCGCTATGAAATCCTCCGGCGACTCAGCAGCGCGGAAGGTATCGAAGAGATCGCCATCGTTTCCACCTGCCGCCGCACGGAATTCATGTTATGGGCGAGTGAGCCGACGCTGGCCGCCAGCTCCGTCCTGCAGTTTCTAGGATCGGAACACGGACTGCGGCTCAGCGAGTGGCAACACTTTTATCGCTTGCTCGACGACGCGGCGCTGACTCACATCTTCCGCGTCGCCTCCGGGCTGGATTCGCTGGTGCTGTGTGAGTCCCAGATTGTCACGGAATTGAAGGCAGCATGGGAGCAGGCGCAGGCTGTTGGCGCGTCCGGGCCATTCCTTGATGCGACCCTCGACGCTGCGCTGAAGGTCGCGCAGAAAGTGCGCGAAGAGACGGCGGTCAGTCAGGCGACGGTTCCGATCCCAATGGCGGCGTTTGAACTTTCCCGGCGAATCTTCGGAACTCTGCAGGACCGCCGGATCTTGTTGCTCGGCGCAGGAGAGATGAGCGAACTCTCGGCGCGGCGCATGATCTCTGACGGAGCAAAGCCGGTGGTGGTACTCGATCAAGCCCCGGTGCGCGCCACTGAGTTGGCAGGAAAGCTCGGAGGTACTCCGGCCTCGCTGGGCGAGCGCTGGAAGCGGATTCTGGACGCGGATGTCGTGATCAGCGCGAGTGGATGTCCCCATGTGATATTGACTCGCGAAGAGGCGGAGCGGATCGCCGCCGAGAGAAATCGCGTCGCGTTGGTCATCATCGATCTTGGAATGCCGCGGGACGTTGATCCGGATGTACGTCGCGTAGATGGAATTTTGCTATACGACATCGAGACTCTTGAGCGTACGATGCGCGGCGACACGCTGGAACCCACTAAAGAACTCGCCGATGCCGAGAAGATGGTGGCTGCAGAAGCGCATGCATTTCGCAGCAAACTAAAGACAGAAAGCTCGCTGCCCACCATCATTGCGCTGCGGCAGCGCCTGGAAGAGATTTGCCGGCAAGAACTGGAGTCCTTTATCGCAGAGCGCGGGCCATTTACCCGGGAGCAGGATCAGTCGTTGCACGCAATCACAGCTCAGGTCATACAGAAGATTGCCAGCTCCCTGGCGCGCGAGCTCAAGGAAGTTCCAGAGAAGGAGGAGCAGGCCCAGATGACGGCAGTCGTCCGGCGGCTGTTCCACCTAGGGTCGCCTAACCTGGCGCTTGCCGGCACCAGATCGGAGAAGCAAAACAATGAGCGAAGCGAAAATAAAGAAAGAGCCGTCGCAATCAATTACTAACTCGGGATCTGTGGGATGGACCGGGCTGCAGGCGTACTTACTCGCCGCCTTCTGCCTGGTGCTCGGCGTTGCATTGGGATATCTGTACCGCGGATCGGCCTCGCCGGGAACGTCCGGCACAGCCGCCGTGCCGCAAGATACTAACTCGCAGAAACAAGCCGGAGCTGCCGAGGCACAGGCGGCATTGATGCAGGCCGCGGCGCCGTATCTCGAAGCCGTCAATAAAGATCCGAACGATTACGATTCGCTGGTGAAGCTGGGAAATTTGTACTACGACGCACAGCAATATCCGGCGGCGATTCAGTATTACGAGCGCGCAGTCACGATTCATCCCGAGAACGTTGATGTGCGCACCGATATGGGCACGGCGTATTGGTATGCGGGAAACATTGATAAGGCAATGCAGGAGATGCAGATTTCGCTGAAGTATCGTCCGGGTCATCCGCAGACATTATTCAACCTGGGCTGGATCAAGTGGCAGGGCAAGGGCGACGCTAAAGGAGCGGTTGAGGCGTGGCAGCAGCTGTTGAAGGCGAATCCGGATTATCCACAGAAGCAGCAAGTCGAGCAGTACATTGCCAAGGCCAAGGAGCATGCAGCGCGGGGATAAGTCCATCTTAGGCGCCGAATCATAACAATTCATATCGCGCCACACAGGGCTTCCGAAGGGAGGCCCTTCCTTTGTACGGCTAACTTATTACTGAGTACGCTCACACTTTTACAATTCTGCACAAAGATACTATGCCGCTTGACAGACTCCGGACTATGATTGTGCTGGTTGTTTCGGCGAACTAAGTGTCTCGCTGAAACGCGCTGAGCAAAGCAGTAATTGGCTGTTGGTCTTCCCCGGTTTGTGCAAGCTTTTGGAGGAGTCCATGTCTGCTGCCCCTTCGTCGTTCCGCTCTTCTTTTCTCACTCTTTCCTTTGCAGTCCTCACCGTCATTGTTGCGGCTGGAATCATGACTGCCTGTGGCTCGGGCGGCAATACGCATCCCACACCGA
>Ga0335081_10021424_pt1 | contig 10465 bp, 11 predicted proteins | sample Lox_Sample_35_FD_206713 | JGI IMG/M metagenome (GOLD analysis project Ga0335081, IMG submission 206713) | Soil microbial communities from Loxahatchee National Wildlife Refuge, Florida, United States - Lox_Sample_3.5 | ecosystem: Environmental > Terrestrial > Soil > Wetlands | place: USA...
AAATTTGGGTCCGAGCGCGCCTTCAACAGCCCGCTAGCCGAGGCTTCCATCGTCGGACGCGCCATCGGCCTGGCCACGCGCGGCCTCAAGCCCGTCCCCGAGATTCAGTTCTTCGACTATATCTGGCCGGCCATGATGCAAATCCGCGACGAGCTGGCCACACTGCGCTGGCGCTCCAACAACGGATTTAGCGCGCCGGTTGTGGTTCGCGTGGCCATCGGCGGATACCTGAACGGCGGCGCGATTTACCACAGCCAGTGCGGCGAGGTGACCTTCACCCACATTCCCGGACTGCGCGTGGTCATGCCGTCCAACGCCCTCGACGCGTGCGGATTGCTGCGCACCGCCATCCGCGCCGACGATCCGGTCTTGTTCCTGGAGCACAAGCGCCTCTATCGCGAGCCCTACAACCGCTCACAGCACCCGGGCCCGGATTACACCATCCCGTTCGGCCGCGCCAAGGTCGTCAAGAGCGGCCAAAACCTGACCATCGTGACTTATGGAGCGCTGGTGCAGAAGTCGCTGCAAGCCGCCTTGCAAATCGAGCAGCGCTTCCCGGATCGAAGCATCGAAGTGATCGATCTGCGCACGTTGTCACCTTACGATTGGAATGCGATTCGGATTTCGGTCGAAAAAACCAACCGCATCCTGATCGCCCACGAAGACTGCCTGTCGTGGGGCTACGGCGCGGAACTGGCCGCGCGCATCGCCAACGAACTCTTCGAACATCTGGATGCGCCAATCGGCCGCGTAGCCGCGCTGGACACCTGGGTCGGCTACAACCCGCAACTCGAATACGAAATCCTCCCGCAGGTCGAAAACCTGGTAGCCGAAACCGAGCGCCTGCTCAGTTACTAGTTCGCCGCGCCGTGGCCTCGATGTAGGTCTTGAAAGCGCCCGGCCGATCGGGGGGCGCGATCTCAAACTTGATGGCCACGGTGCCGGCGCCGGTCTTGAAGTAAGTGAGCCGGTAGTTCTCGTTCAAGAACTGAACGCTACTCCCGTCGCCCGACGGCTCGACCTCGTAATGGATGACGTGATCCTCGGAGTCGAAGTAAATCGCGCGCAATTTCGCGTCCTCTTGATAAACGATCATCAGGTCGGTATGCGAGAACGCGGGCCGATCCTTGGAAGCCGGATAATCCGCGCGATTCTTGCGCACCAGGACAGTGCCGTCCTGGTCCGGCAGAAACGAAAACCCGCCGCTGCCTTGGCCGGGTCCGCCGCCGCCTTCGCCGGTCCATTCGCCGATGAGAAACGCCAGCGGCGCCCAGCGATCGCCCGGTTTGGCAGTCTGAGCAGATAGTGAGGCGAGCACGCACCCAACAAGCAGCAAAGCACCGCGCATGTACACCATTCTAGGCGTCGGCCGGAAGCAGCGTGAACGCCTTCCCGCCCGCGCCACGAACAGCTCGGAAATGCCGCTCATCCACGGTCAGGATGCGACTCACGCCCAGACGTTCGGCGGTGGCAATGACGGCCGCGTCGGCTAACCCTATATCGAGCCCGCTATACTGCTTGATCAGTTCCCGCGATCGCGCCACATCCTGGGAGGTGAAGACCTCCACAGTGAACACGCCGGCCACTATGTCATCCAGAAAATCCAGCTCTGCCCCGAGACCAAGCTTGGCGTGTAGGAGGTAGTCGATTTCACTAAGAATCGCGGAGGGTATCAGAATTTCTTCGTGCTGCTGGGTAATGAACCTGCGCAGGGCGTGGTGATGCCGGTCGTCGCGATCATGCAGGCCGTAGATCGCCCCGGAGTCCGCGATCAGCGCCATCGTCCCTTTTTAGCGGCGTCGCGCAGGATCTCTCGCGCCCGCTCGGAAACATCGCTCTCGCCACTCGAATACTTTCCGAGCCCGCGGGGAAGGGGGCGTTTCCCGCGGCGGGTGAATTTTTCCAGCGCATCGCGGATTAGCTCCGCCTGGCTGCGGCCTTCCGACTCCGCCATGCGCCGCAGCGAAAGCGCGACATCCCTGTCCAGGTAGACAGTGGTCTTGATCATTTGCCATATATGGTACCACATATGGCAGCCAGCGCCCTAAGCCATCGAGCCGCGCAGGAACGCCAGCGCCGTCTCGACAAACCGCTCGCGCGCATCGCCGAAGATCGGCCCATGCCCGCCGTTGGGCACGATCCACAGCCGCGACTTCGGAATGGAAGTGTGCATCTCCACCGGAATGTGCACCGGATACAGTGGATCTTGGTCGCCAAACACCAGCAGCGTGCGCGCGGTAATCGTGCCCAGATACGGCGGCGTGAAGGTCATGTCATCGTAGCTCGATTGAAACCCCTTGGCCGATTTCAGTAAAGCTTGCACCTGTTCCTCGCCATGCTTGTGACGTTGGCGCATGGCCTGCTGTTCGGAGGCAGGCAAGCTCTCGAGCGCGAACTGCTTCATGAACGCGCGCGCTTCTTTGGGGAAATAGTGCCCGCCGCTCACCACCACCATGGCATCGATCCGGCCTGGTTGCTGGGTGGCCATATGCAGCAGCGTCTGCGCTCCGCCGCTCACTCCGATGGCTTTGCACTGCCCGATTTTTAACGCGTCCAACAGCGCCAGAATGTCGCGCGCCGACTGCTGAAAAGTGAAAGTCCCCAGCGGGTTGGTGGATCGGCCATGCCCGCGCATGTCCGGGAAGATGGATCGATAACCCTCTGGCGGGCTCTTGAACACTTGCCCCCAATCGGAGCCTGAGCCCATGAATCCATGCAAAAGCAGTAGCGGCTCGCCTTCACCATACATCTCGAAATACAGTTCGATACCGTTGATGGACTTCGTCTGCCCGCCCGGGGGTACGTCAACCATTTAGCTATCGTAACGCGAAGACTGTGCGAAGCCGACGCTGTTATTCCGGAACCCGCACCACCAAAACTGAACAAGGCGCATTCCAGGCAACTTTGCTCGACACGCTGCCAAGCACGCTGTGCTTCATGTCGTTCGCTTCGTTGGCGCCAACCACCACCAGATCGTAGTCGCCCTGATCGACCTCGCTCAGAATCTCATTAGCGGGAACGCCTTCCCGAATGTTCGTCGTGACGCCAGGATGATGTTCGGCTACGCGGGCCTGCGCGTCGGCCAGCAGTTTCTCGGCCTCGCGTCTCAGCTCAGCCAGCACCTGTGCGCCTTGCGCGAAATCGATATCGCCGTCTCCCAGCGACTCTTCTTCCCGGCTTTCCGGCAGCCATAGCGTTTCGAGGACGTGCAGCAGGGTGATATCGGCCGATTCGAGATCAAAAAACTCGTTCAGGGCTTCGAGGGCGTGTTTGGAACCGGCCGATCCGTCCACCGGCACCAGGATCCGCGCCTGACGGTCTTGCGGCGGTTCGCGTCCCACTAGGACGCAGCCGTTGGCGTGCTCCACCACCCGGCTGGCCACCGGCCCCAGGCCGACATTGGTTCGCATCTCGCGGCCCTTAGCGCCGATCACGGTGACGTCGTAGTCGTCGGCTTCTGTCATGATGACGCCGGCCGGTGATCCGGTCTCGGAGAGCGTCAATGCATCCACGCCCTCCTCCGTCAGCGCCTGTTTGGCGCTATCCAGAATCCGCCTGGCCTCAGCCGCGGCGCGGTGCTGAAAGGCACGCTGGGCGATGCCGCCGGACTTTGGCAAACGCACTTCGGGAGCAACGTACAACACATCGAACTGGCGATCCGCTTTCGTCAGCAATCGGCTCGCGGCGCGCAAGGCTGCGGTCGCTTCCTTGGAGCCATCCGTGGTGGCAAGAACTCGCATTGGGTCTCCTAAGTGAACCGGAAGAGCAACTCGAATGCCACGGCAAACTACGCCCATACGGTATCATGAGTAAGTGCGTTCCTGGCTGTTACTTTTCCCCCTATTGATTGCATCTACTGGTTTTTCCGAGCCTTTGTCCACGCAGGAAGGGCGCCTGCGCCTGTATCACACGCATACCGGCGAGCACCTGGATATCGTCTATCGCCGCGGCGCTGACTACCTGGCCGATGCTCTGGCGCGCGTGGACCAGTTTCTGCGCGACCACCGTACCGGCGATGTGCATCATTACGATCCTCATCTGCTGGATCTGCTGAGCGACCTGGAATCTTCGGTCGGCCGTCCGCTGGCCGAAATCCATATCATCTGCGGCTATCGGACGCCCTGGAGCAACGAATTTCTGCGCATTCATACCAGCGGCGTCGCTAAGAACAGCTTGCACATGCAGGCCGAGGCCATCGATATCCGTCTGCCCGGGACCAAGACTTCCGCGCTGCGCGATGCGGCGCTGGCGCTGCACCGTGGCGGCGTAGGCTACTACGCCCAGTCCGATTTCGTGCACGTCGATCTCGGCCGTATCCGCCGCTGGTAATCCGCCAGCAACGTTACCAGGCCTTCCGCGGCCGCGGACAGGCGTTCAAAGGCGGCTGCCAGCCTGAATACGGATACCCGTGCGAGAGCACCGCGTCGAGCGACGCATCGTGGCCGTAGATGTCGTCGAAGAAAGAAACTTCGCCTGCCTCGTTCGCGACCGCGGTTCCATACACGATCAACACTGGAATCGATTGCCTCAGGTTCACTTGCAGCGTCTGAGTCCCGCTTTCGGCTTCGCGGATGCGTTCCGGCGTCCACTCCGGCAAGTCCCGGAGCACCCAGGCCGCTAATTCGTCCGGCTTCTCCACGCGGATGCAGCCGTGACTGAAGTCGCGCCGTGACCTGGAAAACAAGGCCTTCGCCGGCGTGCCGTGCAAATACACGTTGTATTCGTTGGGGAACATGAATTTGACGAATCCCAGGGCGTTCTTCGCGCCGGGCTTTTGACGGACAGCCAGCTTTCCGGAACGCAGTTGGGCCAGCACTTTGCTGCTGACTGCGCCGGACAGCACGTTGCCGCGGGCGTTTACGATTTCGTAATCGTTTTCGGCAAGATAAGTGGAGTCCTTGGCGATTTTAGGAACCAGCTCCGCTCTCTGGATACTTAGCGGAACGTTCCAATAGGGCCGGAAGATCACATGCGTCATGTCGTCGGCGAAGACCGGCGTCTGATGTCGATAGGCTCCTCCGACCACTACCTTCATCTCCAACTCGGATTCGTAGCGGTCGTTCAAGGCTCGCAACCGAAACTCGGGAATGTTCACCACGATGGGCGGGCGGCTGAAACTCGACGGCGCCCAGCGCCAGCGCTCCAAGGTCAGCTCGATCTGCCGCACGCGATGGCTCAAGGGCGTGTTCAACTGCTGCCAGGTGCCTTTCCCGATGCGCCCGTCCGGTTCCAAACCGTGGCGCGACTGAAAATGTTTCACTGCCTCAACCAGCGCGCCCCGATACATCTCGGAAGGATACATCCCGGAACCGGCGGAAACCGCCGCGCTCTCCGGGAGATCGCCCACGAGGCGCAGCAGCCGCTCTAGCCTTGGGACGCCCGCATAAGCCGTGCCGGGCTCGACTGGCTTTTTCGTCTGCGGCAGCGGCTCTCCATCGTCTTCGCGCGCGAGCTTAAGATACGCCTGCAGCGCCCGTTCGAGATGCCAGTAGCCGGGAAACGGCGGCTCGAGTCCGGCCACGAGCGAAGCCACGTCGCCGCTTGTCGCCAGCCGGTGCAAGATATCCGCCAGGTCGCATTTCTTCTGGTCGGTATCCAGGCCGAAACAAAAGACCTTCGGATTCACACGCCCCATTCGCAGATCGGAAATGAGGCGCATACCGGAGACAGTCAGCGCCAGATCGAATGTGTCCAGATCGCGCCCGCCCGGTTTTGCGACCGCCGGCCGCAACCGAGCCAGCCGTGCGGTCCAGCGAGAAGCGTCGTAATCCTCCGGATCCAGGCCCTTGGCATCGGCATGCTGAAGGATCCCGATCAGCGCCTGGGCCTGCGGGGTCGGCGCGCTGTCGCGAGTCCAGGCCAACGCGTAGCCGGATGGTCCATAGAAATTCGTCAGGTGGGTTTTGAGTGGCGAGAAATCAGGCCAGCGCAGGTCGGCTAAGGTACTGGAAGCCGCCATGGACTGCAGGCCGGTTTGCGGCGAGGGTGCCGCGGCAGCCTCGGAAACAAGCGCGAGGCCGATCACCAGCCCGCGGATCAGATCAAGTCGCAAAGACCCCACCTCAGGACAGTGCAACTGGGAAGCCGCACCGTTCCAGACAGCAAAACACAGTAAGCCAGAGTGCGATAACTGGGATTTGGGGCTTCCTTGGGCCAGGTCATCCAGCGCCGAATGGGTGAGATCACCCGATTCGCCCCCGCCAGGCAGCGCTAAGTTCTTTCGAAATCGTCTGATTCTAAACGGCATGAGAAGTGCTGGCTAGTCAACAAACAACCATGCTTGCACCCGCGCTCACGCCACGTGATCAGTCCGCCGCCTTGGAGCGGACCACCTATCGCCTCCTTTCACCCTGCCTGGAGCGCGCCGACGGGACAGGCCCGACGGTCGATCTCGGACTCGACCACGCCAACCTGCTCGTCATCAGCATGGGCATCAACCACGTGATCGAGAACGAGAGGCTCACGCTCTCGATCTGGGGTTCCGTGGACGGGAACGACTGGGGCGACAAACCGCTCCTGTCGTTCCCGCCCAAGGCTTATTGCGGAATCTATTCAACCTTTCTCAACCTGTCTCCCTATCCTCGTATCCGCTATCTGCGCGCCAAGTGGAGTATGGTGCGATGGGGCCGAAGCGACGGAGCGCCGCTGTTCGGCTTCCACGCCACGGCACAGGAATCCACAGCGCAGCGAACCTAGCGGGTGGGCGGAACGCGAACTTCTCAAACTCTGCACAATGGAGCTTTGAGCAGGCCGCTCGGCGCGGGAATCCGGCGAGGCTACCGACCCGGCGAAACGGCTTCCGCTACCAGGATGTGATTCGCTACATCCGCAACGCCCGGCGCGGACCACGCGGTTTTCTCCGCTTCCTCGCGCTCGGCCGCGGAGCGAACCTCGCCGTGCAGCACAACTTTGTCGTTGTTCACTTCCACCAGAATGTTCCGATCCTCGATGGTGGGACTGCGCCGCAACGCCGATTCGATGTGCGCCTTCACTCCTGCGGCGTCCAACGACGGGTTCACGCCGATCAGATTGTCCACGCCCTTCACACCGGTCAGTTCGGCGACCGCGCGGGCAGCAGCGTCTTTTTGATACTGCCAATCCACGGTTCCTTCCAGCGTGATCCAGGAATTCTCGACGCGCACGCGAATGCGATCCGGTGAAACTGCGCTGTTCCACGCCAGCACGTTCGCGGCAGCCTGTGCCAAGCCGGTATCGGTGAGGACATGCGGGCCAGGCAGCCGGACCTGTAGCTCGCAAGCTACCGCACGCACCTGCGAGGTCCGCTCGGCCGCACGCAGCGCCGCCAGCTTTTGCTCGTAGTTGTCCACGCTGCCGCTTAGCGTCACTACGCCGTTCTCAACGGAAACGCCGATACGCGCCCCGTTCAAACCGGGGGTGTAGAACAATTCGCGCTGCACATCATCTCGGATATGGGTGTCCAGTGTCATGGTTCACCTCACACCAATTAAACGTGCAATCCCCAGGCCAACAAGAGGCCAGCCTCTTACTGGCGCTGTGGAGCGGAGTCGGATTCGGGCAGTATCGTCCCTTGCGCGAATTGACGCACCTAACTTGGCTGAACCCGCGCTGCTTTTGGCACAACGCGGCAGACCCGCGCCAACTTGTTGTGAGAGCGATGAGGAACTTCGTTTTGGTTAATGGCTTGCGCCTTCCTCGGGTGACCCTTCTTCCCTCAAGAAGGAGCATTGCTATGAGCAAGGTTCAATTTTCCCCCTGGATTTTTCTAGCTATGGCCTGGACGGCCGGAGCCCAGCCGTCATCCGGCGACCCTTGGCCGCGCGAGTTCGACCACGCCAACGCACATTTCGTCGTCTACCAACTGCAAGTGGACAGTTGGAAAGACAATCGCCTGCTGGCCCGATCCGCAGTCTCGGTCACGCGGCCCGGGCAAACGGTGCCAGTGTACGGCATCGTTTCGCTGTCAGCGCAAACCAGCGTCGATAATGAAACGCGCACCGTTCTGCTGGATAACTTGAAGGTCACCGGCGCGACGTTCCCGGCGGCTCAACCGCGGCAGTCGGAATTGGCGGACGCCATCCGGCAAAGCCTGCCTGACTGGCCACGCACCATTTCGCTCGATCGCCTGCTGGCCGATCTTGCGATCACACAGGCCCAGACCAGCACCGAGTCAGTCCAGCTAAACAATCAGCCGCCGAAAATCATTTACAGCCGTGTGCCGGCGGCTCTGATTCTGATCGATGGCGAACCGGTCTTCCGGCCGGTTGCAACGACGGCGTATACGCGCGTCATCAACACGCCGGCACTATTGCTTTTCGATCCGCAACACAATCGTTTTTATCTCGACGGCGTCCAGTGGTGGATGACGGCTGCTTCGCTCACCGGACCCTGGACAGTCGCGCCAGCGCCCCCGGCGGATCTAGAGCAAGCTAAAACTATCGCGCTGGAAGGAGAAGAGAAAGATCCGCATGCTCACCCGCAGGACCAGCCTCAACTGCCGCCCGCGGTGGTGTATGTGAGCACGACGCCCGCGGAATTGATCGTGACCGAGGGCGATCCGCAATTTTCGCCCATCTCCGGGACGCAGTTAGTGTACGTGACCAATACCGATCGGGACATTTTCATGGACGTCAAGAGCCAGAACTATTACGTGCTGCTGGCCGGCCGATGGTTCCAGGCGAAATCGTTGCAGGGCTCTTGGACTTTCGTGCCTGGGTCCGCGCTTCCGCCGGACTTTGCGAAGATTCCGCCGGCCAGTCCCAAAGGCTATGTGCTGGCTTCGGTTCCCAACACCGAGCAGGCGCGCGAGGCTGTGATTGCCAACCAGATTCCGCAAACCGCGGCAGTGCGGCGCGATCAGGCCAAGTTGGATGTGCGCTACGACGGTGAGCCCAAGTTCCAGCCCATCCCAGGCACGTCCATGGAATACGCGGTCAACAGCTCTACGGAAGTGATTTACACGCAGAACCGCTACTGGGCCTGCCAAAACGGAGTCTGGTTCGATTCCGATTCGCCACTGGGACCGTGGGAGCTGGCGGAGAACATTCCGCCTGAGATTTACACCATTCCCCCTACGTCGCCGCTGTACCATCTGCGCTACGTCTACACCTATGGCTGCTCGCCGGATTACGTTTATTACGGTTACACGCCGGGTTATCTCGGAGCGTTCGTATATGATGGCACCGTGGTCTTCGGGACCGGCTGGTGGTATCCGGGCTGGTATGGAGACTGGTGGTTCGGATGGCCCTGGACCTGGGGCTTCGGCTTCCAGTTCAGCTACTGGGGCGGTGGATGGTTCTGGAGGCCGGTGGGCCCGTACTGGTGGTATCACCATCCCTGGTACGTGGGCCGCGTCTATAGCGAACACTGGAATACGCACTGGCATCCGGGTGATCGCGAGTGGGTTCGCAACAACGTGAATGTCTACCACCGCTGGCCTGCAGCCACGGTAGTATCGCGCGAGCAAGCCGCGCGGACCTCGGTCGCGAGGCCTTCAGTTGGAGCGCGCGCGCCCGGCGATGTCTATGCCGGCCGCAACGGGCAGATTTACCAGCATCGTAACGACGGCTGGTATCAACAGAATCGTTCCGGCCAGTGGACCAGGACAGCTCCCAATCCGGGGCTGGAGCAGGAACGGCAATCGCGTTCGCTGGGCCAATCGCGGCAGGGTGAATTTCAGAATCGGGGTCAGGCTCCTGGAATTCCGCACACGGTAGCGCCGCCACGCATGTCGGCGCCGCGTTCGGCTCCTTCAGGCGGAGGGCACCATCGCTGATCGCATGTCAAACGGGGCCGCCGGCCAATGGCTGGCGGTCTCGCCGTCATGTCACTTCACAATAATGTGAACGGACGCCGACGAGCATCCGATGATTTCGTTTCCGCAACTCACCACATAGGTGATGCTGTCCGTGGGGTGAACCTCCAGCGTACCGCTAGCGGGGAATGTTCCGAGCGACTTAAATTCCGCGCGAATGTCCGCGTAGGGATCGACGGCCTGTTCGAGCGTGACTTCGGTGGTGTTTCGCGCTTCCCACCGCAGCGTCACACTCTGGCCGCGATGGATGATCATGGGATGCGCCGCAAGATGAATGATCTGGGGATAGCTTCCGGGCACGCGAGGCGTTTCCACCCGAGGAGTCTCCAGAGGAATTCTCTCGGCGCAACCGGTCAGGCTCAACATGAGCCCGGTCAAGATGAGAAGCGGTTTCAACTCGCACCTCCTTCCGCAGCAGGCACGAATGCACCATTTCAGAATGCACGCGCCCGACCATACGGGATTAGCCGGGTTAACGGTTACGTTGGGCGTCTATGGCGTGTTTTCACGCAGATCTCCTGAGCGCCTTGGAGCAGCGCGGGATGCTCCGGAGCGCCGCAGTCTTCAAAATCAATCCTTCTGCAATTTGGCAGATCTGTTGCGTCTCTATAAATGGAGGTCCTACGTGTCCCAAGGAAAGGAGGCTGACATGAAAGTTCGGGAAGTCATGAC
>Ga0335081_10021425_pt1 | contig 10464 bp, 10 predicted proteins | sample Lox_Sample_35_FD_206713 | JGI IMG/M metagenome (GOLD analysis project Ga0335081, IMG submission 206713) | Soil microbial communities from Loxahatchee National Wildlife Refuge, Florida, United States - Lox_Sample_3.5 | ecosystem: Environmental > Terrestrial > Soil > Wetlands | place: USA...
CGGCATGAAGCCCGCAGCGGCGACATGATCGCCGACCCGCCAGCGGCTGACCTGCGGTCCGACCGCGTCGACGATGCCGGCGCAATCGACGCCGGGAATGAGCGGCAGCGCCGCGCCGCGCGCCTGCTCTTTGCCGGCGCGCAGGCTCACATCGAGCACGCGATTGACGGTCGCCGCATGGACCGTGAGGCGGATTTCGCCGGCACGCGGTAGGGGATCGGGAACGTCTTCGTAGCGCAAAACGTCGGGGGGGCCGAATTCGTGAATGACGATGGCTTTCATTCTCAATCTTCAAGGCGTTCATGGAGTGGAAGGCAAGTCTGGATAACAGCAGTCTGGATAACAGAGGATTTGCGCGGCGTCAGCCGGCTCCCTATGGTGCGCATGAGGACAACTGATAATGGAATTGGAAGATAAATTTGCCATCGCCGAAGTGATCCAGGCCTGGGGCGTCTATCGCGACCAGGGCAAGTGGGAGGAGCTGCGCTCGACCTTTACGTCCGGCGGCCACATTTCCGTGTCCTGGTTTCGCGGCCCGTTCGAGCAGTTCGTCGAGCACTGCAAGGCGAATGCCGCCGGCGGCAACACCTGGTCGCGCCATCATCTGTTCGCGCCGACCATCAGGCTCGATAACGACCGGGCGGTCGCGGAGACGCCGGTCATCATCCGCGTACGGCAGGATTTCAAGGGCGTGCCGGTCGATCTGACCTCATGCTCGCGCTTCCTCGATCGCCTGGAGCGCCATGCCGGCGGCTGGGCGATCGCCGAGCGCGCGGCGATCTATGAGCGCGACCGGCTCGATCCGGTCGAGCCGTCGCCGGACTACGAGAACCTGTTCCTGGCCGGCGGCGCCGCGCGGTTTCCGGAGCAATACCGCTACATGGCCTTTCGCCTCGCGCATGCGCCGGGACGAAAGCTTGCCTCCGTCGTCTATCGCGACGGCGGCGAGGAGACCGCGGACCTTTACGCACGCTTTTCCGCGTGGCTCGCCGGCGGAGCGGCTTGACGCCGACGCTGCGGCCGGGCTGGCCGCGAGGCATTGGAGCCATCCATGGCGGTCTATACCGACGTCGCGGCGGAGGATCTCTCCAGCTTCCTTGCCGGTTACGATATCGGCGAGCTCTTGTCCTACAAGGGCATCGCCGAGGGCGTCGAAAACTCGAATTTCCTCGTTCATACCGGCAGCGGCAATTACATCCTCACGCTCTACGAGCGGCGCGTCGCCGAGCGCGATCTGCCGTTCTTCCTCGCGTTGATGGAGCATCTGGCGAGCCGCGGCATCACCTGTCCGCAGCCGGTACAGAACCGCGCCGGCAAGGTGCTGGGCAAGCTCGCCGGCAGGCCAGCCGCCATCGTCACCTTTCTCGACGGCTTGTGGATTCGGCGCCCGACCGCGGCACATTGCGCGGCGCTCGGCGAGGCACTGGCGCGGCTGCATCTCGCCGGTGCCGATTTTCCGATGCGCCGCGACAATGCGCTGTCCGTCGTGGGCTGGCGCGCGCTCTACGAAGGCTGCCGCGAGCGCGCGCATAAGGTCGAGCGCAATATCGAGTCGCTGGTTGCCGCCGAGCTCGATGTGCTGGAACGCGACTGGCCGAACGGACTGCCGCAGGGTGTCATCCACGCCGACCTGTTTCCCGACAATGTCTTTTTCCTCGGCGACAAGCTCTCCGGCCTGATCGACTTTTATTTCGCCTGCACCGATACGCTGATGTACGACGTCGCCATCTGCCTGAACGCCTGGTGCTTCGAGACCGATCATTCCTACAATGTCACCAAGGGCCGCGCATTGCTCGCCGGTTACGCAAAAACGCGGCCGCCGTCGGATGCGGAATGGGACAAGCTGCCGCTGCTGTCCCGCGGCGCCGCCTTGCGCTTTTTGCTGACACGGCTGGTCGATTGGCTCGACGTGCCGCCCGGCGCGCTGGTGCGGCCGAAGGACCCGCGCGAATATGCGCGCAAGCTCCGCTTCCACCAGAAGGTCAAGAGCGTGCGCGATTACGGAGTGAGCGCGCCGTGAATGCCGAGCCGCCGCAAAAATTGCCCCACGTGATCGTTCACACCGACGGCGCCTGCTCGGGCAATCCCGGGCCCGGCGGCTGGGGCGCGATCTTGACATTCGGCGATCATGAAAAAGAGCTCAAGGGCGGCGAGGCCAATACCACCAACAACCGCATGGAATTGATGGCTGCGATCGCGGCCTTCGAAGCGCTCAAGCGGCCGTGCCGGGTCGATCTGCATACCGACAGCCAATATCTGCGCAACGGCATCATGAGCTACATCGCCAAGTGGAAGCAGAACGGCTGGCGCACCGCCGACAAGAAACCGGTCAAGAATGTCGATCTATGGAAGCGCCTCGATGCCGCGCTCGGCCAGCATCAGATCCGCTGGCATTGGGTGAAGGGCCATTCCGGCCACGACATGAACGAGCGTGCCGATGTGCTCGCCCGCGAGGCGATTGCTGAAATCCGAGCGGCGGGCGGGGTCGGATCGCGATGAACGCGCTCGTTCTCGCGACCCGCCTGCGCGCGCTGGGCGAGCTTCGGCGGGTTCTAGCCCGCCGAAGCGCATCAGCGCCAAGGCAGAAAGCGGGAACCCAGCGCGTGCCATCTGGATTCCCGCTTGCGCGGCAATGAGCGCAGAGTAGAACTACAGCGACTTCATCAGATTATCGGCGCCGGAAATGTCGGCTTTGCCCGGCGCGTCTTCGACATTGAGCGCCTTCACCACGCCGTCGTCGACGACCATGGCATAGCGCTGCGAACGCACGCCGAGCCCGCGCGCGGTCAGGTCCGCGGTCAGGCCCATGGCTTTGGCCCAGTCGCCGCTGCCGTCGGCCAGAAATTCGATGGCGTCGCCGCCGGAAGCCTTCTTCCAGGCATCCATCACGAACACGTCGTTGACGCCGGTGACCGCTATGGTGGCGACGCCCTTGGCCTTGATCGCGGCCGCGTTCTTCACAAAACCCGGAAGGTGGTTCTTATGGCAGGTCGGGGTAAAGGCGCCCGGCACCGCGAACAGCACCACCTTCTTGCCTTTGAACAAATCGTCCGACGTCAGCGGTTTCGGCCCGTCGGCCGTCATCACCGTAAAAGTGCCGCTCGGCACGCGGTCACCAACCTTAATCGCCATGATCGTTTTCCTCTTACTTTCGCAATGAAAACTCGTAACCGTCGCGGGATGTCGAATTAAGCGGCGGCGCCATAAACTAGCGCCTCGCGCGGATTAGTCGAGATGGGCCGGAACCTCGATGGCGTCGTCCGGCGAAACCGCGGTGAACGTCAGCGTCGCGCCGATGGCATGGGCGCCGGGCGGCAGCCCATCGAGATCGAACGTGAATTGCCGCGTCTCGCCGTCGCCGCTGCCTTTGGGTTCCGGCTGCGGCAGCGACCAGTCGGGTGTCGGTCCTTCGACCAGCAGATCGACCGGGGCGCCGGGAGGCGCGGCAACATCGACGACGACGTGGTCGTGCGCCGCGCCCGCGATTCGGTGGACCGCGAGAACGGCAAGACCGCGGCTGGCTCCGCTGTTCGGACCGAGCGAAACGCGCCGCGGCACGTGGGTTTCGGCTTTCTCGATCGCTGCGTCCTCGGCGCCCTTGCCGTTGAGCGCGAGCTGCAACTTGGCCTCGGCCGGGATGCAAAGGTTTCCGCAGACCGCATAACCGAGCTTGAGATGCAGCAAGGACTGTTTTGCCGGATCTTCGGGGGCGACCTCGACGGGCAGCACAACGCGACCCACGTAACCGATCGAAGTGCCGCCGGCGCCGTCGGAGAAGCGTTCCGGCGCCGGCCACAGCACGGTGGCGGATTTGACATTGTCGGAGCCGGAAAAATCGAAGGTTGGCGGCACACCGCTGTCGCCGGGATCGCGCCAATAGGTATGCCAACCGGTATCGAGCTTGATCTCGATGCCGACGCGCAGCATGGGCGCGGTGCTGCTCGTCGCGCCGGCGAGCAGCCGTGCCGCGCTATGCGGCTGGGTATCCCAGTCCGACGTGTCCTGGGCCGGAGCGTCTTGGGCTGGAGCGACTTGGGCCCGAGCGTCTTGCGTCCACGTGAGGTACGATGCGGCGGTCGAGCTCACCAGCAAGAACCCCGCAAATGCTAATCGAGCAACTGTCATCATCGCCGCTGTCTAGAGTCATGATCCGGAACAAGCCTGCCCTCGGACTCGATCCGAGGGCGGAAACCGGTTTTCCGGAAGATCATGCCCAGCAAAGAATCCGAGACCATGATCCAATTAAACCTGACCGGATCATGGTCTAGGGCGTACCGAAGATCGGCGCCACTGACATGATCGTGACCGAGAATCATTGCGAAAGGACGAGCCTCCGACGCCAACTGCGACCGAGAAGCAAGGCCAGAACGGCAGTATGACTTCGCGCCACCGACCTGCCGCAATTGCGGTCGCCATTGATCGGTCATAGCTAATATTGTGAACTTTTCGGCGGGTCGTTCGTTTGCAAATGCGGATCGTTGGGCTAACCTTTCCCATATGAAATTGCCGCGCGGCACATCGGGGAAATCGCGGCGTCGAGGCTATCTCGACGGCCAAATGCTGATCGCCATGCCGGCGATGGGCGATGAGCGCTTTTCCCGCTCATTGATCTATATCTGCGCCCATTCATCCGAAGGCGCCATGGGCATCATCGTCAACCATCCGGCGCCGAACATCAACTTCTCCGATCTGCTGGTAAAACTGAACGTCATCCCGGCCGCCGACGTGATCCAGCTGCCGACACGGGCCGGGGTGGTCAAGGTGATGCGCGGCGGTCCGGTCGAGACCGAGCGCGGCTTTGTGCTGCACAGCGACGATTTTTCCATCGAGAATTCCACGCTGCCGATCGACGAGGGCATCTGTCTCACCGCCACGATCGATATCCTCAAGGCGATTGCGCGCGGCGAAGGGCCCGATAGCGCCATTCTGGCGCTCGGCTATGCCGGCTGGGCGCCGGGCCAGCTCGAAAACGAGATTCAAGGCAATGGCTGGCTGCATTGCGCGGCCGATCCGGATCTGATCTTCGGCTCCGATATCGGCGGCAAATACGAAATGGCGCTCAAGAAAATCGGCATCGATCTCGGCATGCTCTCGAGCGAAGCTGGGCACGGATAGCAGAGATTCAGTGACGAGCTTGGCGATCGGAGTTAGGAACCGAAGACCTTGGCCCTGATGCCGGTTTCCTGACGCTTGATCGCTGTCTCCGGCTCGAGCAGCGCCCGCGCCCGCTCAGCGCTCATCGGTTCGCCGAATACAAACCCTTGTGCGAATTCGCAGCCGAGCTGAGAAAGCTCAACCGCATCGGAGTCGGTCTCGGCGCCTTCCGCCACCACGTCCATGCCGAGGTCGTGGGCGAGCGTGATGATGGAACGCAGGATGACCGGCCGCGTGCCTTTCGCGGTGGTACGCACGAACGACTGATCGATTTTGATGGTGTCGAACGGGAAGCGTTGCAGATAGGACAGTGACGAATAGCCGGTGCCGAAGTCGTCGAGCGCCAAACCGGCGCCGAGATCGCGAATCCGGTGCAGCATCTGCGCGGCATGCTCCGGGTTCTCCATCACGACCGACTCGGTCAGTTCGAGCTTCAGTGATCCGCGCGTCAGGGGGGCGCGCGCCAGCACGGTGCGCAGATCCTGAATGAGATCGTGCCGCAGCAATTGCCGCGACGATACGTTGACGCTGGCGAAAATCGGCTCGCGATGACGCAATGTCCGCTGCCAGGTCGAAAGCTGACGCGCCGTGCGATCGAGTACGAACAGGCCGAGCTCGACGATCAATCCGGTCTCCTCGGCGATGGTGATGAATTCCGCCGGCGACAGCCGGCCGAGCTTTGGATGATTCCAGCGCGCCAGCGCCTCGAAGCCGGCGATGGAACGATCGTCCAGTCGCACGATCGGCTGGTAAAGGATGGCGATTTCGTCGCGTTCGAGCGCGCGGCGCAGATCGGATTCGATCGACAGTCGGTCGGACTTGCGCGCGCGCATCGCGGCCTTGAACACGTCGATGCGGTCGCCGCCGCCGCGCTTGGCGTGGTACATCGCGAGTTCGGCGTCCTTGAGCACTTCCTCGGCGCGCTGCGCCTCGCTGTCCGGGAGCGCCAATCCGATAGCGGCGGTCAGGAATATCTCGCGATCGCGGAACGTGATCGGCGCGCGCAGCGTCTTGCGAATGGTCTCGGCCAGCGCGGTGATGCGTGCCGGTTCGCGCTCGGAAAGCACGATCAGCCCGAACTGATCGCCGGCGAGCCGCGCCAGCGTGTCCTGCGGCTTGATCAGGCGGCCGAGGCGGCGCGCCAGCGTGAGCAGGATCGAATCGCCAACCGCCATGCCGACGGAGTCATTGACCTGCTTGAAGCGGTCGAGGTCCACCACCATGACAGTCGGCCGGATGGCGGCGTCGGCCTTGGCGAGCCCGAGCACGGCCTGCAGGCGATCGATGAACAGCTCGCGGTTGGGCAGGCCGGTAAGGTTGTCGTGCACGGCATCGTGCAACAGGCGCTCCTCGGCGGTCTTGAACTCGGTGACGTCGGTGAGCGTGCCGACCAGGCGAACCACTTCGCCGTCGGAACCGACGACGGGCCGGGCGCGCAACGCGAACCACAGATAATGTCCGTCGGCAGCGCGCATGCGGAAATCCTGCGCGACGCGGCCGCGCCGCTGTTCCAGCACGCTGTCGAGCGTGGCGCGGAATCGATCGCGATCATGTTGATGCAGCACGTCGAGCCATTTGGCGGCAGGACCGTCGAGCGAACCATGCTTCAAGCCGAGCGCGGTTTCGGTCTCCGGGCTGGTGAACACCTTGTCCGAGGCGACGTCCCAGTCCCAGATCATGTCGCCGGCGCCGGTGAGCGCCAGCGCGCGCCGCTCGACGTCGGAAACGATGCTGCTGGTGGCCCCGCCGGCAAAGGCGTGTTGCATCACGGTGAACCCGATCAGCATGACGATGAGAACGAGGCCGCCGAGCAGGGCCGGTCCGACGATGTCGTTGGTGATGAATCCAAGCACGGTGAGGGCGGCGCCGATCACCCAGACCACCAGCAACAGCCAGGTCGGGATCAGCATCACCGCGCGGTCGTAATCGTGGGTGGCGAGATAGATCACCAGCGCAAAGCCGAGCACGGCGACGAAGAACAGCGAGATGCGCGCGATGCCGGAGGCGACCGCCGGCGAGAACAGCGCCACCGCGACCAGCGCGCCGAGGAAGGCAAGCCAGCCGACGGTGATATGGGCGTACCGCACATGCCAGCGGTTGAGATTGAGATAGGCGAACAAAAACACCAGTAGCGTTGCCGCCAGGATCGCCTCGCCCGAGGCGCGCCAAATCCGCTCGGCGCTCGACGACATATCGAAGACTTTCGGCCAAAAGCCGAAATCGATGCCGATATAGATCAGCACCGCCCAGCCCAGCGCCGCTGCCGCCGGAAACATGACGCTGCCCTTGACCACGAACAGAATGGTCAGGAACAAGGCCAAGAGGCCGGCGATGCCGATGACGATGCCCTGATAGAGCGTGAGCGAATTGAGTTTGTCTTTGTAGGCGTCGGGTTCCCACAAATAGAGCTGCGGCAGGTTGTCAGTGCGCAGTTCGGCGACGAACGTGATCACGGTGCCCGGATCGAGCGTGATGCGGTAGACGTCGGCATCGGCGCTGTCCTGCCGCTCCGGCGGATCGCCCGACGACGGTGTGATGTAGACGATGCGTGACTGACCGAGATCGGGCCAGAACAGGCCGGAGCCGACCATCCGGTAGTGCGGGGCCACGATCAGCCGGTCGATCTGCTCGTCGCCGTTATTGGCGAGCGCAAAGACCGCCCAGTTCCGTCCCGATTGGCGCGCGCGCACCTCGATGCGCCGGATAATGCCGTCGTCGCCCGGCGCGGTTGAGACTTGGATGCGGTCGCCATCGGTATGCTCGAACTGGACCGCGTCGGTCAGGTCGATCGCGCCGGCGTCGGTGCGGACATTGACGGCTTCGACCGCATGCGCCGCCGACATGCCGATAAGCGCCACGAAGGCGAACGCCAGAAACGCGCTGCACATCCCGCGAAGCGCCGCGTAGGACCGGTTGGCGCTCAAATTGGCGGCGCGCAGGAATGCCAAAAAACCCCTCCGAGGCCGTCAGGCGCCATTCGCGCCACCCTTATCGATCCCGGAAGTGAGTACCTACCGGGCTTTGCGCCGAATTCGCGACGGCGTGGCTCTCTTCTGTCCCGCTGGCGCCCCAATCCAGCCACGGCCGCGCGCGCCCTGGGCCCATTCTTAGTACCCTGTGACAGGGTGTAGGGCAAGGTCGTTTCCCGTTTACTTTCAAAGGCTCAGGACAAATTTGCAGCTTTGGTTTCTGGCGATCCGGAGCGCCGCGCAGCCGCCTTCGCGCGTCGGTCCGTGACTATGACAAGGTCATCTCACGGGGTTAAAATTGGTGGACTGGAGACATGCGATGCCGGCTGTCGATGACGAGGATCGCCCGAAGAAGAAAATCGTCCATGAGATCGGGCAGGATCTGACGCTTCTGTCGGCGGGCGAACTCACCGAGCGGATTGGAATTCTCAAAGACGAGATTGCGCGGCTCGAGGCCGACATGGCACGCAAGCGCGCGATGAAATCCGCGGCTGATAATTTCTTCAAGAAATAAGCGTTCTCAACTACTTACATTTGAGCCGGGAAGCTTGATTGATGCCGAATCTAAAAAAAGTCCGGTAAGTTTTTTTGAATCCTTAACCTTTCGTTAAGCTTTCTCGTTCATTACAGATCATGTCCATCTTCTGGACATTGAGTGGCTCCTGTCCACTCTGTTTGACGCCTCCCTGTTATCACCTTGAGCCGCCGGCAACGGCGGCTCTTTTTTCGTTAACATTTGTGACCGCCGCGAAAACGCCTGGCGTTCTCACTGGCGAAACGCCGCCGGCAACTATGTCGGAAGGTTCAAACGCTTCGGTGCTGGACAGCGCGGGCGTGCCGCGCGATGCTGGCCGCCGTGGTGTGAGGCGTACATGTCCGAGAAGCGTGCGATGGAAGCCGGCGCGGTCTCCTTTAGCGAGCGGTTGGCGAATTCCCAGGTTTTTGCGACGCTGTTTCGCGACGGCATGGCCTTGGTCGAGGAGACGGCGAGCTATCTCGACAGCGCCGGCCGCCAGGAATCCAAGAAGCTCGAACGCAGTGCCAGCCTGGTTTACGCCACCGAAAGCATGCGGCTGACCACGCGGCTGATGCAGCTTGCCTCGTGGCTATTGCTGCATCGGGCGGTCAAGGAAGGCGAGATGACGCTCGCCCAGGCCAATAAGGAAAAGAGCAAGGTGCGGCTTGCGGCCTGCGAGCCGGGCGACGCCAAATCGCTGGCGCTGTTGCCGGCCAGGCTGCAGGACCTGATCGCGCGCTCCACCAAGCTGCAGGCCGAGGTGCGCCGGCTCGACTCCACCATGCACGCGCCGCCACTGGCCAAAGTCGCGGTCGACAATCCGGTGGAACGGCAATTGGGACTGCTGAAGGCGGCATTCGAGCAGGACGCCTGACATTCTCGTCGCGCCCGCCTCCCGCGCCCCCGCGGGAAATTGACGAAAACCGGCCGTCCGGTCAGGTCTTCAAAAAGCCCGAGAACTTCTTCTGGAACCGCGACAATCGGCCGCCGCGATCGACCAGATGCTGCTGGCCCCCGGTCCAGGCCGGATGCGATTTCGGGTCGATATCGAGATGCAGCGTGTCGCCGGGCTTGCCCCACGTGGTGCGCGTGGTGAACTCGGTGCCGTCGGTCATGACCACCTTGACGGTGTGGTAATCGGGGTGAGTATCGGACTTCATAATTCTGCGCTTTGCTTTGATCTGGTGACAAATTTGGCGGCTCTATAACGCGGCGCAAGGGCGGCGGCAAGCCGCCGCAATTGACCCGGAGCAACGGGACAGGGCATTAGCAGCGCGACCGCTTCGCCTTCGGGGCGCGGGCAGCGGCCGGGAAAGAAGCGATGGAAAGACACGAATTCCGCGCCGCCGCCTCGCTCGCGGCCGTCTTCTCCGTCAGGCTGCTCGGCCTGTTCATGATCTACCCGGTGTTCGCGGCCTATGCGCGCGGCCTTGGCGGCGCCAGCCCTTACCTGATCGGCGAGGCGCTCGGCATCTATGGGCTGACCCAGGGCCTGCTGCAGATTCCATTCGGGCTCCTTTCCGACAAGCTCGGCCGCAAGCTGATGATCGTCGTCGGGCTCCTGTTCTTCGCCGCGGGCAGCGCGGTGGCGGCGCTGTCCACCTCGATCGACGGCGTCATCGTCGGCCGCGCGCTGCAAGGCGCCGGCGCGGTCGGCTCGGTCATTCTCGCGCTCGTTGCGGATCTGACGGCGGAGGAAAACCGCACCAAGGCGATGGCGCTGGTCGGCGTCACCATCGGCGCCTCCTTCATGATCGCGCTCGTGGCCGGGCCGATCGTCGCAACCTTCGTCGGCGTCGCCGGCATTTTCTGGCTGATGGTGGC
>Ga0335081_10021427_pt1 | contig 10463 bp, 8 predicted proteins | sample Lox_Sample_35_FD_206713 | JGI IMG/M metagenome (GOLD analysis project Ga0335081, IMG submission 206713) | Soil microbial communities from Loxahatchee National Wildlife Refuge, Florida, United States - Lox_Sample_3.5 | ecosystem: Environmental > Terrestrial > Soil > Wetlands | place: USA: Florida...
GTTCTTCTTTAGCTGAGCTAACTACCAGATCGTACGTTTAAGGAAAAGGGAGAAATGGGTGACACTCCCAATAGGGAGAAAGGAGTGTCACCATGGAGAATGTAGCAGGAGTCAGGAGGAAGAGCAAGAGGAAAGAGGGTCGGTATGGAAAGCGGTATGAGTTAGAGTTGAAGCTTCGTTGTGTGAAGCTGCGATTGGAAGAAGGATTACCGGTTTCACTTTTGAGTAAGGAGGTTGGATGCAGTAACGACGTCATTCGTCGTTGGGTGAAGGCGTATCAGGAGCGGGGAGAGGCGGGGTTACAGAATCGGGTTGTATCCGCGGGGAGACGGCGGAAGCTTCCCGGTCCGGTACGTGAGAAGATTGTCGAGATCAAGAAACGTGAGCCCCTCTTTGGTGTCAAGCGGATTTCCCATCTTTTAAAGCGTGCGTTCTTCCTCAGTGCCAGCCCAGAAACAGTGCGGCGGACGCTGCGGGCAGAATCGTTAATAGTTCCCTCCAAAAAGAAACACCAGCGCAACGTAACCCGTCCTCGGTTTTTTGAGCGGTCGACGCCGAATCAAATGTGGCAGTCAGATATCTTTACGTTCCGTTTAGGGGGTCGGTATGCCTATTTGATTGGGTTTATCGATGATTATTCGCGGTATGTGGCGGGCTTGGAGTTATACCGGACTCAGACAGCGGATCAGGTGTTAGAGGTGTATCGTCGGGCAATTGGGGAGTATGGGGTGCCGAAGGAGATGCTCACGGACCGGGGGCGGCAATATACAAACTGGCGTGGATCGACCCGGTTTGAGCGGGAGTTAGGGAAGGATCGGGTGAGGCACATTAAATCGCAGGCCCACCATCCGATGACGTTAGGGAAGATCGAGCGGTTTTGGAAGACGATCTATGAGGAGTTTTTGGTGCGGGCGCAGTTTGTGAGTTTCGAGGAGGCAAGAGAAAGAATCCGGCACTGGGTGCAGTATTACAATCACAAGCGGCCTCACCAGGGAATTGCGGGGCTGTGCCCTGCAGATCGGTACTTTGAGATCCAGGCAGAGCTGCGAAAGACGATGGAACGGGGGATTGCGGAGAATGTGCTGGAGATGGCGCTAAGGGGGAAACCACGAGAACCGTTTTACATGGTGGGGCGTATGGAGGGCCAGTCGGTGGTATTACGGGCGGAGAAGGGAAAGCTGCGTTTGATGGTGGATGATGAGGAGGGCGGTGGAAAGAAGGAGATGATCTATGAAGTTGGCGCCAAAGGCGAAGAGAAAGATCGTTCTATTAAGAAGGAGGACAGCGATGGACAAGGTAGACAAGCCGAGGGCGGAGAGGCCAGGGATAGAGGACAAGAGAGGGAGAAAGGTTTCGAGGCATACGGCGGAGGAGAAGTGCCGGGCGGTGCTCTCGGTGTGGACGGAGAGACGCAAACCCGGAGAGGTTTGCCGGGAGTTAGGGGTTACGTGGAATTTATTAACCCAGTGGCAGGACCAGGCGATGGAGGGGATGCTCTTGTCGTTGCAGCCCAGGGTTTCAGTGGAGAAAGGAGTAGCATTGAACCCGCGCCTTGCAGTATTGTTAGAGCGGAAGAGCAAGGGAGGGGAGATGAAAGGGTTGGAGCGGCGTTTGGCCCGACTCCAAGGGAGCCCGGTCAAACAAGGGGAGTTGCGGGAGATTGCAGCAGAGAAGAAGGTCTAACGATCTTCGGGGAGACTGGGAATGGAAGAAAGGAGACGGCGACACAAGAAGGAGAAGGAGCAGAAGCTTGCGCGGGAGCGGGCGTTGGCGATTCTTCAGGTGCGCAGCGGAGCCTTAACGGCAAAGGAGGGAGCGAAGCGGCTGGGGGTATCGCGCAAGACGTATTACGAGTGGGAGGAGAAGTCCCTGAAAGCCATGGCCCTGGCGTTGGAGAATCGTTCTGCAGGGAGGCCCACTGCGCCTATAGACGAGGAGAAGGAGACGCTACGGGAGAGGATCCGGGAGTTAGAGAAGAAACTGGATCTGGCCGAGAAGGCCGTCCGGGTGAAGGAGCTGCTGGGGACCAATGAGGAGTTTCGGAATAATGGCACTAAAAAAAACCGACGGATCGGCAAGAGGCAATCAAAAGGGTTGTGGAGATCATTGAGGAGATGAAGGAACGAACAGGGATGCCTTATAAGATGATCTGCGAGACGCTCCAATTACCCTTGGGGAGTTTTAATCGATGGCGGTGTCGGATTCGGGAAGGCTTGATTTTAATCAAGCGTCCGGGTCCGAAGAAGGTGGAGTCGTTTGATTCCTCGGTCCTTGACGCGGAGATTCGATTGTTAGGTCATGGAAAGAAACGGAGCGCAGGGACCACCGAGTTGTACCAACGACACTACTTGAGTTTGTCCCGGCGAGAGCTGGGGCGAATGGTAGAGAGGGTGAGGCAGGATCTTTGGGCAGATTATCGGCGGCACCTTCGGCGGGTTGAATGGCTCATGCCCGGGGTTGCTTGGGCGATGGACGGCACGGAATACGACGTGGGCCTCACTGGCAAAGTCTATCTGTGCAATATGCAGGATTTGAGTTCGAGGTATAAGTTCTTGCCTCTGGCAGGGGAGTATCCGGTCGGTGAAGAGATCGCGGGATACTTGAGCGAGAAGTTTGATCGGTACGGTGCTCCTTTAGTGCTGAAACGAGATAACGAGGGTAATATGAACCATGCAGCCGTGAACGAGGTTCTGGAGGAATTCTTCATTCTACCCCTAAACAGCCCCGAGTATTACGCACCGTATAATGGAGCGATTGAGGAGTCACAGCGGGAGTTAAAGAGTTGTTTGCGGGAGAAGCTTGTGCTGGGTTTGCCAGACTGCTCCGATCATCTTGCTGCATATGCAGAAGCTACGGTCAATGATCTGAACCATCGGATCCGACCTTGCCTCAACGGAAGGACCTCCTGCCAGGTATTCTTCGAATCCGCCAACAAACCAGTATTTACAAAGCGCCAAAGGAGGAAGATTTATGATAGTATAATGGAAAAGGTAGAAAGGATTTCATCGGCGATGAAACAACCCACACAGGCTATCAGAGAACTGGCCTGGAGGATTGCGTTGGAGTCGTGGCTCAGATCTGAGGGATATATCAAGGTTTACATCAACCAAAAGTGTCACCCAATTTTATCCCTTTTTTAGCTCACGAATAGGTAGGGCGCACAGAATAAAAATTCAATATTCTGTTTCTCTCAAACCGATAATTGTCTCTCCACAAATCCAGAAGCTTTGTTTTATCGAGAGCTTTCATACTCTCTGATTCTCCCCAGAACCCTAATTCGTCCAGTTTCTTGTTGACTTTCGATACCTGGCCGAGACTGACGGAGACTTCTTTTGCTATTTGTCTATAATTCACAGCAGATTCATTCTCGTCCTGAAGTAAGTAGAATCTTATTACCCTTTCTCCTTTCGGATTAAAGAGTCCTGAGAGCCTATCCGATGATTTAAACCTGTTCGGCTTTCCCTCGACCTCTAAGTAGAAGGAGTTAAAATCAAGGTAGGCGTTTCCGGAAAGATCCAAGAACCCCACCCCAATTCTTTTGCACGTTTCCTTTCCTAACCCGGATATGTAAGGAGCAATAATAACCGGGTACGCCTTCTTAGCCTGCCTGGTCGTTTCCAGAAGTTGCAATCCTTTTTCCCTAATCTGCTTTGGAAAGCCCTTGGAAACAATCTCGCAAAGAAGTATCTCCTTTTCCCTGCCCCTTTGCAGGCGTAGCGCGAGGTCCACCTTCTTTTCTCTTCCCATGGAATATTCAGATATAAGGGTGGCGTCTTTGAGTCTGGGGAAAAGCTCTTTAAAATCAGCCTGGAATTTCTGGTCAATCTCTTTTTCCGTCATATATTGTTCACCAAAATAGCCATGTTCACTACTTGGTGAACAATATAATATAAGTGAACATAAATGTCAAGAAGATCTTACTGCAATGCCATGCAAAAGGTATATATACCTTTTGCATGGCATTGCAGTATACTTTCGCTAAAAGGCTTACAATGGTATATATACCATTGTAAGCCAATCGGAGACTTTAACCTTTTGGAGACCTCAAACTTATTAACTGAAAAACAACAGCAAGAGATCAAGGCTCATTTTGAGAAGCTGGGCGCGAAAATATACTCTCGGAGGGATATCGAAGAAATTTTTGTAAATAGCTTGGGCTTATTGTATTTTCCACGCAACATTTGGGGGGACGATTTCTTTGGCCATCTTATCAAGAAATTGGGACTCAAAGAAGTCGTTCTCACTTCTCCAAATTATAATAAGAAATATGTTCGCTATGCGTGGAGGGAAATACCCTTATATCATCTAAGCCTTTCTTTAAGACCACGATCTTATTTGTCCCACCATTCTGCAATGCTCCTAAATGGTCTAACTGCAGTACCTTCAAAAATCATATATGTTAATTCTGAACAATCCCCGAAAATTCGGCGTGAAACCTCTCTGGAACAAGGATCGATAGACTTAGCATTTAAATCTAAACCCAGAACCTCAAAATACATCTTTACTTATAAGAATTGGCAAATATGCTGTCTTAGTGGATTAAATACAAACAACCTTGGAGTAGAGGAGATTGAGACAGGCCAAGGAGAGAAATCACACGTGACAAATATCGAAAGGACTTTAATAGATATAGCGGTTCGCCCCTTTTACGCTGGTGGTACAAGCGAAGTTCAAAGATCCTATATTAAGGCTAAAGGGAAAACCTCTATTGACACGTTAGTGTCAATTTTGAAAAAGATAAATTATATTTATCCCTATCATCAAGTAATTGGTTTTTATATGCAGCGAGCCGGATTTGGAGACTCCGCATTAAATTTACTCAAAAAACTGGGACTCAAATATGATTTTTATCTCGATTATGGAATGAAAGAAAAAGATTATTCAAAGGAATGGAGAATTTACTTTCCCAAAAACATTCCCGATCCAACAAAGTCAAAAACACTATCCAGATACTATCCGGAAAGGATTTGCTAACAAATTATGATTAAATTTCAATGAGTTACAAAACGAGACGCCTATTCGATTCCCGCCGCCTCCATCAATTTTAAATAGAAAAACTCACAAATAGCAGAGCCTCCTCCGCTGCTTCCTTCCTTGAAGTCCACGAGGGCTAATTTGCCAAAACGTGCTCGATTGCAATTAGTAGTTGATAGGTGGTCATTATCCTCTAACTCAAAGTTTTGATATGTCTTTTAAATCGAAAGCCTTTGACAGGTGCGAATAGTGGCGCTATGTTCATTTAAAGGTCTCGGAGACAACCATTAATGTTGTTGTCTTCTCGCCCCATTTTGACTTCGGATAAAAGAACTCAGGAAACTCCAGTCAATGCAATCGGTTGACATACGAAAACAATCTCACTATACTTTCTGATCAGAAAGGCATGTTCTTATCAATTGGGGTTGACGCAGAGCATCTCATATGGTCTTTGACGATGGAGAGCTCAAAGGGCATGATGAAGATTTTTCTCTAACGGGTATGAGCACCCAGTGGTTTTCGAATATCCTTGACGCCATATACGATGGGGTACTGGTGGCCGATGCATCGGCGATCGTCAGATATGTCAATCCGGAATATACCCGGATCACCGGTGTGAAGTGGGAACAGATCGTTGGACGGCCTTTGCTCGAAGTGAGGCCTGGTGCCATTCTGCCTGAGGTCATCCGAACAGGGATTGCGCGCGCAGGAGTTTTCCGCCGGGAGGGCGAAATTGAATATGTTGTCGACATGGCACCGATCTTCAGCGAGGGGCTGATCGTCGGAGGCGTGTCTGTCGTGAAGGACATTACAGAAGTCCATCACCTGTCCCGAAAGCTCAAGCAATTTGTCAGCAGAACCAACCGGCTCAACTCGATCGTCCAGCACGCATTCCATGCCCGGTTTACGTTCGGTGACATCATCGGAGTCAGTGACGATATCAAAAAGGTCATTGCCTTTGCCGGGCGCATTGCGCGAGGTGACAATGACGTTATGATCACTGGGGAGAGCGGAACAGGGAAAGAGGTCTTCGCGCAGGCGATACACAATGACAGCAAGCGATCATCGGGGCCGTTCATCGCCTTCAGCTGTGCGGCTCTGAGCCCCATGCTTGTTGAAAGCGAGCTTTTCGGTTATGCCGATGGCGCCTTTACGGGGGCACACAAGGGAGGAAAGATCGGCTTTTTTGAAATCGCGGAGGGGGGGACTGTTTTCCTCGACGAAGTGGCGGAGCTCAGCATGGAGATGCAGGCCAAGTTGCTTCGGATCTTACAGGAGCGCCGCATTCGAAGAGTCGGCGAAACGGAAGAAATCGCCGTTAACGTAAGGATCATCGCTGCTACCAACCGCAATATCGAGCAGATGTTGAGGACGGGTCATTTCCGTGAGGATCTGTACTACCGGCTCAACGTTGTGAACATCCAGTTGCCAGCTCTGCGGAATCGGCTGTTGGATATCCGTCTCTTGGCGGATCGCTTTCTTGATCAGTGTGGAAAGCGATTGAACCGTGGTTTGGCCTTTTCCCCTGAGGTGTACGAGGCTTTCTATCAGCACCACTGGCCTGGAAACATAAGAGAGCTGATGAACGCCGTCGAATATGCATCAAACATGGCGGAAACGGACTTGATCTTTCCAGAACATCTTCCAAAAGTGTTTCACGGCATGGCGGAAATCCCCAAAAGGAGGACCCTGGAACAGATTCTTCGAGAAGTGGAAAAGAGGATGATCATCAGCAAACTCAACAACCAGGGACGGTCGCTGCCGGCGAAAAAACGCATTGCCAGTGAACTTGGGCTCTCGCTGTCCACGCTCTACGCTAAAATGAAGTCACTCGGCATCGAGCTGGGTAAAGAGGATTAATTCCAGTTTTTCGGAACTTGCTTGCATTCCAATTCCGGATATCCGGAAATTGTTATCACTCGCATGATTAGCCGACTCCAATCCTGATTTTGAATTCATTATTTCCAGAAATTCGGAAATCCTTCAACCCCCATATCGTCCCGATCACCACAGAGCAACTCCTGTCAATTGGTCATCATTGCCTCTTTAACAATCTTAAATGTCATTTAATTTCAGATGGTTAAATCATTTTCAAGAAAAGAAAAAGTGGTGCCGGATGCGATCTTATTCATGCCATGAAGCGGCGTGCATTTTAGGGCACGGTAGTTGCTCTATGGAGAAACATAGGATAATGACGGTGGCGACGTCAGGGTTTCAATTCAATGCATAAGGAGGGCAAGCATGCTTGCTTTGATCGGACTCTTAACTATCCTGGTCTTACTGGCAACCATCCTTACGAAAAAGCTGACGCCCCTTGCAGCACTAATCGCTATCCCCATCATCGGCGCGCTTGCAGCTGGGTTTGGAGTGCTGTCAACGGGTAAATTCATCATTCAGGGGGTTCAGAACATTGCGCCCGTTGTAGCCATGTTTGTTTTCGCCATCATCTTTTTTGGTGTCTTGACCGATGCCGGGATGTTCGATCCCGTCATCGGGGGGATTTTGCGCGTGGTGGGCAATCATCCCACCCGAATCGTCATGGGGAGTGCTTTGCTTGCCATGATCGTACATCTGGATGGTTCCGGAGCCGTAACCTTTCTCATCGCCCTGCCTCCCTTAATTCCACTATACGAACGACTGAAAATGGACAAGAGGGTCCTCGCCTGTGTTGTTGCCCTTGGGGCAGGTACCATGAATATCGTTCCCTGGGGAGGGCCGACGCTCAGGGCTGCCACAGCGCTCCAGGTGAGTGTAACAGATCTTTATAACCCCGTTATTCCATCTCAGGTTTGCGGACTTGCGTTCGTGATGCTGGTCGCCTACTGGCTAGGAAGAAAGGAAACGCGCCGTCTGGGTGTGAAAAATGGTGGAGGCGAAACGTTCGTCTACAAGCGGGAATTAACGCAAGAAGAGAGGCAACTTCGGCGACCAAAGACTTTCTGGTTCAATGTGATTCTCACGATAGCCGTAGTTGCCGGGCTTATTTGGGGTAAACTTGCTCCAGCGGTCTGTTTCATGGTAAGCGCCACCCTCGCTCTGGTTGTTAATTACCCGAACGTGTCTCTCCAGAGAGCGCGGGTGGACGCCCATGCCAAAGCAGCGCTCATGATGGCAAGCATCCTTCTTGCGGCTGGTGCTTTCATCGGCATCATGAAGGGAACAGCGATGATCACCGACATGGCTAAGGCGGCTGTTTCAATCGTGCCTCCGGAATTTGGGCGGCATATTCCTGCAGCGATGTCCGTCTTAGCAATGCCGTTCAGTTTGCTCTTTGATCCCGACTCCTTTTACTTTGGTTTCCTGCCGATCGTGGCGGCAATCGCCAAGGGCCTCGGCGTTCCGCCTCTGCAGGTAGGCCAAGCCGCAATTATCGGTCAGATGACCACGGGATTCCCAATCAGTCCACTTACGCCGTCAACGTTCCTCCTGATCGGATTAGCAAATGTGGAGCTTGCCGATCACCAGAAGTTTACGTTTCTTTATGCCTTTTTGACCACAATCGTCATGTCCATTGTATCGATGCTTATCGGCTTGTACCCACTGTAAAGAAACACGGAGATAACAGATATGAAGAAGATCCGAATTGGCTCGGGGGCCGGTTATTCGGGTGACAGGATAGAACCCGCCGTCGAGCTAGCCGAAAAAGGCAAAATCCAATATCTCGTTTTTGAGTGTCTGGCCGAAAGAACAATCGCCATCGACCAGCAGGCAAAGATGAAAGACCCCGGGGCAGGCTATGATGCTTTGCTAGTTGCAAGGATGGAGGCCTGTCTGCCCGTGTGCATGAAAAACAGCGTTAAAATCATTACCAATATGGGGGCAGCAAATCCGATAGCTGGAGCGGAGAAGATCAAAGAAGTTGCCGGTAAATTGGGCATTAGGGGCCTGAAAATTGCTGCCGTAACGGGCGATGATGTTCTGGAGGTTATAAGAAAAGGCCAGTATCTCATCGAGGAGACAGGTGAGAAATCCTCGGCACTGAAGGATAAGATGGTCTCCGCCAATGCTTATCTGGGTGCGCAATGCATGGTGGACGCTCTACAAAACGGCGCTGATGTGGTCATCACCGGCCGCGTGGCAGACCCTTCAATGTTTATTGCACCAGCAATCTACGAGTTCGGCTGGGATATGAACAACTGGAACCTCATGGGCCAGGCCATCGTCATGGGCCATCTGCTCGAATGCGCAGGGCAGATCACTGGGGGCTATTTCGCCGACCCGGGTTGCAAGGATGTACCGGGTCTCGGCAGACTGGGATTCCCCATAGCCGAGGTCCAAGAGAACGGCACCTTTGTAATCACGAAGGTTCCCGGGTCGGGCGGGATGGTCACGCTGACCACATGCAAGGAACAGTTCCTTTACGAGATCCACGATCCGTCAACGTATATCACCCCGGATGTTATCGCTGACTATACGGGGGTCCAGATGCAGCAGATTGGCAAGGACCAGGTGCAGGTCACGGGCGGAGAGGGAAGAGCTAGAACCGATACACTCAAGGTTTCCATCGGCTATGTGGACAGCTACATTGGTGAGGGTCAGATCAGCTATGGCGGCCCCGGGGCGGTTGCTCGCGGAAAACTGGCTTTGGAAATCGTTGCTGAAAGATTGAAACTCACAGGAGTGCAATTTGACGAAATCCGTTATGACCTCATCGGCGTAAATTCTCTTCACAAGGACAAGCTATCGGCGGGACACGATCCGTACGAGGTCCGTATGAGAGTCGCCGGACGGACAAAGAACATGAAGGAAGCCATTCGCATTGGCAATGAAGTCGAAACCCTCTACACTAACGGCCCGGCAGGAGGAGCTGGTGCGTGGAAGGTCGCCAGGGAAGTGATTGCAATCGTGTCCACGCTTATCCCTCGCTCTCTAGTAAACTATTCCATCCATTACGAGGTGATATAAATGAAACTACGAGAGATCGCTCATTCCCGCACGGGAGACAAGGGCAATACATCCAATATCTCGGTCATTGTCTATGACCCGGCCAAATACCCACTATTGGAAAAGCACCTGACGGCCCAGCGCGTGAAAGAGTTCTTTTCCGAGATCGCCGAAGGAAATGTTGTGCGGTATACGCTTCCCAATATTGGTGCGCTCAATTTCGTAATGTACAAGGCCCTCAGTGGCGGTGTGACACGCACGCTGGCCATCGATCTCCATGGAAAATCCCTCAGTTCGGCCATCCTTGATATAGACATCCCCGACAGGTAGCCTGTTCCGAAGCCGTGCTTTAATTCCCGCGCAGGCAGGCTAAATTGAAGATGAAATTATTCCTGTTTGATGAACAAGTGGGGACGCCGCTCGACTCATCTGTTACTATGTTTACTCACTTTCTACCGGGGTCACTTGTTCAGCCCAGTTTAAGGCAGTTGGGCTTAATAAAATGGCTAAGCCAAAAGGGTGGATTTCTGCTATCGATAGGAACTTTTTAGAAGCTCGAAAATTTACGGTTTGAACATGATATTGTCCGATTTCTTGCGAGAAAA
>Ga0335081_10021428_pt1 | contig 10462 bp, 6 predicted proteins | sample Lox_Sample_35_FD_206713 | JGI IMG/M metagenome (GOLD analysis project Ga0335081, IMG submission 206713) | Soil microbial communities from Loxahatchee National Wildlife Refuge, Florida, United States - Lox_Sample_3.5 | ecosystem: Environmental > Terrestrial > Soil > Wetlands | place: USA: Florida...
TCGTTCGCGACGGCCCTCAGGTCAATGTCTGGATTAGCCACCCGCTCTTCGGTGATGTCGTCCGGCGCCACGTCGGCACAGCGTCGGCTCGGAAGCTGAGGGGCCGCCTCGTACAGGTTCTGCGCGACCGCGACCGCGACCTCGACTCGGCCGCTGGCCGCATCCGGCTGGCGCAGCTGTGCGTGGACAGCGACCAAGCCGTCGATACCGAGCTGCTCGTCGCCGCGGCTAAGGACGCGATGTTCCTGTCGAATCTTCCGCTCGGTGAACGGATCGCGCGCGCGGCGTTCGAACGCAGCGGTGGTGTGCGCGAAGCGGAGCTGCTGTCGCGCGCACTGTTGTGGCAAGGACATCCGGTGCAGGCCAATGAAATCCTCGCTCGGTTTGACCCCGACAACCTCGACGAGCTGCAGCTCGTCCAGTGGGGTATTCCCCACCTGTCGGTCCTGTTCTGGTCGATGGGTGATGTCGCCCGCGCCCAGCAGGTCTTGGCATTGTTGCGTCGGCGTGTGCAGCACCCGAGCCTCAGGCTTGCGGTTGAAGCGACCGGATCGGCGATGGCAGTGCACGAGAACAGAATTGGCGAGGGAATCGCCGAAGCTGAGCGCGTGTTGGCGGACCCGCAGGCCCCGAAACAGGCAATCGAGTGGGCCGCTTTCGCCGCGGGTCTAGCCATGCCGGTCGCCGGCCGCGGCGGCGATTTCGAATCGATCGCCGCCAGATGCCGTGCCGAGCAGAAGCCCACCGACGGCATGATCCGGGTCATGGTGCGCTATGGCGACGTGCTCGCGCTCACCTCCATCGGAGAATTAGATCTGGCTGACAAACGCGCAGCGGATTACGCCGAGTTCTCCTCTGCGGGACAGCGTCTGGCGTGGGCGATCGCGAAGATCATGGCCGGTCTTGTCGGCGTCTACCGTGGCAAGTTCCCCGACGCCATCTCGGCGCTAGAGCAAGCGGTTGCGGCACAGACTGCCGAAGTGGCCATGCCATGGCGGTTGCCCGCAAGGATACTGCTGAAGAAGGCTTACGCGGCGCTCGGCCGTACAGGCGAGGCCGAACGCGTCCTCGCCGACGCCGCCGAGCACGGCGGGCCGCACATGGCGATTCACTCCCCGCAGATGACGATCGCCAAATCGTGGCATGACGCGGCGAAAGGGCTGGAGCGACGAGCGGTCGAATTGGCCCGCGCGGCCGCAGATGTCGCACACCGCTCAGGTCAGTACGCCGTCGAGGCTGAGGCACTGCACCACGCCGCGCGGTTCGGCGACCGCACCGTGGCGTCGCGGCTGGCCGCACTAGCCGAAAACGTGCAGGGGCGAATGGTGACACTTCAGGCCCGCCACGCCGCAGCCCTCGCCGCCGGCGATGCACCGGCTCTTGATGCGGTGAGCGCGGGATTCGAAGACGCCGGCTTGCTCCTGTCGGCCGCAGACTCCGCCGCGCAGGCCGCACCGCTGCATGATCGTGCCGGTCAGCGGCGAAAAAGCGCGGAGTCTGCGGCGCGTGCGCTACAGCTGGCCGCTCGATGCGGCGGAGCGACCACGCCGGCGATCCGATCCGCGGCACGACCCCTGCCGCTGACGTCCCGCGAGCGCGAGATCGCCGCGCTTGTCGCCGAGGGACTGACCAACCGGGAAATCGCAGATCGGTTGACGGTATCGGTTCGTACCGTTGAAGGGCACATCTACCGCGCGTGCATCAAACTCGACGTCACCGATCGCGACGAACTCGCAAAAATCGTTTGGCGGGACGTAAAAACGTAGCAAATGGCGTCCGGCATCAGCGCCCGCGGCGGGCAAGGCCCCGCGTTCGTCGACGCGATCAGCCCAGCGCCGTGCGCAGCGACGCCACAGCGTCATCGATCGAGCCAGAGGTCGAGTAGCCGGCGGCCAGCCGGTGGCCACCACCACCGAACGCGGACGCGACTGCCGCCAAATCCACGTCGGCCTTGGCCCGCATCGACACCGACCACTGCTGCGGGTCGACCTCCTTGAAGACCGCCGCCACCTCAGCCTGCTGTGTGGTGCGCACGATATCGACGATGCTCTCGACTTCCTCTGCGCGCGAACTGACCCAGTCCCGATTGTCGACGACTACGTAGACCAGCCCGCGACCGCCGACCGCGTCGGGCAGCAATCGCGCCGAGCCCAGCACGCGCGACAACAGCGACAGCCACACGAACGGATGGCTATCCATCAGTGTTCGGCTGATCGCGGCGTTGTCCACACCGATGTCGACCAGCCGAGCCGCCAGCCGAAGAGCGCGGGCGCTGGCCCAGCGGAACGACCCGGTGTCGGTTGTGAGCCCGGCGTAGATGCAGTGCGCGACCTCTGGGTCGATCGGCTTGCCCCACGTGTCAAGGATTTCGGCAACCATCATCGTGGTGGAATCCGCTGACAGGTCGACGAAGTTCGCGGTGCCGAACATATCGTTGGAGGCGTGGTGGTCGATGACCAGCAGCTGCCGGCCCGGACCGGCTAAATCACTCAGGCCGCCCAGCCGCCTTACACTCGGAACATCAACAGTCACAACCAAATCGACATCGCGACGCATCGCATCGGGACTGACCAGCAAGTGACAGCCGGGCAACGACGCCAGCGACTCCGGCAATGTCGCCGGCGCGGCGAAACTGACCTCGACCCGTTTGCCGCACTTGTCCAGCACCAAGGCCAGTGCCAGCCCGGCGCCAATGGTGTCGGCGTCAGGTTGGACATGAGCCACCACCCCGATCGTCGCGGCGCCCGACAGCAGCTCGACGGCACCGAGGGCGTCGACGCGTGCCCCCAGCTCAGTCTTCGGGTCAATCGTCGTCACCGGTATCTCCCCCGCGAGCGGGCGGTTCCCACATGTCAAGCGCGTCGCTGGTCCGAATGTCTGGCCCCGGCGGTTTCGCGGCCGACCCGCCGTCACGGTATGGATCGGCCTCCCCGGCCGGCTTGGCACCCGAGCGAGTCCGCGCCACATCGGCGTCCGCGGCGCGAGCACGGGCCAGCAACTCGTCCATCCGATGCACACTGTCGGACGTCGTATCCCGGGTAAACGTCAGGGTGGGAGTGAAGCGCACGCCGGTGCCCGCCCCGACCTTGGTGCGTAGCGTACCTTTGGCCCGTTCCAGCGCAGCTGCGGCAGCGGCGTAATCCGGCTCGTCGTCCAGGGTGCGTCCCATCACCGTGTAATACACCGTCGCATCGTGCAGGTCGGCGGTCACCTTCACGTCGACGATGGTCACCCCGTCCAGCCCCGGATCCTTGATGCCGAACTCGATCGCCGAGGCGACGATCGTGAAAATCCGTTTGGCCAGCCGGCGCGCCCGGGCGGGGTCAGCCATGCGCGAGGCTCACTGTGCAACTCATCAGGCACGCTCCTTCTCGACCAGCTCGTAGGACTCGATGATGTCGCCTTCCTTGATGTCGGAGTAGCCCAGCGTCATACCGCACTCGTAGCCCTCGCGGACCTCGGTCACGTCGTCCTTTTCCCGTCGCAGCGAGCTCACCGTGAGGTTGTCGGCGACCACGATGTTGTCCCGTAGCAGCCGGGCCTTGCGGTTGCGCCGCATCACACCGGAGGTGACCAGGCAGCCGGCGATGACGCCGACCTTCGACGACCGGAACAGCGCCCGGATCTCGGCACGACCCAGCTCGACCTCTTCATAGACCGGCTTGAGCATGCCGCGCAGCGCCTTCTCGATGTCGTCGATCGCCTGGTAGATCACCGAGTAGTAACGGATCTCCACGCCTTCGCGGTTGGCCAGCTCGGTGGCCTTGCCCTCGGCACGCACGTTGAAGCCGATGATGATCGCGTCCGAGGCCGACGCCAGGTTGACGTTGGTCTCGGTGATGCCGCCGACCCCGCGGTCGATGACGCGCAGCGCCACCTCGTCATCGACCTGGATCCCCATTAGGGCCTCTTCCAGCGCCTCGACGGTACCGGCGTTGTCGCCCTTCAGGATCAGGTTCAGCTGGCTGGTTTCCTTCAGCGCCGAGTCCAGATCCTCCAGGCTGATCCGCTTGCGAGAACGCGCCGCCAGGGCGTTGCGCTTGCGGGCACTACGCCGGTCCGCGATTTGGCGGGCAATGCGGTCTTCGTCGACGACCAGGAAGTTGTCACCGGCGCCGGGCACCGACGTGAAGCCGATGACCTGCACCGGACGCGACGGCAGCGCCTCCTCGATGTCCTCGCCGTACTCGTCAACCATGCGGCGGACCCGGCCGTAGGCATCGCCAGCGACCACCGAGTCGCCGACGTGCAGCGTGCCGCGCTGCACCAACACGGTGGCGACTGGTCCGCGACCACGGTCCAGGTGCGCCTCGATCGCCACACCCTGGGCCTCCATGTCGGGGTTGGCCCGCAGGTCCAGGGCGGCGTCGGCGGTCAGCAGCACCGCCTCTTCCAGCGCCTCGATGTTGGTGCCCACCTTCGCCGAGATGTCCACGAACATCGTGTCGCCGCCGAATTCCTCTGGCACCAAACCGTATTCGGTGAGCTGGCCACGGATCTTGGCCGGGTCGGCACCCTCTTTGTCGATCTTGTTCACCGCTACCACGATCGGCACATCGGCGGCCTGCGCGTGGTTGATGGCCTCCACGGTCTGCGGCATGACGCCGTCGTCGGCGGCGACCACCAGGATCGCGATGTCGGTGGCCTTGGCGCCGCGGGCGCGCATGGCGGTGAACGCCTCGTGGCCCGGGGTGTCGATGAAGGTGATCAGCCGCTCGGTGCCGTCGAGGTCGACGGACACCTGGTAGGCGCCGATGTGCTGGGTGATGCCGCCGGCCTCGGCCTCGCGGACGTTGGTCTTGCGGATGGTGTCCAGCAGTCGGGTTTTACCGTGGTCGACGTGGCCCATCACGGTCACCACCGGCGGACGGATCTGCAGGTCCTCCTCGGTGCCTTCGTCTTCGCCGTAGCTCAGGTCGAAGGATTCCAGCAGCTCGCGGTCTTCGTCCTCCGGGCTGACGACCTGGACGTTGTAGTTCATCTCGCTGCCCAGCAGCTCGAGCGTCTCGTCGCCGACCGATTGTGTCGCCGTCACCATCTCGCCGAGATTGAACAGTGCCTGCACCAGCGCAGCCGGGTTGGCATCGATCTTTTCAGCGAAGTCCGACAGGGACGCGCCACGTGCCAATCGGATCGTCTCGCCGTTGCCGTGCGGCAACCGCACGCCGCCGACGACGGGCGCCTGCATCGAGTCGTATTCCTGGCGCTTCTGCCGCTTGGACTTGCGGCCGCGCCGGGGCACGCCGCCAGGACGGCCGAACGCGCCGGCAGCACCGCCCCGCTGCCCGGGACGGCCACCACCACCACCACCGCCACCGCCACCGCCGCCGCCACCGGGACGGCCGCGGAAGCCGGCTCCGGGCGCGGCACCCACTCCGCTCGCGCCGCCGCGGTAGTTACCGCCACCGGCGTCGGAGCGGCCGCCGCCAGGCCCACCGGGCCGGCCACCCCCGGGTCGAGGTGCGCCCGAACGTGCTGGGCGGGGTTGACCGCCAGCACCACCCGGACGGGGTGGCATGCTGCCGGGCGAAGCGCCCGGCCGTGGCGCCCCAGGCCGGGCCGCTCCAGGGCGGGGCGCCGGCGGACGCGGGATGGGCCGGTCGACGGGTTGCGCCGACGAGAACGGATTATTGCCGACGCGCGGGGTACGGACTCCCGGCTTCGGTATCGGACCTGGACGCGGGCCCGGCGTCATACCGGGGTGGGGCGCCGGTTGGCTGGGTGGCTGTCCGGGGGTCGGTGCTCCTGGCTGCCCGGGGGACGGCGCCGACGGCCGTTCGGGTGGCGGCGCCGGCGGCGCGGGCGCTTCTGCGGCCGCAGCCGGGGAAACCTGGGCGGTTGCCACTGGACCGGCGTCGGCGGGCCTGGCGGGCGCGCTAGTCGCTTCGCCGTTGCCGGCGGCCTTGCTAATGGCCTTGTCGAGGGCCTGGCCGAGCGATTTTTCGGGGCGCTTGGCGGGACCCTTATCGGGGGCCGGCTTGCCGCCTCCGAACGACTCACGCAGCCGGCGAGCGACCGGCGCCTCTACCGTCGACGATGCGGATTTGACGAATTCGCCCTGTTCATTCAGCCGGGCGAGAACTTCCTTGCTGGTGACACCGAGTTCCTTTGCCAACTCGTGTACGCGGGCCTTACCTGCCACTACATCTCCTGTCTATGAGGCGACAGTCGTGGGCCGCGCCTCGGGTTTAGCTATGACGCATTGTCATCGGGACTTCACGGTGTGCTCATGTTCTTTGCTACCTGTTCTGTTGCCGGGCGAGTCGAGCGCGTGGAAGTGCTCGACCACCGCGGATGTGTCCGGTGAACCGGTGATGCGCAGCGCTTTTGTGAAAGCAGCCCGCCGAATCGCCTGTTGGATGCACTGCAGTACGGGATGCAGCCATGCACCCCGCCCCGGCAGGCTACTCCCTGTGTCAACGATCACGGCGTATTCGCCGTTCCCAGTCGGCACAGCCACCACTCGAAGCAGTTCGACGGCCAACTCTCGCTTTCGGCACCCCACACACGTCCGCACCGGTCCACCGGTGTGTCTGTGCGTCAAGGCCGAAGGCTCACGCTGGATCACGGTTCAGTCTAGCGTCACTCAACGGATGGTCAGAACCACTTGAGCATGCGCCATGAGCTGCTGTGCTGCCAGCGCGGAAAAGCCAGACGATCTCCGCCGTCAGCGGGCTGCCAACGTGAGTACCTGTCCGGCGAGCAGCCTTATTCCATCCGGGAATTCGATGCCTGCGCTGGTACACCGGGTGGGCACGGCCGTCCCGTCGACGGACGCGTCGTAGTCGACTGCGCCGCCGACCACCGTGAGCCGGTGCACGTCGAGCCGCCCGCCGGTGCAGGCCATGACGAGCTGGTCACCCTGCTGCGACCACAGGCCCCACCCGGAGCCGGCGAGGAACGGCACGGCGGTGCCCGGCTGGCGGAAGGTGTACGCGCCAGCCGGGCCGTCGTGGGCGAACCCGGCCAGCGCCTGCAGCGCCGACCAGCCGGCCAGCGAGCGCGCGTAGTAGTCGCCGCACTCGATCTCGTTGAACGGGTTGCGTCGCCGCCCGTCGTAGCGCGCCCACACGGCGTCCAGCACGGCGCGCCCCTCGTAGTGCAAGCCCTCGCGCCAGCAGTGCGCGGCCACCTGGTACTCCGAGCCGGTCCACACCTCGTCGGCGTAGCGGATCGGCACTGCGGGCCGATCACCGTGCGGCCAGGTGCACAACAGCAGCCCAGCGTCGTCGCCGTCGGCGAACACCCGGTACGGGTGGGTGAAGTCGCGGAACCCGCGGCGCAGGTTGTGCCGCACCACCGCGGCGAGGGCGGTGCGCACGTGCTCGGCGGGCAGCAGGTAGCCGAGGTCGAGCTGGTGCGCCCACCACTGCCCAATCAGCTGGTCAGCCAGGCACCCGTCGCTCCACTGGTAGTCGGGGTTGTCGCCGGGCAGCAGCCGCTGCACGTAGTACTCGCCGGTGAACAGCGCCGCGTCATAGGACTCGCTGGCCTGGGAGAAGGTGGCCCGGTACCCGGTCGCGGTGTCGGCGTCGTCGAGGAGGCCGGCCATCTTCTCTGCGGCACGCAGCGCGGCGAGCCACAGCGTGCCCATAAACGGGTTGTGCCCGGTGAGGTCGATGTCGTGGGTGCTGGGCTGACTGCCGCTGAGCATCCCGGTGCCGTCGACGTTCCAGGTGTCCTCTACGTGGCGCAACAGGCGGGTGAGGTTTGGCCAGTAGCGGCGCAGCCAGTCGATGCCCGCGCCGGCGCGGTACTCGCGGTAGGCCTTGAGGACGACGCCGAGCATACCGTCCAGCGCCGGCCCGTCGGGACCGCCGATCGGCTCGCCCCACAGCTGCCGTAGGTAGATCGGCGCGATCACCCGGTGCGGTACATACCCTGCCGGTGCCTGCATGATCTCGAACTCGGTCTCGCGCATGCTGCGTTCCAGCTCGGGGAACGCCGCCGCGAGCGCCTGCGCGTAGTTCCAGACGTGCGTGCAGTTGAGCGGACAGGAACCGCCATACCGCCCCGACCACATCACGGTCGAGGCGCCCAGCACCCCCTCGAATGCGAAGAACCGCCCGTCTGCGGTGCGGAAGCAGGTGGGGCTGCGCACGGTCGCGAGCTGCGCGGCGACATGGGTGACAGCGGCGTCGTCCAGGCCGGAGCGGGCCAGCGTGGACGTCCACGCGCCGGTGGCCTCGCGCAGCGCGGACCAATCTCGGCGCACCCGCTCGAATACGTCCTGCGCGTTGGCGTAGCGGGTGGCGTAATGGTTGCCCAGCCAGAACCGAGAACGCCCCCACTCCGGGCGATCCGGGCCGAACTGCTCGAAGTTGACGTACCGGTTGGGGAAATACCACGTCAATGCGACCCGGATCAGCCGCTGCTCGCCCGGCCGCAGCCGGAACGGAACGCCGAGGCCGGCGTTCCAGGTGCTGCCCGCCGGGCTGGCGCCGCTCGCCGGGTGCGGGGCGTGCCGGTGCGGGTCGGCGGTGCCCGCCGCAAAGGCGAGCCGCGGCTCGCCGCTGGCCAGCGCCCGCGAGCGCAGGAAGGTGACGAACTCACCCGCGTGCCGCCACCGGGTCAGTGCGGCGGCCCGCGGGTCGTCGGCGGCCATTACCATCTGCCCGGCGCCCAGGGCGTCGTCGGGAAGCGCGGCGTTGTCCAGCACCACGCTCGTCCAGCCGTCGGGGCGCAGCAGCCGGTTGGTGTTGCCTCCATACCCAGGCGTCTGCACGCCGTCGATCGGGGTGATGCCGTCCCAGCCGACGGCGTTCTGCACGGTGGCGCCCAGTGTTCCGTGCAGCGGGTGGTCGTCGGTGTTGACTAGCCGGAACGTGAACAGCGCCGCCGGGATGGAGCTGGCGTCGACGTCCAGCGGCACCAGCGGGTTGAACGCCTCCAGCGTGACATCCAGGGGAAGGGCCGGGTCCAGGTAGCGCACCCGGGCGATCGGGTAGGTGCCGCAGAACGTGGTGCGGGCCACCCCGGGATGGCGGCTCAGCAGGTCACGCTGCCACTCCGGCACCACGTCGTCGGTGACCAGCGGGGTGCCGGTCGAGTCCCGCGGCGGCGCCTGCAGGACGCGCAGCTCGTCCAGCGGCGGCTCCCACCGGCTGACGCGCAGCGCGAAAAACGACCCGGGTAGTGCGCCGGCATGGTTGCCGATATTGTGCAGCTGCCACTGCCGCAGGCCGCCGTCAGCGCAGATAGCCAAGTTCCCGGTGCCGATGCCGCCGAGCGGCATCGCCAAGTGGCCGAACTCGGCGCCGTCGCACTCGGCTGCGCGCACGTCGTCGGGCCAGGTCACGTGAGCGACTCGATGGGCTCGCCGCCCACCTCCAGGTCGTCGGCGCTGGGCAGCGGCGGGCGCGGCACGCACGGGCGGTCCAGGTAGAAGAACGCGGTGGAGGCAATGTCGTCGTACCGGGGCTGGTAACGATGGCCTGACGTCCATCCGAGGGCTTGGATGTCCACGCGCAGGTCGGTGTGGAAGTGGATAGGGTCCAGCAGGTGCCAGCGGTACATGCCGAAACGCTGCTGGCTGCGGTATAGCCCGTCCGGGCGGATGATTTGGTGCAGCCCGAGGAATGGTGTCGAGTAGGCGGTGTAGCCCTGCCCGGGCACGTCGAAGTCCCAGGCGCCGCCGAAGTAGTCCTCGGTGCCGGTGCCGCAGATCGTGGGGAACTCCTCGTCGCCGTCGAGGTAGAACTTGACCTCGCCCTCGCCCCACCAGCCGGGGCGGTTGACGCCCCAGGCCAGGTAGATGCCGACGTACTTCCCGCTGCCGTGCACACGGTCGAGGATCGGGTGCACGGTGCCGGCGGGCAGCGGGTTGCTGCGGTGGAACTGGCTGTGCAGGTACCCGGCGTCGGCGACACCTACGTCGATCTCGTAGCTGATCTGGTAGTAGACGGTGGCGGCCTGCGGCGCGCGGTTCTCCAGCGTCAGCCTGGCATGCCGGGGCACCGGCATCGGCCAGTAGCTGTTGAAGCCGCCGTGCGGATTGACCGCGACCGGCACGGAAGAGAGCTGGGCGAATTCGCACCAGCCCTGGCCGAAGAAATCGCCGAGTGGTACCTCGATTGCGGGCTCGTCCGCGTTGTCCCAGTACGCGCGCAGGATGAGGCTGCGCCAGTTGCTGGGGTGTGTGGTCAGCCAGATGTGCGTGATGAGCGCCGGCCCGTCGATGGCGGCCAGCAGATGCGTGGTGTGCCCGTCAACGTCGACGCTAGGAGAGATCTTCCAGCCCGTGCCGAGGTGTGCTGCGCGGGGCGCGCCGGTGCCCTCGGCAGCGCGGGCACCGCCGCCCTTGGCGCCGTCGAAGTTCTCCGGGCTGATCGATCGAGACTGCGCGCCGCTCAGCCGGGCCAGCGAACGCAGGTCGATCATGCAGACCAGCATGCATGATCGGTCATTGCGGGTTGCCCAGGTGATAGGCAGCGGCCATCCGCGTGTCGGTGGCTTCGAGTCC
>Ga0335081_10021429_pt1 | contig 10461 bp, 8 predicted proteins | sample Lox_Sample_35_FD_206713 | JGI IMG/M metagenome (GOLD analysis project Ga0335081, IMG submission 206713) | Soil microbial communities from Loxahatchee National Wildlife Refuge, Florida, United States - Lox_Sample_3.5 | ecosystem: Environmental > Terrestrial > Soil > Wetlands | place: USA: Florida...
GCCGCCCCTACCGTCTGCGGCGGTCACTTCGACTGCGCCCGCGTTGACGTTCACGATCGATCCGACCGGAACCTGGCGCGCACCGGTTAGCGGCACGGCTGTCCCGCCCGGCACGGTCAGTAACACTTTGCCGGATACCCGGGCCACGTCGACCGTGGAGGCGAAAACCGGGCTCGGCGGAGAGGCCGCGCCGAGCGCGAGAGATGCGCCGACGAGCACGGCCGAGAGAGCTATCGCAGCAGCAGCAGTCCTCGGCGCGTGACCACGCCTACCAGATCGACTTCGCGCGCCGGCCCTCACAGCGCGGATCGTACCGGTTCCGGGACAGCGCGAGGGAGCGTTTACGGGCAAGTGCGGCGATACGGCTCGTCGGGCAGGAACTCGTTCCACTCCGAACGGAGGAGGCTGCGATGCACCACACCGCACAGTCGCGCGGACACGGCCCCGAACGGTACGCTGGCAGGCAGCGGCCCACTCACCTGCACCGTGCCGTCGAGACTGGCCGTCGCGAGCATGTGACCGTCGGGGCTGAAGGCGAGGCCCTCAACCGGCCCGGAGTGCCCATCGATCGCCAGGCCGAGCCTCGACGTAATGTCCCAAAGGATGGCGCTCGGCCCGGCACCCGCGGAGGCCAGCAGTCTGCCGTTTGGGCTGAACGCGACGGAAAGCAGGGAGCCGCTCGACCCGCTGAGCGGATCGCCGAGCGACTGACCGGTCTCGGGGTCCCACAGCGTCACAGTACGGTCGTCCCCGCCGGCGGCGAGCACTCGCCCGTTCGGGCTGAAGGCTACGCTTTGCACGGCCGCCGTGAAGCCGGTCAGCGTGCGCAGACGGCGACCAGACGCAACGTCCCACAGGATGACCGACTCGTCGGAGCTGGCCGACGCTAGTGTCCGCCCGTCGGGGCTGAACGCCACACCGTTGACGAAGTCGGTGTGGCCGCGCAAGGTGCGCTCGCGCGCGCCCGTCATCGGGTTCCATAGGACCACCGCATCGTCGGCGCCGGCCGAAGCAAGTGTCCGTCCGTCGGGGCTGAAGGCCACGCTGTAGACGAAGTCCGTGTGGCCCCGCAGAGTGCGCTCCCGCGCTCCCGTCGCTGAATTCCACAGAGTCACCGTAGAGTCGGCGTTCGCCGACGCGAGCATCCGCCCGTCCGGGCTGAACGCCACGTGCTCCACGGCGCCGTCGTTCCCGGCGAACGTCCGCACGAGCTGTCCGGTTGTGGCACTCCGCAGCGTCACGGCATCACCTGCGCCGGCAGCGATCACATCGCCGTCGGGACTGAACGCCACGCCGGCGACCTGACTGTTTTCCTCGAGCGTGCGTTCTAGCGAGGCGGGCTGTGTCCGCCATATGATCACGTGATCATCGTCGCCCCCCGAGGCGAGGACGCCGCCCGGGCCGAAGGCGACGCTCTCGATCGCGGCAAACTGGCCACTGAACGTTCGCAGGCGGCGACCGGTCGTAGGCTGCCAGACAGTCACGGCTTGACCGGCACCGGCGGCTGCCAGCATGCCCCCGTCAGGGCTGTAAGCCACCGAGTTGACGGCGCTCATCTGGCCGCGAAGGTCCATCCGACGCCTCGCCGTGACCGTGTTCCAGAGGGTAACTAAGTTGTCATCGCCGGCGGATGCGAGCGTCCGTCCGTCTGGGGCGAACGCCACGGAGTTGACTGCGGCGCGGCTCCGGCGCAACGTATGCGCGGGCTGCCCGGTGTTGAGGCCCCAGATAATCACCCGCCCATCGCCACCCCCGGAGGCAAGCGTGGCACGATCCGGACTGAAAGCGACGCTGTCCACGGTAGTCCGACCCACCTGCAGCACCCGGAGGCGACGGCCGCTGCGCACGTCCCACAGGACGACGCTGTGGTCGGCGCCCCCCGATGCCACCATGGCGGCGTCCGGGCTGAACGCCACGGCGTACACCGGTGCCGAGTCCTCCCGGAGGGATGCGAGCAGGCGACCAGTGGTGACGCTCCAAAGCGTGACCGTGCCGTCGTCGCCTCCCGCTACAAGGAGCGCACCGTCGGGACTGAACGCAACGCTCCACAGCTTGTTTCCGCCGCGAAAGGTGTGCTCGGTGCGCCCGGTCGCGGGATCCTGGATGAGCATAGTGCCGTCGGCTCCGACCGACGCGATCAGCTTGCCATTGGGGCTGACCGCAACGCTGGTCACCGCGGCGGCATGACCACCGAGATAGGCGATTATCGGGGCAGTGGCTTGCACGGCCTCGACCAGGCTCGCTCGCGCGCCGCCGGTCGCTGCGTAGTGGAATGCTTCCAGGCTGAGCAGCGCGCCGCGATCGATCGGGCCGCGTTGGATATAGGGCAGCGCGGCGGCTGCCAACTGTCGGGAGAGCGCGAGATGCTGGGCGCGCACCGCTCGCGACGTCTCAACGCGGGCCAGCACCGCCAGGACGATGGCCACGACCAGAAGGGCGGTTACCGCCAGGGCCATCGCGCGGAATAGCTGGGCACGCCGGCGCTCACGCCCGGCCGCCGCCTCAGCGGCCTCCTTCTCACGTTCCAGACGGAGGGCGTTCTGGGTCGAGCGCCAGGACAGGATCGCGGGCGCGAGAACGTCGTGGAAGATCTCCACCCGCGGCCTTCCGTCGTCCCCCGGCGCGGCGGGGACCGGGCGCAGGATTCGCTGGTCGCCCGCGGCCAAGCGCCCGATCAGCGCCTGCACCTGCTCGAAGTCGCGCCCGCTGTAGTCGGCAAGATCGGAGATCGTATGCGCAATCTTGGTTCCCCCCGGGGTCACCAGATGGTTGAACACCTCGACCGCGGTGTCTCGTTCCTCATCGGATAGGCCGCGCATCGCCTCCTCGAGGTGGGACCGAACGATCCGTTCTGCGCCGCCGAGCTCGATCAGCGTCGAGAGCCGCAGCGATTGCGATCCCTCGCGTTGCTCGTGCTCCCAGAGAGCGCTCATGACGAGCTGCAGGTACGGCGTCTCGATCTGGTCGTGCTCGCGCGCGGCGCCGTTGCCGAACACGAGCGCGCCTCGGCCCTCGTGCTCGAACGCGACTCGGCCGGTCTGCACCTGATCGAGCACGGCATCGACAAGCGCCGGCTCGATCTGAACTGGTGCCGTGTCGAGATGTGCGGCATTGAACCGCTCGATCGGCCGGACGATTGCGTGGCGCGCCGCTTGACGATCAAGGTATTCGAGGTGGAGGTAGTTGCCGTAGAGGTTGCCGATCTTGCCCAGGAACAGCTCCCCTAGACCCGCGTACGCGTCCTCGCGCACCGCGATCAGGAAGTTAGCGCGCAGGTCGCCGCGATTCAGGCACGCTGCCAGCTCATCGGCGAACCGACCGACGCGAGGCTCGCGGGAGCTGTAAAGCAGGTATTCCTCGAACTGGTCGAGGATGACGAGCAGCGTCGCATCTGTCGCCGCGGCGGCAGTTTGGATGACCTCGTGCAGCGGCGCACCCGGAAGCTCCGAAATCGAGCCGGAGGCGAACGGTCGGATCGCCGCCCGCACCTCGGATACGAACTCGCCCGTCGGGTCGTCGCGCCATGAGCTGAACACCACGGGGACGTAGCCGGCAGAGCCGCGCTCGGCCACGCTTCTCTGCGCCAGCGTCCGCAGCCGGGCCGCCACGCCCGCTCGCAGCAAGGAGGTCTTCCCGACTCCGCTCTCCGCATAGAGCAGTGTGAGCCGTGCAGCCCGCAGGTTGCTGATGATTAGCGCGCGCTCGTCGTCGCGCCCGAAGAACATATCCGCTCGCTCCTCGGTGTAAGGGGCCAGTCCGATGTACGGTTCTTCTTGCGCCCCGGCGAGGGGAGGGTCCAGGTCGGTGCTCACCGGCTATGTTCGGATAGCTCTACGCGCCAGCACGTGCCGGTCCAGCTGCTCCACGTATTCGTCCAAGGATGCGGCAAAGCACTCGACCTTCGCGTTCGTCCAGAAGTCCTTTTCGAGCAAGTCCGGGGTGCGCTCGATCGCCCACGACCTCGATCCCAGAGCCTCACCTCGCCATATCCGCTTGAGAAAGACGCGCAGATTCCAATCGCGCATCGTGTAGCCGAGAAATAGGCAGTGGCTCTCGGTGAGCTTAGCCAGGATCTGGTTTGGTACCAGGCTCTCAATCGGACCCCCGCTCAGGTAGTCGATGTAGTGGTCTTCGGTGACCACGAACGTTTCCTTCCACCGTTTGGCATCGGCTTCGTCGCACACACCTCCATGGACTTTCACGATCACCGACCGCTCGAGGTCACCGAAGTCATCGATCGGAAATCCGCTGTACCGGTTGGGGACCCTTATCAGTTCCGGCTCCCGGTCGAACGGAAAGTGCACGAACTTGCCGCGATCCTCGCCTGCACCGACGTAAACGGCGAGATCGTACGGCTCTTGCTCGTCCTCGAAGGCTTGCTCGAGGCTCGAGTCGTAGTTAGTTGTCACGATCATCTGGTAGCGGACGGGCAGGCCGAGACGCTCAAGCTCCTGGGGAAGCCGCGCGAGGAAGCGATGGACCTCGCTCGGCTTACGCTCGGGCGCGAGGATCCGCCGTAGCGTCCGCAGCAGGTCCGGCCGGCCGGACAATACGTACACCTGCTGAGCCACCCGCGGCAGCTCGAGCGGCCCGGGCTCCAGTTCGAACCGCCGAGCCAACTGAGCAGCGACCTCATCGGCGTCCGGCAATGACCCAAACACCCGCGGGCCCAGTACGGGAACGACCGTGCCCTCGTCGGTCATGTAGCGCGCCACCGCCTCGTAGTGTCTTTGATCGGGCATGAGCACAACCGCCTCCGAGTCCTGCGGCGAGATTTCGGTCCGGCGCGTCTTTGGCGGACTCGGGGGTGGCGGCACCGGCGGCAGGCTCGGCGGCGGTGCCGGGAGGGCCGACGTGCCAGCCGACTCGGTCTGGGCAGCCGGCGCAGTTGGACGGCGTGCGATCGCCTCGATTGCCGAGATCAGGTAGTCGACGTCCTCGTCGTAGTGCGTATGGCGAAGCTCGACAGCCTGGAGCCCGCTCAGCCGTCTGATCGATCTGGGCAGCCGGTCCGCAGCTGGCATGCGGGCCTCGCCGACAAGAACTGGGAGCACCTCTACGCCCGCGCTGCGGCTGAGCGCGAGCTCGAGCTCGAGCTTGACTATGTCTTCGCGTGGATCCGCGAGCCTGTCCCGGGCCCGCTCCTCCATGCTGGCCAGCCACCGAGGCCCGATCACCACGACGAAGACCCCGGAGGACCCAACCCGGGACTTGGTGGCGTTGAGCCAGGTCGTCCCTGGCTTCACGTCGACGACGTCCAGGAACACGTTCTCGCTGCCGAGTCGCCGAGCTAGCCGCTCGTAGATCAGACGCGCCTCGGCCGCCGCGTCCTCGCGCCGGTAGTTGATGAACACCCTCGGTGTTGCATCGCCCGCTGAGCCGCGTGTCCGCTCCTGGTCCTTCACTTGCCGTGTCTTCCCCTTGGCCGGAGTCTCAACGATCCGCGGACCTATTTCAAGCCACGGCGGCTTTGCGTCCAGACACGACGCGGAGCAAGCGCCTGCCGTGGAGCAGGTAGCTGCGATCGAACCCCTCGTTGATCCATTCGTGGGTGCGCACGCGCAGACGCGCGTGCATGTCCCGCCATTCGAGATCTCCCTCGAGCGCGCCAATGAGCCGCGTGAGCGCGCTACTGAGGTCGTCGCCTTCCCGCATGAGATCCAGTTCAGCTGCTCGACTGGCGACGGCGCCTGGCGCGGGTCGACGTCACGGCGAACAACTGGCACGATTGGTTTATGCATCGCGACGGCGGTCTCAAGCTCGTCACGACACGCCGGGGCTCGTAGCGACTCGGGACTGAGGACGAACAGCAGCACCTTCGCCGCCCCGATTCCAGCGCGCACACGCTCACGCCAGTCTGCGGCTGGAGGAGTGTCTTCCAGGTCAACCCAGAGGTCTTTCCGGCGCTCGGCCAGCAGAGCGCAGAGACAATCCCGACGAAGTCCCGGTCTACGCGGGAGTACGAAATCAAGGCTTCCGGCCGGTCGGGCTGCTCCCGCGCGCGCACATCGGATTGCCTGGCGCTACCGTCTGCAGCAAGCCGCGACTCATTGACAAGGTGCTCAGCCGTGCTTACGTCGCTTCGCTCGAGCTTGGTAGGACCTCTGTTGTACGCCTCCGGGGTGCTGGGTTCATCGGCAGAGATAGGTCGTCGGCGTCCGTGAAAGACCGCACGTAGGCCCATCGCGGTCCACCATTCCTTCCATTCTCTACCGATCTCGCCATGGCAACCCAGCGTGCGCGGCATTCATGCCTGCGGTCGGCAAGTACGAAATTGGCCGTGTTGCACAGCGCCCATACAGACGGACCGCAGGGTCATTCAGAAGATGCGGAACGCTGCGAGAATGCGTTCATGACCGGTACCGAAGCACGAGGGGGCGAACATGCGGCAGGGCACGCTGATCGCAGCCCAGCGGCATGTGCGGTCGTGGAGCTCGAGTTATACAAGCTTGCGGTCGAGATGGCGGACCGTATCTCCGGCCGGCGCGCACTTGCCAACACGTTCTTCTTGACGGTCAATACGGGGTTGGCCGCTTTGCTCGGTGGGGGGAACCTACGCTGGTATGTGGCGGTTGCGGGAATCGTGTTCGCGGTTTCTTGGTGGGCCTTGTTGCAGAGCTACCGGCGACTGAATTGGGCGAAGTTCGAGGTGATCAACCGAATCGAGCGTGACTCGCTGCCTCTGGGCATCTACTCCGAGGAATGGACTTACTTGCAGGGCACTTCATCGCGGCGCAAGGTTTGGCCTCCGAAGGATTTCCTGGCCTGGCTCAAGGGATACAGGGAACTCGGAGCTATCGAGCGGATCGTTCCGCTCGCGTTTATCGCAATCTACGTTGCTGAGCTGATCCGTCAGGTGGCGAGTTGACCTACGTCGACGAGATAGCCGATGCAATTCAACGCGATGTACCACCGGCGCTACTCCCCGACGGTGACACCCGCGGGCTGTTTCGCATGTATGCCGTACTCGCGTTGGCGAAGGGTGTCGGAGTCGACCTTGAGGACGTGCACAACGCCTGGTCCGCGTGGATGAGCACGCGGGACCCAGATCATCGGTCGATCAAGCCGCTCGCCGACCTCGAGCCCGCCGTCCAGGATGCCGACCGTCCCTACCTCGAAGCAATCCGCCGAGTTGCCCGGGAGCGAAGCCTCGGCGAGTGAGTAGGCCGCCAAGATTCGACACCCACTGCACCGGAACCTCGGATCGCGTCAATCAGATGACGTCCCGCTGGACTCGGAGGCGCCACGACGTGAACCAGACGTCCCGCGTTTGGTTCATATCTCGGACCGTCGCCGAGCTCCATCACCCGCGGATTAGCCGATGCGGGCGGAATGTTCGCGTCCGCCTCGGGAACCGCGTCATTCGCATTGGCTTCGCCGCCGGTCACGAAGAAGATCGTTGCAGTGCTCGGCCCGAAGTGTGTGCTGGCCGTGAGTTCGCTTGCGCCGATGCTAATGCCAGACGAACCAACGGCGTCGCCTCATCCGTGCCCGAGATTGTCAGCCGGTCGCCCTGCCGGTGAGGATGTGGAGCTATCGCCCCGGGCATGGCCGCGCGTAGGGAATCGTGGGTTCTGCTTGGGTCCACATTCGACGTGCTTGAGACACATCGATGTTGCCACACAGTTCCTCAATATACGAAGGGATGGGGTAGTTGGTCCACATTCTGATCGTGCGATCGCGACTTCCGGACGCGAAGCATGTGGAGGTATGCGCTATGACCGGTCAGCGGCAGGCCGAGCTCGTGACCCGAGGCCACTGAGAGGATGGCGCTGCGTGCGTTCACAGTCGAGGACAGCGGAATCCCGCGACCGCGAGCAGACTCGCGACCTGGAGATCATTGGTGCTTGTGGCCTGAGACGCGAGGAGCTGTGATTGCGCAACGTGCGTCTCATTGATTGCCCTTTGGCGCTGGACCATCGCGACAATCGTGAGGACCAGCGCAATCGCGAGACCAACGGCGAGCGCGCCGACGATGGCGCGCAACCGCTGAGTGGCGGCGTGTCGACCCCGCGCGATGTATTCCGTCTGCTCGCGGGTTGGAGCCTGCGGGTGCCCCTCATGAGCCGCAAGCCACCCCTCGGCGGCGCGCAAGTCTTTACCGCGGATCAGATAGCTGCGGTCGCGCCCCGAGTCGAGCCATTCTCGCGCGCGACCGGCCAGTCGTGTGTGCTGGTCGCGCCACTCGAGGTCGACCTCGAGGGCCTCGACCAGCCGTCTCATTGCGGTCACCGAGTCATCCTCGGCGCGCATGAACACTCAATCCGCGTCCGCCAGGGCTGCCGACAGGAGTTCGTCGGGCACATCGCGATGGACGAGCGGAATGATCAGCTTGTTGAGGGCGACCGCCTCGTCGAGCTCGTTGCGACGTGCTTGCAACTCAATCGACGCCGGACTGATTACAAAGATCAAGGCTTTACAAGCCTCAATCCCTCGCTTTACTCGCTCCCGCCGACTGGCACCGCCAAGAATGTCAGTGTCTACCCAAACCTCATGATCGCGTGAGCGCAACGCCGCGACGAGATAATCGAGGACAAAGCCACTGTCCTCACGTGCGTATGACAGGAACGCGTCATACCGTCCTGCCTCGGTTGCTCGTGGTGCCTCAGCGGCTTCCGCGACCTGATTAGCAGCCAAGATTCGCACAACCTCCAGTCAACAGCACCGAGGGTCCCTGGCAGACCGAAGGCCTGCCTCGGCGGCGATGAGATCAAGCCTACGTCTGCGCAGCTCGGACGCGCATCGAGCCCAACCACGGATAGGGCTCCATGGACAGTACGGACGCGACACCCCCTGCTGGCAACGGGAGTCACGACGACCGCGCTGCGTACGCGCGCCGACACGAATGCAGGTCCTGACACCGTGGACCACGTCCGTCCCGCGTCTCGCCACGAGCGGGGACGGCGGCAATCGCCCTGACAGGCCTGCTCGTCGGCGGCCAGGAGGGCTCTCGGGTGCGGCTCGCACGTCGCCGGCGTCCTGATTGACGTCAGATCCGGCTTGTGCCAATCACACAACCTCGGGTGGTCACGGCGTCCTGACGGTCGGCTGTCGCTTCGCCAGGAGGTGCACAAGCTTGGCGCGGCCGCGACCTCGCTGCTGGTGCGGACGACAACCAGCTGTATGAGCCCGGCGAGCGGGTCGGTCCGCGATCGGTTGTGCTTGTCGGGGCATGAAAATCCTCACGGCAGGAATCCCTGGTCCGGCCGCGTAGTAGCGGGTCACCTGGGACAGGGGTTCTTGTTGTGGAGAACGCAGCTGGGCAGGCCGTTTTGGACGATGCGCTTCGAGCGCGGGCAAGTCTTTCTGGCCGCCCCTGCGACTCGCCCGGGTTGTGCCGCGAGCACGTATCGGTCTTTGTCGTTTCGCCCACGCGTTCTCCGTGCTGTGTGTTAGCCCACGAGGAGGTGATTGTCGTGTCGAAGGTGCAGCCTGTGTGCAGGTGGACGGGTCGGGCGATCGGCCTGGATCTGCATCGCGACTTCTGCGAGATCGCGATCTGCGAGGAAGGACAGTCGTACGGCGCGGGCCGCGTGGCGATGACTGCGGAGGGGATCGAGGCGCTGGCGGATAGCCTGCTGCCGAGCGACCGGGTGGTGATGGAGGTCTCAAGCGGGGCGTGGGAGGTCGCGCGCCGGTTGGAGGGCCGCTGCCAGCGGGTGGTGGTCGTGTCTCCCGACGACACCGGCATCGCGCAGGCGCGCGCGAAGACGGACAAGCTTGATGCCCGGACGCTGGCGAGCCTGTTGTGGCGGGGGGAGCTTGAGGCGGTGTGGACGCCGGATGACCGCGTGCGGGTGCTGCGCCGGCGGCTTCATCGTCGCGAGCAGCTGGTGCGCGCCCGCACACGCGCGAAGAACGAGGTGCATGGCGTGTTGATGCGCACGCTGCAGGGCAAGCCGCCGTGCTCTGACATGTTCGGGGTCAAGGGCCGCCGCTGGCTCGAACAGCTCCAACAGAAACTCGCGGTCGAGGAGGCCGAGACGCTTGAGTCGGCGCTGCGGCAGATCGATTTCCTTGACCGTGAGATCGAGCAGGTCGAGCGGACGGTCGCGCAGCAGATGCTCGACTCGCCCGAGGCCAAGCGGCTGTTGACCGTGCCGGGCGTGAACGTGATCGCCGCCGCGACGTTCCTGGCCGCGGTCGGCGACATCACGCGGTTCCGCGACTCGCGCAAACTGATCGCCTACCTGGGATTGGACCCGCGCGTCAGGCAGTCAGGCGATCACCCCGCCCGTCCCGGCAGGATCTCCAAGCGCGGCTCCGCGCAGGCGCGCTGGGCGCTGGTCGAGGCCGCCTGGTCAGTCGTCCAGCAGCCCGGGCCGCTGCGCGCGTTCTATGAGCGGATCAAGGGCCGCGGGAGTGTCGGAGGAACCGTGTAAGCGTGGCCGAAAGGACAAGCCATGCCTACGAGAACTCACAGCAGGATCGATCAAGAAGATGTTGTCAGCGAGGAGCGAA
>Ga0335081_10021432_pt1 | contig 10460 bp, 6 predicted proteins | sample Lox_Sample_35_FD_206713 | JGI IMG/M metagenome (GOLD analysis project Ga0335081, IMG submission 206713) | Soil microbial communities from Loxahatchee National Wildlife Refuge, Florida, United States - Lox_Sample_3.5 | ecosystem: Environmental > Terrestrial > Soil > Wetlands | place: USA: Florida...
CAGAGATACATGATCTTTTCGCTTCCAGCGGCCATATTGCTTGCCGGATGCGGGGTGTCCGCACTCCCCAGGCGAAACTTAGGGGTCTGGCTGGCGGCTGTTTTGTGCGCAAGCTGCGCCGTCACGATTCTCCTCGGCTACCGCAAACCACGCGAGGACTGGCGCGGCGTCACGAATGCCATTCTCATGTCTGCGGCGCCCGGAGACGCGCTGCTGATCTATCCCTTCTACGCGCGCCCTGGATTCGACTATTACTATGATCTCCACCGGCAGAACGCGCCTGCCTTGCGTCTCTTCACTCGTCCGTTCTATGGATTCGGAGAAGGTGATCAAGATCTGGTGCGGGCCCTGGATTCCAGCTCCCGCCCATTTCGTCATGTATGGGTAGTGCTGCGGCGGGCAAGTCACGGCCACGACTATCAGGCCGAGAACTCGGCGATATTGGCCACACTGCAAGCTGACTTCGGCAAGCCAGTGACACGGCAATTCCAGGATCTAACCCTGCTCGAGTATGGCGCCTGACGCTTCAACCTGAACCTGAGACCCGGGCCTCAGATGATTGCAGCGCGCTAAAGGACGAACCGCAATTGGTGGCTTAAGATGCCGCTGAAGCGCCGCTCCGGCAGCTATGCCTTAGAATGAAGACGCCTCCTGCATGAGCCTGAAGTCCCAGCCTGCGCCCGCCGCGCCGATCGCCGCCGCCGCTGCTAACCTTGCTTCCAACTCTCGCTGGCTGACCATCTGGCGCTCGCCGGGCTGGATTGTACTGGTCGCCTTCGCGGTGCGCGTGCTCTGGATCGCGCTGGCGCACACCTATCGCATTCGCACCAGCGAGCACAACTTCGGCTTCGGCTGGGAGATCGCGCGCATTGGCTATTCGCTGGCGCACGGAATGGGCTTCAGTTCGCCCTTCGGCGGCAACACCGGCCCGTCGGCCTGGACCGCGCCCGTTTACCCCTGGATCGTCTCGCTCGCCTTTCGCGCTTTCGGGAGCTACTCGCGCGCCTCGGCCTTTGCGCTCCTCACCTTCAACAGCCTTTTCGCCGCGCTCACCTGCTGGACCATCTACCGCACCGCGCTCCGTGTCTTCAATCGGACGGTGGCGATCTGGTCGGCGTGGATTTGGGCGCTGCTTCCCTACACCATCTTCTGGTCCGTGCGCTACATCTGGGAGACGAGCCTCTCGGCATTTCTCTTGAGCCTGCTCTTCATGCTGACGGTCGAGATGGATGGCGACGAGCGGCCCTCCTCGTGGATCGGCTACGGTTTGCTCTGGGGTATCGCGGCGCTGACCAATCCCGCCCTGCTGTCGTTCCTGCCGTTTGCCGGATGCTGGCTTGTGTGTCAACTCCATCGCCGAGGAAAGCGATGGCTCGCTCCCGCGGCGCTGAGCGCCGTCATCTTCTGGATGACGATCCTGCCCTGGCTGGTGCGCAACTACGAGACGATGGGCCAGTTTGTCTTCATCCGCGACAACGCCGGCAACGAGCTGCGCGTCGGCAATAATCCACTCGCCGAAGGCATCTATGTTGTCGCCTATCATCCCGCCGACAACGATCTGCTGCTGGCCAAGTACAGGCGAATGGGCGAGCTCGCCTTCTGCGCCGAGCAAGGCCGCTTGGCGAAGCAATGGATCGCGGAACATCCCGGCAAGTTCGCCGAGATCACCGTGCGCCGCATCATTTTCTTCTGGGATGGCATTCCGAAGATCACGAAAATCGAAGGCCTGGCGGAAACCAAGAACTCGCTGTTTCTGGCGTCGTCGGTGTTGGCGATCTGGGGATTACTGCTGGCCATCAAGCGCCGCGTTCACGGCGCGTTTCTGTTCGCCAGCCTGCTTATCTTTTATCCGCTGGTTTACTATGTTTGCTTCCCGCAACCGCGATATCGGCACCCCATCGACCCTGAGTTGCTGATCCTGGGAGTGTACTTGGTCTCCGAAGCCCGACCACGCACCGCACCCGGCCGCTCCGAGCAGGACCTGCCGGAGTTGGAGCAGGACGAAAGCCTGCCGCAGTTCCACACCTTGTCGGTCATCATCCCGGTCTACAATGAGCGGCGCACGGTATTGAACCTGTTGCGGCGAGTGGCGCGTCAGCCGCTCAGCCTACATAAAGAGCTGATCATCGTGGACGACTACTCCTCCGATGGCACGCGCGAGTTCCTGCAAGAGTCCGACTTGCAGGGGCTGCTGGGCGGCAGTGGCGCCAACAGCGTGAAGCTGGTGCTGCACCAGAAGAACATGGGCAAAGGCGCCGGCGTGCGCACGGGGTTGGAGCATGCCACCGGCGAGCTGGTGCTCATCCAGGATGCCGATCTGGAATACGATCCCCGCGACTATCCCGCGCTGATCGCGCCCATTCTGGAGGGCCACGCTGATGCCGTCTTCGGCAATCGCTTTCATTTCGGGCCGCATCGCGTGCCGCGCTATGGCCGCTACGTGATGAACCGCGTCTTTTCGCTGGTGTGCAATGTGCTCACCGGCATCAGCATTCACGACGTCACCGCCTGCTACAAGGTCTTTCGCCGCGAGTTGCTGTTGCAGATGCATCTGCGCTCCAACCGCTTCAGCGTGGAAACCGAAATGACCGTGAAGCTGGCGAAGCTGGGCGCGCGCATCTACGAGGTGCCCATTGCCTATCACGGGCGCACTTATGCCGAAGGCAAGAAGATCAGTTGGAGCGACGGCCTGATGGCGGTGTATGACCTGGTGAAGTATCGGTTACGGGATTGAGTCGCGTACTCGTTGCGAGCCCGGGTCTCGAACCCCGCGAGACCCGGGGCACCCACGGCGTGGTTCTCGGACTTATCGCCAGTGGGGTGTTTCTACGGCATCCACTCGAAAACTACTCCGTTGCCCGAGTTGCCGCCCCACCCTGCGCCATACAGATTTCCCTGCGGGTCGGAGACCAGCCCGTCGACCGGAAAGCCTCCGTCCGAACCGCCCGAATATTGGTAGAGCAGGTTGTAGGTCCAGCCACCCGAACCCGGCGACAGCTTGAAGACGGTCCCGCATCCAAATCCCAGGCCGCACCCCGGCAGGCCACCCTCGAACGTCGTGCCGTAAAGATTGCCGTGGCTGTCTAGAAGAAGCGTCCCGACGGGACCGGGAACAGTCGGCCCGCCGCTGGTCAAGTAATAGAGCGTGGTGAAATTCCACTGACCGCCGGAGGGGGTCAACTCGAAGACCGTTCCGTTACCAGCAGCGGCGTAGGCGGTAGTGCCATAGATATTTCCCGCGTTGTCGAAGATCAATCCACCATAGGGGGCGTATCCGTCCAGCCCGCCAAAGCTGTAGAGAATGTTCTCTGTCCAGCCCGTGCCGGAGGGCACGAGCTGAAACACCGTGCCGAAGGTGTTCGCTCCCCCGTCCGCCGTGGTGCCATACAGATTGCCGGCCGCATCCAGCAGCAGCCCGCTTTCCGGCTGCGCACCGTCGGGGAAACCCATAAAGCTGTAAAGCACCGTTTCCGTCCACCCGGAGCCCGACGGCGTCAGCTTGAACACCGCGCCCATATCTGCCGATCCTCCCGATTGGGTGGTGCCGTAGATATTCCCCGCCGCATCGAAAACAACGGGGCTGTAGGGGTTCCCGCCATCGTCACCCCCGGTAAAGCGGTAAAGGATGGTTTCGTTCCAAGGGCACATCGTGGTTTGGCAGATGCGAGGCGGGGGTGTGAGCTTGAACACTATGCCTTGGTTATGGCCTCCCATGGCAGTTGTCCCGTACAAGCTGCCGTCGCGGCCAATCACCACGGGCGCGTTCGGCTCCGCCCCATCGTTATCGTCACCAGGTTGGGGAAAGCTATAGAGCGGGTAGAAAATCCAACCCGAGCCCCTTTTCGCGAGCTTGAAAACCATTCCATAGCCGTAATCGCCGCCTTGGGTGGTCGTGCCGTAGAAGTTCCCGGCTGCGTCCCTCGCCAATCCGGCCCACGGCGCCGAGCCGTCGGGAGAGTTGTGGAAGCCGTGGAGGACATTTAAGGTTTGCGCCTGCATTGGGGGCGCGGTGAATAGGGTGAGCAAAACTACGGCAAGGACCAGTATTACGCCGTAGCAGCAACTCGCTACTGAAAACCACAGTTCCTTTGAGCGCGCCATTGACTATCTCCTGAAGTCACAGGAAGCAAGTCACACGACTCGCAAGCCTTGGAGCCGGAACTCCAAGCCTGCAAGCCAGGGTCCCCACTTCCCTGTGAAATTGTTTATTTGGTCAGGCCAGATTGCCAGATCGTTTGGCAGTGCCCCTTTTTCGCTCTTTTGGCGGGATAAGTCAAGCGACGAATTGCGCCTAACAAATTGAGTCAGCGCCACTTACAACCCTAAGGTGCAATCGCCTACACCAATCAGCGCCATGCGTTCGCCCACCCGAAGTGGTGAGTTTGACCGCCTGTTCGTAACCGGCGGCAGTAACTCGTGAAAAATCGCAGCGTTAGCCGCCGCGGGACTTCGCTTTGACTTAATTAGAGCTAGCTGATCGGCTGGTTGACCTGCATTTCGTTCCAGAGATCGCTTAAGCGGAAGAAAATCGGCGTCTCCGCAACGCGGAATTCTTCCACCGGCAACCATGCGGGCGTGCTGCAATCGTGACCAATCCTATTGATGGGATCGACCACCCAGATGTTTGGCACACCCATGTTGCGATAGTCGGCGAGGCGCTCCGTGTAACGCGGAATGCGATCTTCGGGAGAGAGTATCTCGATGACGGCGAGCGGTGGCTTCGTGAGCACAGGTTCAATCGGTTGCCCGCCGGATATCACGCAAATATCGGCGATTCTGACCCTCGTCGGCGAAACGCGGATTCGCATTTCACTTGCTGCCTCGAGTTGCCATTCTCGGCGATGCTGTAGAAACCAGCCGCCCAGAAACAACTGGATAAAGCCGTGCTCAAACTCTCCCAAGTTGCGCTCCTGGATTTCGCCGTCAACGTAGTCGCAGTCCGGGCGATAACTTTGCGCTAGGTACTCTTGCAATGAAATCTGTACAGTTGCCATAACGAACTACCAGTGCGAAAATTCTACTCCGCCTCCACGGTTTTGGGATAAGGTCCCCGGTATCCAAGCTGGTGCGAGATGCGCCGCGCCGCTTCCTTCACCATGTCCGCAATGTGGGGCACGGCATCGCGCGGAACGTCGTTGATGGTGCCGGTCGAGGCGATCGCGGCTTCGATCCCGCCCTCGCCGTTGAAGATGGGAGCACCCACGCAGCGCGCGCCCAGGCTGTTTTCCTCGTCGTCGACCGAATATCCCAACTGGCGCACCCGCTCCAGTTCGTGCAGCAATCGCGGCAAGGTTGTGATGGTGTGTGTCGTCAGTTTCTTCAGCCCACGATGGCGCAACACCGCATCGCGTTCTTTGGGATCGAGGTACGCCAGCAATGCCTTGCCGACCGCGGTGGAATGCACCTCCATGCGGCGGCCCACCCAGGTGTTCATCTTGATGAACCCTGGCGCCTCCACCTTCTCGACGTACACCGCCTCGCCGTGATCGAGGATGGCCAAATGCGTCGTGATGTGAATGCGGTCCACGAGGTGCTGCATGATGGGATGCGCGACCTCCCGCACATCAACTCCCCCCAGAGCTGCCCGCGAGAGGTTCAGCACCTTCATGCCCAGCCGGTACTTGCCTCCATCGCCGTCGCGGCGGAGGTAGCCGTGGTGCTCCAGCGTGCGCAGGATGTAGCTGGCGGAGCTCTTTGGAATCTTGAGCTTACGGCTGAATTCGGCGTTCGACATGCCGCCCTCGCGCTGCGCCGCCGCCTCCAGGATCAGCAGCGTGCGCTCGACCGCCGTGGATGAAGTGTCATTTTCAGAAGCCATAGCCAACCCAGTCTAGCAGGGGAAGAATCCGATTCCATTGTACGCAAATATGAATTTATGTTCAATATTCTGAACAACGGGGTTGCGGCTGCGGTCAGCGCTGCATTACTGTTTGTACGCTATATGGAATGATTGTTCAGCCGGTTGAACTGAACGTTCGTTCCAATTGACGTCATTCATCCGGTGGTCAGCACGACCCGAACTCTTAAACGCTCGAATCTGAGAGGAGATCACGAAGATGGCGGCACAACCGACCGCGGCGCAGTTGGCAAAATCCTGGAGGACCGATGGCCGCTGGAAAGGCGTCCAGCGTCCTTACACTCCCGAAGACGTGGTGCGCTTGCGCGGCACGCTTCACATCGAACACACCCTCGCCCGCCTGGGCGCCGAACGTCTGTGGGAGATGCTGAACCGCGACGGCTACGTGAACGCGCTGGGCGCGATGAGCGGCAATCAAGCGGTGCAGATGGTGGCTGCCGGCCTTCAGGCGATTTACGTCAGCGGCTGGCAGTGTGCCGCCGACGCCAACAACGCGGGACAGATGTATCCCGACCAGAGTCTCTACCCTGCCGACTCGGTGCCGAACCTGTGCCGCCGGCTGAACAATGCCCTCACTCGCGCCGACCAGATCCATCACTCCGAAGGCAAGAACGGTATTCACTGGTTTGCGCCGCTGATTGCGGACGCTGAGGCCGGCTTCGGCGGCACCCTGAACGCCTTCGAACTAATGAAGGGGATGATCGAAGCGGGCGCGGCTTGTGTCCACTTCGAAGACCAGTTGTCCTCCGCGAAAAAGTGCGGACATCTCGGCGGCAAAGTGCTGGTGCCCACGCAGGAAGCGATCCAGAAGCTGGTGGCGGCGCGCCTCGCGGCGGACGTCCTGGATGTCCCGACCCTGGTTCTGGCGCGCACGGACGCCAACAGCGCCTTCCTGCTGACCAGCGACATCGACGATTACGACAAATTCTTCTGCACCGGCAAGCGCACGGTGGAAGGTTTCTACGAGATCAACGGTGGCCTGGATTCCGCCATTGCGCGTGGCCTGGCCTACGCGCCTTACGCCGACCTCATCTGGTGCGAGACCTCAGAGCCGAACCTCAAGGAGGCCGAGCGCTTCGCCGACGCCATTCACAAGAGGTTCCCCGGCAAGTTGCTGGCGTACAACTGCTCGCCATCGTTCAACTGGAAGAAGAAGCTGGACGACGCAACCATCGCGCGCTTCCAGCCGGCGCTGGCGGAGATGGGCTACAAGTTCCAGTTCATTACGCTGGCGGGCTTTCATGTGCTCAACCTCAGCATGTTCGAACTGGCCCGCGCCTACCGGGATACCGGCATGACCGCCTATTCGCGGGTGCAGGAGAAGGAATTCTCGCGCGAGTACAGCCACGGCTACTCGGCGGTGAAGCACCAGCGCTTTGTCGGCACCGGTTATTTCGACGCGGTCACGCAGGTGATCGCCAGCGGCAAGTCGTCCGTCACGGCGCTGGAGCACTCGACCGAGGCCGAGCAGTTCGCCGAGATGAAGGTGCCAGGGCAGATGATCGAGATCGGCCAGGATCCGTCCTGCCGTCCGATACTGGGCGAGTGCCCGCTGACCTGCGAGCACGACCACGAGCATGTACGGAGCGGCAACATGGCGGCCAACGATTAGCAGTTTCCCCTCAGCAGAGAGTGCGTGCTAACCGGCACGGGTCCTCACCGACCCGTGCCTTTTTTCTAGCGATGATCCTGACTGCACGAACATTGTCTGTTGACGTGGATGATGCGTTTGGCTCGGCCTCTGCGCACGGTATTCGTTCTGGTACTATTACCGCTTATCTTTGCGTGGATTGGAGATTTTCATGCGCCGATTCTCAACAGTTCTGGTTTCCTTGCTGCTCGCTGGAGTTGCTGCCAGCCCGCTCGGAAGCAATACAAAACCAGGATCCAAGCAGGACGGGGCTAACGACTCGCGGCTCACCGGCGCATTCCGCCGTCCGGCGGACCACGGCTGGACCTTCGTCCATCTCGCCGGTACTCCCTCCGCGATCGGCTTCCAGCATGGCTATCTGTTGGCGCCGGAGATCGATGATGCGCTGAAAATGGAGAAGGTTGAGCTGGTTCACGACAACAATAAAGACTGGCAGTTCTTTCGCCATGCGGCGCAGAACATGATGTGGCCGCACATTGAAGCGGAGTATCGCGAAGAATTGCAGGGCATCACGGAAGGTGCAAACGCCGCCGGAGTCAAACTGGACATCTGGGATGTGGTCGCGCTGAACGCGTTCCCGGAGTGGAGCTACTACGTCAAGCAATACGACAAAGAGCACGGCATCAAATCGGCGCCGTCGGTCGTCCCCGCTGAACATTGCAGCGCCTTCGTCGCCACCGGCAGCTACACCAAGGACGGACGAGTGGTGATTGCGCACAACAACTGGTCAAGCTATCTGGATGGCGCGCGCTGGACCATCATCTTCGACGTTGTCCCCACCAAAGGGCAGCACTTCATAATGGACGGCTTCCCCGGCCTCATTCATAGCGGCGACGATTTTGGCGTCAACTCCGCAGGCATCGTGATTACCGAGACCACGATCAGCCAATTCTTCGGCTACGACCCCAATGGGATACCGGAGTTCGTGCGCGCCCGCAAAGCGATGCAGTACTCGCAATCTATCGATGATTTCGTGCGCATCATGAAGACGGGCAACAACGGCGGTTATGCCAACGATTGGCTGATCGCCGACACCCGGCGCAACGAGATCGCCAGCCTCGAACTCGGGTTAAAGAACGTCACCTTGGAGCGCAAGCAGGACGGCTACTTCGTCAGCGCAAATTTTCCGATTAACGACAAACTCACGCGCGAGGAAACCGACTACGACGTACATGATCCCAGCCGCAGCTCGAATGCGCGCCACATCCGTTGGGAGCAACTGATGGCGGAAAACAAAGGAAAGATCGATCTCGCTGCGGCGGAGAAGTTCGAGAGCGATCACTACGATACCTACAGCAAGAAGATCGAGCCCAGCGAGCGGACGCTTTGCGGACACGTTGATCTTTCGCCGCGCGGTATGCAGCCTTGGCAGCCGCCCTTTGGCATCGCAGGGACGGTCCAGAACAAAGCCACAACAGCGGCCATGGCCGAGAAAATGCAGTTGGTCGCCGCCGCGGGACACGCGTGCGGTATCGACTTCAAGGCCGCGCCGCATTTGCAAGCGCATCCCGAGTTCGACTGGCAAAACGACGTGCTGCGCGACATGGACTCGCAGCCGTGGACTGAGTTTGAGGCGACAAAGTAGCAGACAGCAGTTGGCGCTCAGTGGTCCTTGTTCAGCCATTGCGATGCGGTTGTAATGGGTGGGGTGAGAGCGCGCAGCGCTCCCGACACTACGGTTCAGGTATCTTCTCCGCGGAGGCTGCAGTGTCCCCAGTTGTGGGAGGTTGGGCCAGGATCGTCCAAATCTCGGCCCGTTTTGCCCGAAGCTCGTTTGTGCAATTCAGCGTATATCCCGGCGTGAAAAGGTGAACGCTCCTAGAACCAGCACACTTCTTATCCATACCGTAGCGGAAGAGCTGGTCGGGAGTTCGGTCGACGCCGCTGAGCACCTGACATCCTAATAAATCGTCCAAGTCCTTCGCCGAGCACCACCACGGCGTCATAAACGAAAACTTCTCATCAGGCAGCAGCTTCAGGTACTCTCGGCGAAGGTCAGCAACTTCGTGAATGCCTGGAGGTTTAGAACTAACGCGAAGAATGCAAGCCTTCAAGAAGGCTCTGTGGCGAGATGTAGACAGTAGTAAAACACGCTGCCCTGCGGCCATCCCAAACTACAACCTGAGTTCCCGGCATCAATGCAAATGCCATTAGCTGTGTGAAGAAATGCCTGTGACAATTGATATAACTTTTCATGAGCTGGAAGACCCTTGAACCTGCCGGAGGCAACCGTCAAACCAGGCCATTTCATGTCGCGAAGTGCAGAATCAATATGAAAACCGATTGTTCCATCCGGATTTTCCCAAATCGCAGAAACACCTGGAGGCAATTGAGGCAATGTCATCCGCAGGTCTAAACCGGGGCGCTTCTTCTTGGACATATCCTGTTTGATAATTCCCCGCTTACCACGTGGCTATACTTATCGCTAGTTGCTAGCTGCTAGTTGCTGCCCGCCATCGGCACCTTAATTCCCTTCTCTTTCGCAAATGACCTAGCCTGGTCGTAGCCCGCATCCACATGGCGCGCAACGCCGATGCCGGGATCGTTGGTCAGAACGCGCTCGATGCGCTTGGCCATGGCGTCGCTGCCGTCGGCGACGGTCACCTGTCCCGCGTGTTGCGAGTAGCCGATGCCCACGCCGCCGCCGTTGTGGATCGAGACCCATGACGCACCACTCGCGGTGTTCAGCAGCGCGTTCAGCAGCGGCCAGTCGGCGATGGCGTCGCTGCCGTCCTTCATGGCTTCGGTTTCACGGAAGGGCGAGGCGACGGAGCCGCAGTCGAGGTGATCGCGGCCCATCACGATTGGCGCCTTCAGCTTCCCAGTTTTAACTAACTGGTTAATTGATAGCCCAAACTGCGCCCGCTCCCCGTAACCCAGCCAGCAGATGCGGCACGGCAGTCCCTGAAACTTGATCCGCTTGCGGGCGAGACCGATCCAGCGGCTGAGGAT
>Ga0335081_10021434_pt1 | contig 10460 bp, 6 predicted proteins | sample Lox_Sample_35_FD_206713 | JGI IMG/M metagenome (GOLD analysis project Ga0335081, IMG submission 206713) | Soil microbial communities from Loxahatchee National Wildlife Refuge, Florida, United States - Lox_Sample_3.5 | ecosystem: Environmental > Terrestrial > Soil > Wetlands | place: USA: Florida...
CGTATTTATTTGCTGTTTGAACGGCTGACGTTCAAACCCACTTATTATGTGTGTGTAAATGACCTTGTGCTGACGCAATTTGCTAATGAGATATCTAGATTGACAATGCCTAAATTCCTTAGCTGGGATCAGCGTAGGCTTTTTGACGTAACCGATACCACTATCTCGTTTTTGCGGCTCTCACTGAGTCTGACCGACAGATTCAATTCGAATTTTCGGACGCCGTTTTATTCAGGAGGAACCGTTACCTATGTTGCTCTTCAAATTGCGCTCATTATGGGCTTTTCAGAAGCCATCTTAATTGGGGTTGACCATTCTTTTGTTGATAAGGGCGTACCCAATAAAGTGGAAACACGAAAATCGGAAATAGACCGTAATCATTTTCGCCCCGACTATTTCCCTAGAGGGGTAAAATGGCAATTACCTGATTTGAAACGATCAGAACAAGCTTATGCACTGGCTCGAAAGGCTTTTGAGGAAAAGGGCGGCAGGATTGTAGACGCCACCATAAACGGGAAGTGCCCGGTATTTGAGAGAGCAGATTTTTACTCGCTCTTTTGATAATCCATGAAAATCTCACTGCTAGGTGTTCAGATAGACTCCGTCAGTTACTTTACTGCAACTCATCAGGTAATTGAATGGGCGCAGCAATCAGTTGGGCGTTGTGTTTGTTGCGCCAATGTGCATATGTTGATGGAGGCTCATGACTCTTGTAATTTTATGAATATTATTAATCAATCCGACTTGATTGTCCCTGATGGGATGCCTTTGGTTTGGTTGATGCGCGCTAAAGGTTGTGGGGATCAAAAGCGCGTGTACGGACCGACCTTGATGTCATGTATTGTCGCAGCTGCAGCGCGGGGAAAAATCCCAATTGGATTTTATGGAGGCAAGCCCGAAGTGTTGGAGGCGCTGGTGGGACGGTTGCAGACGCAAAACTTGGATTTGAATGTAGCCTATTCTCTTAGCCCGCCGTTTCATGCGTTGAGTTTAGCGGAGGATGATCAAGTCATTGAACAGATCAACCAATCTGGCGTGAACATACTTTTTGTCGGATTAGGGTGTCCGCTGCAGGAGAAATGGATGGCCGCACACAAGGGACGGATCCATGCCGTGATGGTTGGTGTAGGTGCAGCATTTGATTTTTATGCCGGTGTGAAAGCGCAGGCGCCGGAGTGGATGCAGGCAACGGGTCTTGAATGGTTGTTTCGTTTGACTACCGAACCCGGACGGTTGTGGAAGCGTTATTTGATTCACAACCCACGTTTTATTTTCCTTGCAATTGCAGAGCTGTGTGGTCTCATCCGATAAAATATAATCATGCTCCGACGTTTCTCGGTCAACTTCGCGCTTTTCTCCTTGATATTGGATGGTCTTGCGGTCGTCCTCGGATTGTGGATCTCTGCATCATTGCGACCAATGTTAAATTCCTCACCCTGGTTCGAGAAGCTTGCCACACCTGTGTTGATTCCTCCGGTCCTGTTCGGTGCCTTCCCGATCCTGTGGATGTTGATCTTTGCTGTGCTATCTATCTATGACGGCCGCAAATATCTCCGCGCTGCGGATGAATTTACCGTGCTTTCCCTTGCAACTGGAATTGCTTCTATTTCAAGCGCTGGTATATTGTATTTTTCGTATCGAAATATTTCACGAGTCCTCTTTCTCTTGTTTGTTTTTTTTACCTACGGCCTTTGTCTATGTTGGCGTCTCTTGGTGCGCTTTTATTTTCGGACACAGAATCGCTTCCCAGATCGCGCCCGCCGCGTGCTGGTAGTTGGAGCTGGGTCACTTGGACAAAAAGTGTATGCGACAATGCTCACCGCGCAAATTCCTAACTTGTCTTTGGTGGGCTTTGTCGATGATGAGTTTAGAGAGAATGTGCTTGGCAACTTGGATTCAGCAGTTAATATCATCCTTGAGCAAGCCGTCAGTGATGTGGTTATTGCTCTGCCGCATTCTGCGTATGCGCAACTGGGCAGTCTTGTTCAGCAGCTAGATGAAATGCCGCTTCAAGTATGGGTAGCGCTCGGCTTTTTCGACTTGGCGCTTTACAATACAACTATCGAGGATTTTGCGGGAATTCCTATGCTTGATCTGCGAGCCTCAGCTATTGACGGTTATCAACGATTGATCAAAAGGGCTTTTGATATATTCTTCGGTCTTCTCGGGCTTGTGCTGTCTCTGCCACTGATGGCTCTATCTGCGCTAATGATTTTCTTGGAGGATCGCGGCCCGGTGTTGTTTCGTCAAAAAAGAGTAGGAGAGAACGGGCGCTTTTTTCAAATGCTAAAATTCCGAACGATGGTGAAAAATGCCGAACAGATTAACAGCTTTTCAAGGCAAACAGACCCAAGTGGCAGCTCTATTTACAAGGCCAAAGACGACCCGCGTGTAACGCGTATTGGTCGTTTTCTGCGTCGGTTTAGTCTCGATGAATTGCCGCAGTTCTTTAATGTTGTCCGCGGCGATATGAGTTTGGTGGGACCTCGCCCTGAATTGCCTGCCTTGGTGGAAAAATACCAACCGTGGCAGAGGAAACGTTTTGCGGTCCCCCCTGGACTAACAGGCTGGTGGCAAGTCAGCGGCCGAAGTGATATGCCTATGCATTTGCATACGGAGCAAGATTTGTATTATATCCAGAATTACTCCATATGGCTTGATTTTCAAATCCTTATACGTACTATTTGGGTAGTTCTTATAGGGAAGGGGGCGTATTAATAAAGATGAGGGCCAATCTAAATAAATTACTTTTCGTTGGAAACATCTTGATTTTGATGGTCGCCATTATCTTGGCAAACTTGCGCGCCTTGCTATTTGTTCCCCTGTATCCCGAGGCATCAAACTTAGCTGATCCTGCTTGGATCGGAATAGCCTTGTGGTTTTTGATTGCGATTCTCGCGATAATGCAAATAAGACTCGAAAACCTCTGGGGAGTTTTTATTTTCTCGTGGAGAAAAAACTGGGCGCTCATCATATTCATGCTTTTATTCCTCAGTTCGATTTTTTGGTCTAGCGATTTTTCGGCATCATTATTTCGTGTTTTAGAGATGTTCTTCACAACCCTAATTGGAAGTTATATTGGCGTCCGCTATAGTTCAAAGGATATGTTAAGAGTTCTGTTCTGGTTTGGTGCGTGTCTACTGATTGTTTCCGCCGCGATTATCCTTGTATTTCCTAATGTTGGCCGGATGGTCTTGATGCCTTATAACGATGCGTGGCGCGGTATATATTGGCATAAGAACCATTTGGGAATTATTGTTGCTTTAATTAGCATTGTCTTTTTGATTCGTGCTATCCAGGCATTCAAAGAGAAATGCATGGAAGGTTGGCTTGACATCTTGTTCTATGTTTTTTCGTTGGTGTTCGTTTATTTTGCCGACTCGGCCGGAGGGTACTTCGTACTAATCTTCTTGCACTTGGCGTTGATTCTAGTGCTTATTTGGCTTAAGCTGCGTCCCCTCTTGCGCACCGTCCATTACTATGCCATCCTTCTGCTATGTGTTGTTGGGGCGCTTATGATGTTAGCTAACCTTGGGATAGTTCTTGATCTTTTTCATCGTAGCTTAACCTTGACCGGGCGTACTGATTTATGGGAATATTTGTTGCATTATATGATACCGCAGCGCCTCTGGTTTGGTTATGGATATAGTGGGCTTTGGTCCTCGGCGCAATTCGACATTGCTGTTAAAGATCAGATCGGCTGGGGTTATCCTGTGGTCATTGCAGATAATGGTTTTCTGGATATTCTATTGCACTTGGGTCTTGTTGGATTAATCTCATTGAGCACTGTTTTGGTTATTACTGTAGTTCGTTCAGTAAAATTTGGGTTGGATCGCAGGACTTTACCTGACTTTTTCTCTTTGCTTTTGGTGCTTTACGCATTTGTGGCAAACATAAGTTATAGTTTGTTCTTTCAGACTGGGACTTTCATATGGCTTTGGATTATTGCTGTCCTGTTTCTCTCAACTCGATTTAAGTTTCCTGCCCCACTAAACTGATAGTTTTCGCATTGCAATACTCTTTTGCTATTTAAATAACTTAGTAAAGCTCCGATTGGGGAAAGGGAATTTATATCCATCGCGCCAAATTCATCGTGCGATTGTTTGGTTTCTGGAATAACATCAACCTGCCGCGCAGCTCTCAGGTTGATGTTGACAGAGCGCCCTGAAGTTTTTTCAAGCTGAGCATGTTCTTATTGGCGCGCGGGATGATAGTGCAGGCAAGCCCGCCAATTGTGCCACATCAATGCCTTATGATTTATCTATAAGTTTTAGTGACTTGAAAAATGACGATATCGTTTGTTTGATAGACTGTTCTATAGTCGCTTTGCTTTTTCAGACTGGCGATTAAGGCATCACCTCTAAGGTCGCTCACAAGAACGCGACAGGTGCTTTTGATGCTCCCTTTGCGGGCAATTAGTAGATAGTCATATTGAAGATGTGCTCTAGCAGTTTTGTCCTTGATGCAGGATAAAGGATTATCTGCAGCTAAACAGCCCTGTATCGCTTGAGCATTTTCTGTGTAATTCGTAAATTGATTCACTCCAAGCCATTCGCGACCTTGTATTGTCGTATCACTTACTCGTTGAGTAAGAGCAGGAAACCATTCCTGGAGTGGATCGCATAATGGTTCCAAGTCGCCGGTCAATACAAGAAACCTGCTGTTTTGCACCGTATTATATTTTATCCAATCAAAGGCTATTTGAGCTGCATCCGATACTCTGACTTGCCAAAGCCCCGCATCTGCGACGAACATGTTGATAAGAAAATATATTGCAAGATAAGAAAAGAGTATTTTATTGCTCCATGGTTGTAACGGTGAAGTATATTTTCCTTTCGTTGTCGCTTCTTCGATTTTTGTAATAATGGGGAAAATAGCTTCACATAATCCGGTCGTAGATAGTAACGCCAGCGGAATAGTGGAGACGGTTTCCGCGGTGCGAGCTTCGACAATGAAGGGGAATAATAGCAGCACCGGCAGAAGATAATCTCTTTTGGCAAGACGCACCGCGATTCCAATAACCGCCAAAACACCAACAAGCTGCAACAGTGGCTCTTCACTGAATATAATAAACAAACCATTGAACGAATCCAGTGGCGAAAATGATCCCGTTCGTACAGCTGATAAGACCGGCTCTAATCCAAATCGGCCAAGGATTGTTATTAACCAGGGTGAGGTAATCAGGATAATGCCAATTACCATTATTGCTGCGTCCATGGTTCCGCGTTTATTGCGGCCTTTAAAGAGCCACAGAATCAAACCAAATCCGATGGCGTGTAAGGTTGTTTCGGGGTGCGATAATATTACGAGCGCGTTGAATAAGATGGCAAGCAATAGATGTTTAAGAGATCTTTCTGTGAAAAGTTGGTAGACGTAGTAAATGGCTGGAATAAAGAACAGTAGTCCAAATGAACGTGTCAGGCCGCCTCCCATAACTTGCCAAGTAATCACTCGTGGCGTAAGCGCGAATATGAGGGTAGCAATCCCCGCAGACAAGGATTGGTTTAGAATTCTCCGGGCTAAAGGATAAAAGACGATAATGGTTGGAATTGAAACAATTGCTGGCAGCCATTGGATAATTCTTAGCGGATCAATATTTAATAAGCCGGTTAGCCAGGCGCCCACGAAGAGACCCAGGGGCGGGTAAGCAAAAGGAATAGTCAAACCATTGTAATGAAAATAAGAGGGCAAGGCGTATCCGTTGGCCTGAATAGATTGGATTATGATGTAGAACATTCCGCCATCGTTGACTGGAAAACCTGCTTCCAGAGGAACAATTAGCCGCGTCCAGGCGCCGGCGATGATGGCGGTGAGAACTATGAGAATTCCCTGTTCGTCCTGTGTTGGAAACCGAAATCCTTTTTTCATGGCACAGATCATTGCTCTATCATTCAATGTTCTTATATAAATATAGAAATTAATTCATGTTAAGGCGTCTGAGGATCTTTGAAAATATTCAGTTTGTCGTGTACCTGCTCACGATTTTTGTTCGACCATTTAACTCAAATATTTCTTCTGCCACTCGAATAACTTGTTGAGTGCTTCGATGGGGGAAAGTGAATTTACATCCACCGAACCCAGTTCATCGAGCAGGGGACTGGTCTCAGGGAAAAGCGCGGCTTGTTGCGCAACATACGGGTTGATGTGCACCGCTCGGCCCGATGTTTTTTCAAGTTCGAGCATAATCTCATTCGCGCGTTGGATGACGGGTGCGGGTAAACCGGCTAGTTGGGCTACGTGAATTCCGTACGATTTATCCGCTCCACCCGGGACGATTTTGTGCAGAAAAACGACCTTGCCATCCGCCTCGGTCACGGCCACATTGTAATTGCGAACGCCGGGTAATAAATCCGCCAATTGTATAAGCTCATGGTAATGCGTCGCGAAAAGGGTCTTTGCACGCAGATGTGGATGATTGTGAATGTACTCGATGATTCCCCATGCAATTGAAAGTCCATCATACGTGCTTGTGCCGCGTCCGATTTCGTCGAGGATCAATAGACTGCGCGCAGTTGCATGATGAAGAATGTTTGCCGCCTCGATCATCTCGACCATGAACGTGGATTGTCCGGCATGGATTTCGTCCTGAGCTCCGATGCGGGTGAAGATGCGATCCACTAATCCAATCTTCGCGGAAGTAGCCGGCACGAACGAACCGATCTGCGCCATCAAAACAATCAGCGCGGTCTGACGCAGGTAGGTTGACTTACCCGACATATTTGGTCCGGTGATAACGCGCACGATCTCACCATTTTCAAAAATGACGTCGTTTGGGACATATCGTTCGCCGTGCAGACTCTGTTCAACGACCGGATGTCTTCCTTCGCGGATTTCCAGTTCGCTTCCTTCCACGACTTCGGGCCGAATGTAGCCTCCCAAAGCGGATACCTCCGCTAAAGCCGACACTACATCCAACTCTGCAAGCGCACGCGCAATATTCAAAAGTTTGTGCGCCGACTTTGAAATCGTCGCGCAAATTTCTTTAAATAGTCTCAACTCAATTTCGCGGATGCGTTCTTCTGCATTCAATACGAGCGTTTCATATTCCTTCATCTCCGGTGTAATGAAGCGTTCGCCATTGACCAGCGTTTGCTTGCGGATGTAATTCTCTGGCGCGCGATCTGCCGCGCCACGTGAGATTTCGATGTAATAGCCAAAGACTTTGTTGTATCCGACCTTTAACGTTTTGATTCCAGTTCGTTCGCGTTCGACAGCTTCGAGATTTGCAATCCAATCGCGGGCGTGTTTGGATGCGTCGATCACAGAATCGAGCTCTTGCGAATATCCTGAACGAATGATGCCGGTGTTTTGAAGCGTGGCGGGAGGATCATCGTCAACTGACGATTCAAGTAATGACAATTCATCTTTTGCCGGTTCGATCTTTGGCAATGCAATAATTAGTTTATCTATGACGTCAGCCACTTTCGCTGATTGCTTTAAAGTACCTCGCATTGCCACCAGATCGCGGGGCAGGGCGTGGCCAGCCATCACGCGATTGACCAATCTTTCCAGATCAGCCAAGGGCTTAAGCGTCGAGCGCGTTTCAGCACGCTCCATCCCGCGCTCAAGGAAATATTGAACGCCATCCTGACGAGACTTGATTTTTTCAATGTTTAGTAGGGGTTGGCTAACCCATTGACGAAACATCCGCTTACCCATCGGTGTGATTGTGCAATCAAGTGTCCCAAGTAAAGAGCCCTGGCGTTCTCCACGCAAGGTCTCTTCGAGTTCAAGGTTTCGCCGTGTCGAGGCGTCCAAGGTCATGAATTCATTCAAACCGTAGTAGCGGAATCCACTTAATAGATTTAACGAATCAGGCTGAGTCTCTTTAAGATATTGGATGATTGCGCCTGCTGCACGAATAGCAAGACTTTGTCCTTTGAGTCCGAAGCCTTCCAGTGTGGATGCTTTGAAGTGAGTCAACAAAGTCTCTTCGCATTTACCAGGCTCGAAGCGCCAGGCAGGAAAAGGAGTCAGGTGACCTGTAACGCCATCATTCAATACTTGGTTGTCAGGGTGAATAATTTCTGCGGGATGAAGCCGCGCTAATTCTGCCCGCAATGATTCAGATGGCAGCTCGGTCGCGGCAAATTCTCCGGTGGTGATATCGGCATAAGCAACGGCGGCTGTTTTCTCGTCGAGGATGATCGACGCGAGATAGTTGTTTGCATCGCCCGGAAGAAGTCCTGGTTCAATGATCGTTCCCGGAGTCACCACGCGGACCACTTTGCGCGGAAATATTCCTTTGAGTGGTATCTCGCCCATCTGTTCACAGATGGCAACGTGGTAGCCTTTTTCAATGAGACGAGCGAGATAGTTTTCGATGGCATGATAAGGAATACCTGCCAGCGGAGCGCGCGCGCCTTTGCCGATAGGGCGGGAGGTTAATACAATATCCAATTCCCGCGAGATGGTCTCAGCATCCTCATCGAACGTCTCGTAAAAATCCCCGAGACGAAAGAAGAGTATCGTGTTTGGATAATCGTGTTTGATTTCCAGATATTGCTGACGGATCGGCGTAACATCTTCGTTCGGCACAGGTTCATTCTACGGGAAACGAGAAAATCGGGCAAGGGCGGTTTTGCTCGTTGACTTTTGTTTCTACCTAGTGTATAACTTTTGTCAATGATTTTTCGGTGTGCCGCACAAAATCCACGGAAGAAAGGTATAGTTTGGCCATCAAAAATAAATTACCTCACCTGAGTCAGGTTTACCCTGTTTACGCAATCATCGCATTGTTGATTTATGGCTGGACGATCTATTGGGCGTTGTGGAAGCTTCCCAGCTGGCTGGACTTTTTGCCGCTTGGCGAAATTGGAGCGATCTTCTGTTATCTGTTAACCACCAATCTTATTGAAAGCTTATTGGTCCTTTCAGGAATCCTGATTATCTGCCTGATCCTTCCGCAGAAATGGTTCCGGGATTCATTTGTGAGTCGTGGAAGTGCGCTGGCGGGGAGTGTATTAATTCCCATTATGATATTTGAGTATCATTACGATAAGCCTGCTGACTATTTCAGCAAGCTTCCCCAACTGTTATTGATAATATTCCTTGTCGCATGTGTTTTAGTTTTCCTTGCCGGGCGGATTCGCATAGCTCGCAAGGCTGTCGAAGTTTTTGCGGAGAACGCGGTTGTCTTTCTCTTTATATTGTTGCCAGCTAGTTTGTTGGCGTTAGTAATCATTGTCGCTAGAAATCTTGTTTAGGATAAATGTGATGAGGCGGCTTAGCAGAAGAGATTTTCTGAAGATGGCAGCAATCGCGCCTGCCGCGCTGGCTTTTTCGCAAGTGATCGCACCGAGTCCGCTGGGGGCGAGTTCGCCGAGTATCATCGTGCTGGTTTTCGATGCCATGTCCGCTGATAATCTGTCGTTATATGGATATCCGCGCCGAACCAGCCCGAACTTCGAGCGGCTGGCTAGGCGATCGACGGTCTATCATTCCCATTATTCGGCGGGAAGTTTTACCACGTCGGGAACCGCTTCCTTGCTGACCGGTTTATATCCGTGGACGCATCGTGCGATTAACATCAACGGTCAGGTGGCCCCTGCATTTGCGGAGAAGAATATTTTTGCGGCTTTGGGCAATTCCTATGATCGGGCCGGATTCGGTCAGAACTTTTTGGCAGAGTTGCTACTGAGCGAATTTCGCTCGAACCTTGATGTCCATCTGTCGCCGGCAGCATTCAGCGTCCGCGAACAAATGGTAGGAACTTTGTTTAAGAACGATACACCTGCCAGCTATTACGCGCTTGATGATTTCCTCTTTCGTTCGAGCGATTCGCCGCGATCACTGATCTTTGGTTTGGTCGAACGGGCACTTCTTGGCTTTCGACTCAAGTCCATTTCCACAGTTGGCTACAGTGACAACATCCCACACACCGATTACAAGATTTACTATCGCCTCGACGATGTTTTCAATGGGCTGCTGTCACAGGTGAAACAATTTCGGCGGCCGTTTCTGGCTTACTTCCATCTATGGTCTCCGCATGCACCTTATTTACCAAGTGAGGAGTTCGCGCAGCTATTTAAAAAAGATGGCTGGACTCCGCCCAGGAAACCCAATCATCCTCTGGGTGGTCAGGTTTCCTTTGCAACCATGCAGTTTCAGCGGCAACAATATGACGCCTACATTGCAAATGTGGACTGGGAGTTCGGTAAGTTCCTGGATGGGCTGGAAGCTTCCGGTGAGTTGGATCGGACCTACCTAATTGTCACCGCCGATCACGGAGAAATGTTCGAACGTGGCGTTTTCGGCCACGATAATCCCTTGATGTACGATCCCATTCTTCATATTCCTTTATTGGTTTCTGTTCCCGGACACGATAGCGGAAGCGATGTCTACGGTCAAACCAACAGTGTTGATGTCTTGCCGGCTTTGCTCAAGATTGCCGGACGCGATATTCCTGTTTGGGCTGAAGGTCAGTTGTTACCGGGCTTCGGCGGCGTTGAAGATAATTT
>Ga0335081_10021435_pt1 | contig 10460 bp, 8 predicted proteins | sample Lox_Sample_35_FD_206713 | JGI IMG/M metagenome (GOLD analysis project Ga0335081, IMG submission 206713) | Soil microbial communities from Loxahatchee National Wildlife Refuge, Florida, United States - Lox_Sample_3.5 | ecosystem: Environmental > Terrestrial > Soil > Wetlands | place: USA: Florida...
GCAGAGCCCGGCAGCACCATCCCAGGCCCATGTATATGCTCATGTTCTTGTGTATGGGCATGAAGGTGCTCGTGAACCAGTTTGCCGTGACGGTGCGTATGCCGGTGGATAAGGTTAGCAGACATCAATAGCTCCTTGTTGCCCATGACACTCGCACAGTCTGAATCCGCTTTTATCGTGTGGTCTTCCCCGACAACAATGGCACGTGTACTGATCTGTTCGACAATAGCGAGGTCATGTGTTGCCGTAATAATGGTCTTACCGCATTTCGATAGTTCCTGGATCAGCTCAATCAGCCAGATCTGGCTTCGGGGATCAAGGCCCCCGGTGGGTTCATCGAGCAGGAGCACATCGGGATTTGTTGAAAGGATCGATGCGATGCAGACCTTCTTTTTCTCACCGCCGCTCAGCATGTGGGGAGCCCGATCCTGCAGGTTTTCAATCCCCAGCATTGCGATAACACCTTCCGTTCTTTTCTGTACTTCCTCAGGAGGCAGATCGAGCTGGAGGGGACCAAAGGCAATCTCATCAAAGACTGTTGAAGAGAAGAGCTGGATATCCGGGTTCTGGAACAAAAATCCTACTTTTTTACGGAAGAAACGGTTGAACTCATTATCTTCGAGGGTATCGAATAATTCTTCCTTTACCAGATTTCCGAATGCATAAAACTCCCCCGAAGTGGGGTAACTCAGTGCATTCAGGATGGAAAGAAGGGTCGATTTGCCGCTCCCGTTTGCACCCAGGATGGCGACCTGTTCCCCTGCACAGAATGAGAGGGTTACACCTTTCAGCGCTTCGAAGCGTCTCAGGTACGTGTAGGAGACGTTTTTGAGCTCGAATATTTTCTCTGCCATGGTGTATCTCCCGAATTTTCGTTAAAACCGTATCAGGTTCTGGGATGCGAGCATCAGGAAGATGCTCAATGCAGTCACACTTATGCATGCCACGTAATCACGCCGGTGAATTTTATACCGGTGCATGATCTTGATATCCCCGTTGAATCCGCGCGAGATCATTGCACCATGCACTTTCTCGCTCATACTGAGTGATTTTATCAGGGTATAACCGACCCGACCCCCCACCCATTTCTGCTCCTCGATCAAGGGCAGGGTCTTCAGCGACCTGCTCTTTTTTGCCATGTAAAAATCCCTGACTATTTCAGTAAAGACGAAAATATACCGGTAGCACATATCCAGGGTAAGGACGTAGACTTTTGGCACTTTGAGCGACCGGAGAGACCTGAAGAGCATATCCCGGGGTGTAGTCAGGAAAAGGAGGACTGCTGCTGATACGCATGTTGCGACTCTCAGCACAAAGAGGAAAGCCAGCATCACGCCCTGCCGGGTGATGGTGAGTACGGGCGGTAGCACAAACGGGCCGAGGTGCGCGTTCGGTCCCAGGGTTGCAAGCGTGACCAGGGCATCGCCCGGCATAAACACGTTAAAAAGAACGGGGATCATGATGATTCCCGCAAAGATCGGGATGAATACCCAGACGCGCTTTAAGAAAAACCCGAGTTCTATTCTGCTAGCCCAGGCAAAGACAAGAGTCAGTGCATAAACGACTGCGAGGAGCCTGATGTCGCGGGTCATCGCTACGGCAAAGATGAGAACAACCACCGAGACCAGTTTCACCCGGGGATCGAGGCTCTGGAGCAGGCCTTTGCGTTTTGCTATACTGTCGTTGACGAGGCACTCCTCGAAAAACGTAAAGATGTCGGAGATCGTCTTCTGGACAAATCCCTTCTTTTTGCCCACGCTGACCGTGCAGCAGGCGCAGGGGCCGACTTCGATCTTCTGCATCCATTCGGGTATCATAGGGGTCAGTCCGTTTTTTACCCGTCTGGTAAAAAATCGCAGACGGTACATACAGGAGCGTGCGACAGCAGAATTATTACAACTGTACACTCTAGTAGCACGAAGGATGATAAATAAGTTGTCTTTGATGATCCAGTCTGATTTATTTTACACTTTGCGTTAAAATATCAAACAAAATTTTCCAAAGATAATGAACAGAGCCTATTCCGTTTCGGCCAATGAAATTCCAGAATAGGCAATTGAAACGGCGGACTGAACATTTTAATTTGGATGAATTTACAATCAACATTGCGGGAATTTGTTGCTTTCGGGTGCCGAGATTCCTAAAAATATGTTTACTTCAGTCCGCTGGACTATGAAAAAGATAGATTGACGGGGCGCTGGATATGCATATTTAATATCAGAACTCTTCTGCTATACCATATCCCCAGTTGTAGAGCGTACTGATAGGATCACTTTTCGGAAACATGTTACAAATCAGGCCCTTGGTTCTCAAAAACCGCTCCGCTGTTGCCGGTGAAACCGGGAGGATCTTGTTCTTGACTGCGTGCTTCGTTGACCAGAGATACAGATAGTACGTAATCTTCTTTTCATTATCCGTGTGGACATAGAGATCCTTTCCCTGTCTTTGGAACTCAGGAAAATCTTTTAACGGTCTCGGTGCTTTGTAGAGGCACTCATCATACCGGGTGTCAAACCTGATCTTCCTGCTGCCATCATACAGTTCTGTTTTCATGAAACAACTCCTGCCATTTCCGGGACCGGTTTCCCCGCCCGGCCCGGGCATGGCCATAAAATTTCCTTGGTTTCCTGTCGAAAGTTCGGGTGTTGCCGGGATGTGTCAGCAATACCCTGTACCCCTTTAGACAGCGTTAGTCTTAAACTTTTTTCTTTTAGTATGAAAAAATATCCATTTTTTTAAGAATTGTATTACGCATTTAAGACGATTCCGGACAAATAATACTTACCGGAAGAAGGTTAAATGGTAATTTTTTTTAGAACCACAATTACCGAAACGGAAAAGATTCATTATTTTCTTAAAATAGCCATGACCTCAGGAATTAATCCTGCTGGCGGTACATCCATTCTAACCAGCGCTACTTTTTTCTCCTCTCCCCGGAATCCTCTTCCCATGGCAAGCCAGTTCGGTCACGGCTTCGTGACAAGCATCGTGCTCATCGCCCAGCACTTCGCCCTCCCTCCGGAGAAGGCGTGGTTCGGAGCCGGCGACCATGTCGAAGGCCTCGTCCTTCCGGAGAAGTTCCGGGGGACCGAAGTCGAGGAGCTCACCACTCTTCTTCGGAAGAAGGTGGTCTGGCACCAGCCGGGCACCATGGACAAGGAGGATGCCCGGGACGTTGTATACACGCTGAAGCGTCTTGTGGTCGCAATCGACCAGCAGCTCGGGATCGCGGACGCGGATGCGGGGGAATTTTCGTGAATTGAGGAACCCTCGAATATATCCGGGAAGAATCCGTGTCAAAATGTAATCAGGATCCCATCCTTCCACAACTCATCCGGATCCAGACCACACACATGATCATCCAGTACCAGGCCGATCCGTACAATTATGGTTCCCCCAACCTTTCCCAAAAAATTTTCAGAACCCCCCAACCCCCCCTAAAGAATTGCCCCTGCCCAACCCCCCCATTCACTTTTTTGTTTTTTCGTCAATCATGCCAAAATCGGTGGGGGGGTTGGGCGGGGGCAAAAGCTTTCCGGCATCCCTCTCTCCCCCCCCAAAAAAATTTTAGAGCCCCTGCCCCTTCAAATCCAGCATTCCCGAAAAACAGATCACCACAATTCGTCCGTACTTTTGCAGGGTTGATACTCCCTTTCCCGGTCGCGATGAAAGTTGCCCCACGGCGTGGACGCCACGCGGCGGTTCAATCGGACAATAATTCAACCCTGGTCAGGCCCGGGGAGAATTTGTAACCCGTATTTCGCACGGCAATTTTTCAGGTATTCCTATGGCTTCACAAAAGGGGGGGTCACAACCGCTTTTTTCCGGACCCTCAGGAATGTCACTTCCTTGAACCGGTAGGAATTGCAACAAAACGTCAACGTCGAAAGCATGACAATTATAATATCCCCAAATCTCACAACCACAACCCTTTAACACGCCATCCGACCAATATATATTGTGATTTCCGTACAGGTTTTTTTCATTTTTCCGCGGGGTGATTCCGCGTGACTGAAACGTACGACGCCTCCCATATCACGGTGCTCGAAGGCCTCGCACCGGTCCGGGAGCGGCCGGCGATGTACATCGGCAGCACCGATACCCGCGGCCTGCACCACCTCGTGTATGAAGTCGTCGACAACTCCATCGATGAGGCACTCGCCGGCTTCTGCACCCGGATAACGGTCGTCATCAACAAGGACGGCTCCCTGATGGTCGAGGACAACGGGCGTGGCATCCCCGTCGACACGATGGAGAAGAACCACAAGAGCGCTCTCGAAGTCGTCCTGACCGTCCTCCACGCGGGAGGCAAGTTTGACAAAGAGAGTTACCAGGTCTCGGGAGGCCTCCACGGCGTCGGGGTTTCCGTGGTCAACGCGCTCTCGAACTGGCTCCTCGCCCGGGTGTACCGGGACGGCAATATCTACGAGATGAAATTTGCAAAAGGGAAGCCCACCTCTCCCCTCACCCAGCGGGAAGAGACCCTTCCCGAACTCATGGCCCGGTACCAGCAGTGGTACGGGGAACCGGCACCGTTTGCCCGCCGCCCGGCAACGGCGGGTTCCGGACAGCAGGACCTGTCTTCCGCAGTCAGGTACGTTCCCGCAAACGAGCAGGAAGACCGGCAGGCATTCCTCGAAGCGCTCGGTAAAAAGATGACCGGCACCCGGATCCACTTCGTCCCGGACGCGACCATCTTCGAGACAACGACCTTCGACTATGACACCCTCTCCCACCGGCTCCGCGAACTCGCGTTCCTGAACGCCGGGCTCACTATCGTCATCACCGATGAACGCACGGTCGATTCCGCCACCCTCGCAGCAACGTCCGCCACCTATTGTTACGCCGGCGGGCTTTCGGAGTTCGTGAAATACCTGAACGAAGGGATTGAAGTCATCCACCCGAACCCCATTTATATCACGAAAAAAGATGTCGAGAACAAGCTCGAACTCGAGGTCGCGCTGCAGTACACAACCCAGTACGACGAGAAGCTCTATACGTACGTCAACTCGGTCAATACACGGGAGGGCGGAACCCATCTCGAAGGGTTCCGGAGCGCCATCACCCGGGGCATCAACGTCGTTGCGAAGCGGAACGGTCTCATCAAGGAGAATGCCCAGATCACCCTCCGGGGCGAAGATGTCCGCGAAGGTCTGACTTCGGTCGTCTCGGTCAAGATGGCGAACCCCCAGTTCGAGGGGCAGACCAAGATGCGCCTCGGGAACAGCAGCGTCAAGGGCATCGTCGACTCACTCGTATACGCGGCACTCACCGAATATTTCGACGAGAACCCGAACGTACTGAAAATTATCGTCGAGAAGGCACTCTCGGCAGCAAAGGCCCGGGAGGCAGCCCGCAATGCACGGGAACTGGCCCGTCGCAAGAGCTCGCTCGAATCCGCAGGCCTGCCCGGGAAACTTGCGGACTGTTCGGAGCGGGACCCGGCCAAAAGCGAGATCTACATCGTGGAAGGGGACTCTGCCGGCGGCAGCGCAAAACAGGGCAGGGACCGGAAATTCCAGGCCATCCTCCCGCTCAGGGGCAAGATCCTCAACGTGGAAAAGGCGGGGGAGCACCAGATACTCAAAAACGCCGAGATCCAGACGCTGATCAACGCCATCGGCACCGGGATTGGGGAGAAGTTCGATCCCGTACGTGCCCGGTACCACCACATCGTCATCATGACCGATGCCGATGTCGACGGGGCGCATATAAGGACGCTGCTCCTCACCTTCTTCTATCGCTATATGCTCAAACTCATCGAGGCAGGGTATGTCTACATCGCCCAGCCGCCCCTCTTCCGTGTTGCGAAAGGGAAAGAGGAGCACTGGGTCTATACCGAAGAAGAGATGAAACGGGTCTCCGCTGCCATGGGCGATAAAGGGGTTTCCGTCCAGCGATATAAGGGCCTTGGCGAGATGAATGCCCACCAGCTCTGGGAAACGACCATGGATCCCGAGAACCGGATCTTCCGGCAGGTGAACATCGAGGATGCGTACGAGGCGAACGAGATGTTCAAGACCCTGATGGGCAAGGACGTCGAGATACGCAAGAATTTCATCATGCGCCATGCGAAGGAGGTGACGAACCTTGACATCTGAAGCCCCTCACGCAGAGGAACAACAGACCCACCGCACCGAGCCGATCAGCATCGAGCAGGAGATGAAGACCTCGTTCATCAACTACGCGATGTCGGTCATCATCCAGCGTGCCATCCCCGATGTCCGCGACGGCCTCAAGCCGGTCCACCGGCGCTCGCTCTACGCGATGTGGGACATGGGCAACACGAGCGACAAGCCCACAAAAAAGAGCGCGAGGGTGGTCGGTGACGTGATGGGTAAGTACCACCCGCACGGGGACGCCTCCATCTACGATACCATCGTCAAGATGGCCCAGCCGTTCTCGTACCGGCACATGCTCGTGCAGGGGCAGGGCAACTTCGGTTCCGTGGACGGCGATGCTGCGGCAGCGAGCAGGTACACCGAGGTCCGGCTTTTCCCCTACGCCGAGGCGCTCCTCGAAGACATCGAAAAGGAGACCGTCGGGTTCGTCCCGAACTACGACGAATCGCTCAAGGAGCCTACCGTGCTCCCTGCGAAGATCCCGAACCTGCTCGTGAACGGGACGGACGGGATCGCCGTCGGCATGGCGACGAAGATGCCGCCGCACAACCTCCGCGAGGTCTGTGCCGCGGTCAACCGGTTCCTCGATGAACCGGACGTATCCATCGAGGATCTCCTCCGGATCATGCCGGGCCCGGACTTCCCGACCGGCGGGATCCTGATGGGTGTCGAAGGCGTGAAGAATATCTATGCCACCGGCCAGGGCCGGGTCGTGGTCCGCGGGGTCGCCGAGATCGAGGAGTCCGACGGCGGCAACCGGGGCGACCGGATCATCGTGACCGAGCTCCCGTACCAGGTCAACAAGGCCCAGTGGATCACGAACATCGCCGAGATGGTCAAGGAGAAGAAGCTCGACGGCATCAGCGATATCCGGGACGAGTCGGACAAGGACGGGATCCGGGTCGTTTTCGAGCTCCGCAAGGGTACGATCGCGGCAGTCATCCTCAACAACCTGTACCGGAATACGGCGCTGGAATCCAGCTTTTCGGCGTCCAACCTCGCAATCGTCGATGGCCAGCCGAAGATCCTCAACCTCCCGGCACTCCTGGCAAACTTCGTGCAGCACCGGATCGATGTGATCCGGCGCAGGTCGGAGTTCGATCTGAAGAAGGCGCAGGAACGGGTCAATATCTTAAGCGGCCTCCTCATCGCGCTCGAAAAGATCGACAAGGTCATCGCGACCATCCGCGGCTCGGACACGGTGGACAATGCACGGGTCGCGCTCATCGCCGGCTTCGGCCTTGACGAGCCGCAGGCAAACGCGATCCTCCAGATGCAGCTCCGACGGCTCGCGGCGCTGGAACAGCAGAAGATCACGGACGAGAAGAACGGGCTCGAAGCGGAGATCGTGCGGCTCAAGACGATCCTCTCCTCCGAGGCAAACATCAAGGACGAGATCCGGCGTGAGACTTCCGGGATCGCCTTGAAGTTCGGGGAGCCACGGCGCACGGAGATCGCCCTCGACACGAGCGAACTCTCGACCGAGGACCTCATCGAGGACAAGACGGTGCTCGTCTCCATAACGAAGACGAACTACATCAAGCGGATGGAGATCGACACGTACCGGAAGCAGCGGCGCGGCGGCCACGGTATCACCGGGATGACGACCAAGGAAGACGACGTCGTCAGTTCGGTCTTTGCGGCCGGGATGAAGGACTACCTCCTCTGTTTCACCAATATCGGCCGGGTCTACTGGCTCAAGGTGTACCAGATCCCCGAGAGCTCGCGGATCGCGAAGGGGAAGCCGATCGTCAACCTGCTGAACATAAAAGACGAGGTCGTCACGACTGTCATTCCCATCCGCGAGTTCCGGCCGGACCGGAACCTCCTCTTCGCAACACAAAAGGGTCGGGTCATCAAGATCGCGCAGGACGCGTTTTCGAACCCCCGCTCGGTAGGGACAAACGCAATCCATCTCCTCGATGGCGACCAGCTCGTGGACGTTATTGCCACCGACAACACGCGGGAGGTTGTCCTTTCCACCCGGTTCGGGTACGGCCTGCGGTTCCACGAAGAGAGCGTCCGGACTGCCGGCAGGAACACTCAGGGCGTCCACGGGATCAAGCTCCGGGACAAGGAAGACTCAGTCTGCGCTATCACCCTTGTTGATAATGACCACACACTCCTCACTATTTCCGATATCGGGTTCGGGAAGCGGACCGAGTTCGACGAATTCCGGGGGCATGGACGGGGAACGATGGGTGTCCGAACTATGGTGCTCGAACGCGATGCCGTAGTCATTGAGTCGCGGGCTGTCGCGGAAACCGACGAGATTTTTGTTATGACCGCATCGGGTGTCGTCATCAGGACGCCGGTAAGCGAGATCCGGATCATCGGGCGGGGGACCAAGGGTGTCAAGATCATGCGGCTCGACGAGAACGACAAGATCGTCGGGGTCGCTACCGTCCCGGCCGATATGGATGCAGAAGTACCTCCTGCTGACAGACCCGCAGACGGATCCGAACCGGTCCCCTGACCGGCCGGTATCCATACCCTTTTTTCATCGTATCTCCAACCTCTTACCGGAAGATCATGGTCCGGATACGTGGGAGGGGACTGCCGGAATCGATGAGCGTTATCCTGCTGTCTTTTCTTGTTGTCATCATAGTCCTGCTCGTTGCGGGGATGCTCACCGGTTTTGCCGGCCTCCTCCACCAGACTCCCCTGGTCGCCGTGCGCGGCTCGGTCCTGACAACCCCGGCCGGCGCCTCCGTCCTCGTCCTCATCCACAGCGGGGGAACGACGGTCGGCCTCAACGCCGGATCTGCCGGCGACGGGCCTCCCCCGGTACTCTTCACGGTCACCACCTTCGCGAATGTTACTTCGCCGGTCGGGTTGTCGGATACAGCGGTCAACCGGAGCTGGGGCCCGGGGGATGAGGTCTATCTCTACGAAGACGGGAAAGGGTACTGGGTGACCGACAGCATCTCGGCCCGGCTTGCACGCAGCGCCGCTCTCGGCCCGGTCACCGATATACTGCCGGAGCCGCTCACCGTCCGTGTTACCGACGCAAAAACGAACCTGGTGGTCGCGAGCATCGTGTTCGTCCCGGGATCAGCACGCCCTTAAGCCGGATTACGGCTTGGAGATGGCACGGGGCCGGGGCACCGGAAACGCAGATCGCGCCCGGTTTTTCCGGGCGGTCTTTCAGGGGGATTCTTTCAATATCCGGTTCTTCCCCGTCAAGGGGAAGCTGGCCCGGCGGGGCCCGGTATTTTTTCCCGCGCCGGCAATGTTTTTGCCTTTCGCAAACCCAGAACGGGATATGGTGAATGCATGTTCCGGAAGCGCCTGAGTTTTGTATCGGATCGCGAGGGCGATATCATCGATGTCACGCCCGGGGTGCAGCAGGTTATTCGCGAGAGCGGGGCAAAAGACGGCCTTGTCCACCTTTTCATCCTCCACTCGACCGCCGCGCTCACGACCATCGAGTACGAGCCGGGCGTCCTCGCGGACCTCCGGCGGTCGCTCTCGGTCCTTGCACCGGACGATCTGCCGTACGCCCACGACAAGAGGTGGGGCGACGGCAACGGGCGCTCGCACGTCAAGGCAGCGCTGGTCGGGCCGTCGCTCACGGTCCCGTTTGAGGACGGCACCCTCCTCTGCGGGACCTGGCAGCAGATTGTGCTCCTCGAGCTGGACGTGAATGCGGGGAGGGAGCGGACGGTTGTGTGCACGGTGACGGGCGGGTGAATAAAACCTTTCCTTTGTCATGCCGAAAAGGACCATGCCCAAAACTTTTATTATTTTTTCCCGCAAGGCTCATGAACTTTCATGCATATCAGAACTACGTAATCCGGGGTTCCCATGCAGCGAAATGTCCTGAAGTGGTCGGTCGATATCCTCATGCTCGTCTTTTTCCTCATCTCTGCCGTGACCGGTCTCTTCAAGTTCACGCTCCTGATGCGGGCCTTCGGGCTGACCGGACTTGTCCTCCCCCTGGCGTGGATGAGCGACCTCCACGACTGGTCTGGCCTCGCGCTTGTCGTTCTCGTTCTCGTCCACCTCTTCCTGAACCGCCGCTGGCTGGTCGCGGTCACGAAGAAGATCCTCGCCGGAAAGAGTGTCGAAACGGCAGAGGAGTGCGATCGATGATCTGCTTCTGAGAGTCCGGGGAGGATACCCGCGACGGATGCGATACCCTGCGGGAGATGAGATACGGGCAGGTCGTTCATGATCTGAAACCAGCCTCCTTTTGGCAATCGGGGGCTGATATGGCCTTATCCATCCGGGCCGCGACCGGCGCCGATCACGGGCGGTCGCATTTTTTTGCGAATGAGAGTACACTGGTTCCTGGATACGACAGAATTTCAGTTATTTTCTCATTCTGATGCCTTA
>Ga0335081_10021436_pt1 | contig 10460 bp, 8 predicted proteins | sample Lox_Sample_35_FD_206713 | JGI IMG/M metagenome (GOLD analysis project Ga0335081, IMG submission 206713) | Soil microbial communities from Loxahatchee National Wildlife Refuge, Florida, United States - Lox_Sample_3.5 | ecosystem: Environmental > Terrestrial > Soil > Wetlands | place: USA: Florida...
TGTTACCGCGGGTGCAGGCCGCCGGGCACACGATAATCGCGATTAACCTCGGTGGCGCTGTCATTCCGATCCTTTTGTCCGTCTATCTGCTATCGCGAGTCGGGGGTCTGCTGCCGACCCTCATAGCTACCGCCGCGGTCAGCGCGGTAGTCCATCACTTTTCGCGTCTTATTCCCGGGGTTGGAATTGCGGTGCCGACGCTTATCCCAGGCGTAGTTGCCGCAATCTTCGCAACGATCCTGGACCGCAAACGTTCAGCGTCTGTCGCCTACGTGGCTGGAACTATCGGATGCCTGGTCGGCGCGGACCTGACGAACCTGGGGGCATTGGCGCGGTTACACGCCCGCATCGCCACCATCGGCGGCGCCGGCACCTTCGACAGCGTATTCGTGTCAGGCATCATCGCCGTGCTCCTCGCATAGGACAATCGAGCAGACGCGGGAAGCATCCCGTTAAGAATTTTTGGCCAGGATACGGCGCAGTACGTCAAGTCGCAGCTTCAGCTTCTCTCCCAGCCATAGCTCGTTCTGAGCGTGATCCCGGTAGGCGTCCCCGGTGTCAGGATGCACAAGGATCGTTAGGCCGGCCCGATTGAGCATCAGCCAGGGTACGATTCGCTGAAACTCGGTAGGTGCAAACTTCACCTGATACATCGTCTGCGGGTGCGGCCCGACCGGTTCCTCGCGCCAGCGGCCCATCTCGACAGCAAACGCCCGTTCGATCTGCTCTCGCAGCCGCGCGGCAGTCTCTCGCGAATCAGGGTCGTAGTAAACGTGAGCGTGATAGCCGCGGATTTCGGCAATATTTCTTGGATTCTCCATCGGATATTCTCCTGAACGCGAGCGGTCGGGCGTACTCCGATCTGTTCCTGCTCTGATATTCGTTCGAACGGCCTAATCGCGCAATCGTGCAAACAAGCACCGGAGCGGCGACGGCTTGAACATTCACTCTAAATTTATCTTTTACAGCTCTAATAGGACTTATACTTATATAGACTGCAAAGAAATGCTTACGGGTATCCAAACGTTTTCTAGTTTTATTTTTTAGGCAATTGACTTAACTGGTTGTTATGTGATTCTTAGACTTGTTGACTGATTGCATTAGGCGTAGTCTCTAGGATTAAAATGATTGGCGATTAAATTCGGTGCTGAAAAGTGCGACGTCGGTTCGTTAAGACTAAAACCTGGGGGGGCGAAATCGCGAACCGCGTAATCTTTGTCACAAGGATGAACCAATGAATTCCGCCTCTCGCATCTTCCTGCGACTCCGAGAATCCCTCCATGGACAGACCATGACGGAGTATGCCTTCGTGCTCGCGGCAGTCGCGATCGCCGTATTCGCTACCTACGAGATCTTCGGTCAGGACGTGGCCTCGTTGGTGAACGCGGTGGATGCCCAATTCACCGCCTCATGAGGAAAGGTACTGTCGACAGCCAGCCCGGCCAGGAGAGCATCTGACCTGCCGTCTCCGATCGGCGCCGCAACTAGCTTCGCCCGCTTCTCGAAAACACCCGCTGCCAACCATCCCGCTATGCCAGGAGCCGGTCCCCTTGAGGATCTTGCGGGCCAATGAGGCTTAACCTGCCGCACAAATCGCGAAGCTTCGAGAAGCCTTTCTCATCAAAACCGGGAGTCCTTGTTGCGTGGCTGCATCATTGTTGCAGACAGGTCTTCAGAGCGAGACTTACCGTGAACCGAAAGGTTTTCGAGCCGGCCACGAAAAACCCCTCCCTTGACCAGCAGGAGCCGAGCAAATAGAGCCGGGGGATCATGAAAATTGTCGATCAACCAGTTTCCAGCCGAATGGCGAAGATTCATCAAACACCGGCAATGCACCGGTTCATAATTGGGCATCCGGCTTGCTTGGAAGGAGACGGCGGTTCCGGCTACGCGGTCGAATACCGCTTTGGAAGGCCCGAAGGTGCAGATGCCTGAAGAACATGACCCCGACCTTCATCAGCCGATTGCAACTGCCCTAGGTGAGATGGGTGCGCAGCGGTCGACTGGTGACGCCCTCGTTGCCGATCCCTGGGTCACTCGGATGATACGGGTAGGCTTGGGGCTTACCTTCGCATACCTCATGGTGCTCGCGGTCGTGAGTGCATTCCTGACACCGAATGCACCCGGGAGCCTCTATGCTTTGAACGGCTTTAATCTCGTGGCCACCGGGACGGCGATCGCGCTGACCTGGAGCCGATGGTACTCGCGCAATTGGCGCGAACTGGTGTTTTTGGAATGCTCCACGATGGCGCTGAGCGCGGTCGCGGTGAGCGCCTTCATTGGCCAGCCGACGCAATTTTTTATGGCGGCGGTGTTACTGCAGCTCGGCACCGCCGCGCTGGTTCCCTGGGGTTCTCGATGGCAGGCCTGCTTCATGGCGGTATGCATGATGTCGGCCGTCATGGGATCCGCTTTGATGCCCGCCGGAATAGGTACGATGGCGTACCGATGGCTTGAGCTGATAAGCGCATGTGGGCTGGCGCAATTCGTCGCGGCACTGACCGAGCGCGTTCGTGGTGAGACGCGGGCGCGCATAGGCGCGTTACAAGAGAGCGAGGTCAAGCTCTGGAAGATCTTCGACGCCAATCCAGACGCAGTTGCGGTCGCGCTCCTTTCCGACGGCCGCTACATCAATGTCAACGGAGCGTTTCTTCGTAGCGGCTTCGCGCGAGAGGAAGTGATCGGATCGACCGACCGCGACCTAGGAATCTGGGTCGAGGACGCGCAGCGACTCGAGTATGAACGCAGACTGCGGGAGCGCGGGAGCGTGCGCAATATGGAGGCGCTACTCCGTACCAAGAGGGGCGCCATAGTCCCGTGCATGATCTCGGGCATGGTGGTGGAACTGAGCCACGGACCCTGTGTCATCTCGGTGCTGCGCGACATCAGCCAGATCAAACGGACGGAGAGTGACCTGGTGGCGGCCCGCGAGGCCGCCGAGCGGGCTTCCCGCGCGAAGTCGGAATTCCTCTCGAGCATGTCACATGAAATCCGCACGCCGATGAACGCGATCCTCGGCATGGCGGAATTGCTGGCGGACACCCCGCTCGGCGACGAACAGCGCAAGTTCCTGCGCATCATGATGAACAACGGCAGCGCGCTGCTCGACCTCATCAACGACATCCTCGACTTCGCCCGGGTCGAAAGCGGCCGGCTGATGCTGGAACACGTGGACTTCGACCTGCAGGACCTGACTGAGCGTGTCGCCGAGACGCTCTCGATCCATGCCCATCAGAAGGGACTCGAACTCGGCGTTCACATCGCACCCGGAACCCCAACCGGCCTGATGGGAGACCCGCTGCGCTTGCGCCAAATCCTGATCAACCTGGTGGGGAACGCGATCAAGTTCACCGAGCAGGGAGACGTTGCGATCACCGTGACGCGCGAGCCGCAGGCCCAGGCAGGGGTGTTGCACTTCACCGTCGCGGACACCGGCATCGGGATTGCCGAGGGCCAGCGCGAAAGCATTTTCTCGAGCTACGTTCAGGCCGAAGCCTCGACCACCCGCAAATACGGTGGCACCGGACTTGGACTCGCGATCGTCAAGCAATTGGTCGAGTTAATGGGCGGGAAGATCTGGGCTGAGAGCGAGACTGGCAAAGGCAGCACGTTTCATTTCACCGCACGCTTCGGCCTCAATCCGGCCAGCCGCGCCCTTCATGAAGGCCCGGACCTTGAGGAGGTGCGCGTACTGGTGGTCGACGACACCGCGGTCAACCGGATCGCGCTGTCGGAGATGCTCTCGCTGCGGCGCGCGCTGGTGACCCCGGTGGGAAGCGGCGAAGAAGCTCTAGCCGCGTTGCGCAATGCGAGCAGCAGCCAAGCGCCATATTTCATTACGCTGCTCGATTGCCGCATGCCTGAAATGAGCGGGTACGAGGTCATCGAACGAATCCAGGAGGAGGGGCTGCCGGCCGGGACCATAATCCCGATGCTGACCTCTGACGACCTCAATGTGAGACTGCCGTACTTGCGCAAGCTGGGGCTGACGAATCACCTGATAAAGCCGGTCAGACATTCGGAGCTGTTCAGCCTCGTAAATGGGCTGGTGACGCCGTCGCCGTCGACCGAAGCAGCAGTCGAGTTCGAGGCCGAGGCGCCGCCGCCCGGAGAGAGCATCGTGGCGCCCGCTGCGTCGACGGAACCGGTACGCCGCCTGCGCGTGCTCGTGGTAGACGATTCCGCCGACAATCGCCTGTTAATCGACGCTTTTCTGAAGAAGTCCGAGTTCGAGCTGGACCAGGCTGAGAACGGCGAAATCGCCCTGCAAAAGTTCTCGTCCGGGAAATATGACGTCATCCTTATGGACATCCAGATGCCGGTGATGGATGGCTACACGGCCACGCGCCGGATCCGCGAGTGGGAGCAGACGCATAACCTCGCGCGCACGCCGATAATCGCGCTGACCGCTTCGGTTCTCGACGACGCCATCGGCAGAAGTTTCGAGGCGGGTTGCGACACGCATGTGAGCAAGCCGGTGCGGCGCCCGATCCTGGTCGCCGCTATTCGCGAAGCAGCGGCAGCCGCCAGTCGAAAGGCGGAAGCCGCGAACGCAGTGGCGGAGGACGAAAGTTCGACCGACGACCCGCCTCCACCCAAAGCCCCGGCCTCCATGCGGCGGGACCCGTTGCGCAAGAGCGGCCTCACTCCGCCCACGGATCCGCCCTACCGGATGCGCGGCCTGCCTGGTAGCCGACATTAGCGGCGCGCGAGACGGCCACCGCCTGACATGATACGCGGACGGGCGGCGGGCTTTTGCGCCGCGGCCTTTTCGGCTATCAGGATAAGCGATGCCGCAAGCGCTCGAAACCATCAAGTTCTACTACGACTACAAGAGCCCGTTTACATATCTCGCGTTCGAGCCCGCGCTCGAGCTCGAACGGACGCATCGCGTCGCCCTGCGCTTCGTCCCACTCGAAGTCGATCTGAAGTCCGCCTACGGTGGTGAATTGCCCAATCGCACCGAGCGCGATTGGTACAAGGTGCGCTACCTCTACGCGGACGCTCGCCGCTTCGCCAACGACCGCGGCCTTGTGATCCGCGGCCCGCAGAAGCTCTTCGATTCGCGCCTCGCGCTGATCGGCGGTTTGTATGCGGACGCCGGCGGACGTTTCCGCGAATACTCGATTCGCGTGTTCGAGCGTTTCTTCCGGCGTGAGCTGAATATCGAGGACGTAGCTGCGATCGAAGCCGTGCTGGCTGAAGCGGGTCTCGATGCCGGCCATTTTCGCGGTTATGCTGCAGGCGCCGGAACCGCTGCTCTGGCGGCGGCGGCCGAGGAGGCGGAATGCGACGGTATCTTCGGCGTCCCGATGATAATCGTCGCCGGCGAGCCTTTTTGGGGCAACGATCGGATTGGACAAGTAATTAAAAGGCTCGATCAAATGGGACTCGGGCGTGTGTCCCCCGCCTGAACCTTTTGCACGAGCCGACAAGGAACTTCAATGCGTCAGGTACCAGTCGGGACCAAGGGCAAGTACGAATTCGTCGTGGCGCGCAAGGATCTCGCCGGAACCATGGAGCCGTCGCTGCCGCCGGTGCTGGCGACCGCGATGATGAGTCTGGCGATGGAACTGGCGGCAATGGACGCGCTCAAGCCGTACCTCGATCCGGGCGAAATGTCCGTCGGCGTAATGGTCAGCGTGCAACATGTCGCGGCGACACCCGAGGGATGGAAGGTGCGAGCCGAAGCCGAGGTCACCAAGGCCGAAGGACGGCGCATCGAATATGTCGTGCGGGCCCTGGACGAAAAGGAAGAAATCGGCAACGGCAGCCACGTGCGCGCGGTGGTCGAGCGCGCCAAGTTCGACCAACGTTTTGCGGCCAAGGTGAAAGAGCGAGCCTAACCGCGCACGCCCTCACGGTGAACAAGCATGGCGATTCAGATCTTCGATCCAAAGGAAGTCCATGTCGGGCGGGATTACGGTGGTGCGGAGTACGAAATCAGCGATGCCTTGGTCCAGAACTATATCGCCGGGACGGGCGATGACCATCCGTGGTATCGCGGCCCGTCGCCGCTGGGCGGTCCTGTCGCACCCGCGCTGATACTGCATTCGGCGGTCTTTCGCACCCACGATTGGTATCTTCCCAACGTCTTCGGCAACCTGCATGCGCGCCAGGAATGGGAAGGCTTCGCGCCGGCCGCTGTCGGCGAGAAACTGCATTCCCGTTCCGTCATCATCGACCGTTACGCCAAGCGCGATCGCGAATACGTCGTCAACGAATGCCTGATCCTCAACACGCTGGGCCAAATCGTCCAGCGCAGCCGCACTCATCAGAGCTTCCTGATACCCAGGGGCCAGGGCGGCGACGGTTTCGCGGTCGACCGTTCGCGCGAAAAATCCGCCACCCGCGAATTCAAGGTGGGCGAGCGCGGCGGCGAACCGCTCGAGAGCGCGACGCGCACGGTGACGCAAGCGATGTGCATGGCGTTCTCGGGACCGGGACGCAATTACCACACTGACGCCGGCGAGGCGCGCAGGCTCGGCTTCCCGGAAATCGTCGTGCAGGGGATGCTCTCGGTGTGCCTGATCGCGGAGATGATGACGCGCCGTTTCGGCCTCGGCTTCATCATCGGCGGCAAGTTCGATCTGCGCCTGGTCAACGTGTTGTGGGCGGAGGAAACCACCGGCGCAAAAGGAAGAATCCTCACACGTAGTCCCGAAGGCCAGCGCACACGCGCGAAGGTCGAGGTCTGGTGCGAGAAAGCCGACGGCACCAAGACGATTGTCGGCAGCGCCAGCGCTCTCGAGCTATAGCAACGCCCCGCCGCTCTCGAACGCCGCTCGTGGAGTACCGCGCTGCGCCCGCTATATCCCGAGCATCCGCCTGAGCTTCGACGGGCTGAAGCCGATCATCGTTTCATCGCCGACCTCAATCACCGGTACGGCCCGAAAGCCGCGTCGTATGAGATCATCGCGCGCGCCGGCGTCGTTGCCGATATTGCGCTCCGTAAACTGGATGCCGTTGTGCGAAAGAAACTCTATCGCCTGACGGCACGCAGTTCAGCCAAAATTCGTGAAGATCGTGACCTTGGGCGTCGGCAAGCTCAGCCTCCGGAAGTCAGCGCTTCGACCTCGGCGATCGACTTTGGCACCGCCGCGGTCATCACCTCGTGGCCGTCGGTCGTGACCAGCACGTCATCCTCGATGCGAATCCCGATGCCGCGAAATTCGGCGGGCGCCTCCTCGTCATCTTCCCCGATATAGATGCCCGGCTCCGCCGTCAGCACCATCCCGGGTTCGAGCCTTCGCGATTCGGCGCCGATGCGATAGAGGCCGACGTCGTGAACGTCCATGCCGAGCCAGTGGCTGGTCCGATGCATGTAAAAGCGCCGGTAGGAGCCGCTTTGGAGCGCCTCTTCGAGCGTTCCCTTGAGCAGGCCCATCCGCAACATCCCCTCGACCAGGACCTTGGTGGCCGCCTCGTGCGGGTCGTCGAACTTCACGCCCGGCTTCACCGTCTCGATCGCCTTCAGTTGCGCGTCCAGCACGAGCGCGTAGAGATCGCGCTGGAGCGGCGTGAAGTGCGCACCGACCGGGAAGGTGCGCGTGACGTCGGAGGCATAGAAGTCGTATTCGCAGCCGGCGTCGATCAACAGCAACTCGCCGGCGCGCATCTGCCGATCGTTGTGGATGTAATGGAGCGTCGCGGCGTTGGGACCTGAGGCGATGATCGAGGGATAGCTCGGGCCGGCGGCGCCGTGCTTGCGAAAGGTGTAGTCGACCAGCGCCTCGATCTCCCACTCCATCATTCCGCCGCGCGAGGTGATCATCGCGGCCTTATGCGCCTCGGCCGAAATCGCGATCGCGCGGCGCATCGCCTCGAGCTCCTCGGGCTCCTTGCGCAGGCGCATCTCGTGCAGAATCTCGCGCGGGTCGAGAATCGCGTGCGGTCCGGAACCGATACGCGGGCGCATCGCCGCCGACGCCTTGACCATTTCAAGCACGCGGGCGTTCATTCGCTCGTTGTGGCCGAGTGGATAATAGGCGCTTTCGGCTTTTTCCAGGTAGCGCGGAATGACGCGATCGAGTTCGTCGATCACGTAGGCCTTATCCGCGCCATAATCGACCATCGCGCCCTCGACGCCCGCGCGCCTTCCGGTCCAGGTCTCGCGCTCGCGGTCACGCGGCCGCACGAAGAGAACGAACTCCTCCTTCTGGCCGGGCGCAATCAGCGCCACCGAATCCGGCTCGCTGAAGCCGGTCAGATAATAGAGGTCGTTGTCCTGCCGGTAGACAAATTCGACGTCACCCGAGCGCAGCGCGACGGGTGCGCTCGGCAGAATCGCTACCGAGTTGCCGATCGCCGCCTTGAAACGCGCGCGGCGCTTCGCGAAGATCTCACCCTTGCCGTTGAGACTCACTTGCGTGTCAACCGTGGTTCGGAATCCGCCCGTTGTCCCAATTATGCAGCTTGGGCGGCGATCAATCGAGTATGCAGTTCTTCGCCATTATGGCCAACCGACGCCGCCAACCACCACCTGGATGGTGTCGATGCGGGCGCTGCACTTCGCGCGGCATTCGTCCGGATTGATGCTGTCGGCAAAAAGTACGAACAGGGTCTTGCGCTTGGGCCCGCCAAGCGCGCAAGCGATTGGCATCGACTCAAATCCGGCGCGGTCGGTGACCTCCCCGCCCTCCTTGACGCGCATCACCTGCTTGGTCAGGGGCGACGCGACCCAGACCGCATTTTCCGCGTCGAGCGCGATACCGTCGGGCACCGCCTGGCCGAGATCGGCCCATACTCGGCGATTCGTCAGCGATCCATCGGACTGGATATCGAAGGCGGTCAGCCGATGACCCATCGATTCACCGACGATCAGCGTCTTGCCATCGGCCGTTTCGACCGTGCCGTTGGGAAAGTCGAGCCCGTCCGCGACTAGGCGCGCCGATCCATCTGGATTGACCAGGACCACTTCGGCCTTCTTCGCAGGGGCGTCGGAGAGCAGGTCGTAACCGAAATTACCGACGTAAGCGCGTCCCGCTCCATCAACCACCATGTCGTTACAATGAAAAGAGGCCAGTTTGCTGACGTCGGCGTGGGTCTTGAGTTCGCCGGACTTTTCCCGCACCAGCAGTTTGCGATCGGTCATCGAAACAATCAGCAGCTTGCCATTGGGGAGCCAACCCAGACCCGAGGGCCACGCCGGCACTTCGCACACGTCCTCCGCGTTACCCTTGAGGTCCACGCTGCGAACCTTGTGCGCGTGCATGTCGGAAAAGAAGAGTTTGCCGCGATGCCAGCGCGGTCCTTCCGGAAAGATCAAACCATCAAGTAATACATGAAATCCCGCCATTCTAAAGTTCCTCTTTGGTTTTTCGCCTAAAGCAACGCGCGAATCCTATTCGAGCGCTCCCTGCGCGCGCAGTCTCGCGACCTCCGCCTCGCTGTAGCCCAGCAGCCTGGTCAATATCTCGTCCGTATGCTGCCCCATCAGCGGGGCGGGCGCCCGCACCTTCGTCTCGGTGCGGCTCAACTTCCACGGCATACCGCAATGCAGCCGCTTGCCGATCTCAGGGTGTTCTAGGAAGACGAAATAGCCTCGCTCCTTGAGATGCGGATCCTCGTCCGCCAGGTACTTGTTGTCGGCAACGACAGCAGCCGCGACGCCCGCGTGCTGTAAGGTCGCCGCGACCTCGGCGGCCCGGCGCGAGGAGGTCCAGGCCGTGATTATCGCGTCGATTTCATCCTCGTTGGCTTTGCGTGCGGCGAAGGTCGCGAACTTCGGGTCAGCCGCATGCTCGGGGCGCCCCATCGCGCGCGCCAGCCGGCCCCAGTCCACATCGTCCGCACACGCGATCGCGACCCATTGGTCAATCACATTTCCGGCGATCCGCTCGGGACGGTCCAGGCACTTGAAGATGCCGTGCGGCGCCATCCCCGGGTCCGCGTTGCCGATCCGCTCGGGCTCGTGTGCGTTCATCGTGTAGTCCATGATGCCTTCGGGCAGGACCACCATCGAGCATTCCCACTGGCTCATGTCGATGTACTGACCCTGCCCCGTCTTGGCGCGATGAAACAGCGCGGCCAGGATCGCGAACGCGCCGTGCACTCCCGCGTTCGGGTCGCCATAGCTGAAGCCCGAGTGCATCGGCGGCCATCCCTTGTAACCGGTCAGCGCCGACAGCCCCGAAAGCGGCACTTGCGCCGGTCCGTAGGCGACGAAGTCCCGGTAAGGACCCGTATCGCCATAGCCCGAGAGCGAAGCCATGATGATGTCGGGCTTGATTTGCCTTAGCGCCTCGTAGCCGAAGCCCATCTTGTCCATCACGCCGTGAGCGAAATTGTTGACGACGACGTCGCTCCTGGCGACCAGCTTGCGCGCGATTTCGCTCGCGGCGGGATCCTTGAAGTTGAGCGTCAGCGAACGCTTGCCCTGGCTGTACTGATTGAAATAACCCGATCGGTTGAGTCCCCCCGGCTTGCCTTCGGGCCACGGCGGCAACACCCGCGTGATG
>Ga0335081_10021437_pt1 | contig 10460 bp, 10 predicted proteins | sample Lox_Sample_35_FD_206713 | JGI IMG/M metagenome (GOLD analysis project Ga0335081, IMG submission 206713) | Soil microbial communities from Loxahatchee National Wildlife Refuge, Florida, United States - Lox_Sample_3.5 | ecosystem: Environmental > Terrestrial > Soil > Wetlands | place: USA...
TACTTCAAACCACAATTTGCCTTCACCTGTATCAACCATACTCTTGCCTTTACTTGGCGTCCGGTTTCTCTTAGCATCAATAGCACACACAACACATTGCCTTCCAAAAACGTCTGCCAATTCAGTTATAACTTTCGGGTTTTCTACCGCTGCAGTGTTAACTGAAACTTTGTCAGCTCCACTGCACAAAACCAGCCTTGCATCCGAGACATTACGAATTCCACCACCTACCGTGAAAGGAATGGCAATAGCTTTGGCTACCCCCTCAACGACGCCACGAAGAATATCTCGTTTCTCCGAAGAAGCAGTGATGTCAAGGAAAACCAATTCGTCTGCTCCGTCGTCGGAATAGCGTTTAGCCATCTCGACTGGGTCGCCCGCTTGTTTAGGATTGAGGAAATTTATGCATTTAACAACTTTCCCGTGATCCACATCAAGGCATGGAACGATTCGTTTTGCAAGCGGCATATCTTAGGCTCCTATTTTTTGTATAGCTTCTCTTAACGTGAATCGCTTTTCATAAAGGGCTTTTCCAATGACTGCGCCCTCCACTCCTATTTCTTTAAGGGCTGCCAAATCGCCTATACTGCCGATTCCACCTGCTGCAACGATTTTGGCGTCTGGGTACAAAACAGCTGCACTTAAAGTTTGCAGGTCAGGGCCGCTAAGCATGCCATCTTGAGCTATAGATGTAATAAGAAAACGATGGATGCCCAGTTGAGTGTATTTTTCAAGTGAATCGTCTACATTCATTGCGGTTTCGGTTTGCCAGCCCTCAACCCTGATATGGCCTTCTTTATTGTCTAAAGCGACGATAACTGAATCAGACCCAAACTGTTTCCGGATTTTGTCGATTGCAGAGGGATCGCTGAAGGCTAAGGCACCGAGGATCACTTGGGTTGCACCTGTTTGGAAAAGTTTTTCTGCTGTTTCATAGTTGCGTATTCCACCGCCGACTTGAATGGGTAATTTGACATTTCTTGCAATTTCAGCGATGACCGAGTGATTATTGCCAAGGACAAAAGCTGCATCTAAATCGATGATGTGCAGTTTGCTAGCGCCTTCATTTTTCCACCGTTTTGCAGCTTCTAGCGGGGTTCCAAATTTTTCTTCATAAACTTTAGCAGTTTTGGGGTCGCCTTTGGATAAACGCACGATTTTGCCATTCATTAAGTCAATTGCTGGAATTAATTGCATCTTCAAAGTCACCTTGCTACAATCTTAGCGAAGTTTTTGAGGATTTTCAAGCCTATGTCACCTGATTTTTCAGGATGAAACTGCGTGCCATAAATGTTTTTGCTAGCTACTGCCGAGGTGAAGGTTGTGCCGTATTCGGTTTGAGTACATATTATGCTTTTGTCGGTTGGAATTGGGTAGAGCGAGTGCACGAAATAAACGTAGCTATCTTCTTTTACATCGTCAAAGAGCTCGTTTTGTTTTATGATATTTAGCGTGTTCCAACCCATATGAGGGACCTTAACGTTGCTGGGTAACTGAACGGTTTTGCCTTTGAAAAAAGCTAACCCCTCCCCCGGTCCTTCCTCGCTCCGCTCAAAGAAAAGCTGCAGACCAAGGCAGATGCCCAGTAATGGAGTGCCACTCTGAATTTTTTCTATGAGAATGTCTTTTATTGAGTCCAGTTTAGATGCCGCTGGCGTAAAAGCTCCAACACCTGGCAAAGCAACAGCATCCGCATCCGCAAATTCTTTTGCAGAAGTACAGATTGTCGTTTCCAAGCCTGCTTTTTCTAATGCGGTTTTAAGGCTAAGCAAGTTGCCTACGCCATAATCAAAGATGACTGCTTTTGCCACTCTTAGATGACTCCTTTTGAGCTGGGAACGCCTTTCCGATTTGGGTCTATGGCTATTGCTTGGCGTAGTGAAAGGGCGAGGGCTTTGACTGCTGCTTCTGCTTTGTGGTGGTCATTGCTGCCGTATTCTACAAAAACATGGACGTTTGCCTGCAGTGAGGTGGATAGGGATTCGAAGAAGTGGTTAATGTCCTCGGTTGGCATTTCCTCAATTTTTTTGCCTCTAAGTTTTAAGTCAATTTTAAAGTAGGGGCGCTTTACTAAATCGATAGCCGCAAATGCCAATGAACAATCCATCGGAGCGGCGGCATTGCCAAATCTTGTGATGCCTTCTCGGGTGCCTAATGCTTTGTTTAACGCTTCGCCTAAGCCTATGGCTAAGTCTTCTACTGAGTGGTGAACCAAATCGCCCCTTACAGAGGCGGTTATGTCGATTAGGCTGTGGGTCGCTAATGAAGTAAGCATGTGGTCAAGGAATGGCACGCCAGTGGCGACATTGATTTTTCCTTCTCCGTCAAGGTTTACTTTTACTTTGACTTCTGTTTCTTTGGTTTTACGGTAAACTTCTTCTGTTCTCATTTTATTCACTCTGAATTTGTTTTAATGCTTCAATGAGTTTCTTGTTCATTTCTGGCAAGCCTACAGTGACTCGGAAGCAGTTATCATATTGCAGGATTTTACCCCATTTCTTGAGCATAATTCCCTGTTTGAGCAGTTTTTCGTTGACTTCGTTAGCGGGCTTTTGAGTGTTAACCATCAGGAAGTCTGCTTGAGAATCGAAGGCTTGCACTCCTTTTATTTCATTTAGTGTCTTTAACAATTTTCCCCGTTCCGCGATAAGTTCTTTGGCGGCTTTCTTCATTAAGTGCAAGTTATCGAGCATTTTGCCCCCCATTCGAAGTGTAAATCCACTAACTGGATAAGGCAATGGGGATTTTTGCCTGATAACTTTCGCTAACTGTGGATTTGTAACCGCGTAACCAAGCCGTAATGCAGCTAGTCCGAAGGCTTTGGAGAATGTTCGCAGAATAATCATGTTCGGAAACGCACGAATTTGTGGTACAAATGAGTAATCGGCAAATTCACCGTAGGCCTCATCTAAAATGACTAAGCCTGGGAAAGTCTTGGCAAGGGATTCAACATCCTGAATTTTGAATTGGGTGGAAGTGGGATTGTTAGGTGAGCACAGGTAAAGCAGCCTGGTTTTGTCGCTGAATTGTGCTTGGAGACCTTTTACATCAAGTTGAAGATTGCTCAAAAGCGGCACCGAGGTATATTCGCCCTGCTGGCGCTTAATGCAAAGTTTTGGAATGCTGAAAGTTGGTGCAAACGAGAGCATGATTTCTCCTTTTTCCACAAATAGCCTTACTATACGGTCGATCAGCTCATCGCTTCCATTACCTACAGCGAGATACTCTTCTGGGGCACCAATGTATCTTGAAAGCTTCGAGAGGAATTTGGGCACTTCATCCTCAGGATAGAGCCGCAGGTCAAACTCATCAGCCAGCTCCTTCATAAGATCGGCTTGCTTGGTCCTATCAACGAACAGGCTCTCGTTAAAATTCAGCTTGACGATCTCCGATGGTGAAACGCCAATTTGCTTCGCTACTGTTTCAGGTGTGGTTCCTGCGGAATAGCAGTCTATCGCCTCAAGCTTCTCCAGTTTATTTCCTAGCCATTTTTTGTAAGATGCGCTCATTTTTCAAACCTTGCTTGTATCGCTTTGGAGTGATTTGGAAGGTTTTCAGCTTCCGCCATAACTTTGATTGTGTCTTTTACTCTTTCTAGACCCGTTCGTGTACTTTCAACTATACTAACTCGGCGGACAAAGTCAAACACAGATAAGCCTGAGAATGACTTCGCAAAACCGCCTGTGGGTAAAACATGATTGGTTCCGCTTCCATAGTCGCTTAGGGCAACTGGGCTATACGGACCAAGAAGTATCAGGCCAGCAGTTAGTTTGTCAGCCAGGTCCTTGGGTTTAGCAGTCATGACTTCTAAGTGTTCGGGAGCAAACTGATTAACTAAACCCACCGCCTCATCCATGCTGCTGCAGACAATTATGAAGCCGTATTTGGAAAGTGCCTCACAGACTTTTTCTCCCCGCTCTGCATAAGCGGAAATCTCTGCGAGAGTCGCTTGCACTTTTAAAGCAACCTCCTCTGAAGTTGTTATGAATCCAGCAATGCTATCTCCTCCATGCTCAGCTTGCGAAATCATATCAAAGGCAATGAGTCGCGCATTAGCCACCTCATCAGCTAAAATAAGCACTTCACTTGGGCCTGCAGGCATATCAATTGCTACATCTGTTGAAACTTGAACCTTGGCTGTGGTCACGTATTTGCTGCCTGGACCAACAATTTTTCTCACGGGTTTTATATTTCTTGTTCCATAAGCCAATGCTGCTATGGCTTGAGCTCCGCCAACCTTGTAAACTTCGTCAACACCACATATGTCAGCTGCGACTAGAATTAGTGGGCTGACTTTACCTTTTGTGTCTGAGGGTGAACAAACCACTATTCTTGGGACTCCTGCTATTTTGGCGGGCATGACAGTCATAATCAATGTGCTTGGGTAAGCTGCTTGTCCTCCTGGGACGTAGCAGCCGACGCTGTCGATTGGGCGCAGTACAGTCTGAACAGTTATGCCTTCGTTTGAGGTTTTGATATCGGTTTGGGTGAGCTGTTGTTTTTGGAAAGTCAAGACTTTTTCTTTCATTGATCTTAGTGCACATACTTGGACTGTGCTTGTTTTGGTGTAGGCTTCTTTGATTTCTTCTTTTCTAACTTTGAGTGTTTTTGAGGTTAGTTTGGCTTTTTCAAATTTTTCGGCGTAATTAATTAGTGCGTGGTCACCGTTTTCTTTCACGTCATTTATTATGGCTTTAACGTCAATTTCGAGTTTCTGAGTTGCTTGTGGGTCTGTTTTTTGCCGCTTAAACCAGTCAGGCGGCAGTGCTTCTGCTTTGTAGATTTTCACTGGGTTTTGTTTTTGCACGACTTTTCCACTCTTGTAGCAAGTTCATCCAAAGCTAGTACCTGTCTTGGCTCGTAAACTACTAGGCCTTGAGCGATTTTGCGGATTTTTGGAAGGAGCTCAATTAGGCAGTCTTTCTCGATGACTGTGTTGACGCTCACCCAAGTTTCATCTGCTAACGGTGATATAGTTGGATTTTTTAATGCGGGCAGTTCAGTTAGGAGTTTTTGCAAGTTCGCTTTCTTAACGTTAACGAATATATGGATTCTTTTTGAGCCGTCTACGACGCCTTTAAGCAATGCAACTACGTCGTAGATTTTCTCTCTTTTCTCCAGGTCCTCCAAAGCTTTTTTGTTGGCGATGAGAACGGCCGCGGATTTCAAGACAGTTTCTATTATTCTCAGGTTGTTTGCATCTATGGTTGTACCTGTTTCAGTTACGTCCATTATGCAGTCAGAGTCTTCTGGAGGTTTAGCTTCAGTTGCTCCAAATGACAGGAAAATTTTGGCTTTTGGATTATCGCCTTTTCTCCACCACGGAGTTACAATCATTGGGTCGAGCTTGCCGAAACGCTTCTTGTATTCGGCTGTGTTCTTGAGGTATTCTGATGCTATGTTGAGATATTCAGTACTAATGCGGAAACTTTTGCCTTGGGCCCAAATGGACTCCATGAATTCACCCATTGTGCTTTTTTCGCTAACGCTCTTGGGAACTGCTACTACTAGTTTTATTTTTCCATATTCCAGGTTCAGAAGAATTTCTACGTCTGCTCTGTTTTCTTTAACCCAATCTTCGCCTGTGATGCCAAGATCTTGTAAACCTTCATTTACAAAAACGGGGATTTCTTGAGGTCGAAGAACCTTCATTTCAATTTGGGGATCGTTTATCATTGGACGGTAGGTTCGCTCAGTTCCTGAGAGTTTGTAACCTGAGCGCGAGAAGAATTCAGAGGTTGCTTTTGACAATGAGCCGGCTGGTATCGCAAATTTTAATTTATCCATAGTTTTCACCTAAATTTCTAGAAAAACCACTAACGGTTTTTTGTTTTGGTATAAAGGTATTTCGAAGGAATGCGCCTAATTTAAAATATCCAATTGTTTTTAGACTTAGACCTTTTGGATTGCCATTAATGAATGCAATCGCCTTGTATGAATGCAATCCCTCATCATATACCACTGGAAGCACCTGAACATCTGTCTTCCTAATAAATCTGTTCTCTAATATTTAACTGTCGAATGCTAAAAAGACGTTAAACTGAGGGCTGTTTGCCTTTTTTGATCTCAAAAACTAAAGGTGGCACCGAATTTCGCGTTTCCAATTCTATGCTTAATAATCCTTCCATTACGCCTTTCCAGATTTCACAATCATTTATGAATGGAGTTTTCAGAAGCAAAAACTTATCCTTCAAATAGAAATCTCCGAATCCTTGTACTTTTAATCGTTCAAAGACTTTTTCCCAATTAGTCTGTTCACTTACTTCAATTCCAAGAGTTGATTGGATAGAAACTTTTAGGGCTTCGCCCATTCTTTTGCCACACTCATGCCAATTTTCTCTTGGAATTTGTTGTGTTAATATGTTAAATAATTCAACATTAACAAGGGCTATCCTGCTTATTCCGCAATAGTATTCTCCAGGGAAATGCCAGTCATAAACCATCATGCTTTTGTACATTTCAAGCATTTTGGAGATGAGTGGTTTGATTCCAGGTTCTTTTCCATCTCTGATTAGTGATTCGATAAATTCCCTTTCAGTTTTTTCAAGAATTATTGTTGTTCTTTTTGCTTCATCACTTTTCTGCTTTGGCAAAACAAGAGGTATGCGGCTTCGATTCTGCATAGTTGATATTGCTAAGATAATATTTAATATGCCTTATGTATTCTGGAAATTTATTTAAACTCAAGGTTCATTTAACGCTGTAAGAATAGTTAATAAAACAGCTTATGTTTATAGAGCGTTGCCGATGAAGAATCTAAAATGCTGATTGATGATGCACCCTGGGGTATCTGAGGCAAACTAAGCTGTTATTATCTTCTTTTTAACAAGGTATAGCATGAACACCATGCCTACAATGAACAATAAGGCACCGACGCCTGCTGAAACAAACCCGTTTGCGTTAACCTTATCCATTATGTATGGAACATATGTGGGTCCTGCAAAAATTAACAGCATCGATAATATTATGAATGACACTTTCGTAAATTTTGAGTACATGTCGACATTTAAGTTTTCTTTTGTTTCAGTCACTTTGACCCCGCCTTAACTTACTCTTCTGATGCAATGCTTTCTCCTAATCCTTCTTTTATCTCTTTTCCTAAAGACTTCATCAAGAACTTAAATACTAAAAATCCTGCTTCGCGGTCGGCTTTGAAGCCTGTGGTTGTTCCTAGTAAGCTAACTCCATCGATTTTTCTTTCTTTCGCCATCGCTAAAGTAAGCCCAGTTCCGCCAACTATTCTGCCTTTGCTGTAAATAACGGCGCCTTTTTCCATAAATTCTGTTGCTAATCTTGGAGAAGTAGCTGCTATGTAGACCTGTGCTTTATCTTCAGTAATCGGTATGCCACCCATAGTTACGATAAAACGGCAGCCTAATGAAATAGCGAAATCTAACACTTCTTCACAAACAACATAATGAGCAACAACATCATCAAATGAAGGCTGAATTTCACCAGTCATTATAACTAAATTATTTTTCTCCATAGGCGCATAATAAAACTCGTATTTTGGTAAGCCACAAATGCCTTTGATACTTACCCCAATGTAATCAGGAAAAGAAGGCGAATATAATTCTGCAAAAGGTTTAGCATCAAAGAATTTTACAAGCAAATGTGCTGCAATTCTGCCGACATTTCCAAAACCAGGCAGCCCTTGAACAAAAATCGGGTTCTCCAACGTTGGCTCTGAAAGCTTACGCAAATACGGCTTGTCCATCGGCAACATCCTTCGGCAAAGAAGTATTAGTCGCCTCTAAAATCCTTTTGCTGAAATGAAAAAGAAACTATTAATATTTGACAGATAAGAGTAATAGGTTGCTAAACTGGAAATTTGTCAAAAGATTTAGCGGGGTGGGGTAGCCAGGATTAACCCGCTGGGCTCATAACCCAGAGATCAGTAGTTCAAATCTACTCCCCGCTACCAAAACAAAACACTCATTTTAGTTCATTTTCATAATGAGCCAATCAATTTTTGTTTATCAAAATTAAATGGTTAAATTCGTTTTGCAATTATTGATTTATCTTAAATCCGCCTGTTTTGAAACGGTCTCAATTTGGCTAATTACTATCACAAAAAAACGCGCCATCAACTTTTAGAAGCTCATCAGCTAACTTAACAAGCAGCAGCAGCAGCAGAAGAAGAAGAAGAAGAAGAAGTGTGACCCTGCGAAGTTTCTTCTTCTTCTTTCAACACATTCTGAGAAGAGGAGGACTCGGTGCTATGTGCGATTTTCCTCCTTCTTCTATCAACAGAAGAACAACAACAGTTTGTGGCAGCACCGGGCTGTTGTTCTTCTCTTGTAATAATATCAGTTCAAAAGTTTTGAAAAATTCAAATTCTCGCTTTGATCTCAACAAGATAAGAACCAAGAAATTTTGGCGGAATAGGCCAGGGGCTGTTATTGATGTATTTGTCTGATGTTTAGTTCGAATGCTCCGCCGATTAAACCTAGTATAGCTCCGATGAAGTAACCGCCCATGCCAACAAAGCTAACAACTGAAAACACAATTATGATTATGGCCCAAATCGCATGATCTCGAGGTTGAACTCTCAGCATTAAAGCCCCAATCAAAACGATAACTCCGCAAACCAATGCAATCACTGAAATTCCAGCAAGAAAACTATTGGAGGTAGCGTAGGAGCCCATAAAATTATGATTTCCATCCATAAATCCGCGCATGTAATTTCCGAATCCGCCAAAGTTTTCGGCGCCTGAAAGAAACCAAACAAGGTTTACTGTGCTGGTTACAAATATGATTACGCCTCCAATCAATGACAAAATGAAAGCAAATGTTGTTCCTGGATGTGTTGACATAAAGTTCACCTTAGGTTAAAAATCTCCTTGGGTCAGTATCAATATCTACAATTGTTGGCTTAGTGGCAAGTAGTGCTTTGTCAACGGCCATCTGGAGTTCGCTTGGCTCAGTAACTTTTATGCCCAGGCCACCCGAATGTTCAGCGAAGTCTGCGAAATTATAGTCATAGAGGTCGGTTTGCCAGCCTTCGTAACCTTCAACTTTTTGCTCCTGCATAATCATTCCCAACCTTTTATTGTTCATAACAAAAATTTTGACAGGCAACTTATATTTCAAAGCGGTTAAAAAGTCGCCTAAAACCATAGTTAAGCCGCCGTCACCCGTCAAACAAATAATCTGTCGGTTCGGATACGCCAAAGCAGCAGCCATAGCACCAGGCAAACCAAATCCCATAGTTGCCAAACTGCCGCTCATAACCATTTTCTGACTTTTTTTCATCATGAAGTCGCGGCCAAACCACCAGCAATTTTCACCAACATCTAACGAAATCACAGCATCATCAGCAATTTTCTCATTCAAAACCTTAATGATATATTGTGGCCTAATAGGCTTCATGTTACTGTCGGCTTCTTTTTCAAGTTGGTTTAGCCATGCCTCTTTCAAATTAATAATCTCAGCCAAATAGTCAACATTCTGCTTCTGCTGAACCTTCTCGGTTAGCTTTGGAATCAACACTGCGCTATTGCCAAGCAAACCTACCTCAACTTGGTATCTCCGGGCAATCATTAAAGGGTTAATATCAATCTGCACGGTCTTCTTTTTTGGAATCAAGGATAAATCTGAAAATGAGCTTCCAATGGCTATTAGTAAATCTGCTCTTTGCATAAGCTGCCCTGCTGCAGTTGAGCCGACTCCGCCATGGCATCCAACATCTAAGGGTTCATGTTCATCAATTACTCCTTTTGCTCTAAAAGTCGTGATTATCGGCGAAGAAAGTTTTGTTGCCAACTTTAGCAGTTTATTGCCTTGCCCTCTTGCTCCGAAACCTGCAAGAATCACTGGTCTAACTGCTTGATCAATAACTTTTGCTGCCTTTTCAATTAACCATTCTTCTTGTCCATAAGCAAGATTAGGCATTCTGCCTTCAAATGGCACAATCGGTGTTTCATATGGAAGCTTTTGGACGTCGTTAGGAACACCAATATGCGCAACTCCTTGATCTAAAAGTGCATGTTTGATGGCTAAGGTAGCTAGAGATGTTGTTTGATTTTCAGACATTAAAACGCTGTTAAAAACGGACACGGGCTCAAAGAAAGCATATTGATCAACCTCTTGTATGGAGCCTGCTCCTATTTGTGGTCTAGGCACCATTCCAGTTAATGCTAAAACAGGCGAATGATCCAATTTAGCATCGTACAAGCCAGTAGCTAAATTTGTAGTTCCAGGACCAGAAATTCCCAGGCAAGCGGCAACGTGCCCAGTAAGTTTCCCGTATGCAGAAGCCATAAATGCAGCAGTTTCTTCATGCCTTACCTGCAAATACTTGACTTTGCCGTTACTCTTACGAATTGCATCTACAATCCCTAATGTCGAAGTGCCTGGAATGCCAAAAACATATTGAACACCCCATTCAGCAATTTGGTTTATTAGAATTTCTGAAACTGTGTGTTCAACTTTTTTCTCTTCTGCTTGTTCAGCGAGCA
>Ga0335081_10021438_pt1 | contig 10458 bp, 10 predicted proteins | sample Lox_Sample_35_FD_206713 | JGI IMG/M metagenome (GOLD analysis project Ga0335081, IMG submission 206713) | Soil microbial communities from Loxahatchee National Wildlife Refuge, Florida, United States - Lox_Sample_3.5 | ecosystem: Environmental > Terrestrial > Soil > Wetlands | place: USA...
CGCCTCAAGCGCATGAGATACCAGGGCGATGAGCAGACGATCCCCGAGGAGGTGACCGCCGCATAAACTGACCCCACCGGGAACCTAAGCCGCGGCGAATTTACAGCAGCAAAGAGACGCCACCACCTCAGACGCCGCCCGCTGCCGACCGAAACCAACACTCTCGCCAGCGGCGTCGCAGAGTGCTGGTCAGATCGAGAACCGGCAGTCTCGCGCGTGAGCTGGTGGGCGAGGGCGATGCGCTGCCGCTTCTAGCCCAGAGCAGCACTCTGCGCGTGGAAGTGTTTCTCCTGACGCTCGAAGCGAAAGGAAAAGCAGCACGCGGTTCCATGCATTCCGACACACGGCGGCGGCAGTACCTCCATCCGTAGTTCCCGCGGGGAAGATGAGGTCTCTTTCGGATGCGGGGCCTCAACGCTCTTGATCAAGATTTCCTTGTCGATGACGCGACGAATGAGGGGAGTCGCGATGGATAAGCCTGCACCGAAGAATCATGTTGGCGCTGTGGACAGGCCTCCGGAGGATGAGTACGTTGTCGTCGTAAACGCGAAGCTGCCGGAAGCGGCCCCGAGGGTGGTCGCGGAAGAGAAGAAAAAGAAGAAGGTGGACGACGAGGATGCGATCACCGAGTCCTTCCACGTTCTTGCATGGATTCTTGCTGGGATTGCGGTTGCCACTGCGGTGGTCATGGTCGTGCTGGTCGCCCGCGCCACGCACGACCTCGCAAAGTTCTCTTGGCAGAGCTGTATTTTCGTCATCGCAGGCGGAGCGTTCGGCAGCGCGATAGCTGCACTGTTCTCCTCGCTGGATCGGCTAGCGCACGGGTGGGAACTCGCGAGCGGCGAGAAGAAGCCGGTTGACGAGGACAACAAATCAAAGGACATGGCGGTTGAACGGATGGTCCCGCTCTTCGCCGTGCGCCCATTGCTCGGCGCGATGGTCGCGTGGATGACCTACGCGGGCATTCATGCAGGAGCGCTCCCCGGCTCGGCCGACACCGCAGAGAAGCTCGTATTCATCTCACTCTTGTCGGGCTTCTTTGCCAAGACCGTCCTCGAGGTGCTTAAGGGCGTCGCGAAGGGCCTGGTCGGGCGGAGCTAACCGCATTCGGCGCCCTGCCGCAGGGCCGGGTCAGCAGTTAGATCGCCGCTTTCGATACGGACGAGCTCCGGGCACTCTCCCGAGCGTGCTGCTTCGATCGAGATGCAGCGGTCTCGACGACGCTGCTGCTCCTGAGCAAACTCAGCAGTCGGTCTTCCGGGTCCAGGGGCAATTCCAAACGGCGACATCAAGCCTGACGTTCACCACCGGTCCGCTGGTGCCGCGCAGCGCCGGACTGGCGAGGCGCTGCTCAGATCAGGTCTGAGGCGAAAACGTCAACCCAGCCCATGACCCGGCTCGTTTCGCCCCGGTAGATCGGCACGGCTCGAACGCGGTGGCGCTCGCTGGATCGGCGCGCCTCGGCGTCTCGCACCGCCGCCGCGACGACCTTCAGTTCGCCCCGACCAATGTCCTCCGGCACGCGGACGGACACCGCCTCGACCACGAAGTGAACCGCCGTGTCGTACATCGCGTCCACGGACGGCTCGCGCACATCAACGTCAAAGCCGGCTGCATCCAAAGATTCCTGCAGATTCGAGGCGAATTGTGCCTCGCCGCCCTTGGTGTTGTCGACAACAACCCTCATCACGTCAACCTAGCAATCGTGTCGCGCGAAATCACGCCATGCATGGCTTCGCCCAAGGCGCCCTTGCCGCAGTTGCTCCGCGCAGCAGTGTCGCGCCAGCCCCGACCGCGCGAATGGATGCGCCCGCACCCCAGGCGCGTAACGCTTGTCGCGGATCACCTCGTGTGGCGCGCGCGTTAACGTGCATGGCGAGATGCGGAGTACCTGCTCCAGAACCATACCCACCATGATCGGGACAGCGTTCGAGGAAGCAGCAGCCGCGACCGGCGGGCCAGCCGCTTGCTCAGGTTCGCACCCGAGGCCATCAGTAGACGCCCGCTCGCAAGACTCCGTGGCCGCTCATCGAAGCACCCGCAGGCGAACACGACACCGCGCTGCAGCCCCCGCCCACTCTCCCCTCGCCCCGCACAATCGCTTTCGCCCTCACGCCGCCTCCCGTTGCGCGATCGCGTTACACGCAGGGATCGTCCGGGTCGGAACACGAGCGTCGCACCGCGCGAGCGCATTCGCCAGACAGGGTCCATCGCGATCCTCAGGACATCGAGCGTCGGGCGTCGCGGCTATTCCCATTCTGAGACCCCGCTATCTCCTGAGTACCAAACCAGGACCGTCGGGTCGGCGCGTCCCGACCCGGCATCCCTGTCACGGCTATTCCCACTTCGGGGACCGCTATCCCCTCGCCCGTCAACCTGTGGCGGTGTAATGAGACGAGACCCCTCCATCGCCGACCAACGTGACCGGACGACGGTCGCGGTGGTCGGTTGACTTGGCGGTGAAACCGATCGCGGTTCGGGGCTCGCCGGCCCAGCCCGCGGGTGATGGTGGCGGTGGCCGTTGCCAGCCGGACTCGGCGTCGCGAGCTACGGCCTGAGTGCCGCTTCTAGCCCGTTGCAACAGTCTGGCCTAAATAAAGCGGACGACGAGCGTTCGCCGGTCACAATTCTGGGTGCTGAATCGTATACGGGGTGATATGCGTGGTGAGCGTGCCGACGCGGAGTTGCTGAGCAGCGGGCTCGCGTCTGATTTCGGCTGCTTCTATGACCGCCACGTCGGGGCGGTCACGGCGTTCGTGGGCAGTTGGATTGGCCAGCCGGACGTCGCGTTCGATCTTGTTGCCGAGACGTTTGCGCGAGCATTGGAGCGTCGCCTGCAGTACGACCCGTCGAAGGGCCCGGGGGTTGCGTGGCTTCTCGGGATCGCGCGTAACTTGGTGATTGATTCCGCGCGTCGGGGCCAGGTGGAGTCCGAAAGTCGCGCACGTCTTGGCATGCGGCGGGTTGAGCTTGACGACGAGCAGCTGGAGGTGATCGCCGACCGAGCGGACGTCCGGTTGCGAGACGCGCTTGCGTCGTTGGAGGCTTTTCAGCGGGAGGCGGTGATCCGCCGGGTCGTGCTCGAGGAGAGCTATCGCACGCTCGCGGCAGACCTGCGCTGTTCTGAGCAGGTGGTCAGAAAGCGCGTCTCGCGCGGGCTGGCGCGGTTGCGGGAAGGGCTGGAGAGACGATGAAAGATCCGTTTGTCATCCTGCGCGACGAGCTGGTAGAGGCCGCCGAACGCGTGGCGCTACCAGCGCCGCGCAAACGGTGGGGCTGGCTCCGCCGTCCGTCGCGCCCGGTCGCTGTGTTGCTGGCGGCGCTGGTGATCGCCGGGTCGGCGGCGGCCGCGATCCTGTCGCTCAGTGCGTCACAGCCGCTCGTGGGGAGGGTGCCGGGGGCGTTTAGCTCTGCCTCGCTGGCGGGCTTTGGCTACACGATCCGAGTGAGTCCCGGTCTGGGGGCCGGTGGGGCGGGATGGCAGCCGTGGATCGTCTACAGCGGGCCGGGCACCAGCGGCTATGGCCAGACGGGAGGGGTGTCTGCGGGGTATCCATCGGCCACGGCCCCCGTCTTCGGCGGCGGTAGCCCTCCCGGTGGCTGTATCCCGTGCTACGCGCGCGGCAACCCCGTCGAGTACGTCCTTACCGGCCCACAGGTGTTCGCCGTCCGGATTGGAAGCCAGACGATCCGCACCTTCACCTCACGCGCCCTGCCGACGGGCGATCGGGCCGCCGTGTTCTTCATCCACGCGAGAGGACCTGTGTCAGTCCTCCCTGCCGGTGAGCGTCCGCCGGGGATCAAGAACGTCATCTTCGTGGTGCCGCTCGCCCGCTCCGGGCGGGTGATCGCCACCGAGCCCAAGCCTAACGTGGCCCCCTGGTATGAACCGCTGCCCTCGACCTGGATGGCGCCTGACGCGTCGACGCGCTGGTGGCCGTTGCCCGGCGGCTCAATGCCCTACCACGGTCGGGGCTACCACCAACCTGCCCATCCGGGCCCGGGCGTCTGCGAGCTGTCGCAACACGGCCTCCCAGCACTGCACGCCCAGTTCGGCGAAACCATCGCGTGGATCACGCCGGTCAAGGACGCGCTCGGCGAGGTGTTCCTGTCTTGCATCGATGCTGAGTACTACCTGCACGGGTGGCCAATCGAGGCCGCCGTGCTGCTCGATGGCCGTCAGCCGGGGCAGGTTCCGGGGCCAATTCCCGGCGCCCGGCCGGTACCCGGCCAGCCGGGAATAGTCGACCTCCCGACCGGGCATTTCCCCAGCTCGTTGTTCAGCCGCAACTTCGGTGTGACAGCCAAACGCGTTGGTGATGCGTGGCTGGTCGCGCAGGGCGGCTACGACCTGGCGCAGCGAGTGCAGGTGCTCAACGCGCTGCGGATCAGCAAGCTCGACCTGCATCACCTCGTCTCCCTACGCGCGGCTCGCTGTTGGTGGAATCACGTCAATCGCGGCGAGTCGGGACGCGCTTGTCTAGGCGAAAGTGGGGGTCAATGACCGATTCGGTGCCGGGAAGCCCGGCCAGAGCACTTACTCGCACCGCCGATGACCCGCGGACGCATGAAGCATGTGGCACCACCGGGGCGACAGGGGCAGAAGCGATACGGCGGTGGCGGGCGACGTCCCGCACCGTCGTTCGCCTCCCACATGAGTCATCTGGCGGTTATCTTTGCGCGGGAGATTCCGGTCCAAACGCGTTGCCCCGACCAGTGCCTCCGCGAGCGCCGCCGGGTTGATCGAGAAGCAGCACTCGCCAGCACGGCGGCGACTGGGCGTTCCCCCGGTAGCTCAGCGGTGTCAGCGGTTCAAAGTCATAAACCGCGAGCAGTCGAGAGGCGTAGGACAACGCTCGACGGGGATCAAGCCCCGGCGCCCACTTGCTCGAATCGGCGCCCCCTCACGCGGAAACGAACGCGTGGGCTGGGTAGATCTCGGGCTTAACGTCGATGCCGACCTCTTCGAGGAACGGCTGTAGGCGCTCGCCAAACCGCCGACACGCCTCCTCGGACTCCCAGACATCAACAACGCGGAAGCCGTTCTCTCCTTGCCCTGCGGCATGCACGAGAAGGCCCTCGACAGGCCAGTCGGATGGCGACTCCACCTGCCTTTTGCCAGTCATCTTCTGGATCACTTGGTCGTACTGCTCCTGCGTGAGGCTCGGACCTTGATGGACTAGCACGACGGGCATTGCGTGCACCCTCCTATTCGATGACAGGCGCAGCATATGCCGCGTCGCGGCCTCGGGTCTAGTCCGTCAACCGGCCGTGCTGTCGATTCCGGAAGCTCAGCCGCTCGTCTGCCTGACGCTTGCTCGACGCTCGACGGGGACGATGACCGTGGAACCGCCCATGCTCGTGGATCCCTCAAGCGTGCGGGGCGGCCCAAGTGGTCTGCGGTAGCTGGGCGGTATCAGTCCCCCAAAGGGGCAAACCACAAGGTGGAGGCCGTGGGCTCAGCAGGCGTGGAGTCCGCGCTTGCCGATTTAGCCCGACGCGACAGCGCCTTTGTGCGTGGGGTCCTCGCCGACGGCGCGGGCGTTCGCCCCTGGTGACACTTGGATATTTGACGGGGAGATCCCCCAGCGACGCATCACAGCCCGCACTGTGTGCTCCGCAGCTACGAGGTGGCGGAACGACGGCCTCACCGCGTGAAGCAACCGCTTAATTCCGGCGCGGAATGCGTAGACCGTCATCGCGAGCGCGATCAGCGCGGCGGCGAAGGGCGTGTCCCTAGCCGGATGTCCCGCGATGCTGTTGACCGTCTCCTTCGCCACGGCGGCCCCGATCATCGTGTCGCCGACGGCGGTCGGGCTGGATCGGGCTTTGCGCACCTGGGTTCCTGGCGCCGCGGCGGCGCGTTGGAGCGCTCGTACGAATGCGGCGATTACGAACAGCGTCATGAGGTTCGAGTGCTCCCTGGGCGTTCCGAACACCCGAGACATGATGCGATGGCGTGCCTCGTTCAGCAGCCGGAACGCGACTACCGCGTCGCCGACAAACAGCCTGGCGCTGCTGAGGTGCTCGGGGCGGCGAGGGGGCGGAGATTGCGTGTCTGGCATCACGCGCTGCTTGTTCGCTTCCTGGCGGTCCGTAGCCTATAGAGACGCGGTGCCGCTTGGCATCCGCCAACGCCGACGGCCTCGCTCCGGAGAACTACGAACTCCGTCGCGGCACGGCCTAGTCGCTCACCGATAGCGACTCAGCGGCGGAGCGGGGTCTGGCCGGTCGTCCACGAGCAGGCGGAACTCGGTCCCTCTCCCGTATTTGAGGAGCTGGCCCGAGACGATGAGGTCGCCTTCCCCTTGGATCGAAAAGGGGCAAGTTTGGTTGACCCTTGTGGGAGTGCGGAATCCAGCCGGGCCACAGGAATCCACTTGACCGCTCTCGCCCGATAGCCTCGATAGCGCCATGACGTTCGACGTCGACCACGTTGGAGCGGTGGTCCATGTGGCGATCACGAGCGCTGATGAATTGGCAACCTCCGCGCAGCTTTTCGCTGAGAGTCCCGACGGAGGGCAAATAGTGGTGACGGGGGCCGGCGGGCAGCTGCGGGGGCCGGCAGCGATTTGGAAGCGCTACCCGGGATCGCTACCCGATAACTGGGATGCGCAACAGCGCGTACTCAAGGGTTATCACGTACAGCAGCATGACGTTGAGGACGCGATCAACCAGCTGCTCGGCCGAGATCCCGAGCAGCATCGTCCGCCGCACCTGAGCTGGGGGCCGCTGATCGATCTTCTTGGTCAGCACGGAGTGACCGTCTCCGAGGAGGAGCTGGTCACGATGCCGTTCGTCTTCGAGCTCTCTCCGGAATCCTCATCGGTATTTGAGGGTTGAGACCAGCCGGCTGCCCCCGGCGCGAGAGGCCCTGCTTGAGCATCCGCTGACGCGCCCGAGCCTCCCTGCCCCCCCGAGCGAGGTCGGGTTCGAGGATAAGTTCGGTGGGGTCGGTCCGACGGGCTACCGCTCGACAACTCAGAGACTACGGGGAGCAACCTCCGGGATGGGTTATCCATTTGACTCAGGTTCATCCGCGCGTCGCGCGCCGGGGCGGTTGCGCGGGAGCCGCGATCGCCCGGGTCCGGCGCGACCCGCGAGGTGCTCAGACCGTCAGGCGCCACGGAGGTGACCAGCACGATCCCCTTGCGAGGCTGGAGCGATCCGCTCGGCACCCGCGCGGACGATCCTCCACCTGATCGAAATGGATAACCCATCCTCCGGGTTGCGCATGTCCCGGTTATTCGGGGTCGAGGGCCACGAAACGCTCTCCCCCCTGCCTAACCCGGTTACAGGTTCACGGGAGAGGGGATAGCGCCCCTCAGAGTGGGAATAGCCGTGACAGCCTCACCGACATCGGGGCCGCGCCTACGCCCGCGCCCCTCGGTCGGTCGATCGCCAGTTCGGTCGATTGCCGTGGTAGGAGATAGCAGGGTGCCGATGTGGGAATAGCCGTGACGGCGGCGCCCGAAGGATGTCCCGAGTCGACGCTCAATGCGAGGGTGCCCGTTGCAGGCCCGTGGGAGTAGCGGGCCCCGATGTGGGAATTGCCGTGACAGGCTTGCGCGACATCGGGGGCATCGGGGCCGCCCACGCACGGGACCGCGGAGTTCCCCAACTCGGGCGCGCGAGGTCTGGAAAGCGGCTCATGGAGGCGCCCCGAAGCTAACCCAACCCGAACGCGTGGGCGGCCCGTTCGTCTGGCAGCGGTTCATGGGGCACCCGAAACTGCCCCGAGCCGGCGCCCAAGCCTCGGTCGCTGGGTGCCCGGAACGGTGCTAACCCGGAGACGGGCGGCCGGCTCCCTCCAACCCGGACACGGGTGCCGGTGGTGGGCCTTCAAGGCTCGGCCGCGGAGGTGTTGGAACTGCCTCCAAGCGCGCTCAGAAGCTAGCGACCCGCGCAGCCACCGAGATCCAGACGAGCGCTGTCGGACAGCGAGAGTCCGCCGCTCGCCACACTCGTCGACTGCCAGAACGCGACGGGCTCGCAGCCGGTCGGCGCGTGTCCGGGGGTTTCGGGCTGTCGGCCCACTCTTCCCTTTCGTCGCGATCGTGCTCTATTTCGCCGGGCTCGACGAAGAATGCCAAGCGAGATCCACGCGCCAGACCTGCTCCGCGGTCGTGAGCTTGGCAGCCATCAGGCGGTGCCGCCCTCCAATTCCTCCAGCCGCTCTATGGACTCGAAGACCTCGTTCAAAGCGCTCATGCAGTGCACGCAAGCGCGCCGCAGCTCCTTCACAGACCCCTCAGCCGAGCGCTCCTCGACCTGTTGGGCGAAGGACACCACGTCACCGGCCTTCTGCGCGATGTAGGCACGATTGGCTCCCGGGCTAAGCGGCCCGGGGAGCTCGCCGGGCTCGACCTCTATGTATCCGCCGCCCACTTGCATGATCACGGCGTCGCTGCCCTCCTCGAGCTTCGCGCCGTAAAACGACGCCTCCCTGATGATGAAAGCGACGTCACCCGTCTCTTCGCCCCCCACCGCATAGGCGACAACGCCGGGAACGCTGGTGCGCTCCTCGCTCAGCGTGCCGTTCAGGAGCGCGAGCACGATGGCCTCGCTCCCCTTGATGTGCACGTGGACGATCCGTCCTTGCCAGCTCGCAAGGACATCTCGAACCTCTCCGAGGGTCAATTCCGCGCCGTCTGTCGCGCTAGGGTCTCGTTCCTGCATGGGAGTCCAGTCCTCTCGTGCCGTGCCCCGGCCGGTCGCTCGGCGCGGGGCTTTTCATTGCGGTCTAGCAGCCGCCCCGGCCGGCTACTCCAAAGCCAGCGCCAGAACCCCGGAAACTGATCGGCGGGAGAAGCCGGGTGCTGCCGCTCTTAGCCCAAACCAGCAGTTTGCCGCGACGTTCCGCGCAAGGTGCAACCCAGGCAGGGCGCCCCTCTGCCTAGGCAGAGGCAAGCAGCGTCAGGCCTGAAGGCGACCGCAGTATCACGCCCCTTCACCCGATCTCGCACATTTCCCCCGATGGCGGGCCGTAATTCGAAGCAGACACGCTGCGGCCGACCCCGGATGGCGAGGCTGGCCTGACGGATGTATGTGTAAAGGCGCACGCATCCAGTCTGAGACGAAGGATCGCTATGCCGAAGGACGAGTTTCCGGGTACGCCACCGCCACAGCCGGACAGAGCAGGACCGAATGGCGGCGACAACGACGACGACATCGACGTCGTTCTGGAATGGATGGACCAGCATGTGTCGGCAGGAACTCGCAGCGACCTGCCCACTGACTCGCAGGTGTCCGCCACCGGACTGTCCGGCATCGGCGCGCCGCTCAGTGGACTGGTCGCCAAGAACTTCCTCGAAGTGCACCGCATCGCGCAACGTCAACTCAACTTCTACTTCGTCGAACCGCTCGTCACCAACTACCTGCTGAACGCCGAACGGATCATGGAGAAGACCAAAGAGGACCACGACCAGCTCGTCGAGGCTCTGTTGGAGGCCGCAAGAGCCAACGTCACGCTCGGCCGGGGTGTTACGGTCGCAGAACCCGCCGATGGCACCAAGGATTCAGCTGGCGGCCGGAACGCTCGGATGACTCAAGCCGGATGACGCTCGCGCGAGCTTGAGCCACTGACGCCGGTCGCGAGAGGCATTGCGCTGCCACCAGCCTCCTAGTCCCTCCGCGTGCGCTTGGCGTGAACCGCTGGCCTCGCGACCTCGACGCCGCTTCCGCTTCGATCGAAAACGCAGCAGTCTTAAGCGCGATCCACTCCGCGATCGTCCTGCGCTGCTGCGTTTAGCCCAAAGGAGCTGTCCGTTGTGGGAGCGAAATGTCGTGCCGACGCTGGCGGATCTCTTCCGAGGACCCTTCGGGCCGGGGACGTGAACTGAGCGCGATCCTGGACCGTGCCTCCTGCATCCCGCGTGACGCCCTGAAACGCTTCGCCCTACTTCGACGCGTCACCGAGAACCAAGGCGATGGTGCCGTATTTCGCCGAAATCGGAGAGCGGGTTTCACCGGATGAAGTTCCGGCGTAAGGGCGAGAGCATGTGGTGGGTTTCTGCGCCACCTAACGGATAGTTCCTAGCGGTTGGAGTGATGAGACGTCTTCTTGAGGAATTGGGCGTGCGGGCGAAGCGGCAGCTGCCTGGGCTGACTCCTGAGGAGCGAGCGGCACTGAGCGATGCGGTCGGGAAGCTCAGCTACCGTGAGCGGCGGGTGCTTGAGTTGCGCTACGGGTTGTGGGGCGAGGACCCGCACACGCTCGGCGAAGTGGCCGACATGTTCCGGTTGAGCCCCGACCGGATCCAGCGCATCGAGCAACAGGCGCTGAAGAAGCTACCCGTGCGCTCCGCGCGTTCTTCGGCGTTCTCCAACTCCCTCATCTCGCGCTCCAGTTCCCGCTCCTCGCGGGCGTGAGATCGAGGACGAATGGCGCCGTAGAGCATCGGAGGCACCGGCCCCGAGCACTATCCGGCGGGGCCGCTTCGCTGCTGCTCTTAGCCC
>Ga0335081_10021440_pt1 | contig 10458 bp, 8 predicted proteins | sample Lox_Sample_35_FD_206713 | JGI IMG/M metagenome (GOLD analysis project Ga0335081, IMG submission 206713) | Soil microbial communities from Loxahatchee National Wildlife Refuge, Florida, United States - Lox_Sample_3.5 | ecosystem: Environmental > Terrestrial > Soil > Wetlands | place: USA: Florida...
GGCGCCCTGGCCGGGACCGTCGAACAGGAGGCTGTGATAGCCCCTGCGCGAAGCCGCGACGGCGGAAGCGAAATAGGTGTCAGTGATCGTCGCATCATAGCCGTTGTTCAGAATGATGAGCGGCCGTACCTGGTCCTCGAACCCCTGCGCGGGAATGAGATAGCCGGGCATCGGAGTGACGCCGAAGGGGATGCTCAGGGGACGGACCGGATGGCGACCCAGTGCCAGGCCCTTCTCTAGAGCGTCAACCTGCTTGCGGAACGCGGCGAGGAGGCGGGGATCGACGGGAGCGCCGAAGAGCGGATGGAAGGAGGCGGCGTAGAAGGCGCTCGCTCTCAGATAGAGCTCGCGCGCGCTGAGACTGTGGCCTTTGCCGAGGGCCGTGTCGCCCTCCGCCTTCAACCGGTCGGCGGCAGCAACCCAGGCATCGTGATAGGCGCCGTCATCGCCATCCCCGATCGCCTCCGCCACGGCACGAACCTCGCCGAAATCGGCACCGCCATAGGGTATGTAGGCCAGTGGCCAGGCGCCGAATTCCTCGTGCAGCTCGTTCCGGAAAAGCATGGTCATCCCATCCCTCGTGGCTGCAGCACGCCTCCAGAATATCCGGTACTCACTCTCACTCGATGGTCTCAAGGCTTCGTAATGCGTCGATTTTTCGGCGCAAATTTTTCTGCTCGCCGGAAAGAACCGATGCTCCGATCCGTCAGAAATTAGCGCTCTTGAATTCAAAAGAGAATTTTGACGATTCGCGATTTGCTCGGTTCCAGAGACTATCGGCGTCAACCGGCCGATTTTTTGCTGTCGGCTGCTTTCCTGCCGTTCTCAGCCCTGGATGAAAAATACCGTCACCATCACCGCCAGCACAATGCGTGCAATTGCGGCATCTCTCCGCGAAAGGAAAATCATGCCGCCTTGCCGGAGGCCTGCCGCTGCAGCCAGCGCAGCGCGCGTGGATCGTCACAGGCGGTGACGTTGAACCTCATCCACGGCGAGCGCTCCAGATGCGGTCGAAAGACCGCGCCCGGGGCCAGCATGATGCCGTCCTGCCGCGAAGCTTCGGCCATCGCGAGGGAGTCCTCGACGTGCGGGAGGCGTGCCCACACGAACATGCCGTCCGTCGGCACTGTGAACAGTTCCAGCCCCATCCTTTCGAAGGAGCGCACGACATTGAGGCGCGCCTCACCGAGCCGCTCGAGCAGACGTGACAAGTATTTGCGATAGTGCCCGTCCACCAGCATCAGATAGACCAGCCTCTCGGTGAATTGCGATGTGGTGATGCTGGTCAGCATCTTGATGTCGGCAAGATCGTTGGCAATGTTCTGCGCGCAGGCGATGAACCCAACGCGCAGGCTCCCCGACAGCGTCTTCGAAAAGCTACGCGCATAAATCACGCGGCTGAACTGGTCGAGGGTTGCGAGCCGAGGGGTGGTCTTCACCTGCAGATCGCAGAAGATATCATCCTCGACGACGATGAAACTGTGGCGCTCGGCGGCCTGCAAGACCTTGAAGGCCACATGCGGGCTCATGTCGGTTCCGGTCGGGTTGTGCATCACCGATTGGGTGAAATAGACCTTCGGCCGGTGTGCTGCGGCCAGCTTTTCGAGAATGGCGATGTCCGGTCCATCGGGGTTGCGCGGCACCGCCAGCATCTCGACGCCGTGCAGGCGCAGATTGCCGAACATGTTGTAATAGCCGGGATCGTCGACCAGCGCCGCGTCGCCAGGCTTAAGAAGATAGCGGATGACGAGCTCGAGCGCTTGGCTGGTGCCCTGCGTCAGAAGGATCTGGCCGGAATGCGCGTTGATGCCGAGACCGCCCAACATCAGCGCGATTTGCTCGCGTAGCGGCAGGTAGCCGAACGGGTGTCCGTATTCGAGCAGGTAGGCCCCGTTCTTGCGCGCAAGCACGTTCAGGCTCTGGCGGATGCCGGCGTCATCGAGCCATGAGTTTGGCAGCCACGGGCCGCCCATCAGCAGAGTGTTCTCCTCAGCCTCCAGCAGCCGGCGGATAAGCCAGACCAGCTGTTCGTTGCGCTTGTGGTTATCAGACGGCGCGGGATGCGCGACCTCCCCCCGCGAGGGCGCGGCCACCGCGTAGAAGCCGGCTCCGCGGCGTGCCTGAAGATAGCCCATCGCAACCAGTCGATCGTAGGCCTCGACGACCGTGAAGCGGCTCACGCCGTAGGTCCCGGCAAAGTTGCGGATCGATGGCAGCTTGGTTCCGGGCCGAAGATGGCGATCGTCGATCTGCCGCTTGATCCCGGCGACGATCTGATCGCTAAGGGGCAGACCGCTATTCTGGCTCACGCTGACGGATAGCATTCCCGGCCTCGCGGAAATTGGCCCGGTCGCCGGACCAGTACAGTCATGTCAAGTGACATCAAAATTGTCTATTACTGTTCCGGTAAGTGTTTGGCACGATGATGTCCGTGTCAAGCGGAGAGATGGAACAGATACTTTCGGTCTCGCCGCGGCACCGGACAGCAGCCCCTCAGCCGACAGGAGAAGTCCAATGCCACTAATTCAGGTTCGCGTCATCAAAGACGTCTTCAGCAAGGAGCAGAAGGGCCAGATCATCAGCAAGTTGACCGATGCGATGGTGTCGATCGAAGGCGAGAACATGCGCGGCGTTACTTGGTGCGTGGTCGAGGAGGTAGACAGTGGCGACTGGGGCATCGGCGGCAAGGCTCTGACGACCGCCGATGTGCGTGCCCTGGCACATGGAAGGGCTGCATGACGGCGCGGCGTACTGGGCCCGGACGGTCAACGTCGAGCCGGGCCCCTCTTCTTTGGCGCAGATTTCAAGTCCGTCGAGCAAGCGCGCCAAGGTGATTGCGTCGGTGGCAATGCTATTGCCTCCACAGCCGCCGTTGTTGGGGTGCCAGAAAATCTGTGGCGGCGAAAAAAAGCGAACGTCATCATCCCTCGCGGCCCATCGCGTGGGTTGATTTAAAGGAGCCAAGTATTAGGCGATTGGGGTCAGATGGAATTCCTCCTGAGACCTTCAAGCGCTCGTCCTCTCCTATCTTTTATCTTTGCTTCGGCGGAATCGAGGGGTCGCGGCCATTTAGTGGCATCGACATCTATCGCGAGCAAAGATTACGCTGACGCATTCCAATGCCGCCGGTAGCCGCCGTCTGTATGCTCTCCCTCATTCCCACTCGATCGTCCCCGGCGGCTTCGAGGTCACGTCGTAGACGACGCGGTTGATGCCGCGGACTTCGTTGATGATGCGGGTGGCGGCGCGGCCCAGGATCTCGTGCGGGAAGGGGTAATAGTCGGCGGTCATGCCGTCGGTGGAGGTGACCGCGCGAAGTGCGCAGACGTGGTCGTAGGTGCGGCCATCGCCCATGACGCCGACCGTGCGCACCGGCAATAGCACCGCGAAAGCCTGCCAGATCGCGTCGTAGAGGCCGGCGTGCCGGATCTCCTCCAGGAAGATCGCGTCGGCCTTGCGCAGGATCGCGAGCTTCTCGCGGGTGATCTCGCCGGGAATGCGGATCGCAAGACCGGGGCCCGGAAAGGGATGGCGCTTCACCATGCGCTCGGGGAGGCCGAGCTCCCGGCCGAGGGCGCGGACCTCGTCCTTGAACAGCTCGCGCAGCGGCTCCACGAGCTTCATGTTCATGCGCTCGGGCAAGCCGCCGACATTGTGGTGCGACTTGATGGTGACGCTGGGGCCGCCGGTGAAGCTCACGGATTCGATCACGTCGGGATAGAGCGTCCCCTGCGCCAGGAACTCCGCGCCGCCGATCTTGCGTGCCTCCTCCTCGAAGACGTCGATGAAAGTCGCGCCGATGATCTTGCGCTTGCGCTCGGGATCGGTGACGCCCGCGAGCTTCTCCAGGAAGAGCGCGCCCGCCTCGCGATGCACCAGCGGGATATTGTAGTGGTCGCGAAAGAGCGTCACGACTTCCTCGCCCTCGCGCTCGCGCAGCAGGCCCGTGTCGACGAAAATGCAGGCGAGCTGATCGCCGATCGCCTCGTGGATCAGCACCGCCGCCACCGCGCTGTCGACCCCGCCGGAGAGGCCGCAGACGACGCGCGCACGTCCCACTTGCTTGCGCACGCGCTCCACCGCCTGCTCCTTGAAGGCTGCCATGGTCCAGTCGCCGAGGCAGCCCGCGACATGGTGCGTGAAGTTCTTGAGGAGTGCCGCGCCGTGCACGGTGTGCACGACTTCCGGATGGAACATCACGCCGTAGAAGCGTCTGGTGTCGTCGGCGATGACGGCGAAGGGCGCGCCCTCGCTCGTCGCCACCACCTTGAAGCCCGGCGGAAGCTGCGTCACGCGGTCGCCGTGGCTCATCCAGACCTGCTCGCGGCTGCCCCTCGGCCAGAGCCCCTCCAGGAGCTTGCACTCGCCCTCGACCTCGAGGAAGGCGCGGCCGAACTCGTGATGGTCGGAAGATTCGACCTTGCCGCCGAGCTGTTCCGCCATCGCCTGCTGGCCGTAGCAGATGCCGAGCACGGGAACGCCGAGCTCGAAGACCTTCTGCGGTGCGCGCGGCGAGGTGCGCTCCGTCACCGAGGCCGGCCCGCCGGAGAGGATGATCGCCTTGGGACCGAATTCTACGATGCGCTCGGGAAGAACGTTAAAGGGGTGGATCTCACAGTAGACGCCGTTCTCGCGCAGGCGCCGCGCGATGAGCTGCGTCACCTGGCTGCCGAAATCGAGAATGAGAACACGGTCGGTCATGTCGGGTCTGCCGTCAGTTCAGATATTGCCGGAGGAAATTCACGAGCTCGATGCGGGCATCCGCAGCGGCGGCGGCATCGTAGGCGAGCTTATGCCCGACCACATAATGGACGGGCGCATCGACGTCGAAATCGTGCACGGCGCCGGGATAGATCTTGAGCTCGAACGCTGGCGCGGCCGGAGGGATACGCGCGGCGTGCTCGCTGCAGTACTTCGCGAGCGACCAGTCGTCGTCGGAGCCCATCAGGACCAGGATCGGCACGCGGTATTCCCGCTGCAACGTGTCCCTACAGCCGGGATAGAAGCCGACAATGGCCACGAGCTTCCCGCGCGTGGCAAGGCGCTGCTGCCACGGAATCAGGTCCGGCCAATCCGCCGCCGCCGAAAGGACAGTGCCGCCGCCATGCGAGAAGCCGACCGCGGCGATACGATCGCCCCTGATGTCGGCGCGCCCCGCAAGCACAAAGGCAGAGGCGTAGACGTCCTTCGCCCGCTCCCAGGTTGGGACCAGCCTGCCGTTGTTGCAGATGCTGGAATAGCCGCGCGCGCGGAAGCTGTCGACGATCAACGTCGCATAACCCTGCTCGCGCAGCAGCTTACCCCAGCGCTCGGAGCGCCGGCGCGCATAGGCGTCGTTCCCGCCGCAGCCGTGCAGCAGGATCACCGCGGGAAAGGGGCCGCCCCCCTCTGGTTTTTCCAGAACGGCGGCGAGGTCGATCTGTCGCCCCTCGTAGTCGACCGGAACGGTCAAGCTCTCGGCAGAGGCCGTACCCGCGGCTGCCGACAGCACGAGGAGAACGCCGGCGAGGAGACGGGCCCTCATGCCTCCTCCTCTTCGTTGGATTTCGATTTCGATTTCGATTTCGGTTTCGCCTTCCGCTCCATCACCGCGACGAAGAACCCATCGGTGTGATGACGCGCGGGGGTGAGGCGCAACAGGTCGCCGTCGGTCGGCGAGGCCGTGCCGACGCTCTCGACCCAGATCTTGGCGATCGGGAGCAGCGTGAAATCCGGGTGATCCCCGAGAAAGCGCTCGATCTGCGCCTCGTTCTCCTCGCGGAGCAGCGAGCAGGTCGCGTAAACGAGCCGCCCGCCGGGCTTCACGAGGCGCTGCGCGCTCTCGAGAATGTCCGCCTGCAGCGCCACGAGCTCGGACACGTCGGTTTCCTTCAGGCGCCACTTGGCGTCGGGGTTGCGGCGCCAGGTGCCGATCCCCGTGCAGGGAGCGTCGACGAAGACGCGATCGAAGGAATGAACGTGCCGCTTCACCCATTTGTCGCGGTGGCTCGTGAGGACCATCCGCTGGACGATGCTGGCGCCCGCGCGGCGCAGGCGCTGGGTCGCGCGCTCGAGCCGGGCGGCGGATATGTCGCAGGCGATGAGATGGCCGCGGTTTCCCATCTGCGCCGCCAGGGCCAGCGTCTTGCCGCCGGCGCCCGCGCAGAAATCGACGACGCGCATTCCCGGCCGTGCATCCGCGAGGAGCGCTGCGATCTGCGAGCCCTCGTCCTGCACCTCGACGAGGCCTTGCTTGAAGACCTCGAGGGTCGCGAGCGGGATGCGCTCGCGCACGCGCAGGCCCAGCGGCGACCACGGCGTGGGCTGCGCCTTGATGTCTTGGTATTTGAGCTCGTCGAGCGCGGTCTTGCGCTCGCCCTTCAGGAGATTGACGCGTAGATCGAGCGACGCCTCGCCGTTGAGCGCGGCCATCTCCTTGTGGATTTCCCCGCCGAAGGCGCGCTCCAGATAGGGATGCAGCCAGTCCGGGAAATTCCCGCGCACCCAGCCCGGCATCGCCGGCACGTCGAGCGCCTCGCCCTCGAGCTCCCGCAGCATGTCGCGCTCGCGCGGATCGAGCGGCTGCGGCCGGAAGCGATCGCCGTCGCAGGCCTTGTCGATCGCCCGCGAGGTCCAGTCCTCGACCAGCAGCAGCGCCGCGAGCGTGCGCCGACGCGCATCCGCCGGGAGCCCCTCCCCGCGCCGCGCGATCCACCAATCGAGCCCGGCGCGATGCCGCAGCACGGCATAGATGTGCTGGGAGATCGCGCCACGGTCGCTCGAGCCCGCGAAGCGGTGCCGACGGAAATAGTTCCCGACGATGTCGTCGGCGGGCGCGCGTCCCTTGTCGATGTCCTCGAGAAGCTGGATCGCCGCAGCCACCTGCGCGCCGGGGGTCATGCGTCAGATGTCAGAGGACAGATGTCAGATACCGGAAGACGCAAGGGGAATCGCTCGAAGGTCAATCTCGCTCACCCCTTGGTATCTGGCATCTGACATCCGACATCTGGTCTAGAATTCCTGCCGGTAATTCGGCGCTTCCCGCGTGATCGCGATGTCGTGGACGTGGCTCTCGCGGAGGCCGGAGGCGGTGATGCGGACCATGCGGCTGTTGCGTTGCATCTCCGCGATGCTGCGGTTCCCGGTGTAGCCCATCGCCGCGCGCAAGCCGCCCACGAGCTGATGGACGATGTTGCCGACCGGACCCTTGTGCGGCACGCGACCCTCCACACCCTCTGGGACGAGCTTGAGGGTGCTCGACACTTCCTCCTGGAAGTAGCGGTCGGCGGAGCCGCGGGCCATGGCGCCCACCGAGCCCATGCCGCGATAGGACTTGTAGCTCCGGCCCTGGAACAGGAAGACCTCGCCGGGGCTCTCGTCGGTGCCCGCGAAGAGCGAGCCCAGCATCGCGCAATCGGCACCTGCCGCGATGGCCTTGGCGAGATCGCCGGAAAACTTGATGCCGCCGTCCGCGATTGCGGGCACGTCGGATTTGCGGCACTCCTCGACCACATCCATGATCGCCGTGAGCTGCGGCACGCCGACACCCGCGACGACGCGGGTCGTGCAGATCGAGCCCGGGCCGATCCCGACCTTAACGGCGTCGGCGCCGGCCTCGATGAGGGCGCGGGCGCCCTCGGCGGTGGCGACATTCCCGGCAACGATCTGCGTGTAGTTCGAGAGCCGCCGCACGCGGCTCACAGTCTCGATGACGCGGCTCGAATGACCGTGCGCGGTGTCCACCACCAGCACGTCGCAGCCGGCATCGAAAAGCGCCTCGGCGCGCTCGACGCCGTCGCCTCCGGTCCCGGTCGCGGCGGCCGCGCGGAGCCGCCCGTGCTCGTCCTTGCAGGCGTTGGGAAAGCGCTGAGCCTTCTCGATGTCCTTGACCGTGATGAGCCCGATGCAGCGGTAGTTCTCGTCGACGACGATGAGCTTCTCGATGCGGTGCTGGTGCAGGAGCCGTTTCGCCTCCTCGCGGTCGACGGTCTCACGGACCGTGACGAGGCGCTCCCGCGTCATGAGCTCCGAGACCGGCTGCCGCGCGTCGTTCGCGAAACGCACGTCGCGGTTCGTCACGATCCCCACGAGTCGTCGCGTGCCGCGCTCGACCACGGGGATCCCGGAGATGCGGTGCTCCGCCATGAGCTGCAGCACGTCGCCGAGCGTCGCGTCGGGATGGATGGTGACGGGATTCACCACCATGCCCGCCTCGAACTTCTTGACCTTGCGCACCTCATCGGCCTGGCGTTCGACCGGCATGTTCCGGTGGATGCAACCGAGCCCGCCCGCCTGCGCCATCGCAATCGCGAGCGCGCTCTCTGTGACGGTGTCCATGGCGGCGGATATGAGGGGAATACCGAGCGTCACCTCGCGGGTGAGGCGGGTCCGCGTGTCGGTTTCGGTCGGCAGGACTGTCGAGGATGCGGGCACAAGCAGGACATCGTCGAAGGTGAGTGCTTGACGTAGTTCCATGCTGCCTCCCGCAAAGGGTTGGCGCCGCACTATACACAATGAGAACCGCAATGGAAGGCGCTTGCCGCGTGGCTGCTATGTCGGCTCCGCAGGCGCATCGCCGCCGCGAAAGCCCTGCGCGACCACATAGACTTCCGCCGATTCGGTGCGGCTTGCCGGCGGCTTCGCGTGCCGCACGCTCTCGAAGTCTCGCTTCAAGAGCTCAAGGAGCTCGCGCTCCGCACCGCCCTGGAAGACCTTGGCGACGAAGGTGCCGCCACGCGCGAGTATCTCCCTCGCGAAATCATAGGCGGCTTCCGCGAGCCCCATGATGCGGAGATGATCGGTGGTCGCGTGGCCGGTGCTGGGCGCGGCCATGTCGCTCAGCACGGCATCGGCGGGTCCGCCGAGCGCGGACCTGATCGCCGTCGGGGCCTCCGGCGCGAGGAAGTCCAGATGGAGGAGCCGCGCGCCCGGGATCGGGTCCATCGAGAGGATATCGATCCCGACCACGACCCCCTTCCCTGCCTCGGCGCCGACGCGCGCGGCGGCGATCTGGGTCCAGCCGCCGGGCGCGGCGCCGAGATCGACCACCCGCGCACCCGAACGCAGGAAGTGGAAGCGGTCGTCGAGCTGCTGCAGCTTGAAGGCTGCGCGCGAGCGGAAGCCGCGGCGCTTTGCCTCTGCAACGTAGGGATCGTTGAGCTGGCGCTCGAGCCATTGGGTCGAGGAAGCTGTGCGCTGGCGTGCGGTGCGCACGCGAACCGTCGGCGCGCGTCCCGTGCCCGGCGAGCCGCCGCGTCTCCGCCCGCCGCCTCGACCGCCTTCTCGGGGCATCAGCCGGAGCCGACGAGGCCTTGAAGAATCCCCTCGCGCAGGCCGCGATCGGCGACACGTACGCGGCCCACCGGCCAGAGCGCGCAGATCGCCTCGAGGATGGCGCAGCCCGCGAGCACGAGATCGGCCCGCTCGGCGCCGATGCAGGGGTGCGCCACGCGTGCCTCGTAGTCCATCGCAAGAAGGCGGCGCGAGACCGCCTCGACCTCCGCGAAGCTGAGCGTGGTGCCGTCTACGGCGCTCCTGACGTAGCGCGGGAGATTGAGGTGGATGCCTGCGAGCGTCGTCACGGTGCCGGAGCTCCCGAGCATCTGCACCTGACGGCGCTGCAGGCGGCGGGTGATACCGTGACGCGCCTCGAAGGGCGAGAGCGCCGCGCGCACTCCCTCGACCATCGCAGCGTAGGCGGTGTCGCTGACACTGCGTCCCCCATAGGCGTCGCTCAAGGTCACCACGCCGTAGGGCAGCGAGACGTAGTCCAGCACCTGAGGCACGCGCCGCGCATCTCGCGGCACGCGGAGCCAGACGAGCTCGGTCGAGCCGCCGCCGATGTCGAAGACGATCGCGTAGGCCGTGCGACGCTCGAGGAGCGGCGCGCAGCCCGCGACGACGAGGCGCGCTTCCTCGTCGCTGGAGATGATCTCGATGGCGATGCCGGTCCGCTCGCGCACGCGGACCAGGAACTCCTCGCAGTTGCCGGCGCGGCGACACGCCTCCGTCGCGACGGCGCGCGCAAGCGTCACCCTCCGCCGCGCCATTTTCTCCGCGCATACCGCGAGCGCCGAGAGCGTCCGATCCATGGCGGGCTCCGAGAGCTTTCCGCTCTGGGCGATCCCCTCGCCGAGCCGGACGATGCGAGAGAAGGCGTCGATGATCCGAAATCCCCGCCCCGCCCGGCGTGCCACCAGGAGGCGGCAGTTGTTGGTGCCGAGATCGAGCGCTGCGAAGGTCTCACGCGACCGCGAAGTGGTTGATAGAGCAACCGAAATCGGCTTAGTCTCGGGTTCCGGCGGCGGCTCGACGCGGTCCAATCTCTCCCCCGGTGCGGCTTTCCCAGGCGGCTAGGCCGATCACTGTAGCGTCTCAGCCGCGCCCCGCAAGGACTCCGGGAAAGCCCCCCTTAACCACGGAGATGCCATGTTCGGGCCGGGCAATGCGGCTACCAAGGGGCGCTGCCCTGTGCTATTT
>Ga0335081_10021442_pt1 | contig 10458 bp, 8 predicted proteins | sample Lox_Sample_35_FD_206713 | JGI IMG/M metagenome (GOLD analysis project Ga0335081, IMG submission 206713) | Soil microbial communities from Loxahatchee National Wildlife Refuge, Florida, United States - Lox_Sample_3.5 | ecosystem: Environmental > Terrestrial > Soil > Wetlands | place: USA: Florida...
AACTTGACCCGCCCCCCTTCAAATCCAGGCCTCTTCTTCTTAACAACAACCTTCTTCCCCTTTCTCGCCTTCTTTCCACCCCCCCGTTTCCCGCCCTTCTCCTCTTTCCTCTTCGCAATATTCTCCTCCCGCTTCCTCTGCCTCTCCATCTTGCCCCTCTCCACAGCCGCAATCCTCGCATCCCAGTCTCTCTTCGATTTCCGCTTTTCCCTCTCCTTGCGGGCAATCGTCTTCTTCAACAGGCCAATATCATTTCTATCTTTTTCCCCACGGGCGGCTAAGAGCGCGTGGTGCCATCGGTCATGTTCAATCGCTTTCTCGGCTTTTTCCGGGGACATCTGGGAGAGGCGAGATTCGCGGGCGAGGAGCTGGTTTAATCGGCCTTTTGCGTCGGAGGCGCCCTTCTTTTGGGGGACGGTCTTGACTTGGGCTTTTCCAACGTCGATTTCGGTGCCATTGAGGGTTACTTTGTTAAATGTCAACCCCGTATCGATAATCTCATCATCGCTAGTGCTTTCCCCACTGTCTTCCTTTTTGACATTGATGCCAACCTCTTTGGCAGTAGCCGCAGCAGCAGCTTTCTTGGCTTTTATCTTTTCTTCGACTTTGGCTTTTCTCTTTGCGCGAGCAAGAAGGATTTCCTCACGAGTTTGAGGGGCCCCCGTGACGGATGTCCCTAGGGCCTTTCGTGCGATTCGAGCTTGGGAAATTCGTGCGGCCAGCCGGGCTCGAAGGTCGTCTATTGAGGTTGGATTGGGTGGTTCCGGAACGGGTGAGGAGATTATGGGGACAGAGTGCGGCGGTGAGTGGGGAGTGCTGTGGGTGGAGGGGGAAGGTGAATGTTTGATTCCGTTTGTGAGGGAGGGAAGTCGTTGCGAGGCGGGGGAGAGGGTTGTGCTGTTGACTTTGTGCGGCAGCGGGTTTGTCGGGTTTGTGCTGCCGTTCACTTGTTCTGTTGACGGTTGTTGATTCTTTTTCGAGGTGGTGAGACCGTTTACTTTTGTTGGTCGTTCTTCCTCGGTTCCTTTCGCGGGAGCCGACGTTTCTTCGTTCGAGATGCCTTCCTTTTCACTATCTCCATTCATCTTCTGTCCCATGTTGGCCTCGTTCTCTGCCAATTTCTTCTCCTTCTCCTTCCGATTCTTAATTTGACTTCTTGTTAATTGGACCTCCCCTTCCTCGACTTCGTCGACTGTCTTCCGCGGTCGGTCAGCCGCCGAATTCCCCCGGTCGGGATCTAATTTGGCCCTCTTCGCAGCCTTTCTTTCCTCATCCGTCGGTCTCCGCTTCTTCCATTGTGTCTACGCTCGTCAGTCTCGGGTTGGCGGGTGGCGAAAGGGGGCCGGGGACCTGAGCCTCTTGAGCGTAGTATAGTTTTGAGGGGATTAGGGATAGCAGGCCTTGGAAGGCGTTTTCATGCGCCTTTAGTCTGGCCTATACGAAAATTAGTATATGCCGCGTCTAAGAGTCCGAGGAAGACTGTGTTTCGGGGGGGAAGGGAGTGGGAGAATTACGGCTAATTCGTCGACCATGGTCCGTTGCAAAGTTGGTCGATGCGAAAAAAATTATTGATGGTCGGGAAGTTGGTAAAATTTTTGTGGCGCGGCGGAACCCTCTGCATTTTTACCATCCTCATTAAACTTTGAATGTCTTCTCAGAATCACTGTTTTCCATGCTTTCCTCTGCTATTTGATTTAAACTGCGGCTCTGAATTACCCCTTTTGTTATTTAATAATAGTTTCAGGACAATGTGACGAAGCAGTCGACAGGACACGACGGGGATATGAATTCCTGCTTCTAGCTTTGCGCTAGATGTGAACAACCGTCCCGTCCTCCAAGATCTAAGAAATTACAGTTGTTGTATATCTTTTCTTCCAAAGAATGCACGTAACGATTTAGGTGTCTATGGCGAACTCGGGACCCAACACGAATGGCTCTCAGTTCTTTATCACATATTCCAAACAGGGTCATCTCGATGGCAAGCATACGGTGTTCGGAAAGTACCAACCCGACGAAAACTCGCGTTGACAGTGTTTTAGGGTCATTGATGGGTTTGAGCCCTTGGAATTGATTGAGAAAGAAGAAGTGAACAAAAAGCACCGGCCACTACGGGAAATTCGATTAAAGAACGTCACCGTTCATGCAAATCCTCTCGCAGACGAAACCTTGTAAATAGGTCAGGCAATGTATGATACAACCAACATGGGAAATTCCAGGATATAATTATTAAATCTAATAATCTTTCATCGTCCATGGAAATACCGTTCCCTGACATCTATAACGTGTTTGCCTCTCTCTTTAGCAATCATCAACGGCAACTTTTGCGTCTTGAACGCCTCCATAACAGCCTTGATAATGTTCATCCCGTTCTTCGATCCAAAAACTTGTCCACTCACATCCTTAATCCCCGCACACGCACAAATCTCATGAACAAAGTAATTCGCCCGAATCCCAAACCCCGGTGGACGAGGTCGTAACTCGACAATGGTAGCCCCGTATTTCCCTCTTATCGTCCCGTACACGGTACGATTTTCATACCGCTCGATGGGGATCATGTGTTTTACTGCTCTCATGATGGAAACTCGATGTGCCGTTGCCCCAATTAGGGATTTTCCTGCACCGTACCCAATGAGTCCGTTCCCGTCGCCTGCGAGGGCAATCGCCAGGAGACTCTGGATTTTCCCGTTCCGAGTCTGGTTAGTGACATGTTTCGAAATGATGGGCCGCAGCAATAACCCCAGGACTTGTTCCCGAGAAAGTCCCGTTGTCTCCACTAGATCGTCCACCTGTGTCTTCTTTTTTACCATGTTGTCCGCTGGACGAAGTTCCTGGGGGACATCATCGAACTTCTCTTCGTCGTCCATACCATCTGCATCATCTTCCTCGTACAAACCATCGGGATCAATGACGACTTGTGGGTCTCCTGGTTTTGCACGTTTTTCTATGGTTGCCCGTGCGACGTCGTAGGGGTCATCGAAGACGGGGTCCCACTTTTTCAGGTTGGACAGATAGGGGAGACGGAAGCGGGTTGTGCGGATGCCGCGCCCTTTGGCGTCGTGGAGAGGCGGGCCGTCGGGGCCAAAGTCGAAGGCATTCGCTTTGGTCAGTTTGCGAGCGGAGACATGGATGTTTCGTATTGCGATGAGAGGAGGGGCATGGAGGCATCGGGCGAGTCGCTGGACCATCCTCCTCCCTCAATGGTCGAGAGGGTGATGTGGTCGACCCGGCGTGGAACTTCTGACAAAAATCCAGGTTGCCAAAATTTTAAGCCCTAACTTTTGGCTAATGCGATCTAGGATGCACGCTGCTCTACCAACCGTTCTAACAAGGTCTTAACCAACGCCATATCGCCCTCCATTCTCCTGAGACGGCTTTGCATATCCCTGAACTCAGCCGTTCCTACACCCCAAACCTCTTCCGGCCCAGAAGCATCCATTTTTGGCGGCAACTGGCCGTACTGACTAAGCCGATTTGCCGCGACTTGGGCGGATCTCGAGGATGGCGGACGCAGAGCCCCCGAAACACTTCGAATTGCAACATTTTGATGACAAAAGGTTTGTTCGAAGAGAGTGACGCCCAGGACGAATGGCCAGTGGGTCATTCGAAGAAGGGAGAATTTCAGCCGTTGAAGGAAGGGGTGACGGGAGGGGAGGAACAAGCGCATGGGGCGTAGGATAAGGAGTTGGACTAAATTTGATGGGGGATAAAAGTCAAATGCATGATCAGAACTGATCGATTCCACACATGCGTATGCTACAACAGTAAGAAACCGGAAAAAGTGACAGAATACCGAATAAAAAGTGATATTGATCCCGAGCATTGTATTTCGCAAATTGATTCGAGAGAATAGAGGTGAGAACCGTAATGAGGACAACTTGTGTCAGGCAAATGAAGACGACCCTATAATTAGGGGGAACGACAACAACATGCAGCATTGTACATCAATGTAGGACCAAATACACGGAAGTTATGCACCGCGTCGAAGCCGGTATAACTGCTTCCGAAGAATATTCTAACGAGAAACCAGCCCATTTGGCTCGTTGTATATGCATCTCGGCCGAGACTCAAAAATGTGATGAAGAATCCGCAATACAAAATTGCAATAATTACCATAAATCTGAGGAAATCTTTCACCTTGTTCACATTAACTTTATGAGAGATAAAGGCGATACGAGTTCCTTTAGGGCTGCACGTCGTTAGTAAGATCATGATGAGATAGACATACTTGGTAGAAGTTGTCCATAATATTGCCAGAGGGCTAGGAACGAGAATGCTCGGGGGACCTAAAATTCAGAACAAGCCGACATTTTTCGATACCAGAAACAAGGCTTCGAGGGATAGAACGTCGTACGCGAAGTCCGTGGTGGCCCAATTGGCTTGGGAAAGTCCTAGGACACGAGCTATAACCCATCCGCCTAAAGGTTAGGGATAACGAAACAACACAGCATATCACAGAATATCAGGACCATAGCTACATCAAAGAAGCTCCAGGGATCTTGTGCATATAACGAAAGACTTGAATCTCGGAATTGTCCTGAAACACAATGAGCACGATTGGGGGAGTCGATATACCAAGTTCAGCATATGCAAAGCCAAGAAACCAGATATCTAGAAGAACTTCCTGGACAGAGATATGATTTCGATCAGGTTGTAAAAGAGTGAGTAAAAATAGCGCGAGAAGGATGGCAAAATTGTAAACTTGGAAGACAAATCGATATCGAGGGACCCGTAGTCGAGAATATCCGACCCACCAAGTTCGTCCCCAGGTATATATCGTCGGTTTCTTTCTGGGATTCACAGCATTAACATCAATATCTCCCCAAAGAACAATATCTCCCCTCCAAACCCCCTCAATGACCTCTTGTACGATGGACGAAGCCAGGAATCGAAGGGCTTCGGCAACGATGGCAACTTCCAATGCTGACATGGTCGTTTTCTGGGATCCATTCAGGTGAGAAGATACCCGGCCCATTTCAGGATCGTGGTCTCCATCGTCTCGCAAGAGATGCCCAGTTTCTCCGCTGATGGGAAGGGTGCCATCGGCGGTGGATGTTGTTGATGTCTCGTTGGAATCGTCGTTGGTGGGGAGATCGAAATCGAGAGTCAGGGATCGGACGACATCCTGAAAGGACATTGATCGGAGTACGCGGATAGCGATGATTTGTGCAGCAAGACTTCTCGTTGTGTCCACGCTCCTGTCTTCGCCATGGGCTGCCTGCGTGAACTCGAAGGCCGTCCATAACAGAGCCCAAATCACACCAGGAAAGCTGATTGAACATCAGTTTGATGAACTACAAGTGCAATACTCGTTTTGTTGGAGCTGCCTCGTCACAGGCTTCAACACCGTCGAGCCAACCTATTCACAATTCAGGAACCACCCAATCCATGCTGCAAGTGTACGTTTTCGTTTTTCAAGAGTTGCTCGTACGACAGGGGAGTCGAAATTGTGCGCAACCAATGGTGCAATACGGAAAGCAGTTGAGGAATGGAGTGTATATGCGAGAGGTCCATCGCCTCGAACGAAGGCATCCTGCTGAGCGTCCCTGGCATCCTCGCCGCGCGAAAGTTTGTCGCACATCATTGGAACCATCATTGGTCAACGATGGCGTTGATTGTCACGTGCATATACCGTGGACGGAGCCCATTTCTATTTTCTAAGAGGGCGTGAGACTTCCAATTAAATAAATGGTTCCTAACGATGTACTTGAGTCTCAATACGGACCTTCACTGCCTACGAATACCCAGTCGCACCCTCCTTAAGTAAATCCAACTGAGCCATCGCCTCAACCATCTCCTTATCCATATATCTCGTCGCACTAACATCAACGTTCAACCCCTTCCGCCGCCTGGTCTTGACACAAAAATCCCTTGCCAACTGCTGTCCCTGAGCAGCCTCCAAAGGCTGAATAATCTGGGTCGTATCCAGCGGATCCCCAGGGACGATTTGCCAATGATCAAACATCTGTTGACAAAAGGCTTGTCCTTGTGTGCTCAACCTTACATCCGATTCGAATCCTACACTGTCGATGACGGGAATGAAGGCACGCACTGTGTACAGTGGACTCCCTGCTTTGGGGAGGTCCTGGACAACATGGCCGCGACGTTTGGACAGGACGTTGTATACTACGCTTACGCAGTCGGCGGGAGCCTGGATTTCCACGGCGTAGACAGGTTCCATTAATCGTGGTGTCGCCGTGAGGAAGGAGGAATAACAGACTCGACGGGCAGTGGGGATAATTTGTCCTCCTCCACGATAAATAGCGCCCTCGGCAATGGTCGTGTCTAGAAGACGGAATTTAGTGTTTCGAATTGGTTCGTCGCATAGCGGACCTTCCCTTGTCGCCCATTGGAAGCCCTGCTTGAGAGACTCGCGGATTTGTCCAAGGAGTTTCTTGTCAACTTCCGACGGCAGAGTGTCGTTGACCAGGATATTCGGACCGGTGTCTTCTGGACCAAATGCCCAGATATTCCGTGACGCAAGTAGATCCCAATTATAATTATCTTGAAAATATTTGCCCACAATTCGTACGGGTTGTTTAATTGAGATGCGGCCGGATTCAATGTCCTCTGCAATTCCCTTATCCAACGGTTCCGCGATCATGGTGATTTTATTCCTATTATTAGTCATGATGGCGTTATCGAAGTCATACTTTTTGTTGGGGGTTTCAGCGTAGCATTTTAGGGCACTTGTTTCCACGACAGTTTCGCAGAATTTGACAACGGGGTCAGAGACTTTGATGTCGATTTCGGCGTAGAGAACTCGGAGATCGTGAAGGACGCAGTCCATGAAAATCTCTCCCGTGCCGAGGAGAACGTGCTCGCCGCTTTCTTCGATTCGCGTTTCCAGCAGCGGGTAAGATTTGTTCACGCTTCGTAAGCCGCTCGTCATTTTGGGGAGGTCAGATGGATTTTGAGGTTCAATAGCGACTTTGAAGACGGATTGGGTGAAATGCGAAAGTGGTTTGAAAATATAGAGATCTTCATCGGTATCTTTCGGGCCAATTGTAGCGGTTTTGAAAATGGATTTATCAACGCCGGAGATGAGGACGAGGTTTCCTGCCACAACTTCGGGGACGGCGAATTTGTAACGTCCGCCTGGGATATACAAGTCCCCAACCGTTTCGTCCTCGGATTGTTCTTCATCATCCAGGGAATATCCTTCGCCCAAAACACGCACTCTATCCCCTCGTCGGAGCGTCCCGCTCATCACGCGCCCAAAAGCAAAGAAACTCTTGGCGTCTGTAGCACTGTACAACTTTGTAACATTCACCATCAGCGGTCCTTCTCGATCACATTTCGCCAGGGCACCTGCGATACCACCCTCTTGTGGCCCCGTGTACGTCCGTTCCATCTTTTCCCGTGCATTCGCCTCCGGATTAGGGAAATGGTCCAACATGGCATCCACAAATCCCCCACTATTCCCAAAAAATTTTCGACTGACGATCCCGAGGAGGTCGCGCGAGTTGTATGTGTACATGACGTCTTTCAGTGTAATTCCGAGGGTTTTAAGAGTTCGTTTGAGGGTATCCGGGTCCTCGCCAATTGTTTGGGCGTACAATTTATACAGTGGTTCAAGGATGAAATGAACGAATCCTCGAACGGCTTCTTGATCTCTTTGTTTTCGCTGGAATTTCCGCCTTGACGGGTTGTAAAAGACATCGCCCCATAATCGCTGTGCGAAACCGTATTCATCCCATGCAAGTTTTGATCCAGATGCTAAATTACCGTAAATCCGTGCAAAACTCGAGAGGGTGAATGTCCAGCCCTGAGCGCTGGAGGCAAAGACGACGTTTCCTAATTCAGGAGAGAGCCGTTGTGTCGATCCGCAAGAGGCGATGATAGTATTGACTTCTTCAATCGTATGCCGGAGCTTAAAGTAAGCATCTGTGGGGGGAATTTTGAGTTCGAGAATCAAGCGGTCCATTTTATTGATGACAAGGACGATTTTGTGGCCCTCTGCAACAACATGTCGAAGAATTTTTTCGGTGTTGCACATAACTCCCTCAACGGCGTCAACTACGAGGGCGACTCCGTCGACTAAACGTACTGCTGCAACGACTTCATCGGCGAAATTAACGTGGCCGGGGGTATCGATGAGATTAAACACATGGCTCTTTCCCTTTAAATTGGGGAGCAGAAGGGTTACGGGGGCTGATTTGATGCTGATTCCTCTTGCTCGTTCGACGAGGTGAGCGTCTGTGTACCGCAGTCTGGAATCTTCCTTCCCCTCTCGGATCGGTGGGAGAATATGGGTTTCATTCACGAGCAAGTCAATCAGTCCGGTTTTCCCATGATGCAAATGGCCGACGAAGGCGACGTTGCGGACGGTATCAGGGGAACGAGTCAACTGCAGCAGATATTCCCGCGAATACACCAGAGGCGGCAAATCCTTCTCCTCAAGGGCAAAGGCTTTGGTTTTGATGGGAGCGACGATTGGTTCGGTCAGGGGCTGGGTATCCTCTTCCTGGACCATCACGTCGACACCCGGGCCATAGACATCCTCTGCAGACGGATAATATTGTTTGTCCTCGTGGAGAATGATGGCATTCGTGGGTGCGTCTATGTCCATCAGCAGGGAGGAAAGGAAGGGCGGTGGGCGGCGGCATACCATCAACGTGCATGAGCTGGGCCTCCTGGCCAGGACGCTCGCCATCTTCTTCCTCCTCGGCGTCGGCGTCGTCGAGGTATGCGTCTTCGCGGGCATGGAGGGCCTCGTCGCCGCCAGCCTGTGACTCGGCGTCAGACCCGATCTGTCCAACAAAGTTGCCGAATTCGTCGTAGAGAGAGTCGTCCATCGTCCCCAAGTCAATGCGGCGTGGGAATTTTTTCAAATTTCGGGCGCGGCGGACTTTGACGGCGTTGCTGCAACAACCACGTCGCCGTCGCCGGCGCTTTCGAAATCGCGCAGATCGCGGGGCTGAGTCGCCGCCGGGACAGAGCTCTGAGACCGCCGATGATGAAGCTGACGCTGACAGCGGCGGAACGGCGGCTGCGCAACATCCTCGTTGCCGCGGCAAACACATGGCCCCGCCAGCCAGACCAGACAGAGCCGCTCATTGTCCGCTTCGCCGGAGGATGGGTCCGCGACAAGCTTCTCTCCCACAACAGCGCAGACATCGACATTGCCCTCAACATCGCAACAGGCGTCCAGTTCGCATCCCATGTCGCCTCCTATCTCTCGTCCCAAATCAACACCCCCACACCAGAACCGGCAACCCCGTTCAAATTTAACACAATTTCGCGCAACGCAGAACAGAGCAAACACCTTGAAACTGCCACTGCCCACTTCCTCGATCTCGATCTTGACTTTGTTAATCTGCGAAGCGAGGAGTATGCTGAATCCTCGCGGATCCCCGGCACAATGGAATTTGGTACGGCCAAAGAAGATGCAGAACGACGTGACTTGACAATTAATTCGTTGTTTTATAACTTGCATTCGGAGAGTGTCGAGGATTGGACGGGCACCGGAATCGACGATCTTCGGAATGGGGTGATTCGGACACCCTTGGAGCCTATGACGACGTTTATGGATGATCCGTTGAGGGTCTTACGAGCTGTGCGGTTTGCGGCAAGGTACAAATTTGAGATGACGACGGAAGTCAAGGAGGCGATTATGGATGAGCGCGTGAAAGTATTTTCCACGGCGTGAACAGAGGTTAAGATTAGGAACGATTGAGAAAGCATGTCACTGTCCCCCGAAAAGCGGATGAGATTAAGAAGCTCCTCAAAGGTGCCATCCCCCGGCAGGCCATACTTACCTTAGGCCCGAATCAGTTGCTAGCGCTCAAGTTAATCAATGAGTGCGGTCTTTACAATCACGTCTTCACGCTCACCCGACGTGATTCATCAGTCGACTCAACCATCGTCGTGAAAGGAAAGAAATCCTTTGTCATAGAGGGCTCCGGGAACCCCCCTCATCCGCCCTCGGAATCCATCACAGCAGGAAATCTAGTGGCGTTCATCTTACAGCACCGCATCGCCTCATTCCTTAAGCTTCGTGACGTGAACACGTCCCTTCCATGGCTGTTGGCCGGCTTGGCTCCTTGGAGAGGAGCTGTCCATGCTAGCCCACCAAAAAGGGAGCCAAGATACGTCGCCTCGTTGATTACGAAGCATGAATTGACATTTGGAGAGGATATCCGGGGGATTATCGAGGAGATCTTTGAAAAGGGGAAAATGGATCGTATCAAGTATGCTGTTCACCGAAACCAGTTTCAGGAGCTCTCGAAATTGGATGCGGGTTCACTCCTTCCTGCCTTGCAAACCATTAATTAGTAGTGACCTTGATTCGAGAGTTGGGTCCACACTGGCGACTCATCACTTTTGCCCTTGTCCTCTTTGAATTGCTACCTTATTCCATTCCACAAGGTTCCCGGTTGAAACTCTGCGCCTACTAATGCCTGCAGACGCCAATAAAGCGCTCATACCATATCTCAAGTTCCTCGAGAGAGTCAACAT
>Ga0335081_10021445_pt1 | contig 10457 bp, 14 predicted proteins | sample Lox_Sample_35_FD_206713 | JGI IMG/M metagenome (GOLD analysis project Ga0335081, IMG submission 206713) | Soil microbial communities from Loxahatchee National Wildlife Refuge, Florida, United States - Lox_Sample_3.5 | ecosystem: Environmental > Terrestrial > Soil > Wetlands | place: USA...
TATGTCTCTTTTTACCCCATCTACAATGACTTCTATTGTTGCCGAAATTTGATATTTGATATCCTTTCCATTTGTACACTGGTATAGCGGATCGTTTTGTTTTAACTGTGCTTGAAAGTAAGTATTGCCTGCTGCCACCGATATTCCTATTGCCGCTGTAATGGCTAAATATTTGAGAGTCTTTTTCCGTTTTGCCGGATCTCCCATTCCAGGCCATATCATGAGCTTGCTGTGATTCTTGGAGTTATATACATTGACATCTGGAGTCTTAAAACTAGCAGATAAAAGGAAAATGAAAATAGTGGGAGAAAATTTAGAGTGAAGACTCGCCGCGTTTTTTAGTTCCTACATCGACAGAATCATCTACATTATAGATGAATATCTTGCCTTCTCCTTGCATGCCGGTACTTGCATTAGTTGTTATAGCATCAATGACTTTGTCTACCATATCATCTTTGACCACGATGTAGATGTTTACATTTACATTATAGGCAGATAGAAATCGTCCACCTCTTCCAGATGATACCATCTCTCTTGGTCTCTTTCCTCTTCCTTTTGCCGTGAAATATGTGAAGCCACCGATGTCTAGTTGCGTTAATGCAGTAAAGACGGGTTCCAACTTGTCTTCTGGTAATACAGCTTCTATTTTCTTCATAGTTAGATTCATTGCAACTATGAAAAGGTTTTATTAAAATTATTCCCTAGAAGAATGTCAAAGAAAGAATAATATCATAAAAAAATGGTTTTAGGATAAAATACCTTTTATAGACCAAGAACCGCTTTTTCAAAGAATGACCGAATCTAAAATCAAGAAGGTTCGAATCGTCGAAAAGGTTCAAGAAAAGTTGAAGGAAGGAATAGACAATTACAGAGCAGCAACTGATGCCGCACCACGATTTGATGTATACGATGTAATCGAAGAGGTCTTTGGAGCCATAAATACAAAAGTAACTGATGAATCCAAAGTAATGGTGGATGAGGTCAGTGGTTGTATCCGAGCTTCCTATCTCGAGCGAAAAAATCCATCAGAGAGCACACACAAACAGATGATGTCAAAAATCATGCAAAAGAGTGCTCTTAGCATAATGGAAAAACCAGTTGATGGACAGCTAGATGCCGGTTCTGGCGTAAAATTAGTCGGCAGAGCAGAGAGGGTTGAAGATGATGTTGCAATGGTCTTCAAGAGTGTTGAAGAGTTACCAGAGATGCCATATCCTGAACACTTCATACAATTGAACTCACATCTGTTTATGTTTGACAAACCAGAAGGCGTGATAGTATACTTCGACAGAGAAGGAAACGAGATGGAATTTCAAGTTCCAAAAAGTGAGAGACTATTGAATGAAACAAAACGCAGAGCTCGTATCTTAAACACACTGTTAAAAAACAATATAGCTCCAGCCATAGAGCCATCCGAACGATGCCTTAGCTGTCCACACAATGAAAAGTGTTACTACAATTCTGAGGACAAAATAAGAGGAGGATTCTGGGCTCGTGGTAAATATCGTGAACTCAAATCAAAGCCTATCTTCTAACTACAATTTTTTTATCTATTTTTATATTCCTATAATTGTTCCTGATTCTGTATCTCTTGCAACCGTGGAATCTTCTGGTACCCATTCGTAAGGGCTAACCAAAAATTTTTTCCCCCCGATAATTATTGTAATGAATTTGTATTTTGCAACTAGATGTTGCTCTGCAAAAGTCATTAATGATGAAACAGAAACTAATCTAGTGGCGTTTGATTTTCCTGTTAATTCTAAATCTCTACGGTGTTTCCATATTGGATATGGAAGATCTTGTAGATCTTTTGGTTTGAAAAAATTTGGTTTAATTGCAATTGCAAGACAAAAAGCCAACGCAAATGCACCAACAATAAAGTATCTGTCTGCAACAGAATCTGGAGAAATACTCACAACGTGTTTTATACCATATCCTAATCGGTTTGCTATGGTGGGGGTCATTAATTGAGTCGTTATGTTTACCGTATGAAATAAGAACATCCCACCATATGTTAGCATTGAACCTGTAAATGAAAGAAATGTGCAAAAGATATTCCGCCAAAAAATACTAAATACAAAAAGCGTGAGAATGGGTATTATAAGAAATTCTGCCTGTTGCCTAGCAGTATGATTTGTTTGTGAGGCAAAATTGAATATAATTTGTAAAACTAAAATTGAAGAAAAAGTCAGAATGCTTAGAACAAGCCAGAACTGGCCTTTGCGTTGAAACCAATCTTGAATATTTCCAATAAATGCCCATCTGTCTTCAGCAAAATGTCCATTTGCCAATAAGATCTATTACATGAGGCAGAAATTATGTTATTCTGTAATCTATTTCAATAAATCTGAATTTTCAGCATCTTTGAGAAAGACACGTGTCTTGTATGGTTTTGGTGAATCCTTATGATAGTAAATTGCTTTGATACCATGTTCAAAAGCCATTATTTGAATAGAGTCTGTAACTAGAATGGAATTATCTATCTCTCTTAGATATTCAAGTAATTCTCTTTCAGACATTCTAAGGATTTCCACTATTCTTTTTCTATCTGATTTCATCATGTAAAAAATTCAACGCTGGTATATAACATATCTTCTTCCATGGATGTGGTTGAGAGAATAATCGTCTTTAGGCTTAATGATAAATATGTACATGATTGAAACGCTTTGTATGACAGATACAAAAATAGATTGGTTTGATGATTTCTTAGGCCTTGGTTATCACATGTATGATGTTCGACCTACTGTTTTTCTAATATTCGATGGAAGAAAAAAAATTGCTAACACTTGGAATAAAATAATAAAATATTTCCCAGATGATGAAATAAGAATTAGATTTATAGAAAAAGATACTAAATACGAATTCGTTCTTTATTGTCAGTCACGCATATTGTCTACCACTTGGGTTTTCTTGAAATCACTCAAGATCTCTGAATATTATAAACAATTCAAAGAAGACTATGAGGGGGCAGCAAATCTAAAACTGGCACTGTACATTCCAAAAAAAGATACATACGAACTTGAGATATTCAAACATCAAAAAAGAATCACAGATATCAAATTTCCAATAGAATCTGATATAGAACAAGATTTCATACTGCAACGATCAATTCAGCATCTCCGTAGTCGACCTCAAGATAATTTGTAAAACCACTAACTAGATTTTCTTGTCGGTGATATGTGAGTTTAACAAATCTATCCACGCTGTCCAATCCAAACTGTAATACATTAGCGGTTGTCGTTGTGGATAATTTATGACACTCTTTGTAATTCCAAAATCATATTTTTTGATCTTGTTTTTTTCATCCTTGAATGTTATTCTAAGGAAATTCACCTTTCTTGTTGTAATACTCTCTGCATTCATCAAAGAGTTTAATGGAATTATCCAGGTTTTGGAGTTCTTGGATATGTCTTCATCAAGATCTACTTCGGAATAATTTGCAAGTTTTGTTACTCGTGCCTTATCATCGCCAAAGTACTTTTCTCTTTCTTTAGACATGAGTTGCAAGAACCTTGGTACGAAAATCACGTTTTTATTTGTTAACGCAAGAACTCCTTCCTTACTTTTGTGGAAAAAACCTGCCAATCCAAGTGCAATGCCCCAAATTTTGGGGAGTGAAGCTATAATGTATTCCTCTTCCTCTAAATTAACTCTCATTTGAAATACTCAATATTCTCGATAGTAAATCAATCTATCTTGTTATGTGGATTAAAAATAACGTGGATTTTATGGAGTGCCTTCGCCTTCATATTTCATTCCATAAGTTCCAGCGTGTTTGCCCTCTTTGATTCTCTTATACCTGTATGATCTTTCACCAAAGTAGATTGCAATGGTGATTCCAAGACACACTGCAGTTGCGATGAATATGGTAATGTCTGCTTCTGACATGCATGGATTAGTTGGGAGCTTGTATAATAATTTTTTTTAATATTTTTTGAAATTCTATGATACCTTGATTTGTATAATACTGCAGATGAATTTGTTCTTGATCTATATAATATCATAAAACAGTGATTTTAAGATAAAATACCTTTTATAGACGGATATCATCTCTACGAAAAGATGTCGGAAACAATTTCGAGAATGCCATTGAGTATTCTATCTAAGAATAAATGGCCGCTCGTTTTTGCCCTGGCAGCTTTAGTTGTTACAATGTCAGGATTCACTGCGATGCAAGACGCTCACGCGCAGTTTGGTCCAATCGGCAATCTAGCCGATCCGGCCAAGACAAATGAAATTCACTGTGGTCAACCAATGACACCTCCGGGTACCGGAACCTTCGGTGGTAGCATGGCTCCATGCATTGATACTGGTGACACTACGTTCATGTACGCAGCAGCTTCGTTCGTCATGATCATGACGCCCGGTGGTGTCGGTTTCTTGTATGGTGGTTTAACAAGAAGAAAACATGCCCTCATGGTAATATTACAGAATTTCATGGTTTATGCAATAGTTAGCATTCAGTGGGTCGTTTGGGGCTACTCTATAATGTTTGGTCCATCTGCTGATCCATATGGTTTCATTGGAAATCTAGATTGGGTTGGACTCAATAACGTCTTTACAAATGCACCAGCTGACGTTTATGCACCTACAATTCCACACTTGGCTTATGTGATGTTCCAGCTCATGTTCGCTGCTATCACACCTGCGTTAGCTATCGCAGGATATGCTGATAGGGTAAAGATGAGTGCATTTTTGATACATGTAGTTCTATGGACTACATTCATCTATGACTTTGTGGGACATGCAAACTGGTCACTTGGAAGTCAAGGCACATCTGGTGGTTGGCTCTTTAAGATAGGAACTGAAGACTTTGCGGGAGGTACAGTCATTCACATTACATCAGGTTTTGCTGGATTGGCTGCAGCAATGTTCCTTGGAAGAAGAATTGGTTATGGAAAAGCTCCATTTGAACCTCATTCAATTCCACTAGTAATACTAGGAGCTACATTGCTCTGGTTTGGTTGGTTCGGTTTCAACCCAGGAAGTGCTGGATTTGCAGGTTTCTTGGAAACAGAAGCATTCCAAAACACAAACCTTGCGACTGCGGTTGCAGCAATGTGGTGGATGTTCCTTAGTTGGGCGCACACCGGAAAAGCAAGTGCGATTGGTGCATGTAATGGTGCGGTAGCAGGACTTGTAGCAATTACGCCAGCATCAGGATTTATTGGAGTTTGGGCATCGATAATTGTAGGCTTTGCCTGTGCAACTGTCTGTTTCTACTGTGTTCTAATTAAGAACAGAGCAAGAATAGATGATGCATTGGATACATGGGGTGTACACGGAATGGGTGGTGTAGTTGGTGCACTGTTGACAGGTGCATTCAGTGAAACACGCATTAATCCATACGGTCACAACGGTCTGTTCTTTGGAAACCCGATGCAGTTTGTAATTAACTGTGAAGGAGCAGGCTTTGGTGCTGCATGGTCGTTTGGTATTACCTACATAATATGGAGAATACAAGATGCGATATGGCCTGGTGGTGTAAGAGTAACACCCAAGGAAGAGGAAATAGGCCTAGACTTGGCACAAGTCGGAGAACGAGCATACACGCAATTCGCGGAGTAGGACACGTCCTAGAATCCCTCCATTTTTCTGTTTATTTTTAATTAGCAATTGGTATAATAGGATTAGATAGTAATTTGATCTCAGAAACGGTAAAAAGCATGTGGGGTTAGACTCAAGCAATGACAGACAAATGGCTTATTTTTTGCATAACTCAATTTATCAGCGCTTTTTTAGGATTCTTGTGGGGATTCATAATGCATACTATAATATTCATGTATGTAGGTGGATTCTTTTTCTCACTTGGTACTTTTGCAATAACAAGATGGGGATACGATAGATGGAAGGCCAAGCAAAAACCACGACGACGCAAATAAAAATTCATTGACTACTTTTTGATAGAACTCTAAATTTTATTTCATACTATTAGCTTTGTTTATATCGAGCACCAAATGGAGTATTCTCGATCTTATTGTCAAAAGAAAAACCAGCTCGACTCACCCGTAAGAAAAGACTAGCAATTTATGCTGTCGTAACTATTGTTGGTGTAAGTGTAGCATACTATAATGCAATTAATTCTTTTAGTTACACCCATTCGAAAGACTGGAATTTTGATTCTTATCAGAACAATACAATACCGACAGACTTGGCTTCTATGGAAACAGATCAAGTTGGAACTTGGCTGATAAAATCTGATGATTCAGCTCCTTCACTACCGAATGTTCTAGCAAAGATGCCTGGAAATGATAATTCTACATATCATATTCAGATAATGCCAGATTCTCCAGTAGTAACCGAAGCGGAAGTAAGTATGAAATTTAAGATAATGCCGGGTCATAAGACCGAGGAGGCAGGCTTGGTCATACGATTTATTGATAAAAGTCATTATTTTGTCTTAATCGCAGATCCAATGAATAACAGACTTTCATTGTGCAAATCTGATACTGAATTTATAATATGTAATTACGAAGCAACCACGCAAATTAGTGTTGGACAGTGGCATACGTTGAAGGCAAATATTTCTGCACAAGGAATAGGTGCTTACCTTGATGGTGCATCGCTAATCAAAGCGAACAACTCATACTATTCGAACGGACAGATTGGATTGTGGACTAAGGGTGACACTGAAGCATATTTTGACGATTTGAAATTAAACTATTGAGAAAATCTTCCGTTTAAATCATGATAAGAGATTTTATTTTAATTATGTTCTAAATCCAAATTTATTCCTCCTTGGCCAAAGAGTCAAGCATTAGTAAGGGCAAGATGTTAAACTTGGTAATGACGCCAAAAGAGAAAAATCCTGAAAGAACATTTCTTCGAACTCAGTTAATCCTTGCACTAATTCCGAGTTTTATTACTCAGATAATTGCATTCTACAGAATTAAAAAACTCTTAAACGGAATCATAATGGAAGTCATAATTTTTTTCATTGACTTGGTAATTCAATTGATATTTTCATGGCCCTTTGGAATGGTTTTTGCTTTGCCCATAACAATTGGTATACCTGTATACTATGTTAGAAAGTGGACAATAGAGTTCAACAAGATGAAGAGTTTGTTCTGAGGACTTTGTAATATTCATACTTTATTGTGACTCAAATAATAAAATGAAAAGAGAGGGATGTGATTTTTTAAATCACTTGCCACGGTCTAGTAGCAAATGTAACCGCATAACCAACACCAATTATTATTGATTGGTATACGATGTTTGCATATGGAATTGGCTTGACTATTGGATTGCCGGTTACGACAATTGTCTGTCCTGGGCCAAGTCCTGGACCGATGCTTGCGATGTTGAGCTGCGTGTGCATGTGATATACTGCTGGTTCAAGTGCTCTGATTGTTAGCTTGTATGGGATCACCGAGTTTGCTGGAATCGTAATTACGTTTCCTGGTGGATCTCTTGCTATAATCTCCCATCTGTTACCAGCGTTTGGAGAGTCTCCATATACAGTGTACCAGCCTCTTAGGTCTTTATTCACGAGACTCGTGAATTTACCTGATACTGACAGAGTGTCTCCTGTCTGGACAGATTGCTTTGACCAAGTCTCGTCATCTATCCTCACAAAACGACTCTGCAGCTGCGCTTGTACACCATGTGCTTCTGCTTGTTGGAACATTTGTACTAATGATGGTCCAACTGCTCCAAGTGCGACGACCACACCTATCGCAGCTACAATAAACTTCTTATCGACCATATCGCTTAACTAAACCAACTGACAAAGTACAACGATATATGTTTTGCCCTATTTAGGGTGCGATCTGAGAATGAACGAGATGTAAATATGTTTAACATTCATGTTATACATGATGATAGGTAGTTTTTAGAGTATATTTAATGAATTTTTTAATATTTATAATTAATTTTATTTGTGTCTATTATTAGTAAATATGTAAAAATTATAAAATAAATTAGAATTCTTTTAACTCATACTTTAAATAAGTATGAAACAATTCTCAACACATGGCACAAATGCCAGCACTAATTCCAAAAGAAGTTGAGATCCAGAGACTGAAGAAGATCTGGATGATCATCATTGCATTGGGATCAATCGCAGCATCCGTAGAGGTCGACAATTTCGTAGATGGATCTCTACACCAGACATCAATCAGAGATAGTGCCTTCACACCAGCACACTGGTGGTTATACAGTCACTTCGTTGCCCTTCCATTAGGATGGGGAATGGTAGCTGTCTATGACAGAAAGGTACCAGTTCTGAGAGGTCCAAACAACTCGATGAACACCGGTCTTAAGATGACAATTCTAGGTTATCTAGCAACCATGTTTACAATCGGTGTCAATGAGATGTGGCACTTCTGGTATGTAGAGGAAATCTTTGCAGTTCCAAACCATTGGATGTTCAACATGGGTGTAGTCGTAGCATTCATGGGCGCACTTGCCTATGTAGTAAGAGTTTACGCACGACTGGTCGAACTAGGTGAAGAAACACCAGGTGAGAACCCATATGTTGCAGAAATGTACAAGATGGCCCTAGAGGGTAAGTTGTACAGTAGATCCATCCCATAAACACGCGTACATACGCGCACTTTTTTATTATTTTTAATAGATCTATTATGTAAAATTTTTATTCCCTCTCAGGAAAAACTTAAAAGCACACGCTTATCTAAATAAGCCAAATGACCTTACCAAAAGGATTCGGTACAGGTGGCGGAGCCTCCAGTTCTGACGTATCAAAGATGATTGGAAGGCGTATCGAGAACCACGCCGGTATAATCACAGGATTTTTCATCGCCTTGTGGTTAGGAACATGGGGTGGAGTTGCAGTAGCAGTAACTTACTATCCATGGGCATATCCACCGCCAAGCGCACACTTTGCGTTAACTGTACTAACAATTATCGAAGCTATCGGATACTTGTTCTGTATCAAGGTGGCAACCGAAGGCACTGACAAAGCAAAGACCTACAATGGTCTACTTGCAGGTGTGATATCCGCAATCGCAGTAGCAACAGTATTGACTGACTGCTTCTTCTTCGGTGCATAAAGGAAATACCAATTTCACCCTTTCTTTTATTAATTTCGAAATCCTAGCAGAGGCTAAAACCTGATCTATAATATCATAAAATCTTATATACACCACAGATATCATTAGTAGCTAATGGTCTGGCTAAGACGATGTACTCACTACTTATTCATAGTAGTGGTAGCAGTCAACTCGACCTTGTTGACAATCAACGCAGGAGACTACATATTCTACACTGACTGGATGTGGACATCATATGTGATATTTACTCTATCACAATCATTGATGCTCGCAGTTGGTGCGGCATATTACCTAACATTCACTGGTGTTCCAGGAACAGCAACTTACTATGCACTGATAATGACAGTGTATACATGGATTGCAAAAGGTGCGTGGTTCTCTCTCGGATATCCATACAGCTTCATCGTTGTGCCAATTTGGATTCCATCGGCAATATTGATGGATCTGGCATATTGGGCAACAAAGAAAAACAAACACTCTTTGATCCTAATCGGCGGTGTGCTTTGTGGAATGTCTATGTCGATGTTCAACATGATTAATCTATTGACAATAGATGATCCATTGGAGACTGCTTTCAAATATCCAAGAACTACATTGCCTCCATACATGACTCCTATAGAGCCCCAAGTAGGGAAGTTCTATGATAGTCCAGTAGCGCTAGGTGCAGGTGCTGGTGCGGTCCTTACTGTAACTATGACTGCATTAGGCTGTAAACTAACAACGTGGACTTATAGATGGATGGCAGCTTGGAGTAAGTGGGACTAAACCCCCTTTTCCTTTTACTTTATTTTATTATCTAGTTCTAAAGTAATTTAGGTTTCATCTCATTTTGATTAAAAAAAGTTACACAATGTGTGATCTTTTGTTGCCATATTACACAAAATAAGATTTCGAAATTAGTCTATATTGAAGCAAGAGTACAAAATTCTTTCATCTGTCCCTAAACCTTTTGTAAAATGGGCAGGAGGTAAAAGACAACTATTGCCAGTGTTAACAAGTCATGTACCAAAAAAATTTGAACGCTATTTTGAACCATTTCTAGGTGGTGGTGCAGTTTTTTTCCATTTGTTCTCTCACGAAAAACAAACAAAATGGTTCATCTCCGATCTTAATTCTGATTTAGTATTGTCATATGTTACAGTACGAGACAGAGTAAAAGAGCTTATTTCTGAGTTGGAATTGCATTCGAATAATTACTTCAAGAATCCAAGTACATACTATTACAAGGTACGAGAAAGCAATCCAAAGGGACAAATAGAAAAAGTCTCAAGATTAATCTTCCTAAACAAGACATGTTTCAATGGACTATACAGAGTAAACAGCAAAGGAAAATTCAATGTTCCACTGGGAAAATATGTAAACCCAAATATTGTAAATGAAGAAAATCTCCTTGCCGTAAGCGAAGTTCTTCAAACTAAGGATATTTCTATCAAGTGCCAAGATTTT
>Ga0335081_10021446_pt1 | contig 10457 bp, 9 predicted proteins | sample Lox_Sample_35_FD_206713 | JGI IMG/M metagenome (GOLD analysis project Ga0335081, IMG submission 206713) | Soil microbial communities from Loxahatchee National Wildlife Refuge, Florida, United States - Lox_Sample_3.5 | ecosystem: Environmental > Terrestrial > Soil > Wetlands | place: USA: Florida...
CCCCGAGGCGTCGACCACGGTCATCTTCGTGATCATGGCGATCGTCCTCATGGTCCGGCCGCAGGGCCTCTTCGGGCAGCGTTGACGATGGCGACCGACGCGAAGCCCGGTTCCACGGACGAGGCGGCGCATCCGCTCGCCTCGCGCGACGAGCTGCGCGAAGCGCGCTACCACCGCAACGGCTTCATCCTGCTCTTCGCGATCCTCGTCGTCGCGCCGGCAGTCGTGTACCCCTTGTTCCTCATGCAGGCGCTCTGCTTCGCGCTCTTCGCGTGCGCCTTCAACCTGCTGCTCGGGTTCGGCGGCCTTCTCTCGTTCGGCCACGCGATGTTCCTCGGCATGGCGGGATACGTCTCGGCGTACGCGGCGAAGACGTGGGGCCTCACGCCGGAGCTCGCGATCCTCGCCGGCACCGCCACCGCCACCGCGCTCGGCGTGGTGAGCGGCCTCATCGCCATCCGCCGCCAGGGCATCTACTTCGCGATGATCACGCTCGCGCTCGCGCAGATGGTGTACTTCTTCTGCCTGCAGGCTCCGTTCACGGGGGGCGAGGACGGCATCCAGACCGGGCCGCGCGGCAAGCTCCTGGGCCTCCTTCCGCTCAACGGCCTCGCGATGTACTACACGGTGTTCGTCATCTTCGCGCTCGGGTTCTTCCTCATCCATCGCGTCATCCATTCGCCGTTCGGGCAGGTGCTGAAGGCGATCCGCGACAACGAGGCGCGCGCGGTCTCCCTCGGCTACCGGACCGAGCGCTACAAGCTCGCGGCCTTCATCATGTCCGCCGCGCTTTCGGGGCTCGCCGGCGCGACCAAGGCGATCGTCTTCCAGCAGGCCTCCCTCACCGACGTGCATTGGACGATGTCGGGCGAGGTGGTCCTCATGACGCTCGTGGGCGGGCTCGGCACGGTGTTCGGCCCGGTCGTCGGGGCGTTCGTCCTCGTCGCGATGGAGAGCTATCTATCGGAGCTCGGCTCCTGGTTCACGGTCGCCGAGGGCGTGATCTTCGTCGCGTGCGTGCTCGCGTTCCGCCGCGGCATCGTGGGCGAGCTGGAGGCGTGGCTGCGGCGTCGCCGGCACAAGCGCTGAAGGCCCTCCGGTCCCGCGCATGAGGCTCGGGAGACGCTGAGCGATAATGGGCCCCGTGGATCCCGAACATCCCTTCGTCGCCGACCTCGCCCGGAACCGCGCCAACCACGCGCCCCTCACGCCGCTCGATTTCCTCAAGCGCTCCGCCGAGGTGTACCCGCGCAAGACCGCGGTGATCCACGGCGAGCGGGCCTACGCCTACGCCGAGTTCGCCGAGCGTTGCCGGCGCCTCGCCGCCGCGCTCGCGGCGCAGGGCGTCGGCCGCGGCGATACGGTCGCGATCATGGCGCCCAACGTGCCGGCGCTCCTCGAGGCGCACTACGCGGTCCCGGGGCTCGGCGCGGTGCTCAACGCGCTCAACTATCGCCTCGACGCCGCGACCATCGCCTTCTGCCTCGAGCACGGCGAGGCGAAGGTGCTCGTGACCGACCGCGAATTCTCGCCGGTCATCGCGAAGGCGCTCGGGCGCGTGAAGCGCGAGATCCTGGTGGTCGACATCGACGATCCGCTCGCGGCGGGCGGCGAGCGGCTCGGCCGCGACACCTACGAGGAGCTTCTCGCGTCCGGCGATCCCGACTTCGAGATGCCGGGCCCGCTCGACGAATGGGATTCCTGCGCGCTGCTCTACACGTCGGGCACCACCGGCGACCCGAAGGGCGTCGTCTACCACCATCGCGGCGCCTACCTCAACGCGCTCGGCAACGCGCTCGCCTTCGGCCTTTCGCCGCAATCGGTGTACCTGTGGACGCTGCCGATGTTCCACTGCAGCGGCTGGACCTACACGTGGGCCGTGACCGCGGTGGGCGGAACGCACGTGTGCCTGCGCAAGGTCGATCCCGCGCTCGTCTTCCCCGCGATCGAGAAGCACCGCGTGACGCATTTGTGCGGCGCGCCGATCGTGCTCAACATGCTGGTGCACGCGCCCGCGTCGGTGAAGCGCCGCTTCGATCATCGCGTGGAAGTGGCGACCGGCGGCGCGGCCCCGCCCTCCGCCGTGATCGAGGCGATGGAATCGATGGGCTTCCGCGTGACGCACCTATACGGCCTCACCGAGAGCTACGGGCCGGCGACGCTGTGCGCGTGGCAGGAGGAGTGGAGCGACCTCGACCTCGCGACGCGCTCGCGCCTCATGGCGCGCCAGGGCGTGCGCTATCCCACGCTCGCGGGCCTGCAGGTGGCCGATCCGCGGACGCACGCGCCGGTGCCGCGCGACGGGCAGACGCTCGGCGAGGTGATGCTGCGCGGCAACACGATCATGAAGGGCTACCTCAGGAACCCGCGCGCGACGACCGAGGCGTTCCGCGAGGGCTGGTACCACACCGGCGACCTCGCGGTGTGGCATCCCGACGGCTACATCGAGGTGAAGGACCGCTCGAAGGACATCATCATCTCCGGCGGCGAGAACATCTCCTCGCTCGAGATCGAGGAGTGCCTGTATCGCCATCCGCAGGTGATGGAGGCGGCGGTGGTCGCGCGGCCCGACGAGAAATGGGGCGAGACGCCGTGCGCCTTCGTGGTGCTGAAGCCCGGCGCCGCGCCGGTTCCCGCCGACGAGATCCTGGCGTGGTGCCGCGACCACCTCGCGCACTTCAAGGTTCCGCGCACGGTCGTGTTCGGCGAGCTGCCCAAGACCTCCACGGGAAAGATCCAGAAGTTCGTCCTGCGCGAGCGCGCCCGCTCCCTGGGCTGAAGCGGGAAACGCAGATGAACGCAGATGAAACGCAGATGAACGCGGATGGAACCCATAAGGGCCTTGTTGCACGTTGGCACACCGCGCGAATCTGGCACGAAGACATTGCATGCCGTCATCCGCGTTCATCTGCGTTTCATCTGCGTTCATCTGCGTTCCAACGCCTTTGGCTTTCGCCAGCCGCGCCGCCCGAATTTTCGCGTCGCGGTATAATTCAAACACCCGTTTGAATCCGCATTCTCTCCCATGAAAATCCTGGTGCCCGTGAAGCGCGTCGTCGACTTCAACGTGAAGGTGCGCGTGAAGGCAGACCAGTCCGGCGTCGAGCTCGCCAACGTGAAGATGTCGATGAATCCCTTCGACGAGATCGCGGTGGAGGAAGCGCTGCGCCTGAAGGAAGCCGGCAAGGCGACGGAAGTGATCGTGGTCTCCGCGGGAGGCGCCGCGTGCCAGGAAACGCTGCGCACCGCGCTCGCCATGGGCGCCGACCGCGCCATCCTCGTGGAGAGCGACGCCGAGCTGCAGCCGCTCGCGGTCGCGAAGCTGCTCGCCGCGGTCGCGAAGAAGGAAGGAGCCGGGCTCGCGATCCTCGGCAAGCAGGCGATCGACGACGACGCGAACCAGACCGGCCAGATGCTCGCCGCGCTCCTCGACTGGCCGCAGGCGACGTTCGCGAGCAAGGTGGAGCTCGACGCGGCGAGCGCGAAGGTCACGCGCGAGATCGACGGCGGGCTCGAGACGGTGGAAGTGAAGCTGCCGGCGGTCGTCACGACCGACCTGCGCCTCAACACGCCGCGCTACGCGACGCTTCCGAACATCATGAAGGCGAAGAAGAAGCCGCTCGACACGTTGAAGCCGGCCGATCTCGGCGTCGAGGTCGCGCCGCGGCTCAAGACGCTCAAGGTCGCCGAGCCCGGCAAGCGCAAGGCGGGGGTGATGGTGAAGGACGTCGCGGAGCTCGTGAACAAATTGAAGAACGAAGCGAAGGTGATCCAATGACCGCCCTCGTCCTTGCCGAGCACGACGGCTCGCGATTGAAGGGCGGCACGGCGAACGCGGTCGCCGCGGCGGCGCAGATGGGCGGCGACGCGCACGTGGTGGTCGCCGGCTCGAACGCGAAGGGCGCGGCCCAGGCCGCATCGAAGCTCGCCGGCGTCTCCAGGGTGCTCCACGTCGCGGCCTCCCACTACGACGAGGGCTCGCCTGAGAACCACGCGGCGCTCCTCGCCGCGCTCGCGAAGGGACATTCCCACCTCGTCGCTTCCGCTTCCGCGTTCGGCAAGAGCGTCATGCCGCGCGTCGCCGCGCTCCTCGACGTGGCGCAGGTCTCGGAGATCAGCGCGGTCGAATCGGCCGATACGTTCGTGCGCCCGATCTACGCGGGGAACGCGTTCGCCACCGTGCAATCGTCCGACCCGGTGAAGGTGGTCACGGTGCGCGCGACGGGCTTCGACGCGGCGCCGGCGACCGGGTCCGCGCCGATCGAGGATGCGCCGGCCGGCCCGGACAAGGGGCAGTCGAAGGTGCTTTCGCGCGAGCTCACGAAATCCGCGCGGCCCGAGCTCGCGGGCGCCCGGCGGGTGGTTTCCGGCGGACGCGGGCTCGGCAGCGCGGAGAACTTCAGGATGCTCGAATCCCTCGCCGACAAGCTGGGCGCCGCCATCGGCGCCTCGCGCGCCGCCGTGGATTCCGGCTTCGTGCCGAACGACTACCAGGTGGGCCAGACGGGCAAGATCGTCGCCCCGGAGCTCTACATCGCGATCGGCATCTCGGGTGCGATCCAGCACCTCGCCGGCATGAAGGACAGCAAGGTGATCGTCGCCATCAACAAGGACCCCGAGGCGCCGATCTTCCAGGTCGCGGACTACGGCCTCGTGGGCGATCTCTTCCAGGTGGTGCCGGAGCTCACGGCGAAGATCTGACGCTGAGGAAAAGAACATGGCCGAATACGTCGCACCCCTGAAGGACATGCGATTCGTGCTGAAGCGCGTGGTCGGCCTCGACCAGGTGAACCGGCTTCCCGGATGGGAGGAAGTCACCGACGACGTGGTCGACGCGATCCTCGAGGAGGCCGGCAAGGTCGCGACCGAGGTCCTCTCTCCGCTCAATGCTTCGGGCGATCGCCAGGGCGCCTCGTACGAGGATGGCGAGGTCACGATGCCCGCGGGCTTTCGCGACGCGTACTGGCAATGGGTGCGGGGAGGCTGGGGCAACATCCTCGCGCCGCAGGAGTTCGGCGGCCAGGGACTGCCGCACGTGATCGAGACGCCCGTGCAGGAGATGTGGGCGTCGGCGAACCTCGCGTTCAAGCTCTGCCCGATGCTCACCCAGGGCGCGGTCGAGGCGCTCGACACGGTGGGCTCCGCGGAGCTCAAGCGCCGCTTCCTGCCGAAGATGGTCTCCGGGGAATGGACCGGCACGATGAACCTCACGGAGCCGCAGGCCGGAAGCGACCTCTCGCTGGTGCGCACCAAGGCGGTCCCGCAGAAGGACGGCACCTATCGCCTCTTCGGCCAGAAGATCTTCATCACCTACGGCGAGCACGACTACACCGAGAACATCGTGCACATGGTGCTCGCGCGCATGGAAGGCGCCCCGGAGGGCGTGAGGGGCATCTCGCTCTTCCTCGTGCCCAAGGTGCTGCTGAACGAGGACGGCACGCTCGCGGCGAGGAACGACGTGAAGTGCGCCTCCATCGAGCACAAGCTGGGCATCCACGCGAGCCCGACCGCGGTGCTCATCTACGGCGAGAAGGATGGCGCGGTCGGCTACCTGATGGGCGAGGCGAACCGCGGCCTCGAGTACATGTTCATCATGATGAACGCGGCGCGCCTCTCGGTGGGCCTCGAGGGCGTGGCGATCTCGGAGCGCGCCTACCAGCGCGCGCTCGCCTGGTCGCGCGAGCGCCTGCAGGGCAGGCCCGTCGGCGCCGCGGGCGCGAAGACCGCGCCGATCGTGCAGCACCCGGACGTGAAACGGATGCTCCTCACGATGAAGTCGCTCACCGAAGCGATGCGCGCGCTCGCCTACTGGGTGTCGGCGATGCTCGACCGCGCGCGCCGCGCGCCCGACGAGAAGGAGCGCGACCGCTGCCAGGCGATCGTGGACCTGCTCGTTCCGGTCGTGAAGGGCTGGAGCACCGAGACCGGCGTGGAGATCGCCTCGCTCGGCATCCAGGTGCACGGCGGCATGGGCTTCATCGAGGAAACCGGGGCGGCGCAGCATCTGCGCGACGCGCGCATCACCACGATCTACGAGGGCACCACCGGCATCCAGGCGAACGACCTCGTGGGCCGCAAGGTCGGGCGCGAGGCGGGGCGCACCGCGCTCGCCGTGCTCGTGGAGATGGAGTCGCTCGCCGCGGAGCTCGCGCGCTCGAAGAACGTGCACCTGAGGGAGATCGGCGATCGCCTGGCGGCGGCCGTCGCCCGGCTCAAGGAAGCGACGCAGTGGATCGCCGCGACCTTTCCCACGAATCCCGCCGCCGTCGCCTCGGGCTCGGTGTACTACCTCAAGCTCCTCGGCATCGTCGCCGGCGGATGGATGATGGCGCGCGCGGCGAGGATCGCGGCCGAGGACCTCGAGTCGGGCGAGGGCGATGCGGCCTTCCTGCGCGGCAAGCTCCTCACCACGCGCTTCTACGCCGACCATATCCTGCCGGAATCGCTCGCGCTCGCGACCACCGCGATGCGCGGGGCGGACAGCGTGCTCGCGGTGGAAGAGGATCTGCTCTAGCCGGCGACCGTCTCGGCGGAGGCGCGCGGGAGGTCGAGCTCGCTCCGGTAGCAGACGTGGGAGAGCCCGTCGCCGCGGGCAAGCTCCTTCGCCGCATAGACCGCGTGGTCCGTGTCGGCGAGCAGTCCCGTGGCGCCCGAGCCGAAACGGTACTCGGCGACGCCGCAGCTCAGGCGGATGGTGAGCTCGCGGCCCGGGGCGATCTCGCACGGGCTCGACTCGACCGCCTTCACGAGGCGCGCGACCACCTTCCTGAGCGCGCGGTTGCGGTGCAGCCCGACCACGAACTCGTCGCCTCCCCAGCGGGCGAGCCAATCGCCGCGGCGCGTGTTGAGCTGCAGCAGCGCCGCCACATGCGAGATGCACGCGTCGCCCGCGCTGTGGCCGTGCAGGTCGTTCACCTTCCCGAAGTCGTTGATGTCGAAGAGCGCGAGCTGGAAGGTCTGCAGGTCGCGCTCGGCGCGCGCCACTTCCTCGCCGAGGCGCTTCTCGCCGGCGCGGCGGTTGTAGAGGCCGGTGAGCTGGTCGGTGTCGGAAACGCGCTCCAGCCGGTTGATCGTGTCGTTGAGCTGCGCGAGCGTGTATTGCGTGCCTTCCATGAGCGCGCCCGCGGTATCGGGGAACCCCGTGGGAAGGTCCGGAACGCGCCGCCGCTCGATGAACTCGCGCAGCGCCTCGGCGGTGATCTCGACGGGCGCGAGCAGCTCGCGCAACACCCACAGCATCCACAGGAAGCCCGCGAAGCACGCGAGGAAGAGGGCCGCGAGCGCCGGATACATCGCGATCCAGTCGGCGCGGTCCATGAGCAGCCAAACCGCGAACACCGCGAGGGGAACGAAGATGCCGACGAACGCGGCGAAGGCGAACTTGCCCGCGTAGCTCTCGCGCAGGCGGGCGACGCGATCGAAGCGGCGGTAGACCGCGATCCGCTCGAGAACCGTCGTGCCCGGGCTCACCTTGCTCACCATGCCTCGCTCCCCCTGGCGCGGATTCTACCGGAGGGAATGATTTCAGGAACTCCCGATGGGATTCCTCAGCGTGCCGATCCCCTCGATCTCGGTCTCGAGCAGGTCGCCCGGCTTCATGAACTCGGGCGGCGTTCGCGCGAAGCCCACGCCCTGCGGGGTCCCGGTCGAGATCACGTCGCCGGCCTCGAGCGTCTGCCCCATCGAGAGGTCGGCGATGAGGCGCGGCAGCTTGAAGTAGAGGAACCTCGTGTTCGAGTCCTGCTTCGCGACGCCGTTCACGCGGCAGGTCACGCGCAGGTTGGTGGGATCGATCGAGTCGGCGGTCACGATCCACGGGCCCATCGGGCAGGTGCCGTCGAGGCTCTTGCCCTTGTGCCACTGGCCGCCGTGGCGGCGCTGCAGGTCGCGCCAGGAGAGGTCGTTGATCACCGTGTATCCGAACACGTGGCGCATCGCGTCGGCCTCGCCGATGTCCTTGCCCGTCGTGCCGATGATCATGCCGAGCTCCACCTCCCAGTCGAGCGACGTGGAGATCCTCGCGTCGAAGGGAACCGTGTCGAAGGGACCGGTCACCGCGGTCGTCGCCTTGCTGAAGAACACCGGCCACTTCGGAAGCTCGCGGTCGTCCTGCAGCTTCTTCGCGCCTTCCTCGAAGTGCTCGAGGTAGTTCCAGCCGACGCAGAAGACGTTCTTCGCGGGCCGGGGAATGGGCGCGTGGAGCTTCGCGTCGGCGAGCGCGATCGTCGCCGTGGGCGGTCTCTTCTCGAGGCCGCGCAGCCGGGAGAGCATGGTTTCGCCGGCGCGGATGATGCCGAGCATCGTCGCGGTGTCCGCGTCGGCGCCGAGCGCCGCGGGAATGTCCACGATGCGCTTGCCCTCGAGCACGAGGCCCGGGCGCGGATCGCCGGAGGGCAGCGGAGAGAACGTGCAGAGCTTCATTGTTTCCTCTTTCGGGGTGGCTGCCGGGAAAGGCCCGCGAGGGGATGCGCCGACGGCTTCCAGCGCGGCGCGAAGAAGCGCTGGATGGTTTCGGGATCGACCTCGGAGATGCCGCGGGGATTCCAGCGCGGGCGGTTGTCCTTGTCGACCAGCACGGCGCGAATGCCCTCGAGGAAGTCGCCCTGCTCGAAGCAGCCGTGGACGAGGTTGAGCTCCATGCGGAAGCAGTCGGCGAGGGAGAGGTTCCTGCCGCGGCGCAGCTCCTCGAGCGTCACCACGAGCATCGTGGGCGAACGGCTGCGCAGGAGCTTCAGCGTCTGGCCGGCCCAGGCGCGCAGCTCGGGACGATCCTCGGCTTCGAGCGAGCCGAGGATCGCCGGGACCGATTCGTGGCGGAAATGGCGATCGATGGCGGGCCGCAGGCGCTCGAGCTGCGGCGGCGGAAGATCGCCGCCCAGGCAGGCGTCGGCGAGGCCGCAGTAGATCGCATCCGCCGCGCCGATCGTGATCCCCGTGAGCCCCAGGTAGGTACCGAGCTCGCCCGGGCAGCGCGACAGGAACCAGCTCCCGCCGACATCCGGGAAGAGGCCGATCGCGGTCTCGGGCATCGCCATGCGCGTGCGCGCCCCGACGAGGCGCAGGCGCGCGCCCTGGGCGATGCCCATGCCGCCGCCCATCACGATGCCGTCCATCACGGCGACGATCGGCTTGGCGCAGGCGTGGATGCGGTAGTCGAGCGCGTACTCGAACGCGAAGTACTCGTGGTGCGGATCGCGGCCCGAACGGTATCCGTCGTAGAGCGCGCGGATGTCGCCGCCGGCGCAGAAGGCCTTGCCGCCCGCGCCGCGCAGCACGATCGCGCGCACGCGCTCGTCTCGCTCCCACGCGTCGAGATTGCGCGCGAGGCCCTGCAGCATGCCGAAGGAGAGGGCGTTCAGGACCTTCGGGCGGTTGAGGGTGACGGTGGCGACGTGGCCGCGCAACTCGACGAGCAGCTCGTCCTGCGCGGCCCGCGCCGCGCGCGCCGCGCTCAATCGTTGTTCCATTCCGGCTTGCGCTTCTCCAGGAAGGCGCGCACGCCCTCGGCCTGGTCGGGGTGATCGAAGAGGTCGAGGAAACGCTCGCGCTCGAGCGCGAGGCCGGCGCGGCGCGGAATCCCGTCGCGCGCGTTGTGGATGAGGCTCTTGCAATACTCGACCGCCCGCGGCGACAACGCCGCGACGCGTCCGGCCATCGAGGTCGCCGCGGCGAGCGAGCCGCCCTTCGGCACCACTTCCTGGACGAGCCCGATGCGAAGCGCGGTGGCCGCGTCGACGCGCTCGTTGGCGAGGATCATGCGCTTCGCCCATCCTTCGCCGACGAGCCACGGCAGGATCTGCGTGCCGCAGCCGGCGGGAAGGAGGCCGACCGCGGGCTCGGGCAATCCCATCTGGGCGTGGTCCTCGGCGATGCGGATGTCGCAGGAGAGCGCGCACTCGAGGCCGCCGCCCATCGCGTAGCCGTTGATCGCCGCGATCGTGACGAAGCGCGATTCCATGAGGGCGCCGAACGCGGCGCCGAAGCGCGCGATGAATGCGCGCGCGAGCGCCTTGTCGCCTTGGAAGCTCTTGAGGTCCGCGCCCGCGGAGAAGAACTTCTCGCCGGCGCCGGTGATCACCGCGGCGTACACCGAGCGCTTGCCGTCGAGCTCGCGCACCAGCGACTCGAGCTGCGCAAGGCTCTCCGGCGTCCAGGTGTTTGCCGGTGGATTGGAGATCGTGACGAAGGCGGCGTGGCCCTCGATGCGATGAGTGATCATGGATCGGGCTGATACGGGGACGGTTTTCGCGGCTGCCGCGGTTGGCAAACTCCGGGGCGGTCCCCCTTACTTCAGAGAGATGGTCGTGTGGATGCCCGGCGAGACCGACGCGTCGTCGAACCAGCGCGCGGTGACGGTCTTCACGCTGGTGTAGAACTGGATCGCCTGCTTGCCGTAGGGGCCGAGGTCGCCGAGCCGCGAGCCGCGCGAGCCGGTGAAGCTGAAGTAGGGGACCGGC